>ERZ827150.2530-NODE-2530-length-19445-cov-4.795462_pt1 | contig 19445 bp, 14 predicted proteins | sample MGYA00519779_ERZ827150 | MGnify/ENA primary metagenome ERZ827150 (study PRJEB31778, sample SAMEA3449267) | human gut metagenome | biome: human gut; feature: human-associated habitat; material: faeces | place: United Kingdom | collected 2010/2012 ...
AGGGTGCTGCTGCCGCAGAAATAATAATGATACCCGAAGTGGTAGCTTCGGGTATTTTTTGTGCCTATTCCTGCGATGAAAGAGAGTTTAGCAATTTACACAAATAAGCAATGACCTGAACTGTACAAAATCACAACGGATTTTTTGCGTTTTTTAGAGAATTTGCAAAGTATGTGCCAAAATAGGCAGTTTATGCAAAAAGCGTTCGGAAAGTGTGCTTGCCTGCTACAATATAGTCAATGCAAAAGCATAGTATCAGCTTTTGAACTATAAAAGAGGAGAGAATGCAAATGGCAAAGCAAGCTAAAGTTCGTAAGCCGCATCCCGTCTTGCACGGAATCGGGCTGGTGCTGTCGGCGATCCTGTTGGTCGCTGCGATGGTCGGCACCTATTTCCTGTCAACGATGTCTACAATCATTGATAGTTTCATCGGTGCGCCCAGTGGACACTATACTGAAACCGAGATTGCGGACACGAAAGCGAAAGCGGAAGCTCTTTCCGCTGATGTTGAAGCAGAAGGCACGGTTCTGCTCCAAAACAACGATAACACCCTGCCGCTGAACGCAGATACCAAGAAAGTTAATGTGTTCGGCTGGGCATCCACCGCATGGCTGGGCGGCGGCTCTGGTTCCGGCGGTGTGTCCACTGTTAATACGGACCTGCTGGCCGCCCTGACCGCTTACGGCATTGAGTACAACACCGAGCTGACCGATATGTACAAGGATTTCCAGACAGGCCGTGAATACACCCGTACACTGAACAGTTGGCCTGAACAGTCTGGCCGCTTGTATGAGCCTGATATTAACAACCAGACCTATTACACGCAGGCGATGCTTGACAACGCCAAGAACTACTCTGATACAGCAATCGTTGTTATTGGTCGCCTGGCAGGCGAAAGCAACGATGCGACCAAACAGCAGTACAAGCGCACCGAAAAGGGCGGTGACATTGTTGTTGACGATACCCGCACAATGTTGGAACTGACCACCGAGGAAGAAAATCTGCTGACCTACGTCGGTGCCAACTACAAAAATGTGGTCGTGCTGGTCAACTCTACCAACGTTATGGAACTGGGCCAGATCGAAACGATTCCCGGCGTTGATGCCTGCCTGCTGGTTGGTCTGTCTGGTTCCGAAGGTGCAACTGCAGTGCCGGAAGTGCTGTGGGGCGACAAAGAGCCCAGCGGCCGCACGGCAGATACCTGGGCTTATGACCTGACCACTGCTGCCAGCTATGCCAATGCTGGCATGGAAGGTGTAGGTGCTTATACCGATGCTGATGGCCTCTACCCAGCAGACGGTACGACCACCGGCAACCTGGATACCCCGTATGCTTATGAGCAGGTTTCGTATGTAGACTATGCCGAGGGTATCTACATTGGCTATAAGTGGTATGAAACGGCTGATACTGAGGGCTATTGGGACAATGTAAGCAACGAATATGGCATTGGCTACAATGGCGTTGTGCAGTATCCGTTCGGTTACGGCCTGTCTTACACCAGCTTTGATTGGAAAGTTACCGATGCTTCCGCCAATGGCAGTACGTTGACAAAAGATGGCAGCGTGACCGTAAAAGTTACGGTTACCAATACCGGTGACCGCGCAGGCAAGGATGTTGTTCAGCTGTATTACACCGCCCCGTACACCGCGGGTGAGATTGAAAAATCCAGCGTCGAACTGGGTGCGTTCGCCAAGACGAAGGAACTGGCCCCCGGCGAGAGCGAAGAAGTTACCCTGACTGTGCCCGTTTCTGATATGGCCAGCTATGACGCATATGATGCCAACCACAACGGCTTTACCGGTTATGAACTGGATGCAGGCGACTACATCTTTACCGTGCGCCATGATGCCCACAATGTGGACGATGATGCCAACGCAACGATTACTTGCAGCCTGCCCGCAGGTGTGCAGTATGCCGAGGATACGGTTACCGGCAAACCTGTTTCCAACAAGTTCACCGGCAGCGATGCCATTGACGGCGTAAGCCTTGACGGCAGCGATTCCGAGCAGAACATTGCTTATATGACCCGTGCTGATTTTGCAAGCACCTTCCCCAAGGCCAACACTCCCAGCCGTGCCATGACCGACAACGTCAAGGCACTGAACCTCTACACCGCTGACATGGCAGACGGCTACATCAATGAGGCCGATGAGGCCATCACCACCGGTGCCAAGAACGGCCTGAAGATCGAGGATAACGGCAAGACCACCGAGCTGGGCTACCAGCTGGGCGCTGACTTCAACGACCCGCAGCAGGATAGCTTCCAGGCCGCGCAGCAGGTGCAGACGCTTTTGCTTGCCCTGCAGATCATAGTAGGTGCGGCGGCGCACGCATTCGGAGCGGAATGCGATCCACTCCAACAAAATCTGGCGCACGCCCAACACGCGGGGCTGGCCGCCGATCAGCACATTGAAGTTGCAGGCAAAACTGTCTTCCAGCGGGGTTGCCTTGAACAGACGCGCCATCAGCTTGTCCGGGTCCTGGCCGCGCTTGAGGTCGATGGTCAGCTTCAAGCCGTTCAGGTCGGTTTCATCACGCATATCGCTGATCTCACGGATCTTGCCCAGTTTGACCAGCTCGGTGATCTTATCCATGATGGCTTCCACCGTTGTGGTCGGCGGAATGCGGGTGATGTCAATGCAGTTGTTCTCTTTATCGTAAGCCCACTGGGCGCGCACGCGGATGCTGCCGCGGCCTTTTTCCAGCACATTCTGCATCTCGGCGGCATCATACAGGATGGAACCGCCGCCGACAAAATCCGGCGCGGGCATCAGCTGGGCCAGGTCCGCCTGGTCGTCTTTCATCAGGGCGATGGTTGCATTGCAGAGCTCCACCAGGTTGAAGGAACAGATGTTGGACGCCATACCGACCGCAATGCCCAGTGTGTTGTTGGCCAGAATGGTCGGGAAGGTGACCGGCAGCATCGTCGGTTCGGTGGTGGTGCCGTCATAGTTGGGCACAAAATCCACGGTATCCTTGTCGATATCGCGGAACAGCTCTTCACACACGGGTTCCAGCTTTGCCTCGGTGTAACGAGCGGCGGCGTAAGCCATATCGCGGCTGTACGCCTTGCCAAAGTTACCCTTGGAGTCCACAAAGGGCACCAGCAGGCTTTCGTTGGAACGGCCCATACGCACCATGGTGTCGTAGATGGCGGCATCACCGTGGGGGTTCAGGTGCATGGTGCTGCCCACGATGTTGGCGCTTTTGGTGCGGGCGCCTTTCAGCAGGCCCATGCCGTACATGGTATACAGCAGTTTGCGGTGGGCGGGCTTGAAGCCGTCAATTTCCGGCAACGCGCGGGAAACAATAACGCTCATGGCGTAAGGCATGTAGTTTGTTTCCAGCGTATCGGTAATGGGGCTTTCGATGACCTCACCGGCAGAGAGGATCTCGACGTTATCGCCCAGCTGCGGGCGGGCAGGGGCGGCTTTCTTTTTGGTTGCTTTTTTTGCCATTTTGCTCTCTCCTCCCCTGATTAAGATACATCCAGATCGTCCAGATATTCAGCGCCGTGCTCCGCAATGTGCTCCTTACGGCCCTGCAGATTATCGCCCAGGAGCAGGTCAAACACCTCCGCCGTGCGCTGAACATCGGTGGGCAGAACTTTAATTAAGCGGCGGCTTTCGGGGCTCATGGTGGTCAGCCACATCATTTCGGGGTCGTTTTCGCCCAGACCTTTGGATCGCTGGATCGTAAACTTCTGGCCGTCGATCCGCTTCATGATATCGGCCTTTTCCGGCTCGGTATAGGCAAAGTAGGTCTTATTTTTGGTGTTGATCTCATACAGCGGGGATTCCGCGATATACACATACCCCTGATTGATGAGGGTGGGGGTCAGGCGGTAGAGCATCGTCAGCACCAAGGTGCGGATCTGATAACCATCCACATCAGCATCGGTACAGATGACGATCTTGTTAAAGCGCAGGTTGTCCAGATTAAAGGTAGCCAGGTCCTTATTGTGGCTGCCGCCCAGCTCCACGCCGCAGCCCATCACGCGGATCAAGTCTGTGATAATGTCAGACTTGAAAATGCGGGCGTAATCGGCCTTCAGGCAGTTCAGGATCTTGCCGCGAATGGGCATGATAGCCTGGAACTCCGAATCGCGGCTCTGTTTGACCGCGCCCATAGCGGAATCGCCCTCCACGATGTACAGTTCGCGGCGGGTGGCATCCTTGGTGCGGCAGTCCACAAATTTCTGCACGCGGTTGGCCAGGTCCATCTGCTGGGTCATTGTTTTTTTGATGGACACACGCGCTTTTTCGGCGTGCTCGCGGCTTTGCTTATTGATTAGCACCTGCTTGCAGGCTTTTTCGGCTTCGTCCGGGTGCTCCACAAAGTAGACTTCCAGCTGGTGCTTGAGGAACTCCGTCATAGCCTGGGCCACAAACTTGTTGGTGATGGCCTTTTTGGTCTGGTTCTCGTAGCTGGTGCGGGTGGAGAAGCTGGAGGAAACCAGAATCAGGCAGTCCTGCACATCGTTGAAGGTGATGGAGCTTTCGTTTTTCTTGTACAGACCCTTATTTTTCAGCCAGTTGTTGATCTGGTTGACAAAGGCCAGGCGGACAGCGCGGTCCGGGCTGCCGCCGTGCTCCAGCCACGAAGAGTTGTGATAGTATTCCAGCGTTTGCACCGCGTTGGAAAAGCAGAACGCCACGTTCATTTTGACCTGATATTCCGGCTGATCATCACGGTCGCGGCCGATTGCGGAACCGGAGCAGAAATACACCGGGGTCAGGGTTCCCTCACCGGCGATCTCATTGGCATAGTCCTGAATGCCATGCTCATAGAAATATTCGATTTTTTCGGCACGTTCGCCCGTGCGGTCGTTGAACACGAGAGTCACACCGTCATTGACAACGGCCTGGCGGCGCAGCATATCCTTGAAGGTATCCGCCGGAACATTGATGTCGGTAAACACATCGGTGTCCGGTTTCCAGCGGATGACGGAGCCGGTGCGGCGGCCGGTGAACGGCTCTTTTTTCAGCCCGCCGACATTCTCACCTTTTTTGAAATCCAGGTGATAGTGCATGCCATCGCGGTAAATATCCGCAGTCATCCATTCGCTGGAATACTGGGTGGCGCAAAGGCCAAGGCCGTTCAGGCCAAGGGAGAAGTCATAGTTGCCGCTACCCTCGCCATATTTGCCTCCCGCGTACAGTTCGCAGAACACAAGATCCCAGTTCCAGCGTTCTTCAGCTTTATTGTAATCGACGGGGATACCGCGGCCAAAGTCCTCTACTTCCACAGAGTGATCCGGGTAAAGGGTAACGTTGATTTTGTTGCCGTGGCCGTCACGCGCTTCGTCGATGGAGTTGGATACGATCTCAAAAATGGAATGGGCACAGCCTTCCACACCGTCAGAGCCAAAGATAACGGCCGGGCGCTTGCGCACACGGTCTGCACCTTTTAAGCTCTTGATGCTTTCGTTGCCGTATTCTTCCTTCTTTTTTGCCATTCGGCAGTTCCCTCCCGTTTTTGGATGCAGGGAATCACGCTGCTGCGTACCCCTGTGCGCGCAGAATTTTGCTTTTTCAGGCGCGTAAAGATAATTAAACCACAGGTTGACAGGAATTGTCAAATCCAATTTTGCGTTTTTGCTGCACAAAGTTCCCTGTTGTGGTTATTTTTTGTCTGCTTTTTTGCGTTTGCGCGGCGGCTGGGCGGAGGCTTTTTCCTCTGCGGGCGCCGGGCGTCCCGGCTCTTCCGGCACGGGGGCCGGAGCTGTGCCCTGCAGTTTCCAGGCGCGCTCCAGCACGGGTTTCAGGTACTGGCCGGTGAAGGAGTTCGGGTTCTGGGCCACCTGTTCCGGCGTACCGGTTGCCACAATGGTACCGCCGCCGCTGCCGCCCTCCGGCCCCAGGTCGATGATATAGTCGGCACGCTTGATCACATCCAGGTTATGCTCGATCACGATCACGGTGTTGCCCGCATCGGCCAGCTTATCCAGCACCTTGACCAGGCGGTGCACATCGGCAATGTGCAGGCCGGTGGTAGGCTCGTCCAGAATATAGACGGTTTTGCCGGTATCGCGGCGGGCAAGCTCGTTGGCCAGCTTGACACGCTGGGCTTCGCCGCCGGAAAGTGTGGTGGCCGACTGGCCCAGCTGCACATAGCCAAGGCCGACTTCCTGCAGGGTTTGCAGTTTGCGCGCAATTTTGGGCTGGTTGGCAAAGAAATTGCAGGCTTCCTCCACCGTCATATCCAGCACATCGGAGATGTTTTTGTCTTTATATTTTACTTCCAGCGTTTCGCGGTTATAGCGCTTGCCCTTGCAGACATCGCAGGGGACGTAAATATCCGGCAGAAAGTGCATTTCGATCTGCACAATGCCGCCGCCCTCGCAGGCTTCGCAGCGGCCGCCCTTGACGTTGAAGCTGAACCGGCCGGGGCCGTAACCGCGCTGTTTGGCATCCTGGGTGTTGGAGAAGAGGGTGCGGATATCGCCGAACACACCGGTGTAGGTGGCCGGGTTGGAGCGCGGGGTGCGGCCAATGGGCGACTGGTCAATGCCGATGACCTTATCGATCCATTCCATACCCTGAACTTCGTCACACTGGCCGGGGCGGCTGCGGGCGCCGTTGAGCGCTGCGGCCAGCGACTTATACAAAATTTCATTGACCAGCGTGGACTTGCCGGAACCGGAAACACCGGTCACGCAGATCATTTTGCCAAGGGGAAAATCCACGGTAATGTTTTGCAGGTTGTTTTCCCGCGCTTTGACCACCGTGAGCATTTTACCGTTACCGGAGCGGTGGGCGGTGGGAACTTCCACAAATTTGCGGCCGGAAAGGTACTCGCCGGTCACACTGCGCGGGGCATTGCAGATGTCCTCCACACTGCCGGCGGCCACGATCTCGCCGCCATGCACACCGGCACCGGGGCCGACATCCACAATATAGTCCGCCTGGCGCATGGTGTCCTCGTCGTGCTCTACTACAATCAGGGTGTTGCCCAGGTCGCGCAGGCGCTTCATGGTGGCAATCAGCTTATCGTTATCGCGCTGGTGCAGGCCGATGCTGGGTTCATCCAGCACATAGAGCACGCCCGTGGTGCGGTTGCGCACGGCGCGGGCCAGCTGCATGCGCTGCCGCTCGCCGGTGGACAGCGTGGCGGCGGAGCGATCCAGCGTCAGATATCCCAGCCCCAAATCCATCAGCCGCTTGGCTGTGCTTTCAAAGGCGGCGCAGATGCTTTCGGCCATGGGACGCATTTCAGCAGGCAGGCTGCCCGGCACGCCGCGCACCCAATCCACCAGCGCGCTCAGCGTCATGGCGCAGGCATCGCTTAGCGGGATGCCCCGCAGCAGAGGGGCGCGCGCGGCGGCGGACAGGCGCGTGCCGCCGCACTCAGGGCAAACGTCCTCCTTCAGAAACTTTTCCACGCGCTTCATGCCCTTTTCATCCTTCACCTTGGCCAGGGCGTTTTCCACGGTGTAAACGGCGTTATAATAGGTAAAATCCAGTTCGCCCGCCTGATTGGAGTTTTTGGCGTGGTAAAAAATATGCTTCTTTTCCGCCGGGCCGTGGAAAACGATCTCCTTTTCGCGCTCGGTCAGATCGCGGAAGGGCACGTCGGTGCGCACGCCCATCTCGCGGCAAACGTCGGTCATCAGCGACCACATCAGGCTGTTCCAGGGGGCGACGGCCCCGCCGTCGATGGTGAGCGAATTGTCCGGCACCAGCGTGCTCATATCCACCGTGCGCACGCTGCCCGTTCCGCCGCATTTGGGGCAGGCTCCCTGCGAGTTGAAGGCCAGCTCCTCGGCGGAGGGGGCGTAAAAGCGCGCGCCGCATTCGGGGCAGGCAAGCTCCTTGCCCGCTGCGACGGCCAGCGTGGGCGGCAGATAGTGGCCGTTGGGGCAGCGATGGCTGGCCAGGCGGGAATACATCAGGCGCAGGCTGTTGAGCAGCTCGGTGCCCGTGCCGAAGGTGCTGCGGATGCCGGGCACGCCCGGCCGCTGATGCAGCGCCAGCGCGGCGGGCACATACAGCACGTCGTCCACCGTGGCCTTGGCTGCCTGCGTCATGCGGCGGCGGGTGTAGGTGGACAGCGCCTCCAGATAGCGGCGCGAGCCCTCGGCGTACAGCACGCCCAGCGCCAGCGAGGACTTACCCGAGCCGGATACCCCGGCGACGCCGACGATCTGATTGAGGGGGATATCCACATCAACGTTTTTGAGGTTGTGCACCCTGGCGCCGCGAACAAGCATTTTATCGATCATGATTTTTCTCCGGATATTTTGATAACAGGCGTAAAACAGAACGGGCATCCAGACTGCGCTGGATACCCGTTCTGAGCATTCACAAAGCGGCGATTGCAGCCAAAGCGGGGACGTGCTTCGCATTTGCCGCCCAGGATCAGGGCTGCATCACGCTTTCAGCCGTCATGGTAAAGGTCTGCGTGCCGTCCTCGGTGGTGACGAAGGCCGCGTCGTAAATGGCCAGCATCTGGCCGGCCTTTTCGCGCGCGCCCTTGGTGGTCAGCACGACCACACCGCCCTCCTTGAGCAGCAGCTGGCTGACGGGCTTGGCGGCGGGGTTGCGCGAGATGCCGTGATGCGGGTACTTGACGATATCCGACCGCAGCGTTTCCGCGCCGTAATGGGCGATCATCCTGTCCATCGGCTCGTCCTCACGGTCGCTCTTCTTTTTCATGATATCGCCGGTGAACAGCGCGCTGCTGCCGCCCAGCTCCACGCGCAGCCACATGCTGTTGGCGTTGACTACCGCCACGGGCAGGTCGGCGCGGATATCCTTATCGGCCTGGCCGGGATAGTATACATTCTTGATATAGGTCAGCGCGTCGCCCACGCCGTAATCCTGGATGGGGGCGTAAAGCGTGGCCTGGCCGCAGGCCAGGGGGAAGGTAAGCGCCTGCGCGTAATCCAGGGTGTAAACCGTGGCGTTGGGTGCGGAATCGCGCATGGTGGACAGCAGGCGGACGCGGTGTATCGCGTCGCCGTTCTTGCTGTCGTCATAGGTGTTGTCCGTTACCAGCGCGGTGGCGGGGGGCATGTACAGCGCGTCGATGGTGAAAAACTTGCAGGGGATGATTTCACTGTACAGGGCGGCGATGTGATCCTTGTGGCTGTGGGTGGCCACGAGCGTCAGGTGCAGCTGATAATCCTTGTTCTTGGCCTGATCGCTCAGGTTCAGCGCGCTCAGCAGATCCTTGCGCAGGTTCAGCAGCTCCATATAGCAGCGGGAGTTGGCCAGGCCGCCGTCCACCACCAGCACCTCCAGCCGCTCCTTGCCATAGCACAGCAGCAGCGTCGCGTCGGTTTTGGCGTTGTTTTTGCTGTCCAGGAAGCGCAGCTCGATCCGCTCGGAATCGGTCTTGATCATATCGTTCAGGCTGACAGGCATGCCCTCGGCCTGGCACAGCGCGGGCAGGGCCAGCAGAAAAAGCAGCAGGCAGCAGAGCCAGAAACGCTTCATATCCATGCCTCCTATTGAAGATCGCAGCTTAGAAATCGGCGCTGCCCGTGGTGCGCGGGAAGGGCAGCACGTCGCGGATGTTGCTTACGCCCGTCAGGTACATGATCAGGCGCTCAAAGCCCAGGCCGAAGCCCGCGTGCGGGGTGGAGCCGTACTTGCGCAGCTCCAGGTACCACCAGTAGCTTTCCCGATCCAGCCCCAGCTCGTCCATGCGCGCCTCCAGCACATCCAGACGATCCTCACGCTGGCTGCCGCCGATCAATTCGCCAATGCCGGGCACCAGCACGTCCACCGCCGCGACGGTCTTGCCGTCGTCGTTCTGCTTCATATAGAAAGCCTTGATTTCCTTGGGGTAGTTATACACGCATACCGGGCGGCCAAAGTGCTTTTCGGCCAGGTAGCGCTCGTGCTCGGTCTGCATATCCATGCCCCAGTAAGCGCCGTACTCAAAGTGCTCGCCGGAGTTTTTGAGGATCTCGATGGCCTCGGTATAGGAAACGCGGGCGAAATCGCTGTCGCGCACGTGGGTCAGGCGGTCGATCAGCCCCTTATCCACAAAGGAATTAAGGAAATCCAGCTCCTCGGGGCAGCGCTCCATCACATCGGCGATGACATAGCGCACCATGGCCTCGGCCAGCGCCATATCGTCGTTCAGGTCGGCGAAGGCGATTTCAGGCTCGATCATCCAGAATTCCGCCGCGTGGCGCGGCGTGTTGCTCTTTTCGGCGCGGAAGGTGGGGCCGAAGGTGTACACATTGCGGAAGGCCATGCAGAAGGCCTCCGCGTTCAGCTGGCCGGATACGGTCAGGTTGGCGGGCTTGCCAAAGAAGTCCTCGCTTACCTTGACATGGCCCTGCTCGTCGCGGGGAGGATTGTCAATATCCAGCGTGGTCACGCGGAACATTTCGCCCGCGCCCTCGCAGTCGCTGGCGGTGATCAGCGGGGTGTGCACATACACAAAGTCCTGATCGGCGAAGAAGCGGTGGATGCTCTGCGCGGCTACCGAGCGGATGCGGAACACCGCCGAGAACAGATTGGTGCGCGGACGCAGGTGCGCCTGGGTGCGCAGGTATTCCACGGTGTGGCGCTTCTTTTGCAGGGGATAATCGGCCGCAGCCATGCCCACAACCGTGACGCGGCTGGCCTTTAGCTCAAAGGGCTGCTTGGCTTCGGGGGTCAGCTTGAGCGTGCCTTCCACCTCGATGGCGCTGCCCAGGGTGACCTTGACCACCTCGCGGAAATCCGGAACGGATTCATCCAGCACGATTTGCAGGTTTTTAAAGAAGGAACCGTCGTTGAGCTCGATGAAGGCAAAGGCCTTGCTGTCGCGTACGGTGCGCACCCAGCCGCTGACGAGAAGCTGCGCGCCGTCGGCGGGCGTTTGGCGGAAAAGCTGGCGAACGAGAACTTTTTCCATATAAAAGAACCTCTTTTCAGATAGAAATGGCGCGAAGAAGAAAAACGTTTACCGGCCCAGCAGCGCCGCGCCGATGATGCCCGCGTCGTTGCCCAGCTGAGCCAGGGCGATTTCGGGCATGGGCAGCACAGGATACATCAGATACTTGGGCAGCAGCTCCCTGACCGCATCCAGCAGGAAATCGCCTGCGCGGCTGACGCCGCCGCCCAGCACGATCATATCCGGATCCAGGAAGGATACGACGTTGTTGATGGCGATGGTCAGGTACTTGACATAGCGGCGGAACACGCGGCTGGCGATGTCGTCGCCCTCCTTGGCCAGGTCGAACACCGTCTTGGCGGTGATCTTGTCCACATCGCCGTTCACGGCCTTCAGGATGGCGCAGTCGGGATGCAGTGCGCAGGCTTCCTTGGCCATGCGGATGATGGCTGTGGCCGAGCAGTAGCGCTCGGTGCAGCCGCACTTGCCGCAGGTGCAGGGGATACCGTCCACCTCGATGATCAGATGGCCCAGCTCACTGGCCGCGCCGTGCGCGCCGGACCAGATTTTGCCGTCCACAATGATGCCCGCGCCCACGCCCGTGCCCAGGGTGAGGAAAACGGAGGAGCTGGTATTGCGGCTTACGCCCGCCTGATACTCGGCCCAGCCGGCCACCGTCGCGTCGTTATCGATGAAGATGGGCAGGTCGTAGTAGGATTTCAGCTCGTCGCGCAGGGGAATGTTGCGCCAGCCGAGATTGGTGCAGAAGATGACGCGGCCGGTTTTCTGCTCGGCAATGCCGGGAATACCGATGCCGATGGCGGCGATATCCTGCGTGGTCAGCTTCGCCTCGTCCAGGAGCTTGGCGATGCACGCGGCCATATCGCGCACAATGTCGGCGTAGGGACGCTTGGCCAGGGTAGGGGTTTCGGCCTTGCGCAGGATCTTGCCATCCTCGCTGACCAGGCCGACGGCGATGTTGGTGCCGCCCAGATCGATGCCGATGTAGTACATAATCAAAGTCTCCTTTGTAACGGATGATTGAGTTACAGCTTCATATCCTGCATGCGCTGCTGCATCATTTCATTGGTGCGGCGATCCAGCTCCTGCGCGGCGGAATAACCCAGCTTTTTCAGGCTGAAGTTGCGCGCGGCCACCTCGATGATAATGGCCAGGTTGCGGCCCGGACGCACGGGAAGCACGATGCGGGGCACCTTCACATCCATGATGGAGGTGTATTCGTCCGTCAGGCCGTAGCGGTCGTATTCCTTGGTTTCATCCCATTTTTCCAGGTGCACCACCAGGTCGATGGACTTGCGCATCAGCACCGAGCCGATGCCGTACATGGCCTTGATATCGATGATGCCGATGCCGCGGATTTCCATCAGGTGGCGCACCATCTCGGGGGATTCGCCCGTCAGGCGATCGTCTGATACCTTGCACACATCCACCACGTCGTCCGCCACCAGCTGATGGCCGCGCTTGACCAGCTCCAGCGCCGCTTCGCTTTTGCCTACGCCGCTGCGGCCGGTGATCAGCACGCCCACGCCGTATACCTCCAGCAGCACGCCGTGCAGCGTTTCGCGCGGAGCCAGGCACTGGCGCATGTAGATGATGGCGTTCATGAAGAAGCGGGTGGTTACTACGTCCGTCTGGAAAACGGGCACGTCGTGCTCCTTGGCCAGGGGAACCAGCTCCTCCGGCGGGCGCATGCCGCGGCACAGGATGACGCACGGGATGGGATAGGAAAAGAACTTGCGCAGCCGCGCCACCCGAACCTCGGGCTCCAGCGATTCCAGATAGCCCATCTCCGCCTTGCCGATGACCTGCGGACGCTCCATGGCGAAGTATTCGTAGTGCCCGGCAAATTGCAGGCCGGGACGGTTCAGGTCGGCCGATTCGATAGGCCATTCATTTTTGGAGGAGGCGCACAGCGTGGTAAGCGACAGCGCCTTGACAAAATCATCAACCCGGATCAAGCTTCCACCTCCGTAAGCAGATAACAATCGTATCCTATATTACATCATAAAGCCAGACATTTGTCAATGTGAGAAAGAATACACATAATAGTTAAATAAATTACTTATATTGTAACAATTTCGTTGCAATTTGAAGCGAAATCCATTACAATAGAAGCAGCATTACCAAGGGAGGAACGCCGTATGCAGGACCTGATGCAAAAGCTTACCGGAAATCTGATCGATTTATTGATATATGGCGCCATTGCGGCCGTGTGCCTGACGGGGTTTATCAAGTGTACAATCGTTTGCCGCTCCTGCGCGCGGGCGCTGCGACGCGCTGTGCACCGGCTGGAAATGATGACGCTGAAGGATGGCTCCCAGCCCGTGTGGCAGGATCCGCTGTTCCTGGGCAAGCGCATGCGCACGGCGTGGAAGCGCTTTCTGGTCAACGCCGAGCAACTGGACAGCCGCGGCATGAACTGCAATGTGGAGGATTACATCAACGACGATACCGTAATCTACGAGCATTGCCACACACAGCTGGGCGAGGTGATCCCCGGCATCCTGACCTCGCTGGGCATCCTAGGCACGTTTATCGGCCTGGTGCGCGGCCTGGGTGCGCTGAACCTGTCCGACGCGGCCAGCACCATGGCGGGCATTTCAGATATGATCAACGGCATGAACTTTGCCTTTGGCACCTCCATTGCGGGCTGCTCGTGCTCGCTGGCCTTTAATATCCTCAATCACGCAGCCATCGGCTCGGCGCAAAAGGCGCTGGATGAATTTTACGAGGCCTTTACCGAGTTTGTCATGCAGCAGCCGCTGAGCGATAACGTGCAGGCCATCTGCCAGCAGGAGGATCGCGCGGCATTCCTGCGCCATGCGGTGACGGAGATCGGCGACCGCGTCAGCAGCGGTATGACCGTGGCGGTGGAAAAGAGCCTGGCTCCCGTGGCACAGTCCATGAATCGCTTTATCGCCGGGCAAACCCAGGCGCAGATCGAAGGGCTGGATCAGATTGTGGGCGCGTTTATCAACCGCATGAACGGCGCCTTGGGCGGGCAGTTTACCCAGCTTGGGCAAACGCTGACGGCCATCAACCAATCTCAGCATATGGATTATGATACGCTCAATGCTTCCCTGCAGGCGGCTTCGGCCATCATGGGCGGCATGCAGGATACCGGCGCGCTGATGCATCAGGTGGCCGACCGCATGGCCGAGTATGCTTCCGACGCGGCTTCGCTGCGCGATCAGCAGGGCGATTTTGCCCAGAAAACGCAGGAGCTTTTGAATGCCATGCATGCCGCCGCACAGGAGCAGACGGATTATCTGATGACCCTGCGCGCCGGGCACGAGCGGCTGCAGGCCAGCATGCAGGAATACGCCCAGTGGAGCGGCCGCGTGCTGGAGGCTGTACATCAGCAGGCAGAAGCATCGGGCGCGGACGCGCAGAAGATGGCCGACGCCATGCGCGACAGCAGCCGCGAGCTGAGCCAGAGCTATACCTCCTTTGTGGAAAACATCAGCGGCGGTCTGTCCCGCACCATGGGCCTGTTTGAAGAAAACATGCACGCCGTGGTGTCCCTGCTGGACGGCAAGCTGGAAAGCATTGAAAAAACGGCCAAGACCGCGCAAAGCGCCTATACTGATAAGGCGGATCGCCTGAACGCCGGCACCGACGGGCTGCTCTCCGCCCTGTCGCAGCTGCAGCGCGCCCTGGGCGATATGACCCGCAGCGTGCAGGCGGCGGGCGACGCGCTGGGCGAAAAGGCGGATAAGGAGGGCTGAGCATGAGCAGGCACATGAGCCGCGCGCACCGGGGCGGCGACGGCGGCACGCACTGGATATCCTATTCGGATATGATGTGCTCGCTGCTGCTGATGTTCATCCTGGCCATCACGCTGTGTATTTATCATTATTATACGCTGCTGGATCAGGTGGGCGAGCAGCAGGCTCAATTGGAGGCGGCGCAGATTACCCTGAGCCAGAAGGAAAAGGATTTGGAAACCACCCGCGTGGAGCTGATGGGCAAGGAGGAGGATCTGGCGGCTATCCAGATTCAACTGGATACCAAGGAGCAGGATCTAAACGCCGCCCAGGTGAAATTGAGCGAACGCGAGGCTGAGAACGAGCGGCTGCTGGCGCAGATTGTGCTCAAGGAGGCCGATCTGGCCGACCAGCAGAACCGCATCGACGCATTGCAATTGGTGCTGGCCAACCAGGAAAAGGAGCTGAGCGACTACCAGGCGCAGATTGCCGATATTCTGGGCGTTCGCACCCGCATTGTGCAGGAGCTGAGCGCCCAGCTGGCCAGCGCGCGCATATCGGCTACGGTGGATGAAAAGACGGGCGATATTGTGCTGGACAGCAGCCTGATGTTTGAAACAGGCAGCAGCACCCTCAAGGCCGAGGGTCTGGCGCAGCTGAATCGTCTGATTCCCGTATACCTGGGCGTGCTTTTGCAGGATGAATACCGCGACTATGTGGCGGAAATTATAATAGAAGGACATACCGATTCTACCGGCAGCTACGAGCATAACCTGGAGCTGTCGCAGAACCGCGCGCTCAACGTGGCCAAGTACTGCCTGAACATGGGCACCCTGACCCAGACGCAGAAAACGCGGCTCAAGGCCATCATCACCGCGCAGGGCCGCAGCTTCTCCGATCCAGTCTATGATGAAAATGGTGTCGAGGATCAGGAGCGCTCCCGCCGCGTGGAGATCAAATTCCGCTTGAAGGATGCGGAAATGATTCAGCGCATGAACAGCATTCTGTCCTCTATGGAGTGAAAGCGATGAAATATGTAGCCATTTTTATGGTCGTTCTGGTGATCGCCGCGGCGGGGCTGGGCGTGTATACCTATGCCAACGCCCGGCTGCAGGTGGTATCGGTGGAGCTGAAAACGGCCGCCGGAGGCGAGCGCGTCCAGGAGTTTACCGCCCTGCAGACGGCGGTGGATCGCGGCGCGCTCAACGGCACGGCCTTTACCGAAAGCGTGCCGGGCACGGCGGCGGATTACAGCTTTTTTACCTATACCTTCCGTCTGCGCAACGGCGGGCTCATCGACGCGGAGATGGTGGAAATACAGCCCATCCCCGCCAATGGCGATGTGCTGGCCTATGCCACCAGCGACGCCTCGCAGGTAAACACCAATACCATCGTATCCGCCGGGGGCGAACGCGACGTGTGGAGCGTGGTGCTTACCAGCGCGCAGAACCAGACCGACCGCCAGGTATCGCGCAGCTTTAAGATTACCTATTACATATGGGGCATCCCGATGAGCGTGACGGCCAAATACAACTAATAAGAATACCGGCGCCTTTCATTGCGAAAAGCGCCGGTGTTGTTTTTGCTTTTGAAAATTAGAATACCACTACCAGCAGCATCTTGAACTTTTCCTTGCCGAACACCGCGTGCGGGTGATCCTTAGGCATCACGATGGATTCGCCAGTGTGCAGGATGTATTTTTCACCGTCGATGGTGATTTCACCCTCGCCGTCCAGGCAGGTGACAAAGGCGTCGCCGCCCGCCTTGTGGGAGCTGATTTCCTCGCCCTTATCAAAGGAAAACAGGGTGATGCTTACATTGTTGTTCTGCGCCAGGGTTTTGCTGACGATCTGCCCATCCTGATAGGCAACCTGATCGCGCAGCACCAGCACCTGCGCCTTGTCGATGTTTTTCATGGGACCGTTCATTTTTAAAACCTCCTTCAAGGGTTGTTTTCCTTGCTATTGTAGCATGCCCGGATAGACGGGTCAATCAAGCAAATTTTCTTGCCGAAACCGGGCCTATATGCTATACTGATTTTATCAATCGGCTTTGGCCGGAGGAAAAACGCATGAAAATGAACGATGAAAGACGCAAGGTCATCAAGGAACTGCTGGATGTGACGGATCGGGAGTTCACCGATGAAGAGCTGATACGACAATTGACCATGACGGGCATCACACAAAGAGCTGCGCAGGATGAAAAAAGCACCTTGGGGCAGCGCGCGGCCGATGCGGTTGCGCGGTTCGCGGGCAGCTGGGCGTTTATCTTCAGCTTTATTGCGGTGATGGTGCTGTGGATGGCGGGCAATGTTCTGCTGGCGTCCCGCGCCTTTGACGCTTACCCGTTTATCCTGCTGAATTTGGTGCTATCCTGCATTGCCGCGGTGCAGGCTCCGCTGATTATGATGAGCCAGAACCGCCAGGAGGCAAAGGATCGCCAGCGCGCGGAGAACGATTATCGCGTGAACCTGAAAAATGAGCTGATCATCGATGATCTGTACCGCAAGCTGGATCGCATACTGGAAAATCAACAACGAATTGACCAGCGCCTGGAGCGCCTGGAACAAAACAACCAGCGAAAGGAAAAAGAACAACATGTGTAAGAAAATCATCGCGCTGCTGCTGTCCCTGCTGCTGCTATGCTTGACCGCCGCTGCCTTTGCCTCCGAGGCTGTGCTGACGCTGCGCGACGTTACGCCCGAGGGCAATTACAAAATCAAGCTGACCCGCAAAATCATGCTCGCTCCGCCCAATGAGCTGGCGACCCGCAACTATCATGTGCAGCAGGGCGCTACGACGGACGGCGAGTTTGCCTATATGATCATGGAAAACCAGGTGGATCATCTGTGCTCTATCTGGAAGGTGAATATGCAGGATTGGACGGTTGCAGATACCGTATACGGCCTGGATCTGTCCCACGGCAACTGCATGGGCTACAATCCCGCCCGCAAGCAGCTGGTGGTGGTGCATAACAAGCCGCGTTATAATACCCTGAGCTTTGTGGATACCGATACGCTGCAAATTGCCGAAACCGTGCAGCTCAATCAGGATATGTACGCCATCGGCTATTGCGAAAGCCGCGATCAGTATGTGGTGGGCATCAGCGGCACCTTTAACTTTATGATCCTGGACGGTCAGCTCAATAAGGTGGCCTATTATTATGGCAAGGATACCGGCCTGGTCAAGCAGGGTGTGGACTGCGACGACAAGTATATCTATTTCCCCCAGAACAACAAAGACTGCACCGTGAACCAGATTGTCATCTACGATTGGGATGGCAACTATATCAATACCGTACGCGTCGGCTCCTTCCAGGAGATCGAGGATGTGTTCCATGTGGGCGACGATCTGTACATCGCCTTCAATGCCAGCGGATCGTATGTGTATCAGGGCAGGCTGGAAGAAATCAAGCAATAATAAACTGGCGGATCAACCGGATGAAGAAGCGGCTGCTTCCTGTATAGGGAGGCGGCTGCTTTTTTGCTTAGAATCTTTTCACCCCCTCTCCGCCCCTGCATAGCATGAAAATGTAAGCCGCGACGCGGCCAATCGCCCTGCGGATCATCCCAGGGCAAATGCAAGGAGGAGAGGGTATGTCTTTCTACTCTTATAAGAACGCCGACCCTGCCAACAGCCCCGGTGAAATTTCGGGCAGCGCGCTGGACGGACTGAATGAAAAGGTGTGCATCCAGGTGCAGCGGGTGTACGATAGCTGCTTGCAGCAGGAACAGCTGACCAACAAGGATGTGACCATCACCAGCTATGCGCAGGTGGTGAACAAGTGCTGCTGCAATAATTCCAACGAGACTACGCCTCCGGCCAGCGCGCCTGTGCCGCCCATCACCTTTGAAAGCTGCCGCTCCAGCACTACGGATATCGATATCTCCAATCTGACGGTCGAGCGCCTGTGCGATCGTCCCTGCTTCGCCCGTGTGCGCGGCTATATCGATATCCCCATCGATATCCTGTTTACCGACTCCCGCTGCGTGGAATACATCGGCAAGGGCGTTGTGCGCGTAAACAAGGATGTGCTGCTCAGTGTGCCCGACGATTCCATCGTGCCCTATACGCTGGAGGGCATGGCCAGCGCCATCTGCGTATCCGGTACCTACCGCGGCGACAATGTGTTCCGCCTGACCATCTGCGTGTCCATCATCCTCAAGGTGCTGGCGCGGGTGGAAATTCTGATTCCCAGCTACGGCTTCTGCTCCATTCCGCCCTGCGAGGAGTTTGCCGACAACGTCTGCGACGAATTCTTCTCCCTGCCGCTGTTCCCCTCGCTCAATTTGTGCGAGAATACGGCATCCGATAATACGACCAACACGGGCGGCTGCGGCTGCAATAACAGCTGTGGCTGCAACCGCTGCAACGGAAATTGCAATAACTGAAATTAGAAAAATACGTGCGGAACGGTGCGCCGGGGAGCAAAAACGCTTCCCGGCGTGTTTTTGCTGTGGATGGATTGTGGATAAAAAGCGAACGGAATAGTTGCTAATGATTGAATGATATACTATATATTGCTAAAAATACGAATGTTCTATGGAATAATACCGAAGTATATACGGAATTGAAAAAACCTTCAAAAAAACCTTAAAAAACTTCAAAAAAGGTGTTGACAAGGGGAGGGGAGATGTGCTATTATATCCAAGCGCTCAGGGAACGGCGCCGAGAGGCGGCGGGAATGAGCGGCAGGGACCTTGAAAACGATACAGGAAAATGGAAGCGAACAAAACGACAGTTAATTCTGAAATGAGTTTTGACTTGGATCGCGGTAGTGAGTTGGAAGACTTACGACACCAGATAAACCAAGTTAAGGATTAAACACAAGAGTTTGATCCTGGCTCAGGACGAACGCTGGCGGCGTGCCTAACACATGCAA
>ERZ827150.2541-NODE-2541-length-19386-cov-4.686410_pt1 | contig 19386 bp, 15 predicted proteins | sample MGYA00519779_ERZ827150 | MGnify/ENA primary metagenome ERZ827150 (study PRJEB31778, sample SAMEA3449267) | human gut metagenome | biome: human gut; feature: human-associated habitat; material: faeces | place: United Kingdom | collected 2010/2012 ...
ATTGACCGATTATCCGCTATTGCTTGATTTGGGGACGGTTGCGGAGCAAACTCTAATTATGGGAAAATCGATATTCTCTGGTTTGACTTTTCCTATCCAGATTTTAATGGGACTGGGGAAAAGAGCTGGATGAAGGGCAAAGGAAAAGACGACTGGGAAGCTGAAAAGCTGATTGCACTGGCCAGAAAATTACAGCCTGAAATTTTGATCGACAATAGAACTGGTATTGAACAGGACCTTTGGACACCCGAACAATTTCAGCCTACCGAATGGGTGCATCATCCGCAAACCGGCGAGCTGGTTACTTGGGAGGCCTGTCAGACCTTGTCAGGAAGTTGGGGGTATTACCGGGATCAGCAGACTTGGAAGAGTCCGGAAATGCTGATTCGTTTGCTGGTAAACAATGTATCAATGGGCGGTAACCTTCTGATAAATGTGGGTCCCACTGCAAGAGGATATTTAGATTATCGTGCCGAAGCAGCTCTGAAAGTCTATGCTGACTGGATGAAGTATAATTCCCGTTCCATTTATGGATGCACGATGGCCGAACCCGAGTTTACCGCACCTGCTGATTGCCGCCTGACACAGAGCGAAGATGGAAAACGGCTCTATGTTCACCTGTTTGCTTATCCGTTTGCACATCTGATTCTGAAGGGCCTTGCCGGAAAGGTAGAATATGCGCAGTTCCTTCATGATGGCAGTGAAGTACTATTCAACGACGGTAAAATGAAGCATTTTGGCGATGCGTTGCCGGATGACGAAAGCCAGGTCGTATTGTATTTGCCGCCGGTCAAGCCAAACACGCTTATTCCTGTCATTGAACTATTCCTGAAATAAAAAGTTTTGTTTTGATGAAAGGCAAGGCTTTTGCCCGCCGGGAAACCGGCGGGCCTGTTTTGCAATAAAAAAGGACTGAAAAAAATGAACAGAGAAACTCTGAAATTTGATTTTGTTGTAGTTGGCGGAGGAATGAGCGGGTTATGTGCCGCTATCGCTGCTGCCAGACATGGGGCTAAAACAGCGCTGATCCAAGCGCGACCTATGCTTGGCGGAAATGCCAGCAGCGAAATTCGAATGCATATTTGCGGCGCAGATTACCATATGGCTCGTCCAAATGCACGGGAAACCGGCATATTAGAAGAGATCCTTCTGGAAAACAAACGGCGTAACCCAACGGACAATTATGCGATTTTTGATTCGATTCTTTGGGAAAAAGCCGCCTTCTGTCCCAACCTTTCCCTATATTTGAATACCTGCGTAGATGGTGTTGAGGTGAAAGACAGCTACATCCAATCGATCAATGCCTACCAGCAGACCACGGAAAAACACTTTCTTTTTCAGGCTCCGTTGTTCGCAGATGCTACGGGTGACGGTTCTGTAGGTGCCTGGGCCGGAGCGGAATATACGGTAGGCAGAGAAGCTCGCGATACCTATGGGGAGAGCTATGCGCCGGAAAAAGCGGATCATTGCACCATGGGCAACTCCCTGATGTTCAAAGCACGCGATGCTGGTACACCGATAAAATTTATTAAACCGGAATGGGCCAATACGTATACAGAGCACGACCTACGGCATCGGATTCATTCGGATATTACCTCTGGGTACTGGTGGATTGAACTGGGCGGGGGAAGATATCATACGATTGCCGATGCGGAAGTACTGCGGGATGAGTTGCTCAAAGCCGTTTATGGTGTATGGGATCATATAAAAAATGGCGGAGAACATGGTGCTGAAAACTATGACCTGGAATGGGTAGGCATTCTGCCCGGCAAACGGGAAAGCCGCCGGATTCTGGGAGATTATGTACTCAAGCAACAGGATTGCGAGGAGGGGCGGCGCTTTTCGGATGCAGTAGCTTATGGCGGTTGGCCTATGGATGTTCACACTGTGGAAGGTTTTTTGAATGATTCAGACGAACCGACCGTCTGGATCCAACTGCCCGATGTTTATACGATTCCCTACCGTTGTTATTACTCTCGAAATATTTCTAATCTTTTTCTCTGCGGACGAAATATCAGTACCTCTCACATGGCATTTGCATCTGCCCGAGTAATGGGCACCTGTGCCGTTGGAGGTCAAGCAGTGGGAACAGCTGCAGCGATTGCTGTTCGTGAAAAAATCAAACCACGCGATGTGGCCCGATATATGAAGGAGCTTCAACAACTGCTTCTTCGTGATGACTGCTATTTGCCTGGTATTCAAAATGAGGACTCTAAGGATTTGGCAAAAGTGGCAATATTTACTGCCAATTCCAGTATACCAGGCTGCGGGCCGGAAAAATTGCTTACCGGCATTGCCCGTGCTGAAGGCGAGGAAAGCAATGTATGGGCAGCTTCTATAACTCAGAACCCGGAATTGACCCTCTGCTGGGAGCAGGAACAAAGCATTCACGAGCTGAGATTGACCTTTGATAGCAATCTTTCCCGCGAAATTACCATCAGCATCAATCGGGACGTGCTGGGCAGACAAGTTCATGCTCTTCCGCCTGAACTGATTCAAAGTTGTCGGATTCGCTTTTTTCATCACGGTGTCTGTGTATTGGAACAAAGGCTTGAGAATATCACCTCGCGACTGAACGTGCTTACCTTACCTGAAGCGTTACTTTGCGACAGAATCGTTATGGATCAATGGAAAACCTATGGTTCAGACACGGTACGGCTATTTGAAGTCCGTGCTTATGCCTAAAAGGCAGAAGAGGAGAAAAAAATGGAATCATTTACTTATCAGGCCTCCCCTACAGAGAACCGGCTGGAAACCTATGAATGGGACAATGTTTGGTGGGAGCACACTGAAAAAAAGGATTGCCCTAGGATTCTTATCATCGGTGACTCAATCTCCTGTGGTTATCGTTCGCTGGTGAATCGGAAATTGTCAGGAAAAGCGGTGGCCGATGGTTTTGGAACTTCCAAGGCTGTCGATAATCCTGCTTTCCCACTGGCACTGAATTATCTTTTCGCGCAACAGCCGCAGTATGACTTGATTCTGCTAAATAATGGGTTGCATGGTTGGCATCTTCAGGAGGAACAGTATCAACAGCAATACCATCTATTGGTTCGCGAAATACAGAAAAAATGGCCTAAGGCCAAGCTACTCTTATTGTTGACGACACCGGTACGGGATTCGAACAATCTGGCCTATTTGGATGAGACAAATCAAAGAGTCATTCAGCGCAATCAAAAAGTTCAGGCCATTGCGGCATCTGAAGGACTGGAACTAGTGGATTTATATAGTCCTCTCTTAAATGAAGTTTCTCTTTCCAAGCCGGATGGCGTACATTTTCAAGAGGCCGGATATGATAAAATAGCAGATTTGGTGACAGAAAAGGTACAACAGCTTTTCGGACTGTTATAAAGGAAGAATTTACAATTAGAAAAAGCATGTGTATGGCATGCTTTTTTCTATAAAAGTTAGTTCTTCATTGTTTTCGGTCAGCAAACAGCTTTCAGGCATAGCATATCTGAAGAAATATCATGAAAGCAAAAGCAGTTGCTTATTTCTCAAAATATACTGTGCGACGCATTCTATGGCTTATAAGGACTATACTTTTAATGAAATTCAACACTTGCATCAAATGACTAGTTGCCCGTCGAAACAGGTATAGGTTATGATGAAAACAGTTTGGCAATAGTTATGACAGCAAGAAAAGTAGTCCGATAAATGTTTCCCAGCAAAGGGAAAGGAGGAAATGCGCTGACTTGCGGAAGAGAACTTTGAAGTCTCGAATACTCTTGATGATTTTGTTTATCCGGTAGTATGTATTTAAGCATTTGAAAGGAGATGTACATATTGTTTAAACTAACAGACAAGCCATGGTGCAATCAAAATATTCTGGAACAGAACCGCCTACCCGTGAGAACGCATTTTTTACCATCCAGTAATTTGGCGTCGGCACTGGCAGGCGATTTTGACCGCGTACAATGTTTGTCTGGCATGTGGCACTTTCGCTGGTTTAACTCTGCCCTTGCACCCGATGATGCGCTTATTAATGGTACTTTTACAGAAGACTGGGAGACAATAAAAGTTCCTCGCTCCTGGCAATTTGCTGGTTATGGCAAATTTCTCTATACAGATGAAGCTATGCCTTTCCCGCTAGATCCCCCTTATGTGCCTGCTATAAACGAAACAGGTATATATCGCCGTGATTTTACAGTGCCATGCACGGATGGGGAGCGCTATATCCTGCGTTTAGATGGAGTAGAAAGCTGCTGCGAAGTATTTGTAAACGGTGCATATGTAGGCTACACTCAAGGAAGTCGTTTGCCCGCGGAGTTTGATGTAACAAGCCTTTGCCACGTTGGCAGTAACGCTCTATGCCTTGTAGTTCGACAGTTTTGTGATGGAGTGTATCTTGAAGATCAAGATATGTGGTGGTTGGGTGGAATTATTCGTGACGTCTTACTTATTACCCGTCCCGATACCCATCTGGAAAATATCATCATTGATGGGGATTACGATTGTCACAGCAATACAGGGCGTTTGTGCCTTCATACCGTTGTTAGTGGACAAGGAAATGCTGCTATCTGCCTGTTGGATGCAAACGGCAATACGGTGCTCACTGAAGAAAATATATCTGAAAATGTATCTTTTTCATTACCGCAGATCATTCCGTGGAATGCAGAAGAACCTTATCTATATACGCTACTGGTTACGATTAATGACGAAGCCGGACGTGTGATGGAATGCATTCGTCAACGTGTAGGTTTCCGTCGCGTAGAAATTATAAATGGCACGTTACTATTGAACGGACGGCGATTAATGCTGCGCGGTGTGAACCGCCATGAGTTTTCCCCTGATGATGGACGTGCCGTTAGCGTTGAACAGACCCGGCAGGATTTGTTACTAATGAAACGGTATCATATTAACGCAATCCGTACTTCTCACTATCCGAACATGCCTGCTTTTTATGATTTGTGCGACGAGCTAGGATTGTATGTAATTGATGAGTGCGATCTGGAAACTCATGGTTTTTCAAGGGAGGGTATTCCAACACGCCTCGTTGAGGATGAAAGTTGGCGCGAGGTATACTTGGATCGCGCTAGGCGCACCATTGGACGTGATCGGAATCACGCTTGCGTAGTGATGTGGTCCATGGGAAACGAGTCTCACTGGGGTAGCAACTTTTTAGCTATGTCTGACTGGATTCACAACGCCGATCCTTCTCGCCCTGTGCATTACGAGGGGGATCGTGGTAGCGACCGGGTGGACGTAACAAGTTCAATGTATACTCCTGTAGGGGGACTATATGAACTGGACGTGTCAGGAAATGGCAAGCCTCATATCCTATGTGAATTTGCACATGCTATGGGCAATGGACCTGGAGGGCTCGAAGAATATGTGGAAATGATGGAGCATTCCCGTCGAATACAGGGCTACTTTGTCTGGGAATGGCGCGATCATGGTATTCGTAGTGTAAACGAAAAAGGGCAGGTTTATTACCGTTTTGGCGGAGACTTCAATGAAGATTATCACAGCGGTAACTACTGCATGGATGGCCTTTTAACGCCAGATTCAACTCCTAGTCCTGGATTTTTCGCATATGCACGGGCAATTGCCCCATTCCATGCTGTGGCAGACAATGATGGTAATGTGAAAATTGAAAGTCGTTATACCTTCCATACTGTCACTGCTCCTGAAGCATGTTGGACACTACGTCGGGAAGGAATGTCAGTCATTGAACACCGTCAAAAACTTTCTCCTGTAAAACCAGGCGAGACGGTAGTACTGCTCGTGCCTGATATGCTGCGCCTTTACAATCGAGATAATGCGCAATGGACGCTTACCGTCACATTTTCTGAGAATGAACAGGAGCTTGGCTGGGCAAGCACCGTACTGTGCCGCTATACGCCAATGCCGCTATTGCCAAGGGGCGCTATTAGCGTTTGTGAAAAAGAAAATGGCTTACTGATTTCCGGCAATAATTTCTCGTTACGGATAGATTATACAGATGGAAGGGTTACCGATTATTGCGTCAATGGCAAAACACTTATGACTAAAGGCCCTGCCCTAGAATTATTCCGTGCTTACCTTGATAACGATCGTATTCCTGAGAGAACTTGGCTAAAAAAGAACCTTCATAGCATGACTCCTACTGTGCTCTCTGTAGCATATACGCAGAAACATGACAGTGTGAAGGTAACGGTGAAATTACACTTCGGTGCTAACGCAAAAAACTGGCGTGTGTTGCTTCAGCAGAACTATGTCATATGTGCCGACGGTTCGATTGCTGTACGACTCTCTGGTCGGTTTGACGGGGATTTTGGCACGCACTACGGAGAGGAAGTACCGCGAATCGGCACGGTTATGATGCTTGCGGATAGCCTTACAAAAGTGGTCTACTGCGGCTTTGGTCCAGAGGAAAGTTATTGTGATAGCCGTGCTCATTGTAGGGAGGATGTTTTTTTCGATACTGTGGAGAAAATGAGTTTTCCCTACCCATGCCCCCAGGAAAGTGGCAATCGCACAGGCACCCGGTGGCTTGCTATGCATGACGAAGCAGATGGAATTGTGCTGAGTTCCCTCAAAGGCCTAGACATCAGTGCGCACACTTGCACCGCCAAGGAATTGTGGCATGCCCGTCATGCATGTGAACTGCCTAAACATGACTTTATTGAGGTTCATGCAGATATGATCAATTCCGGGCTTGGTAGTGGAAGCTGTGGTCCACAGCATCTGATGGCCTACTCTGCTCAAACCACGCCCTTTGAAATCGTTTATTTGCTATCGTCTATACAGGGAACCGATGTTGTTGCTGCCGCCCATAGAGCGCAAGACATATTATCGTCTTTAATATTTGACGAGTGAGCTTATAAGCGCTTTGCTCTGGAAAATGCAACTCACTGGAAGAGACATTGCAAGTCTTATTTTGTGACTCATAGGAACTATACTTTTGGTGAAAAAACGCATTTGCATGAAATGACCACTTGTTCACCAGAGCAACCATTGCCATAATAAAAAAGTTCAGGAATATTTCCGACGGCGAGGGAAAATGTTCCGATGTGCGTTCTCCGCAAAAAAAGAAGAGAGGAGGGCAAGCTCGCTTAACCCGAGATGGAAAACAAAGATAAAAGAAAGGATGAAAACCAATGAAACGTTTGTTTGCTCTTTTGCTTGTTTTGTGCATGATGGCTCCTCTCGCGGCTTTTGCTTACGATGGCAACGGCCCGATCGCTGATGAAAAAGTGAACTTGTCTGTACTGAGTGGATACTACTATCCTTTCCCGGTTGAAGGAATGGCGTGGGTCCAGCAGACGCTGAAAAATGCGAATGTGGAACTAGACATCCAGATCGTGGATGACGCTTCTTATAAAGATGTTGTGATTCCTCGTCTGGCGGCCGGCGTCGATCTTCCTGACATTGTCAAGCTGCCCACGATGGATCAGGATATGTCTTATCTGAAATCCGGCGTTTTTCTTGATCTGACGGAGTACTACGAAAAGTACGGCTATAATATGAAGAAACTTTTCGAAAAGACTCCTGGCCTGAAGGAAACCATTACGACGCCTGATCATAAGATTTTCTACATTCCCGTTGTTACGCTGGCTGCGGATTACTCCCGCTGTATTGCTTATAATACCGAATGGCTGAAGGAACTGGGCCGCGAAGTTCCCACTACCGCGGACGAATTTTATGAAGTACTGAAGCTGATGAAAGAAACGGATCTGAATCACAATGGCGAAGCGGACGAGGTTCCTCTGTTCCTGCTGCCCAATTACCTGCAGTGCTTCGGTTCTATGTGGGGACTGAACCTGAATAATCGCTATGCCGTGGATGAGAATGGCGTTGTGACCTGCTCTTATGCTACCGATGCTTATAAGGATTTTCTGACATTCTTTAAGAAGCTGTATGACGAAGGCCTGCTCTTTAATGAATTTGCGACCTCTACCGTAGATATTCGCAATAACCTGTTGGCCAACAATCGTGTCGGTTGCATGATGACGTGGCTGGGAAGCACGATTGGTCATAATACCCTGCTGAATCCTGACTGGCAGATTGATAAAGACGAGTATATCTGGGAAGGAACTGCTCCCTTCAAGGGCCCCTATGGTGATCAGGCCTACTGGGCATCTAACAGCGTTAACGGTTATTTTGGAATCACGAAATTCTGCAAAGACCCCGAAGCTGCCTTCTGCTTCCTGGATTACTGCATGAGCGAAGAATCGACGATGCTGCGTCAGGTGGGCATTGAGGGTGAAGACTACACGATCATGGATGGCAAAATTCAACTCAGTGAAGCCTCTTTGAATGCTAAAGATGATTATCTGCGTGAAAAGGGCGAATCCTTTACCGGTATTCCCTTTGCTCAAGGTGTGGAGTCTGTTGACATCGGCTGCGGCGAAGTTCTGGCTGCGAAAAATCTGGAACTGCGGCCCTATTACAAGGCCCCGTTGACCGATGGCTTCGCTGCTGCGGAAGATCTGGAACTGATTCAGACCTATTCTACCGATCTGAACAGCTACATGGACGAAATGATGCTTCGCTTCGTTACGGGCGATGAACCCCTGGATCAGTTTGAAAACTATGTGCAGAATCTGAAGGCGCTGCATGTGGATGACATCGTTGCCATTTGGCAGAAGCGGTACGACAGCACCAAGTAATCCTGCCTTAGAACTTCCCTGTTAGTCTATCTGCCCATGGTTCCCTTCCAAGGGGGCCATGGGCAGAAATAAATATTTTACTTTTGTCGCAGACGGGAGGACCAAAAAATGTCCAAGAAATTTGTGCTCATCGGCGCTGGCAGTCATGTATTTACGCGAAATTTGGTTCGGGATATTCTTACCTATCCGGCTTTTGCAGATGCCACGATTGCTTTGGTAGACATCAATCCTGAAGGTCTGGAATATGCACGCCGTGCGGTGCAGCACATTATTGATGCCGGGCATTATCCGGCCAAACTGATCTGCACGACAGATCGTAAGGAAGTGCTTCCGGGGGCCGACGGCGTTCTGAGTATGCTTATGGCCCAGCCGTTGGAGGTGTTCCGCAACGATCTGGAAATTTGTGAGAAATATGGTGTCAAGATCAATGTGGGCGATACCCGTAATCCGGCTGGTATCTTCCGCTTTTTGCGCACCGTGCCCGTCATGCTGGATATTTTGAAAGACATCGAACGCTACTGCCCGAATGCGGTGTTCCTGAATTATACAAATCCGATGGCAATGCTTTGCCGCGCTATGCAGGAAGCAGCCCCGCACGTGCTGACTACCGGCTTGTGTCATAGCGTGCAGAACGGCATTGATAAATTTTCAAAAATTTTGGACATTCCCGCAGAGAAAATCCAATATACCTGCGCGGGGATTAACCACATGGCATATTATCTCTCTTTGACCCACGATGGGAAAGATCTGTATCCGGAGCTTCGTAAACGCACGCTGGAAAGCCAAGAAATTTACGAGCAGGATATTGTTCGTAACGAAGTTTTCTTGGCATTTGGATACTATGTGACGGAATCCAGCGGTCATTTTTCTGAGTATAGTCCCTGGTTCCGGAAGCGTGATGACCTGCTTCAGAAATACTGCTATCGCGGTACCAGCTGGAATACAGGCCGTACGAACTTTACGATTGAGCATCGAGAAAAACGCAAAGACGATTATTATACAAACCTTGAGAAATTCCTCAGTGAGCCCGTTGATTTAAAACGAGGTAAGGAATATGCTGCTTATATTTTCAATGCCAATTTTGGCGATGGCGAACTGTTTTCCTTCAATGGCAATGTGCGCAATTATGGTTTGATTGATAATCTGCCGGTTGGGGCGTGCGTCGAAGTTCCTGTGCTGGCCAGCCGCAACGGGTTGCAGGCTATGCATGTGGGGGCGATTCCGGATGCTTTGCTGCCGTTGATGAATTTAACCAGCCAGCTTGAAGAGATGGCTGTCCGTGCCAGTTTCGAGGGCGACCCAGAATTGATTTATCAGGCAATTTATTATGATCCCATGACATCTGCCGTCTTGGACCTGCGGGAAATTCGTAAAATGGTTGATGAACTATTTGCTTTCAGCAAGCCTTGGCTGCCGCAGTTTCCGACGTTGAAATAAAAGATAGTTACTGCTTTAAACATAAACTACATACTACAAAGCAAGGAGAGAACTGAGATGCCAAAGAAGAAAAGCATAGGCGCAGCGATCCAACGGGATAAATATCTTTTCCTTATGTTTATTCCGGCAGCCATCTATTACATTGTATTTCATTATATTCCACTTTCTGGAGTGGTTATCGCCTTTAAAAATTTTCAGCCGGGCAACGGCATTTATGCAGGCGAATGGGTTGGCTTGAAATGGTTCCAAGAATTTTTCCACTCGATTTTTGCCGGACGATTGATTCGAAACACGGTTCTGCTTTCCCTTTATTCGTTGATTTTTGGTTTCCCGCTTCCCATCATTTTTGCTGTGTGTGTTAGTGAAATCAAATGGATGAAGCCGCGCAGAATTATCCAGACTGTCAGCTATATTCCTTACTTTATTTCTACCGTTGTGCTTGTTGGTATGATTAAAAATTTCTTTTCCCTGAATGATGGTATTGTGAATCAGATTATCGAAGCGCTTGGGGGAAAGCGAATTAATTTCATGATGAGCGCTGACTGGTTCCGACCGCTTTATGTTGGATCTGGCATCTGGAAAAGTTTCGGCTTTGATTCCATTATTTACATTGCCGCTATTGCTGGCGTCGATCCCAGTTTGTACGAAGCAGCAAAGCTTGACGGTATCACAAAGTTCAAGGAGGTTTATCACATTACGCTGCCGTCAATTGCTCCGACTATTTTGATGCTGTTTATTCTTTCACTCGGTTCCATTATGAGCGTTGGATTTGAAAAGGTTTACCTGATGTATTCGCCTGCTGTTTATGAAACAGCCGATGTAATTTCAACCTACGTTTATCGAAAAGGCATCGAGTCAAACAGCCTGAGTTTTGCAACAGCCATAGGTCTGTTTAACTCAGTGATCAACTTCCTGTTCGTGTACGGTGCAAACCGGCTCAGCCGTAAAGCCACTCAGACGAGCTTATGGTGAACGTACTCTGATTTTGACAAAAGCAAAAAAAGGAGCAGGGGACGATGGAAAATAGAAAAAGCAGAAGCAAGTCTGATATGGTATTCTACTTTTTGGTTGGTTTGATCAGTATCCTGGCATTTTTGATTACTTTGTATCCGTTCATCTATATCATCAGTGTATCATTTAGTAACTCTGGTGCTGTTGGCCGCGGGGAAGTCTTCCTTTTCCCTGTTGGATTTTCTCTGGAAGGCTATAAAGCAGTGCTGAAACAACCGAATTTGCTTAGCAGCTATGGAAACACGCTGTTTTACACGATTGTCGGTACGCTGATGAACTTGGTGGCTTCCGTCATGACCGCTTATCCTCTTTGCCGAGAAAAGTTCTGCGCCCGAAAGGTATTAAATTTCCTGACTGTATTCACCATGTACTTCTCTGGCGGTCTGATTCCCACTTATCTGGTAGTAACACAGCTCGGCCTGTATAACAGCCGTTGGGTTATGATTCTTCCGGGTTTGATCTCTACCTACAATATGATGATCTGCCGCAGCGCCTTCTCCGCTATTCCGGAAGAAGTAATGGAAAGCGCTCAGATAGACGGTGCAAACGACCTGCAAACCCTGGTCCGCATCGCCATTCACCTGATTAAACCTACGCTGGCCGTATTGGCCCTCTATTATGCGGTTGGCCATTGGAATGACTATTTCAATGCTTTGATGTATCTGGGCAAGGAAGAACTGATGCCTTTGCAGGTGCTTCTGCGCAGAGTGCTGATTCAGAATTCCCAGGAATTCACGACAAACATGACCAATCTGGACAACGCTGATCGCGCCAATATCGGTCTGCAGCTTCGTTATGTGACCATTGTTGTCACTACACTGCCGATTCTGCTGGTATATCCTTTTGTGCAAAAATACTTTGTAAAAGGCGTTATGCTGGGAGCAGTTAAGGGATAAAAAATGGAGGAAAATCACGAATGAACGCAACAAATTGGGAAAGCCCGAAGACGACACGAATCTATTTACATCCCCCACTTGCCGAACGGATTGTGATGTTGTTGCCCGATTTTAAGATTGTCAATGGTCAGCTAAATCGGGAGGGACCTCACTTAAATCAGAAGGCAACAGGCTTTATCCTACTTTCGGACAAGGGAGAAGTACTGGATTGTAAAAAAACAAAATTCGATCCCGTTGAGGGCGGCATTCCGATTTATCAGATCAAAACGCAGGAGCAAGAATGCAGTGTTTCCATGCGGGCATTTTGCGATGGCGAACGAAATCCCCATGTTTTTTCGAAAATCACAATTGAAAATCCGAATGTCTTTGAGGTGACCGCTCATTTTTGTCTGCTTCCCCGTACAGGCCCAGAACGCTATATGACGAATCTGGTCAATGAAGGTTATGCTCCCTACGAACCGGGAGCCAAGACCTGGTTCATGCTAAAAAAGAATTGGAACAAAACTGAAAAATGCGGTGTTGTATCGGACGGAAAAGCATGGCTTCATGTGCAGGCAGACGATGGAATCCGGCTGCAATGGATTGATCTTCATGGAAAAGGGAAAAAATACGAACCGGATCAATATTTTAGTATCGCCGTGACCCTTTCCCCTGGTGAGTGCCGGAGTATTCAGGTAGTGCAGCGCTTTCACTGCTTGGAAGAGAACGTTCCTTCTTTTGATGAAGCATTGCCCGCCGCCCAGAGCATGTGGCAGCACTTTGAAGATGAAGTTCATGTGGTGCCCAATACAGCATTAACAAAAATCCAGGGCGTCTATCATCATCTGATTGCCCAATGTCTGCAAATGCTAGCACGCTATCAAGGGGAGGAAGGCGTTACTCCCCGGCAGGGAGATACTGGGCGTAAAATTTGGCCTTGGGAGGCTATTGGATTTTTGATCCCTCTGGATCGCATTGGCTTGTTTTCCTACACGACGCCGGCCTATCAATGGATATTGGAGAACATGATGGTCAAAGAAGGCGAAGATGCAGGAAGAATCATGAATTCTTTCCAGGCTTGGGGCAATATGAGCGGAAGTGTATTACTGGGAATTTCCGAACATTTGCTATTTGAAAAAAAGAAGGAAAGTTTTGATACCTTCCGTACTTCGTTGTTGCATATTTTTTCATGGATCGAAAAGGAAAGAGCCAAAAGTATCGCTCCTGCCTACCAGGGAATCTTCCCGCCGGGCAAAGGAAGTGATTGGAACGATATTGCTCAGTACTGGTGTCATACGGACGCATTAAATGCACTGGCGGAAACTCGATTTGCAAAGTTACTGGAGTATTATCAAGATCCAGCCTATGAGCAGGTTCAAAACGCAGCGGACGATTACATGGGACGTTTGCGTGAAATTGCGACAGAACTTTATCGTGGGCATGAAAATGACACAGCATTCCTATTCCCTGGAATTTTGGGTAAAGCCTTTGAAGATCAAGAGTGCCTGCCCTATACGATTACAGGCGGATACCTGTTATTCGCATATGGAGTTTTACCCTATGATCATCCTGCTTTCCAGCAGATGGAGGCATTCTATGAGGAAAAGGGAATACTGGAACATCGCCTGACGGGATTGATGACCAACCCTAATCCTAATTGGCCCGGTATTTATGGGGATGTCTATTATACGATTGTCAGCGAAATGTACTGGATTCGCTTTTGGCTGATGCGTGGCGAGAAAGAAAAAGCAAATGCGACGCTGCAGGCGTTGCTTCGGTATGGGCTGACGTCAGAATATGTGGCCTCGGAACGCTATTGTTCTAGCGACGCTTGGTATTCTCCTTGGCAGCCAAACGCTTCTGGAAGCGGTCGATTGCTGGAAGTTTTGCTGGACTTTTATGGTGAAAAACGGAAGGAGGAAGAAAAATGAGTTATTCTATTGAGCGCCTGCATGCGCAAAATTACGATGAGTTTATGGACTTTATCAATATGGTATTTAGCCAGGATCTAATGACGGTTCATTTTCAGGAAGATCTTCCGCTGCTTTTTGCGCCCGATGAAGAACATATGCAAAATCAGTATGTCATCCGGGAAGATGGACGCATTCGTTCCGCTGTGGGGACGATTCCTTACACCTTTTTATCTTGCGGAGAAAGTTTTCAAACCAAGACCATCACGAATGTGACCACGCATTACCACTATACGGGCCGTGGGTACATGCAGGCATTGTTCCGGCGTGCGTTGGAGGATATGCGTCAGGAGAAGGTGGATTTTGTTACCCTGCATGGGAACCGCGAGCGCTATCGTTTTATGGGATTTGAAAACGCCGGTATCTGCACCACCGCCTCCTTTACGCGCGAAAATGTCTTGAACCGGAAAAAGCGCGGAGTACTGAAAAAGTTTTCTTTCCGCCGCCTAGAAGACAATGACCTTGAAGAAATTCAGACATATATGCGCTATTTTGAAGCGCAGCCTCAACGCTATGTTCGCCCTGCTCATAATTTTATGCAAACGATGCATATGTGGCATGGAGAAGCCTATCTAGTGCTGAATGAACAGGAAAAAATCTGTGGTGCGCTGAACTATAACGCTAAATGGGCTCCGATGCTGAAAGAACTGTTTTTGGAGGATGAGTCGGAGGCAGATCAGGTCATTGCCGCCTTTATTCTGGAGATGAATCTGAGCAAGCTGAATGTTGCCGCTTATGCTCAACAGCCTGTCATGATGAGAAGTCTGTACAGGAGTGCGCAGTCTGTTTCCAATGGCGGAATGTGTATGATGCAGGTATTCAGCCTGGAACGCCTGCTGGCTTCTTGTCTGAATATGAAACTGCAGCTTTTGCCGGAATTGCCGCAGGGAGAATTGGTTCTTGAGTGCATGTTTGGACGTTTCGTCATTCGTAATGATGGAAAATTCACGGTCGAGCGGACCGAAAAAAAGCCGATGCTCGAAGTGCCCGATTATGAAATCTACTCTTTCCTCTTTGGCCCCAGCGAGTTGCTGATTCCCTATGATAAGAAGGGACTGGGCGAGCTTGCTGCATGGTTCCCTGTGCCGATCATCATTCATGACGTGGATCGGTATTGAGTAAATTTCACTGAGATGATAAGAGGGATAGAATGACTGTACTTCTTCTGCTGGGCGTATTACTGGGAGTAAACCTGCAGGATGTTCTGCGCAAGAACTTGAGTACGCATTATGGAGAGCAAAAGTCCGTCCAATATACCTATAATCTGGCTTTAGTTCTTGGCGCGCTGACAGTACATGGATTCATCTATGGAAGTCAGTGGAGCGGTCATTTGCCATCGTTGCCCTATGCGCTTTTATATTCTCTTGGTTTTACAGGGGCTGTTTATGGCGCTATGGCAGCGATGGCATGCGGTCCCCTTTCTTTGACTGTTTTGCTTTCTTCTTTTGGACTGGTGATTCCTACCCTCTATGGTTTGATTGCGCTGAATGAGCAGCTGAATTTGGCGGGAATAGCGGGGCTTATTTTACTGGCCGTCTCATTGGTGCTGATTAATTGGCGCAGAAAAGGGGAGAAACCTTTCCAGAAAAAATGGTTTTTCTTTGCCATAGCGGCGTTTTTGGGAAATGGCGTTTGTTCTCTTGCTCAAAAAATGCATCAGACGCGCTGGCCAGGGCAATGGTGCGGCGATTTTATGCTGGAGGGAATGGGCGTCATGGTGCTGATTGCCTTGGCTTTTTTCCTGGTTTCAGCAGGAAAAGATCGTTCCGTTTCCCTTCGCGGAAGCGGCTATGGCCTGCCAGCCGGCTTTTTGAATGCCGGAGTAAATGCCGGAATGCTTTATCTGAGTTCTCGCCTTCCAGCAACGTTCTTATACCCCATTATCTCGGCAGGCGGAATTGTGCTTGCCTGGGTGACAGCTCGTTTTTTCTTCCATGAAAAACTTTCCAGCATCAGACAAATTGGTTTTCTGCTGGGAGGAGTTGCAATCGTTTTAATGAACTTGAGGTAAAAACTGGCAACACGCTTGTGTGTGGGCATTGCCCATGTTAAAATGCCGGAGAAAAGTGTAACTTAGGGGAAAGGCATGGGATGATAATTCAATGAAGAGAAATGTTTTTGTTTCAAGACAGTTCACGATTTGTTTCCTCTGCCTATTTATATTGCTACTTGCATTTGTTTGTATCAATTTTTGCGTCTCTTATCATACGCAACAGGACGAATACAACTCCCGTATTTCAGAAAAGGTTCATCAGCGCCTGTCATTCTTTGATACGCAAATTTCCACTGTCGTTTCCTCTTGTAATAATATTTTTGCCTGTCAATGGTATAAACACTACAGTAACGCTGCGAATCTTTATCAGGACGAATTTAGCGTGGTTGTACGTTCTAACACAAATGTTGAAATCAGGAACAGATTGTTGTCATTGTTTTATATTTCTGATTTGCTGATATGTTTTCCAAGCAAAAATACAGTTGTCAATAAAACGGGCTGGTACACAATGGAAGATTATTCCAACTATTACGGAGTGCCCTTAAAACAGAATGGAAAAATCAGCAGTGAAGAAGACTTGCAGGCACAAAGCGGAGGAAAGACTATTTATTTGCAAATTTTTGACCCTCAAAACCGCAAACCAGAGCAATACCTTTTTGCTGTCATTGATAAAAATAAATATGCACATTTTATTGAAAACGTTCTTGATGAAGAAACTAGTTTCTTTCAGGTTACTTACCGCGACCTGATTCTATATCAGCGAGGAACCTCTGAAAAGGAACACCTGAATTTCGAATGGAATCAAAACTCTTTGGGGCTTTGTTTTGAGATAGAATTTCCTTCGTATTCTCAGGCAGCATTGCCTATTTTATTGATGCAAAGCAGCATGTTTCTTTTTGCCTCGCTGATTGCAGCGGCTATATTATCATGGATTTTTACCCGGTTTGCGGTTATTCCTTTGCATCATGTGTTGCAAAATGCTGCCGAGCCAGAGCAGCGCACCCTACAAGATGCCTATCAGGCAATTGAGGACTTTTTGTGGCAGCTCTCAACCGAAAATACCGAAATGCACTCCCATATAGAACAGTTACAGCATATGGTGGAAACATGTAAACGACAGGATCGGGTAACCGAAAAAAGTGAGCAACAGAAAAAACTTGCAACCGAGGTACTGGACTTCATTGAGCGTAACTATGCAAATCCGGACATGACGATTGACATGCTCAGCACAAAATTCTCCATCAATGGAACTAATCTGTCTAAACTGATTAAAAAGCACGGGAATACCACTTTTTCCGAATATCTTCAACACCTTCGTCTGCAAAAGGCCTGTGAGTTGTTGGACTCTACAGAAGAAAGTGCAACGACGATTGCCAGTGCAGTGGGCTATTCCAGCTATCCTTCCTTCAAGCGAGCCTTTATTCGTGAAATGGGGATTTCGCCAGTCAATTGGCGGCAGGAACAGAAGGATCAAACGTCCGTTGATCCTTCGTTATCAAAGCAAAATGAAGGTCTTAATGAAGAAACTATTAATGAATGAAAATGGGATATAAAGAAGAGGAGGAAAGCGAATAAGAATATGCAATATTGGGTAACGCAGCATTTTGTAATTGCCTATGATGGAAAATTGTAGAAATGTAAGACGAGAAATTTTCAATAGTATTAACGAAAAAATGCTGACTTCCAGTTGTAGAAAAAGGACGTAAATTCAAGTTAATTTCATAATTCCTGCCGCACGACGGCAGAAGAAAAAAACGTTGTCGTGCGGTAGTGGATACTTGCGGCTTAGATTTCTATCCGCACGATGACGCCAGGAGGCTGATCGTGCGGATGTTATTTAGAAAAGAAGCGTCTGGATCGAAATGTGAGCGTCATTTTGCCAAAGTAGGTGAAATTTAGGCGCTCGTTTTTTCATTCCGATTCGTGCGCCGCCATTTTCTGCTTTCTCACATTTCCTAATCAGAAAAAAGAAAGCAGGGAAAATATGGCAAAGATCAATATACGGGATCACTATCCTTTTTATCAACGGGACGAATACGTGGAGGTATCAGAGGAGCTTGCAACAGAAATGTCTCAATGGGAGCGGGCTGAGAAAGCCTATGCCCGCAAGCAGCGCTGGCATCACGCGCACTATTCCCTGGATTTTGCAAACGATATGGAACGGCACATCCTGTTTGTATCGGATTCTCCTGATGCGCATTTCGAAAAAAAGGTGTGCCTGGAGCAACTTCATGCGGCGCTCGCTGCTCTGCCAGATAAGCAGGCAAAACGTATCTATGCCCATTACTTTCTGGGACTTAACAAGGCGGAGATTGCACGTTCCGAGAAGGTAGGAAAGGCTACCGTGTGCGCCAGCATTTCCCGCGGACTTAAAAAAGTGGAAAAAATTCTGCAAAATTTTCCTGAACAGAGCGAACCTTTGGCTTAAAATTCTCCTTTATTATGAGAGAGGAATTTTCAGCCTTTCTTCCCGTAACTTGACAATCTCATAAGAGCACCCCGGAACATTCCGGCGCACGGGCGGAGCGGCAAGTACGCCATGATCCTTTCGGCATCAGTCTGAAAGGCGAGCGATTCCTACTCATGCCGCAGCGGGGACAAGGCAGTCCATTTGCTGATGCCCGTGCGCCAATCATGATACTTCCGTCCAGCCACAGTCCGAGCGTAGAAACGGCGAATGCCGTGAGCCGTCGCAGACAATGGGGACGGCTCGTCCAAAGGGGGAGTGGGTACGCTGCGGGGCAGTGTAGGCCAATGTGGGTTGCCAAATCCATCCGGGGTTTTCTAAAGGAATCAAGGATCATATATTGCTTTTCAGAACTTTGATGACGAATGGAGTTATGTTTTATGGAGAAGCAATCTGAAAAACAAACCACCTCCTATAGAGAAGTTAAAATCGGCCATACGGTTTTTCGCGTCACAAGCGTCTTTTCAGGCGAAAAAGATCTGGGGAAAACGCTGGAGCAGCTTGCGATACGCCGTGTATTAACGGAGAACGCATCCGTTTTCCCTGCAATCAGCGCAAACTGACGATTTTTTCCTGTTCGCTGCATCCTTGCACAGCGACGGCAGCGTAGGTATCATGGCCTTGCAGGGAAAAACCTGTGAGAGCCATCCTGCCGCACGATGTATGAAATGAAGAAAGTCTGGAGGCGAAAAAATGAACGAAAAGACATACAACGTGGGCATCTACTGTCGTTTAAGTAACGACGATGAGCGCGACGGCGAATCCGTCAGTATCGAAAACCAAAAAATGCTGTTGCAGAACTATGTGCGTCAAATGGGCTGGAATGAATATCGAACTTACTGTGATGATGGCTATTCAGGAACGAATTTCAATCGTCCTGCGGTCAAACAGCTCATTGAGGACGCAAAAGCCAAACGGATTAACCTCATCCTGGTGAAAGATTATTGTGCGATAATAGGACTAAATCAGAAAGACCTTGAAAATCAAGGCATTCTGGCTTAGTCCCTTCTTTTTTTGACCGAAAACAAAGGACTTTCAC
>ERZ827150.2545-NODE-2545-length-19375-cov-4.825000_pt1 | contig 19375 bp, 17 predicted proteins | sample MGYA00519779_ERZ827150 | MGnify/ENA primary metagenome ERZ827150 (study PRJEB31778, sample SAMEA3449267) | human gut metagenome | biome: human gut; feature: human-associated habitat; material: faeces | place: United Kingdom | collected 2010/2012 ...
GGAAGAACGAAAAAATCCGCCGGCTTGGTTTCTTATACCCGGATGGAGTTTTACCTAAAATTTGGATAGCCTCTTGAAAAAGGGAAGCCCCTATGATATAATAGAAATATATTAATCTGTAAAAATCCATTTATGTAACAGACATGCTGGTCCATAATATCCACATAATCCGCATTATGTGACTAACAGGGTTATCTGTACCCGTTCGAGCCGGGTCAGATGGCTGCCGCCGGATTCCATGGTGTAGATCCTCGTGGTATCGACGCTGCTGTGGCCCAGCAGGTCGGCCAGGCGGACGATATCCTTCTCCATGGAGTAGAACGCCCTGGCGAACAGGTGACGGAGATTATGGGGAAACACCTTGCTCCTCGCCACGCCGGCTTCTTCGCACAGTCCCTTCATCATACGCCAGATATAGCTGCGGTCGAGCGGCTTGCCGTTTCGCCCGACAAACACCGGCCCGGTCTGCAGGCCGGCCTTTTTTATATATCGCAGCAGCAGCTTCTGTAGAGGCGCGGGGATGAAAATCACCCGCGTTTTATTTTTGCAGCTTACCACCGCTTTGCCTGCCCGTACCGCTTCTGCCGTGATATATTGCAGCTCGCTCACCCGGATACCCGTGCCGCAGATGGTCTGGATCACCAGCGCCAAGCGGGTGTTTCCGGCAGCTTTCACCAGCCGGTGCAGCTCCTGCTTCGTCAGTTCCTTATCCTCATTGCAAAAAATCTGCCGCTGGATTTTAAGGCACTTCACGCAATAGTCCTGCATTCCAATAAACCGCAGGAAGCAGTTTAAGGCGATCAGCATGGAGTTGACGCTGGCCGGAGCATACCGCCCAGCCAGATATTCCTTATATGCAATCGTTTCCTCTTTGCCGATTGGTCTGTCCGCCAGAAAGGCACAGAAACAGCGGATGTCCCGCAGATATTTTTCAATCGTTGCCGCACTCTTTTCTTCCTCAATCATATACTGCTCAAATCGTCGTATTTCCGCTTCGTAATGTACTTTCCGCTCCATACTCTTTTAACCTCCGTATTGTGTTTATAGTACTTATACTCCCCTGATTTCATTGTACTATAACTTTTTAGAGGGCAAAAACGTCCGGCGGCATTGTAAAAAAAGACTGCTTTTTTCACCTTTAGAGCTTGCTTTTTGACCGGTGGTGCGTAAGCTGTGACTCACAAGGCACGAAGCCAGAAAAACGAAAGGTGGAAAGCATAATGAAAACAGGAAAGATCACAGCAAAGCTCCGGGACGCGGTTCCGGTCTGTCTCATGGTAGAGGGCGAGGAGGTCATGCGGTACAAAAATATCGAGCTGCCGGACGAAATCAAAGAAGTGGAAATTCTCGACTTCCGCTTTAACGTACACATGGACGGCAAGATCACCTTTGAAATTCACTATGAAGAAGGTGCGTTACCGGAAACCTTCCCCGAGGCCCGCGCAATCCGCCGCCGGGCCGCCAAGGCCACTCCGCAGAACAACCAAACGGATGAAGCGGAACCGAATGAAGACGCAAGCCCCGAGACTATGGGATTTGAATGTAATGCAACCGGCCCGCGCCGCAAGGAGCTGGTGGCAGCAATCAGCACCCACACCGGCACAAAGCCGGAATACAAAGCCGCTCCCAGTTTCGCCTATGAAATCGGTGCGTATACGGTAGATAAGAACGGCACTGTAACCGGGCCGCGCAGCATGGCGTTGCTTGCCATGCTGGTTGAAAAAGGCTTCGTCACCCCACAATAACCATGCGATACGGCCCCCGCTCCGGCGGGGGCTTTTTTGCGAAAAGGCTTGCTTTTCACGACGGATCGGATAATCTGACACCAGCCGGGACAACCGGCAAATACAGCGGCCACAGGCCGGAAGAGAGGGTTTATGGTGACAAATATAGAAATCGGGCAAACTGTACTCGGGCATTTCAAGGACAGGGATGGTATTCTTTTGGGGACGATTGTTGGAATAACGGAATACCCCGAACAGACCTGCGTATGTATCGGGTGGGAAGGCCCTGATACAGCGGGAGTGGATAATGTGTATCCGTTAGAAATCCTACACCCCGTCGAGATGATTTTTCAAAACACCTTCGGAGTATTTCTGCCTCATAGCAATTAAAAAGTATGCTCGTATACTTCCACTGGCCCCCGCCGGAGCGGGGGCTTTTTCTGTGCTCCGAGAGAAATAAAAGATATGTTTGGACGCTTTGCCAGCTTGCTTTTTCACCGGTGGTGCGTAAGCTGTGACTCACATCAAACATATCTTTAAGGAGGCCACAATCATGCTGCAAGTATCTGAAATCGTAAAGAAAGCCGAGGAAATGTTCGACCTGTTCAACCAGCATTTTTACGGCGGGGAGCTTACCCGCCCGGCCATCACGGTATCACCCGACGGCGGGCGCGGCGCTTATGGCTGGTGCAGCGTGTATGAAATCTGGAAGGATCGGGACGAGGCTTTCCGGGAAATCAACATCTGCGCCGAATACATTGACCGGCCTATCGCGGAGGTGGCGGCGACCATGCTCCATGAGATGGCGCACCTCTACAATCTCACCCACGATATCCAAGATGTAAGCAACAATGGCTATTACCACAATACCAAATTCAAAGCGACCGCCGAAGCCCACGGCCTTCATATAGAAAAAGACAAGCGCTATGGCTGGACGGTCACGACCCTGACCGACGATACCGCCGCATGGCTGGCCGGACAGCCCGGCATGGAGGACATCACCGCCAGCCGCCAGACTGTGCTGGAAGTCACGACGACCTCCGACGACGGAGATGAAAAACCACAACCATTAAGGGAGGCCGCCAGACCAGCAAAAATCGCAGCATCAAATATGTCTGCCCCTGCTGCGGCACCATCATCCGGGCCACGAAGGAGGTCAATGTGGTATGCGGCGACTGCGGGGAGCCATTTGAACAGGCGTAAAATATCCGTTAAAAAGTATAAGAGCCGGGGACGGTTTTTACCGATAACCCCCGGCTTCTTACCTTATTTATATAGAGGGGGTTCAACTTCGGCGGCTTTTGGGGGCGCTTGGTGGATAGCTATGCCACAGAGGGGAATACGGGGCTGCCGCGCTGTCAATGGCAGAAATAGAAAATGCCCGGAAACCGCATGAATGCACGGTTTCCGGGCATAGACGCAAAAATAGCCCTCCAAAACGGAGAGCTATTTTTGTATCAAAGTTTACGCTTTGATTTGGTCGGAGTGACAGGATTCGAACCTGCGGCATCTTGCTCCCAAAGCAAGCGCGCTACCAACTGCGCCACACCCCGATATTTGTTTAATGCACTCGTTTGCTTGATTTCCTCGTCGGTCGGGTCTGTTCGGCCGTTCCCGAAACGGTTCGCCGAAACCCGCCGGACAAGGCTGCCGTCTCTGACCCGCAAACGGCCGGACAGGCGGCTAAGACGTACTTCCAAGACGAGCCAAGGATGAAAAAATCCCCCGCGCCGTTCTGCGGGGCGCCCGAAAAAGAAGGCGGCCGCGGCGCGAAACGGGCAGAACGCCGGAAGCCGCAAAGGTTCGCTTTGCGGCTTCCGGCGTTTTCCGCCGCAAAGCGGCGGCAGTCTGGGGTGGATAACCGGGCTCGAACCGGCGACCCTCAGGGCCACAACCTGATACTCTAACCAACTGAGCTATATCCACCATATTCACGCGCACACGGCATACGAAAGCCGGTCGTTGGCGTGCCTTGAGGGACTCGAACCCCCGACCTACTGCTTAGAAGGCAGTTGCTCTATCCAGCTGAGCTAAAGGCACATATCTGTTTTCGCACAGCCTTTCGTCTGCTTCCGCCGAAGCGGGCAGGCGCCGCGCAGATAAAAAGCGAAGCGAATGCCGACCAATCGCACATCACACACCGCGCGCTACACGCCGCAATACACGGCGGCCGGCATACGGCCGCGCCGTCTGTTTCAGCCGGACGCTCCGGCGGCGGCAGGCGACGGATTCTACGCGCTCGACGCTTCGCCGGCGCAAGGCGGCGACAGCGCTGCCGCACGGAAATATTGCCGGCAAAGCCGGCATCGGACGCCGCGCGGTGCAAAGGACGCTGCCGGACGACCGAACGGCAGGCTCCGCGCGAAGCCCGGCGCAAGCCGAACCCGGCGGCTCGCTGGAGCGGGTGACGGGAATCGAACCCGCACGGCCAGCTTGGAAGGCTGGAATTCTACCATTGAACTACACCCGCGTCTGGCCGGTCCGGCCGGCCGCCCCCCGCGCGACGGCGAAAGGGCGACGGCCAAAAAGGCAGCGGCACGGTTCTGCGGCTGCCTTTTGATTCATCACTTTACGGCGTTCAAAAGCAGAGTAAACTGGCTCTTCTTGCGCGCCGCGTTGTTGGCGTGCAGAATGCCCTTGGACACAGCGCGGTCGATGTACTTAACCGCTTCCTTATACGTCGCGGCGGCCAGCTCCTTATTTCCGTCGGCAAGCGCAGCCTTGTATTTCTTCACAGAAGTTTTCATAGCAGACTTGAACATCTGGTTCCGAAGCGTTTTGGCGTTCGTCACATTGACTCTTTTTTTCGCGGATTTGATATTCGGCACACGTCTCACCTCCTCCTACAATTCTGGAACTTCTTAATACTACCATACTTTTTCCCTTTTTGCAAGAGGTAAATCAAAAAAAGTGATATTTTTTTCGTTATCAGGCAGAATATATACGAGAACAGAGCAAAATTTCACCGCAATGCCGGACAACGCGAAGGGAGCGCACAGCACATGTATGAAATCCGAACCGATCTCGCCCTCGAGGCGCACGAAATCAACGCACAGGCCGGACGGGAGGACGGCATCCGCACCGAGGAGGAAACCATCGACGGCTTCAGCATAACGACCGTACACGTCGGCGAAGGCGAGGGCGAACGGCTGGCGAAGAAGAAGGCGGGCACCTACATCAACGTCGACGTGGGGAAAAGCTGGCTTTTGGCCTCCGAGGGCTTCGCCGCGCTCGTCGCGCTGCTGGCCGGACAGCTCCGCAAGCTGTTCCCCGCCGATTTTTCGGGCACGGCGCTCGTGGTCGGACTGGGCAATTACGACATCACCGCCGACTCCATCGGCCCGAAGGCGGTGGAAAAGGTGGTCGTCACGCGGCATCTGCGCACGCTGAACCCGCAGCTTTACGAATCGGCGGGATTCGGCGACCTGTGCGCGTTCGCGCCCGGCGTCTTAGGGCAGACGGGGATGGAAAGCGCCGAAATTGTGCGCAGCATCGTCGAAGCGGTGCGGCCGTCGCTCATCGTCGCCATCGATGCGCTCGCCTCGCGCCGGCTGGCACGGCTGGCGACGACGGTACAGCTCTGTGACACGGGCATCTACCCGGGCGCGGGCGTGTCCAACCGGCGCAGCGAGCTGTCCGCAGAGACGCTGGGCGTGCCGGTAATTTCCATCGGCGTGCCGACGGTGGTCGACGCGGCCACGCTGGCTTACGACCTGCTGGGCGAGAACGCCGACGAAAAAACCGCCGCCGCGCTGCTGGCCGGAGACGGAAAGGACATGTTCATCACGCTCAAGGAGAGCGATGTCATCACCAAGCAGACGGCGCGGCTTCTGGGCTTTGCAATCAACCGCGCGTTCCACGGCGAGCTGAGCGTGGAGGAAATGGAAGAGCTGCTGGCATAAAACCCGTCCCGCGTGCATATATATCATAGCACGGAGGGATACAGGTATGCACATAACGAAACGCAAAAAACAGGCCATTAAAAACATTGTCGCCGCGCTGCTGTCGCTGCTGCTGCTCTTTTCGGCGCTGCGTCTGATTCCCGCGCTGCTGCGCGCGCTGCCCGATTCGGGCGCGGACTATCTGACGGGCGTGCTCAACGGCGCGCTCGGTCTGGACGGACGGCGCTATGCATACCTGCCCGTTCAGACGCCGGGGATCACCACCACGCCGGACAGCGCCCCCGAGCGGGAGGAAAGCGGCGCAGCGGCGCCGGACGACGCCGACCTACCCGACGAGAGCGAAAAGCTGACCGTGCAGCCGGTGAACCTGTGCTGGTACGAGCCCGGCGACACGCCGGCGCTGTACCTGCACAACTCCACCGATTACAGCGTCGACCTGAACGCCTACCTCAGCCGTACATATCCCGTGCGCGCCGCCGACGGGAGCGGGCCGCAGGTTCTCATCCTGCACACGCACGGCACCGAAAGCTACCTGCCCGACGGCGCGGACAGCTACGACGAGGACGAGAGCTTCCGCAGCGAAAACACGGAGGAGAACGTCGTCGCCGTCGGCCGCGTGTTTGCCGACACGCTGCGCGGCGCGGGGATCTCCGTCGTCCATGACGAGACGATGTACGACCGCGACGACTTCAACGCCGCCTATACCTCCTCGCGCGCGGCGGTGTACGCCTGGCTGGAGAAATACCCCTCCATCCGCTATGTATTCGATCTGCACCGCGATTCGGTCTTCACCGCCGACGGCGAGAACCAGAAGCCCGTGACCGAAATCAACGGCGAGGCCGCCGCGCAGATCATGCTCGTCGTCGGAACCGACCAGGGCGGCGCGGTTCATCCGAACTGGAAGCAAAACCTGACCGTGGCGGCCGCCTACCAGCAGATTCTCAACACCGACTACCCCACCCTCGCCCGCCCGGTCTGCCTGCGGACGGCCAGCTTCAACCAGCAATGCCTGCCGGGGATGCTGCTTCTGGAAATCGGCGCGTGCGGCAACACGCTGACAGAAGCAAAAAGAGCCGCGCGGCTGGCGGCTCTGTCGTTTGTTTCGCTTTACGATGCCTCGACGAGCTGACGATTACGACTCCTCGATGAGCTGATGGATTTTTTTGGCGCGCGCGAGCGCCTCGGTCAGAAAGCCCTCGGCGGCGTAGTCCTCGCGGTCGGCGCTGCGGAGCGCGACCTCCAGCGTCAGCGGCAGGCTGCCGATGCGGTTTTTGAGGCGCTGCGCCATCCCGCGCCAGTCGATGCGGGCGTCGAAGGGCAGCATATGGTCGTCCGAAAGGCCGAAATTGTCGTGCAGATGCAGCGCGGAAAGGCGGTCGGCGTGCGATTCGAGTACGCCCGCGCCGTGGTTGTACAGATTTTCATGACCGCAGTCAAAGCAGAAGCGGGCCGAACGCAGGTCGGAAAGCTCGCGGAGAATATAGTCCAAATACGACGTGCGCCGGAGGTTTTCAAACGCCACCGCCACGCCGTATTTTTCTGCGCGCTCGCATATGGCGCGGTAGCGGCGCGTGCCGAGCGCGGAGACGGGCGGCGGATTGAAGCCGCTCGACAAGTGCAGGATCACCGTCGGGATGCCGCAGTCGCGCGCTTCGTCGATGCTCCGCAGCAGCGCCTCCGCCAGCGTCGCGCCGGCGGCGTTGTCCAGCCACATATTGTTGATGCCGGCGAACTGCAGGTGCGCGGTCTCGATCTCCAGCCCGCGGCGGCGCATATGCTCGGGCTGCTCGAAGCGCTCGGGGTCGTTTTGATCCCACCAAAGGAAGGCGTGCGTAAAGCCGGCGTCCCGAATGGCGTCGATGCGCGTTTTATAGGGCAGCGTGCCGTCGTAGGACATATTGATGGAAAAGTTCATTTGTCGTTCTCCGTTCGTTTCTCCCGCAGACGGGCGGGAAAGAAGTTTTTCGCAAGCATAGCCGCGAGCGTGATGGCGAAGGCCATACAGCCCGCGTAAATAATGGTGGCGATGAGCGCGCTCGTACCCGCCTCGTAGTCGCCCTCGGAAAAGCGCAGCATGGTGCGGTAGAGCATCACGCCGGGGACGAGAGGAATCACCGCGGGGAAGGAAATCACCGTCGCTGGCGCCCGCAGCCGCCGCGTCAGCAGCTCGGCCAGTATGCAGACGACGAAGGTGGCGAGAAAGACGCTCATATTGTCGCCCAGCGGCCCCTTGAGGGCCGAATACATCATCTGCCCGAGCATGCCCAGCAGCGCCGCGGCGGGGACGGTGCGGCGCGGGCCCTTCAGCGAGAGCGCGAAGAAGGCCGTCGCGCCCAGCGCCCACAGCCCCTCCAGCAGCAGCTCCCAAACCGTCATACGTCCACCCCTCTCACAGCGAAAGCACGACGCCCACGCCGGCGGCGATGGCGACGCATGCCAGCAGCGCCTCCAGCGCGCGCGCCGAACCCGACACGAGGTCGCCGTTGATGGTATCGCGGATGGCGTTGGTCATCGACAGCCCGGGCAGCAGCGGCATAATCCCGCCGATGATCAGCGCGCTGATGTTCAGCGACGGAATCGCCAGCGCCAGCAGCCGCGCGCAGACGGCGGTGAACACCGAGCAGAGCATATTCGTCATAAAGCCGTATTTGCCCGCCCGCTTGATGCAGCGCACGGCGAACTGCGACGCGAAGGCGATGCCCGCCGCGCACAGGAATTCGACCCAGAAGCCGCCGTAGATGCAGGTGAAAAAGGCGGCGGACAGGCAGGCGTACAGGCTCATCAGCCAGACGGGACGCACCGCGCGGCGCGCGCCGATCTCGGCGATGGCGCCCTCGACGTCCAGCGCGCCCGACGCAAACGCGCGCGAGACGGTGTTGAGCCTGTCGATCTCCTCCAGGTCGACCGACCGCACGCGCACCGAGCGGGAGCGGGTGATGGTCTGGCCACCGAAGGTGGCGGTGACGAGGACGTTGGTCGGCATCGCCATCACCTGCGTGTCGACCGAGCCTGCGGCGGCGAGCACGCGCAGCGCGCAGTCCTCGGCGCGGTAGGTCTCGCCGCCGTTTTTCAGCATCTCGGCCGACAGCGTCAGCGCCAGTCCGACGCAGCGCTCGTTTGCATCCTGTGCGTTCATTCCGCACCCTCTCCTTTATCCGTTCCCGCCGGATTGATTGGACCAGACGACATAGCTTTGGTCCTTCGTATAAATGCGGCCGAAGAATTCGCGGTACGGGATCTGCCGCACCGAAACCTCGATCACGTTGTCGCCGGGGCCGTCCACGATCTGCTTGGTGACGGTGTTGTAATACCCGGGCACATGGTAGTCGCAGTACTCGGTCGGCTGCGCGTCGGCGGCGAACACGCCGGTCGCAATCACCGTGCCTGTACCCGTAATCTCGCTATACCCCTTGGTCAGCACCTCGACGTCGCGCCGGCAGGCCTCGGTCGGCTTCTTGCCCGAAATCGAGCAGTATTCGACCTCGACGATGGAGGACGGACGGCTGAACTTCTTCTGGTAGTACAGCCCCTCCTCCTCATACGCGGCGTAGATGCGGTTAAACACCTCTATCCACACCCGTGTCGACGGGTTATAGCCGTAGTAGCCCAGCGATTTGTTGTTGTCGTACCCGAACCAGACCGCCGCGGTGAAATCGGGCGTGAAGCCGACGAAATAGCGGTCGCGGTCTTCGTTGGTCTGGCCGGTCTTGCCGCCGACCTCGACCTCGCTGTCGAACGTGCGGTAATCTTTGAACACATATTCTGCGGTACCGGTAGACAGCTCGACGACGTTGCGCAGCATAGAGGTCATAATATACGCGGTCTGCTCGCTGACGGCGTAGGTCTGGTTCTCGGTGCCCTTGTTGTCGATGATGATCTCGTCGTTCGAGTCGCGGATCATCGTGAAGAATTTCGCGCCGGACACCATGCCGTCGTTGGCGAACATCGTGTAGCCCTGCGTGACCTCCAGCACAGTCACGCCCTCGGTGAAAGCGCCGTGCGAAATCGGCGAGATGGCGATGTCGGAATAGACCTGTCCGTTGATCTCCTTGCGGTCGATCAGCGTGGTAAAGCCGAGCGATTTCGTGAGGAAGTCGAAGCACTCCTGCACACCGAGCTTCTGCGCGGTGGCGGTGGCGACGGTATTGAGCGACTTCTGGATGGCGAACGAGACCGAGACGACGCCGTACCAATTGTCCGGCGAGTTGTGCGGCCAGAAATCGCCCCGGTCCTCGTCGTACATAATCGGCACGTCGTCCACGGCGGTGCCGTAGGTCAGCAGTCCGCGCTCGACGGCGAGCGCATAGACGGACAGCGGCTTAATCGACGAGCCGCACTGCCGCTTGCTCTGCACGGCGCGGTTGAGGCCGCGCGCTACGGTTTTCTCGCCGCGGCCGCCGACCACGCCGAGCACATAGCCGGTGTGGGGGTCCATCACGACCATCGCCGACTGCGGCGGGATGCCGTTGGTCTTGGGGAAGCAATTCTCGTCGGTAAAGACCTCCTCCATCGCGCTCTGGACGATCGGGTTTTCGGTGGAAACGATCTTCAGGCCGCCGGAATAGAGCATCCGCGAGGCGACGGCGCGGTCGACGGCGTACTCCTCCATCAGCGCGTCGGTGACGTTGTCGATGAGCGCGTCGATGAAATAGGAGTAGACCGGCTCGCCCGTGTATTCCTCCTCGCTGTCGGTGTTGAGGTAAAGCGGCTGGTTGTAGGCGTCGTCGAATTCCTCCTGCGTAATCTTCCCCTGATTGAGCATCTCCTTGAGCACCACGTTGCGGCGCTGGAGATTGTACTCGGGGTTGCGGATGGGGTCGTACTTCGTCGGGGATTTCGGGATTGCCGCCAGCGCGGCGCATTCGACGAGCGTCAGCTCGTCGAGCGACTTGCCGAAGTAGGTCTGCGCGGCCGTCTTGACGCCGTTGCAGTTCTGCGACAGATTGATGACGTTGAGGTACATCTCCAGGATTTCTTCCTTCGAGAACTTGGTCTCAACGTTGATGGCGCGGAAAATCTCCTGCACCTTGCGCTGGATGGTGGCGTCGTCGTCCTGCGACACGACCTTGATGAGCTGCTGCGTGATGGTCGAGCCGCCGTATCGGTCGCCGCCGGGCATAATGAAGTTGAGCACCGCGCCGAGCGTGCGCTTGACGTCGAAGCCCTTATGGCTGTAAAAGCGCTGGTCCTCGATGGCGATGAACGCGTTGATGAGCTGCTCGGGGATCTCCTTGTACTCCGCCCAAAGCCGGTTCTCGCTGCCGTGGAGCGTGACCGCGGTCTGCTCAAGCCCGGTCTCGGGATCGATGTAGCTGATGGTGGTGTTCAGGCTGCTGTCGAACTTGAGGTTGTCCAGCCCGTCATATTCCGGGTCGATGTTGCCCTTGATGTACAGCAGAAACGCGCAGCCGACGACCACGCCGGTGATCATCCCGACGATGAGAACGGTGAAAAAGATGTTGAGCAGATAGGTCAGCGCCTTGACGAGCACGAACAGCGTAATCCGCAGCGGATACCACAGCGTGCTGCGCGCGATGCGGCCGGAAAGCGTCAGGCGACGCTTTCGGGCGGCGGCTTTTTCCTCGGCGGACTTCTCCGTTTTCTCCTTATTCTCCGGCGGCTTTGCGGACGGCGCCGGTGCGCCCTCCCCGTCGGACGGGGCCGGGACAGGGGGCGCCGATGCGTCGGCGGCCGATTCCGCGCCGCCGGACGACGCCGCATCGCCGGACGGCGACGGCTGCGGCTCCCCGGCGGGTGCGGACGCCTCTGCGGACGGGTCGGGCGATTTGCGCCGGGTGATGTCCAGCGGTTCGACCGGCTCGAATTCGTTTTTGTTTTCCTTGTTATCCTTGTCCATCCTGACCTCCCGTACCGCTCAGCCGCGTGACGGCGGTGGTGAGCGTTTCCTTTTCGTGCGCGGCCACGCTGCAGGCGTAGCCGTAGATTGTGCCGACGGCAAGGATGAACAGGCCCATAATGATGCCCGCCCACTCGATGCTGAAGGCGTACTCGATCCGATGCTCGGACATAGAGACGAATTTATTGATCTGAATGTAATTCAGCAGATTGTTCAGCGCCACGATGAGCGTGTTCCCGATGAGGACGACCAGCCCGATGTAGTTGATCATCCGCGCGTTTTCCTCGTTGAGTGCCTCCTTGCGGCCGACGTTCCGCAGCAGCACCGACAGGAAGCGGAACACCGGGCAGGCGACCAGCAGAAGCAGCAGCCAGGCGGCGATAGAGGAATAGATGACGGTTTTGATGTGCGAGAGCGTGACCGCCGCCGCGGGCGAGACGATGCGGATGCCGTTCCCGAGGTCGAGCGAATATTCGGTGACCGCGCCGGACGCGTCGCGCAGCGCCTTCATATCCGGCGGCAGCAGCATCTTCTCTACGTCCACGTTGACGAAAAGCACGATCAGCGCGGTAATCAGCAGCAGCGCCGCCACGGCCAGTCCGACGTAGAACGCGCCCGTAAACACCGGCGACAGCACCCGCGCAATCGGGCAGATGCGCCCGTACCTGCCGAGGAAATCCTCCGTTTTTTTCAACATCCTACAATGCGCTTCCTTTCCTTACCCCTCGCGGACGGCCACGTTCGCGCCGCCCAGCAGCTCGCGCAGCCGCGCGAGCAGTCCATCCGCCGCGGCGACTCGAAGCTGCTTTGCGGCGAGGAGCTTTTTGTCCTTCTCATAATACAGGAAAACCGCGCTGCCGCCCGGATAGGCGCGCAGCTCCTCGAGCGCCTCGTCGAGCGCCTTCTCGTTGTCGGCGGTGATTTTGAGATAAACCCCCGCCCGCGTGCGGGCCGGCTTTTCCGCTTCGGCCGCCGTCCCGTCCGGCTCGGCGCGTCTGGCCGTCCGCACGAGCAGCTTCAGCTCGTCCTCCCCGTCCTCCGAAACCGCCTCCCGAAGCTGTGCGGTGCCGGTCACAAGCAGCACCGCGCCCTCGCTGAGCAGCGGGGACAGCTTTTCGAGCGCGGAGGGGAACACGATCAGCTCGCACTCGCCCTGCAAATCCTCCAGCACGCAGAAGGCCATGATTTCATTTTTCTTCGTGATTTTCTGCCGGCGGGATTTGAGGATGCCGCCGACGGTGACGGTCTGCTTTTCGTTCCATTCGCCGGCGGACAGGCGCTCGGCCAACGTCTGCGTAGAGACGACGCCGGCGCGCCGCAGCGCGCTGCGGTACCCGTCCAGCGGATGGCCGGAGAGGTAGACGCCGACCAGCTCCTTCTCGTACGCCAGCTTTTGCATCGCCGGATATTCGGGCAGGTCGGGATAGTCGATGCGGAACAGTTCGTCCGTCCCGCCGACGGCGTCGAACAGCCCCATCTGACCGGCGATGACGCCGTTGTTCATACCGGCGACCGTCTGCACCGCGCTCTCGGCGGCGGCCGCCATCCGGCTGCGGGGATGCCCGAAGCCGTCCATCGCGCCGCAGTTGACCAGCGACTCGATCATCCGCACGTTGCCGCGCCCCTGCGTGCGCAGCAGGAAGTCCTCAAAGCCCGTGTAGGGGCCGTTCGCCAGCCGCTCCTGCACGATGAAGGCCGCGAAAGCGCCGCCGACGTTCTTGACCGCCGCCAGCCCGAACCGAAGGTTGTCCCCGACGACGGTAAAGCCCTCCCCGCTCTCGTTGACGTCGGGCGGCAGCACGCGGATGCCGGCGCGCGACAGGTCGTCGATGTACAGATCCACCCGCCGGTTGTCCCCGGCGACAGAGTTGAGCAGCGCGCACATATATTCGCGCCGGTGATGGCATTTCAGATACGCCGTGCGGAAGGCGACGACGGCGTAGGCCGCCGCGTGGCTTTTGTTGAACGCGTATTTGGCGAAGTCGCTCATCTCGGCAAACACCGACTCGGCCGTTTCGGGCCGCACGCCGTTCTCAGCGGCGCCCGCCAGAAAGAACGCCTTCTCCCGCTCCATCTCGTCGACCTTTTTCTTGCTCATCATCCGGCGCACGACGTCGGCGCGGCCGTAGCTGTACCCGGCGAGCACGCGGAAAATCATCATCACCTGCTCCTGGTAGATGATGCAGCCGCCCGTCGAGCCGAGGATGTCGGCCAGCCGCTCGTCCACATAGCGGATGGAGGCGGGGTCGGCGCGGTTTTTCAAAAAGCGCGAAATCGACTGCATCGGCCCGGGGCGGTAGAGCGAGATGGCGCTCATGATGTCCTCCAGACAGTACGGGCGCAGCTTGGTCAGCAGCGCGCGCATCCCGTCGCTTTCAAGCTGGAAAAGGCCGACCGAATCGCCTGCGGACAGCATCGCATAGGTCGCTTCGTCCCCGTCGTCGACGGCGGCAAGCGAAAAGGCGGGGTCCTTGCGGCGGACGTCCTTCTCCGCGTCGTCGAGCACGGACAGAAAGCGCAGGCCGAGGAAGTCCATCTTCAGAAGCCCCAGCTCGGCCACGGTCTCGGCCGGATACTGCGTGACTGCGTCCCCGCCGTTGGAGGAGACGGGCACATATTCGATGATCGGCTTGTCGGTAATCACCACGCCGGCGGCGTGGGTGGACGCGTTGCGCGGCCGCCCCTCGAGCGCGGCGGCGAATTCCATCAGCCGCCGGACGGCGGGGTCGCTCTCAACGCGGCCTCTGAGCTCGGCGCTTTCCTCCAGCGCGGCGGCGACGGTGATGCCGAGGCGGCGGGGGACGAGCTTGGCGATCTCGTCGACCTGCGCGTAGGTCATCCCCAGCGCGCGGCCGACGTCGCGCACGGCGGCGCGGCAGGCGAGCGTGCCGAAGGTGATGATCTGCGCGACGTGGTCGGCGCCGTATTTTTCCGCCACATACTCGATGACCTCGCCGCGGCGGCGGTCGCAGAAATCGATGTCGAAGTCGGGCATGCTCACCCGCTCGGGGTTCAGACAGCGCTCAAACAGCAGCCCGTACTTCACGGGGTCCACGTCGGTGATACCGAGCAGATACGCGACCAAACTGCCCACGCCGCTGCCGCGGCCCGGGCCGACCGGGATGCCGCGCGATTTGGCGTACCCGACGAAATCGGCCACGATCAGAAAGTAGTCGGTAAAGCCCATCGAGACGATAACCGACAGCTCGTAGCCGAACCGCTCGCGGTAGTACGCGCGTTCGGGCAGCAGCCCCCGCGCGACCTTGTCCGCGTAGCCCGCCTCGACCTGCCGGCGGAGATAGTCCTCGTTCGCCGAGCCGTCGGGCGGCGTGTACGCGGGCAGGTGCAGCTTGCCGAACTCGAAATCGAATGCGCAGCGCGACGCGATGCGGACGGTGTTTTCCAGCGCTTCGGGCAGGTCGGCGAAGAGAGCCTCCATCTCCTGCGGGGTCTTGAGATAAAATTCCTCGGTCTCGAAGGACAGCCCGCTGTCCCCCAGCGTCGAGCCGGTGCCGATGGCCGTCAGAAGCTCCTGCAGCTTCGCGTCGCCTTTTTGCAGATAATGCACGTCGTTGGTCGCGACGACCGGCAGCGACAGCTCCTCCGCCAGCAGCAGCAGGCGGCGGTTGACCTCCTCCTGCCGGTCCAGCCCGTGGCGCTGCAATTCGATATAAAAGCAATCCCTGCCGAAGATTTCCGCATACGCTTCGGCCGCCGCACGCGCGCCGGCGAAATCGTCCCGCAGCAGCCGCTTGGACAGCGGGCCGGACAGGCAGGCCGACAGCGCGATCAGCCCCTCCGCGTGCGTGCGGAGGAAATCGAGGTCGGTGCGCGGCTTCTGGTAAAAGCCCTCCGTGAACGCGCGCGAGACGATGGCCGACAGGTTTTTGTAGCCTATCTCGTTCTCACAGAGCAGCACGAGATGGGAATAGTCGGTGTCCGCCGGATACTGCTTGTCCGCCATCGTGCGCGGCGCGACATAGACCTCGCAGCCGATGATCGGCTTGACGCCGGCGGCGCGGCAGGCCTTATCGAACGCGACCGCGCCGTACAGCACGCCGTGGTCGGTGACGGCGACGGCGTCCATCCCGGCGCCGCTGACGGCCGCGGGGATGTCCGCGATGCGGCAGGCGCCGTCGAGCAGGCTGTATTCGGTGTGCAGATGCAAATGTACGAAGCCCACGGTTCGCCGCCGCCTCCTTTTTTGTACGCTTCCGCCCGTGCCCGAGGGCGCGGCGGCCGCAGAATCGTTTTACTGATATTTTTTCGCCATCTCCAGCAGCTTTTCCATCCGATGGTTGAGGCCCGATTTGCTGACCCGCTTCTCGTGCAGCTCGGCCAGCGAGGCCAAATCCAGCTCGGGATGCCGCAGCCGCAGCGCAGCACTCTCGGCCAGCTCGGGAGACAGGCGCTTGAATTCTTTATGCTTGATCAGCAGCTTGATCGCGTTCACCTGCTCGGCCGAGGCGGTCGCGGCGCGGTCGTAATTGGCCGTTTCCGCGTTGGCGAGACGGTTGGCGTTGTTGCGCAGCGCGCGCGTGATCTTCTTGTCCATCAGCTCCAGCGCATGCTTGGACTGCCCGACAAGCGCCAGAAAATCCTCGATTTTGCCGCTGTCCCGATAATACAGCAGCGGCACGCCGCGGCGGACCGTCCGGCCCGGCGGCAGTCCGGCGTCGTCCAGCAGACGGGCGGCGGCCTCCAACTGCGCGCCCGGACGCAGCGACAGATAGTAGCCCTTGTCGGGGTCGGTCATGCTCCCGCAGCGGACGAACACGCCGCGCAGATAGCAGCCCGCGTCCCCCGCGCAGGCGAAGTCCGGCGGCGGCTCCCCCGCCAGCCCCGCCGCGTAGCTGCGGCGGCAGCAGGGCTTTTTTTCCTCGCGGGCAGCCAGACTCTCGCGGAGCGCAGCCGCATAGGATCGATCATTCATTGTCTATTATTCTCACTTCGCATTCGAGCAAAACACCCGTTTTTTCCGCGACCACGCGTTGGATGTGCGCGATGAGCGCCCGCACGTCCGCCGAGGTCGCGTCCCCGCGGTTGACGACAAAGCCGGCGTGCTTTTCCGACACCTGCGCCCCGCCGACTGTGCAGCCCTTCAGGCCGCAGCGCTCGATGAGCGCACCGGCGTACTGCCCCGGCGGCCGCTTAAAGGTGCTGCCGCAGCTTGGATATTCGAGCGGCTGCTTTTCGCGGCGGGCCTGCATATTCCGCTCCATTTCCGCGCGGATTTCCTCCGGCGGGGCGGGAACGAGAGCAAAATCGGCCGACAAAAGCGTCCAATCGCCGTCCATCAGCGCGCTGCTGCGGTAGCCGAGCGCCAGCTCGGACGCGGGGACGACGCGCGGTTCGCCCGCCGCGTCCAGCAGCGTCGCGCGGACGAGGCAATCGGCAATCTGCCCGCCGTACGCGCCCGCGTTCATATACACGCCGCCGCCGACCGTCCCCGGGATGCCGTAGGCGAACGCCAGCCCGCCCAGCCCGCATTCGAGCGCCCGCCGCGCCGCGGCCGACAGCGGCACGCCCGCCTGCGCGGACAGCATACAGCCGTCCGCCGTCAGGCCGCAGAGCCGCGTGGTGAAGATGACGGTGCCGTCGTAGCCCTCGTCGGGGAACAGCACGTTCGAGCCGCCGCCGAGTACGACCCGCCGCCCGCCCGCGCGCAGCAGCGCGGCCAGCTCCTCCGCCGTCTCGGGAAATGCGGCCAGCCTTGCCGGACCACCGACGCGCATGCTGCAGTATTCCCGCAGCGGCGCGTTTTCGCGCAGCAGCATCGCCGCACACCCCTTTCCCTGTATTCTTACAAAATTATACTATACAAATCTGTAAAAAACAACCTGTTGCCGATAAATTTTTCAAACAGCCTGTTGACAAGCGCGGTTTTTTATGTTAAACTCTTAACAAATGATACAATTTCACTTCACACTGCAAGATAAAGCCGAGAAAGGAACGAAAACAAAATGAAGAAAACACTTTCCGTATTGCTCGCCGCGCTGCTGCTCTGCTCGCTATGTGCGATCTTTGCCGCCGCGGAGGACGTCAACCCCGACGGGTATGTCTTCAAAATCGACGCAGTCAATGTCACTGTTGCCGGTGAAAAAAACACCATTTTCACCAAGCTGATTGACAACCCGAACATGAAGTATTCCGTAAACATCATTCTGGATAAAGTGGCCGACGGGCTGTACAAGGCCGCCGGCGACGCGGTCGCCGGTTCGGGCAGCGATCCCGACATCACACTGAAGGAAGGCCAGATCATCCTCGCCGTTCACTCTTCGAGCGGCAAAATGGAAGATATCGAGACCTATCCCAATGTGCCCGGTAAAATCAATGCTTCTGCCATCAAGGCCGGCATGTTCATCCAGCTCAGCGGCGTTGACCTGACTGTCGACGGCGCCGTCGAAAACGGTACGGCGACCTGCACCGTCGAGGACCCGAGAACGGCCGACACCTCGACCGGCACGTCCGAGGCCGAGCCGTCCGAAGCGGAATCGTCTGCGGCGGAATCTACCGAAGCGCCCGCTTCCTCTGCCGCCGAGTCCTCCAAGACCCCCGAGACCTCCGACGCGGGCATTACGGCGCTCATCGTGGTCGCGCTGGCCGCTCTCGCGGTGACGGTTACGGTTATCCGCAAGAGAAGCTGACGCATTTTCAAAGGAAAAGACGCACCTCTAACGAAAGAACAGAAAAGAGACCGCTATGCAGCGGTCTCTTTTTGTTTTTTCGTAAATGCGTATTGACAAACGCAAAAATTTTTGATATTATGTATTTACGGAATTCCGATATTACAAAGAGGGGTGCGTTATTATGGAACGAGATTTCGGAAAAGAGCTGGACGAGCTGAAAAACGAGGTGAAGCGGCTGGGAGAGCTGCTCGACGGAAAAGCCGCCGCAGGCAAGCCGCAGGACGGCGCGAAAAGGGTCGGACATATCCGGCGAATACCGAATATGCACCCCGACCCGAGGCTTTCGTCGCTGATGGGCGATTTGGAAAGCAAGAGCGGCGCCCGCGGCACCGGCGGCGCGATCACCTATTTGGGCGTATTCGCCTCGGGCGGACGGCAGTCCTCGTGGATACGGAACGGCGTCGAAACAGACGGGCTGCTGGCGCTGATTGAGAACGGCACGGCCGAGCGGGTGCTGGCCTGCATCGGCAGCGGCGAGCGGCTGAGGCTCCTGCTGGCAATCCTGCAAAAGCCGCAGACGGTCGCCGAGCTGGTCAAGACGTGCGGCTTCGGCTCCACCGGGCAGGTCTACCATCATATGAAGCCGCTGCTGGCCGCCGACCTGATCCGCGAGGACATGCCGAAGGGTACCTATGTACTCCAGCCGCACAAGGTGCAGGGCCTCCTTATGCTGTTGGCGGGTATCTGCGACATGGTGGACGAGACCTACACCTGCGCGCCGCCGCACTCCGAACCCGAATCGGAGGCCGCGCCCGAAAGCGGGGATTGACGGCGGCCCTCCCTGCGCGATGCGGCAAGCCGATTTTCATATCGCCGCTTTTATTTACGCCCAATTTCCCCGCTTGTTTACCTGCCCGACGCCGCTTTTCGGCGTCGGGCATCGTCTTGCAAATTGGAGTGCGCCATCACGCGGATACGCCGCACAGCGGCGCATCCGCAGCAGCTTGACAAAAGCAAACCGGCACGCCGAACAAATCGCCGCGTTTGCTCGCCCCCAAATCTCAAAGTCTCACCGAACAACGGCTCAGCGGGGCACTCTTTGCCCCATCGCTTTTTTAGGAAAATACCTCGTACTTATAAAAAAGCCGGCAAGGGGGCTTATCCTCACCTCATCCCCTTTGCAAAAGGCGGACGGATTTTTTGTGCAGACGCTTTCCGAACGGCTTCTTTGCGAAAGAGGCGGCCGCGGCGCGCAAAATGCGC
>ERZ827150.2550-NODE-2550-length-19345-cov-4.653914_pt1 | contig 19345 bp, 13 predicted proteins | sample MGYA00519779_ERZ827150 | MGnify/ENA primary metagenome ERZ827150 (study PRJEB31778, sample SAMEA3449267) | human gut metagenome | biome: human gut; feature: human-associated habitat; material: faeces | place: United Kingdom | collected 2010/2012 ...
ACCCAAGGTGGGGTATCAGCCCACACACGATTTCCAGTCGTGCGCCTTAGACCACTCAGCCAACTCTCCATTCATTGGCCGCTGCTCAATCAGCGAAACCTATTATACATGAGATCAGGAGAGATGTCAACCCTTTTTTTACAAAAATGCGAAAAATGCAAACCTTCTGCATTTTCCACATGAAATTATTCAATTCGATTCCGCGCTCTCGCCCATCACGTGAAGATGATGCGACTGGCTCATCAGCACGCGGCGGCAGCGGAAATACGCCGGAACAAGGAAGAGATCCGCCGCGACCCATGCCAGCGGGCTGCCCAGCGCCGCGCCGAAATACCCCAGCGCGGGTACAAGAAACAGGCCCGCAAGGCTGCGCGCCGCCATCTCCATCACGCCGGCCAGAATCGCGAACATCGAAAAGCCCATGCCCTGAATCATAAAGCGCACAACGTTCACCAGCGTCAGCAGCGGGTAAGCAAGCACGTTTGTAATCATATACGTCTGCGCCAGCTCGACGAGCTGCGCGCTGCTGCCGCCGGAGACGAACAACCCCGTCAGCGAGCGCCCGAAGAACCAGGCGACGCCGAACGCCAGCAGCGAATAGCCAAAGCCCATCAGCGAGGCGGAGTAAATGCCCTTGTTCAGCCGATCGTAACGGCTTGCGCCGACGTTCTGCGCGCCATACGTCGCCATGGTCGAGCCGAGCGCGTCAAACGGGCAGGCCAGAAAGTTGAGCACCTTGCTCGCCGCCGTCACCGCCGCGACAGAGAGCGAGCCGAGCGAATTGACCGCGACCTGCAGGATCACGCTGCCGATCGCCGTGATGGAGTATTGAAGCCCCATCGGCACGCCGTATGTGCACAGTTCCGTCATGCGCTTGGATTGGGGCCGCCATTCCGACCGGGTGATGTGCAGAATCGGCACCTTCACCATGATGAACAGCAGGCAGAGCACGCCGGAAATCGCCTGACTGAGCACCGTCGCCAGCGACGCGCCGAACACGCCGAGCTTGAAGATCAGGATGAACGCCAAATCCAGAATGACGTTGAGCACCGAGGAGAGCACGAGGAAGAACAGCGGCGTTTTGCTGTCGCCCAGCGAGCGCAGCCAGCCGGAGAGCAGGTTATACAGGAACGTGAACGGAATGCCCGCAAAAATGACGACAATGTAATCGTAGGCCTGCTCGAAGCAATCCGTCGGCGTGTTCATCACGCGCAGGATATCCCCGCAGTAAACCACGGTCAGCACGGTCATCACCAGCGCGAACACGATGGAAAGCCACGTTCCGTTGGCGACAAATTCGCGCATGCGGCTTTCTTCCCGCGCGCCGAACTGCTGCGCCACCGGAATCGCGAAGCCGGAACAGACGCCCATGCAGAAGCCGAGCACCAGAAAGTTGATGGAGCCGGTCGCGCCCACGCCCGCGAGCGCTTCCATTCCGAGGAAGCGGCCGACAATCAGCGTGTCAACCAAATTGTATAGCTGCTGAAACAGCATGCCGGCCAGAAGCGGCAATGCAAAGCCGAGAATCAAGCGGACGGGCGAGCCCTGCGTCAAATCCTTGGTCATCGAAATCTCCTCACGATTGTTCTTTCGAACGGGAATCCTTTTTCTTTGAAAATCAGCGGTATTATACACGCTTCTCATAAGCTTTTCAAGATGGAAGATTCCACATCTGCGCCCGATGTTCTCCCGCAAAACTGCACAAAGAACGTGCCGAAGTCCGCCGTCCGCGCCCCTGCTTTTCGTGCAGCTTTGCCTCCGTGCCGCCGGATGGCAGACAAAGGGCGATCCGCCCGCGCAGACCGCCCCTCGCCGCATTTTGATGATTTGTCAAACCGCCGCCCTTTTTCCGCGCGTCGAGCCGCTTATTTCTGCTGCGCCGCAATCTTTGCGTTTTCCTCGTTCTGCATCCGGCAGGCCATCACCACAAACGCCATGCATGCCGCCACAATCGGCACACCGAAGCCAAAGAGAACCGCCGCTTCCACCATCGTCATTTTATTTTTCCTGCCTTTCTTATTTTATCCGCTTTTTATCCGCTCTTTTTATGTGATGCCGTTTTTTATGAAAGATACCGCGCAATGCTGCGCACGCTCACGCGCTTGCCCGCGCCCGCCGATTCCACGCGCCCATCCGCAATCATCGCGTACACAGTCGATCTTGTCACGCCCATGATGCGCGCGGCCAGCGATTTATCCACGCTTTCGCCGTATTTCGCCACAAGCGCCTCTTCCGCCGTCTTTTTCCGAAGCTGATCCGCCTGATGCAGCGTCTCTTCCAGCGCGAACACCCGCTGTTCAAGCTGGCGGATTCGACGGGTGAGCACGGCCTCCCGCGCCCCGTTGCCGCCGGACGGATGATTCACGTTTCGCGCGCGTTCACCACTCAGCGCCATATTGACGTGTTGATTCAAGGAACGATAACCACTTTGATTGTTATTTGCGTTGTTTACCATCATCTTCATTCCACCATCCATCATCCGTCTTATTTTGTCATCCGTTTGGCGATGGCTGTATTCTATCACGGGAACGGGTGTTCGTCAACCGTTTGGCGACAAATTTTTATAAAAAATTATTTTAGGGTTGCAAACGGCGACTTTTGCGGTATAATAAAGACGTTAACCTTTATGTTCAAGGAGGGCTTTATGGAATTTGGCGATATTTTACGGCAGATTCGTTCCGAGCGGAATCTTTCGCAGGATGAAATGGCCGCCCTGCTGGGCACCACCAAGCAGGTCATCAGCCGTTACGAAACCAAGAAGCGTGTTCCCCGGCTCTCCGTGGTCACGGCCTTCGCGCAGAAGCTGGGGCTGCCCGTCGCCGCGCTTTCCGGCGAGGAGCCGATTCTGCCGCCGGAGCTGACGCCCGTTTCCGGCAGGCGGCGCGTCCCGATTCTGGGCAGCGCGGCCTGCGGCGAGCCGATCTACAGCCCCGGTGACGGGACGGATTACATCACCGTGGAGGACGACCTTTCCTGCGATTTCGCGCTGATTGCCGAGGGCGATTCCATGATCGGCGACCGTATCCATTCGGGTGACGTCGTGTTCCTCCGCAGTCAGGATCACGTGCAGGACGGCGAAATTGCCGCCGTCGCGCTGGATAACGAGGTGACGCTCAAGCATGTTCGCCGCCTGCGCGGACCGGATGGCAACATCGCGTTCACCCAGCTTCTCCCCTCCAACCCGGCCTACGCCCCCATTGATATCGGCGGCGAGGGGGAAACGCGCATGGTGCGCATTTTGGGAAAAGCCGTCGCCGTGCGGTTTATGCTGTGACAAAATCGAGCAGATTCTGCACAAAACGCGGGCGCGCGATGCGCGCCCCTACGGGTACTGCGCAACTTATTGCTTAGACGGAAAATAACCTAATAAGGAGCTCCCTCTTCGAGGGAGCTGGCACGGCACAGCCGTGACTGAGGGAGTTAGGTAGGCGCGCATCGCGCCCGTTATCGAAATTTGTGTAGAATTTCGGATTTGCTCATTCATTGAAAACAGAAAAGACGCTGTTTTAGATGGTTTTCATCATCGACAGCGTCTTTTCTGTTTATGCCGTGTAAAAAATCGTCTCAACCCGCCCTTACAGGTGATCCACAAAATAATTCTGAATCGCCGCGACGGCCGCTTCCTCGTCCGTTCCCTCAACGGTGACGGTGATTCTGTTGCCGCACTGCATATCAAGCCCCATCACATCGCGCATCTGCGCGAGCGCCGCGGTTTTCGTGCCGTTTACCAGGCGCACCTTGCTGCTGAAGCGGGCAGCTTCCCGCATCAGGCTGCTCATGGGCCGAGTATGCAGCGCGTCCTGATTGGTCAAAACATAGCTGAACTGTTTCATGAGCAAAACTCCTCCTCTGCAGCCTTCTCGCCGCGAGAAGGTATTATACCCCAGTCCCCGCCGCCTTGCAAGCCTGCATGTTTTTCCCTCCGGCCTGCATATCGGTATTCCGACGAATTAGACGCCCGGCTTTTTGTGCAAGCCTCCGTATTCTTTTCTGCCGCCGCAGACTGCAAAATGTAAACTTCCATAAACTGACGAAAAACAGGCTTCAAATTCGCCCAAGGTACTGGTTTTGGCATTTTTCATATTCAATCCGTTCTTTTATCTGAGCCGTCAGGGCGCAAAAACGCCGAACGGGCGCGATTTTGCTCATCACGCCCGTCCGTTTGGTTTTAGTCAAATTGCAGATATTCCGTCATCATGTAGCCGCGCTTGCCGTTCGGCAAAACCACGCCCGTCCACTTGTTGCCGTAATCCGTCACCAGCAGCCGGTCGCCCGTGCGCGCCTTGCCGATGATCGCGCCGCTCTGGTTGTCCGCCTCGCTGCGCACGTTCACCTTATCCTTGAGGACGGAGGCCGTCAGGTGCGTGGTGCTCGCCGGAGCGTTCAGCGCCGCCAACGGCACAAAGCCCGCGCGATCGCCCGTCGTCGCCGTCACATCCAGCGAAGGCGAATCGCCCGCCAGCACATACGCCCAGTCGCCGAACTTGCCGAACATATACACGCGCGCGCCGCTGGAAACCGTTTCCGCCACGGCGGCCTTGACCTCCGGCTTAAAGCGGATATCCACGTCCGTCTTAGCCGTCGCGCGCTGCGGAATCCGATCCGAAAGCGGCTCGTTCGGCGCAGTCAGCACCCGAATCTGGCTCTTTTTCACATAGCCGACCAGCGATCCGAGCGAAATCTGAACGTAATCCGTCTGCGTGTAGGATGTAATCCGCGCCTGCGCGCCGCTGCACAGCGCGCCGATGACGCTCTTTTCGTCATCCGGGTCGCCCAGCACGACGACCGGCAGATCGCCGTCGTCCGCCTGCGCCACGCCGATGCTCTGGCTCGTCTGCGCCAGAGAGAGGTTGGCAATCGGCAGGAAGCCGAAGTCGCCGCAGTCATACGCGCCCGCACCGCCCTCGCTTGTGCGCACATACGCATAGCTGTCGCTTTCCGCCAGCAGCTCGACGTACATGCCCTGTCCCAGCGTCATATAGCGGCTGGCCGCATCGTCCTTCTGCTGATAGAGCAGCGTGTCGCTCTTGGTCTGCATCAGCAGCGGATAATACGGCACCACGCTGCGCATTTGGTCGCCCAGCGCATACAGGTTGCCCGTCTGCGTGTACTTGATCCAGCCGGAAACGCCGCCCACGCGGACGCGCCGCCATTCGCCCTCCTTGCGCCCGAAGAGCGTGAAGCAGGCCGTTCCGTTGCTCAGGCGCATGATTTCCTTCGCCTTGGCCGTCGGCGCGTCGTACAGAATCGTCTTTTTATCGGTCTTTCCGCTGGAAATGATGCTGACCTTCAGGTTGCCCACGTCCGTCAGCACATCCAGCGGCACATAGCCGAGCTTTCGCCCGTCGTCCGTCTCCGCCCAGATGTATGCCCACGCATCCAGAATACCGAGCAGGCCGACCTTGCTGTTTGAATCAAGCGTCGCCAGCGCCGTGCTCGTGTCGTCCGTCGTTTCGCGGAGGGGCACGCTCGTCATCCACATGCCCGTCAGGTCGATCTCGGCCGCGCGGCCGTCGCCGAAGCCGGAATTTTCCCCGTAGCGCGCCGTCGCTTCCTCCCGCGGAATCAGGTAGCTCGAAGCCATGTAGCCGGTCATGCCGCCGACCTCAACCTTGTCGTATTCCTCGTTCTCCACCGCGAGCACGTTGACCTCCGTGCCCGTGTAGTAAAGCCCCAGAATCGCGCCGTTCTTCGCGGGCTGCGCGCGCAGGTTCAGCCGCTCGGGATAGATCTTATCCGTCTCCCGATTGTCCACGAACAGGCTTTCGCCAAGGCCGCACGCCGCGCTCAGCAGCAGCGCAAGGGCGATCCATGCGCACAAGAGTTTTTTCATCATGCTCACGCTCCTTTTGTGTTTCCTTCTGTCTACTAAACGAAGGAACACGCCTTTTTAATCCCGTTTTGGAAAAATTTTACGCTCTGGGTTTTTTCATCCGGATGGCGCCGGGCAGGATTTTGTATTTCGCCTCGTCCGCCCGCAGCAGCTTGCCGTCCAGATTGACGATCATCCCCTTCGCGCGCATCGTGACGTTTTTCGCCCGAACCACGCGCGCCAGCCCGATTTTCGTGTGCCAGCCGAGCATAAAGGCCGGCAGCAGCAGCGGAATCAGCATCCGCGGCACCTTCTTGACCACCACCACGTCGAAATAGCCGTCGTCCAGCTTCGCGTCCGGCGCAACGCGCATGCCGCCGCCGATGCTCTGCCCGTTGGCGATTTCCACAATGGTGCAGGCCTCGTGCGTTTCCGCGCCGCCGTCGATCGAAACGTCCGCCTCGAACGCCTTATACCGCCCCAGCACAGAGAGCACGGCCTTTCGGTATGCCTTTTCGCCCGGATAGACAGCTTTCAGCTCCTCGGTCTTTTGCAGCACGGCCACGTCGAACCCCGATCCAGAGACGTTGAGAAAGCTCTGGCCGTTCATCCGTCCGCAGTCGATTTCGACCGGCTCGCCCGCCAACTGCGCCTCAAACGCCGCCATCGGGTTTTTCGGCAGATGAAACGCGCGCGCAAAATCGTTGCCTGTTCCGCCCGGCACAACGTAAAACGTCGCGCCCGTGTGGCAAAGCTCCCCCGCCACCTCGCAAATCGTGCCGTCCCCGCCGATGCAGACGATGCTTTGGCAGCCCGCCGCCAGCGCCGCGCGGGTCTGGGCGGCCGCGTCGCCGTCGCCGCCGGTTTCAAATATACGGCTTTCCTCCCCCAGCGCGGCGATCCGCTCCGTAATCTGAACGGCCAGCCCCGCGGCCTCTCTGCCGCCGGATACAGGGTTGACAATCACGCCAAACACGGCGCATCCCTCCGTTTATCTTTGGTTCACGGTTCTTCCGTCTCGTCGTCCTCGCGCAGCTTGGCGAACGCCCCCGGCATCACCCAGCGCACGGGATCGAGCTCCACCTTGCCCGGTTTCTTGGCGAAGCGCGCGAATTTAATCGGCACGCCCAGCGCGGTGAACTTCATTTCGTGCTCGCTGACGTAGTTAGGGGTCACGCCCGCCGCGTGCAAATCGCCCGTCTGATAGCGCAGCTCAAACCCGCATGCGTCAAAATACGGCAGGGATTCCTCAAACAGCGCGTCGTCGTCCGTCTTGAACCAGATTTCGCCGCCGTCCACCAGAAACTCGCGGTATTGCATCAGCTGGCGCGGGTGCGTCAGGCGGCGCTTGGCGTATTTCGGCCGCTTCGTCCACGGGTTGCAGAAATTGATGTAGATGCGTTCCACGCGATCCTCCGGCGCGAACACCTTCTCGATGTAGCTGATGTCATAGCGCGCGATCATCACGTTTTTCACCGGCTCGCCGTCAAACGCCTTTTCGATGTTGCGGCGTGTGTCGCCCAGCACGTTGCAGGTGATATCCACCGCAACGTAGTTGATCGTGGGGTTATCCTTCACCATCGCGGCCGTGGAAACGCCCTTGCCGCAGCCCAGCTCCAGATACAGCGGCTGCTCGCGTTCAAACTGCGCCCGCCAGCGGCCGCGCTTGGTTTCGGGTTCATCGGTGAAATACGGGCAGACGGCCAGCTCGGGCTTCGCCCATTTCTTTGTGCGCATGTGCATGGGTTGCTGTTCTCCTCTTTCTTTATGGCGTTCGGCTTACAGGCGCGCCGCTCAATCGGTCAGCCGCTTTTCGTAGCAGAGCCAGTGCCCTTCCCACTCCTCGCACTCGCCGCAGACCTCGTAGTTCAGCTTGGCATACGAGCGCTGCGCCGGGATGTTGCAGGTCGCCACCAGAAAGCGGACGGCCTCGCAGCCGCGTTCCTTCGCCTGCTCCATCGCGTGCGCCAGCATCCTGCGGGCAATGCCGTGCCCCTGCGCGTCATGCGCCACGCCGAGCCGCCCGAGCTGCGCCCAGCGCGTCACGTCGGCATACCACGGCGCAAGGCCGTCAAACTCGTGAATATCCTGCTCGTCCACAATCGCGGAGACGATCCGCCCCGTCGCGTCGCGCATCGCATACACGATGTTTTCCTCCAAATCGTTCTGCACGCACTCCAGCGACGGGTATTCCTCGTTCCACGTTCCATACGGATCATCCAGCAGAGAATGATAGAGCGCGTAGATTTCCTCTCCGTCCTTCTTTTCGGCAAGGCCGATGGTCAGCGGTTCCTGTATCATAGTTTTGTTCCTTCTTTCTTTTCGATCCTTCGCGTTGATTCTTTCGCGTTTGTTTTCTTCGCGTTTTATTTTTCCGCGCGTTCGGTCAGGCCGACGTCGATGTTCAGCCGGGTTTCGCCGGATTGCAGGCGGAACACGTCGCTCACGCCCGTTTCGGGGTCGATGTCGCTGTCGATTTCGCCCAGCGGCGCGCCGAAGCGGAAGGTCAGCGTGTCGCCCGCCTCAAGCTCCACGCGCAGGCTGTAACTGCCGGGGCGCAGGTTTCTGAAGTGATAGTAGCCATATTCGTCGCTGACGGTCTGCGCCGCGATATCCGCCTGTCCATCCCCGTCCACGCGCAGGAGCGTCAGGGCAACGCCCGCGAGACCCGGCTCGCCGTAATCCTGCAAGCCGTTTCCGTTCTTGTCCAGCCAGACCGTGTCGCCGATCTGAGCCGCTTCAATCGCGCCGAGGTTGAGGCTGTCGATTTTCTGCCCGCCCTCCAGCGTCATCGGCGCGGTCGCCGCCGTGCTGCCCTCCACGGGCGCAACGCACGAGCCGCCCGCCTCGCCGCTCTGGTCGGCGAACAATTCGCCGCCGGGCAGGGTGAAGCGCAGCGAATAGCGCCCGCTTCGAATCAGTCTGAAGCTGTATCGGCCGTCCTCGCCGACGGTCTGCTCCGCCGCAACGCCGCCGTTTTCATCCAGCAGCGCCACCGTCACGCCGGGGAGCGCCGGTTCCTGCGCGTCCATCACGCCGTCCGCGTTCTGATCCTGCCACGCGCGGCCGCCGACCGTCGCGGTTTCCACCGCCGTGATCGTTTCAAGCGTCAGGCGTTCGCCCATCGCGAGGTTGATTTCGCCCGTCTGCCCTTCCTGCGCGTCTGCATGCGTCAGTTCCAGCGCCGCGCCGCGCTCAAAGAGCCTGTCCTCCGGCAGCGCCATGCGCACCCGGTATTGACCCGGCCTGAGTGCCGTCAGCTCGAAATCGCCGTTTGCGTCCGTCTGCGTCGCCGCGACCACCGTGCCGCCCTGCGTCAGGGTAATCACCGCGTTCGGCGCGGTCACACGTCCGGCGATAGACGCCGCCGCAATCGCGCCGACGTTCATGGCCTCGCGGCTTTCGCCCATCGCCACGGAGAACGCCGCGCTCTGCGCACAGCCTGCGTCCGTCTCCGCGATGGCGCTCTCGCCGCCGCAGGTGAACATCATCCCATCCGGCAGCGTCACGCGGAGCGTATAATCGCCTGCGCGCACAAAGTCCAGCGCATACCGGCCGTTTTCGTCCGTCTCCGCATGCTTCAGGGTTTCTCCGCTGGCCGCGTCGAGCAGCTCGACCCACGCGCCGGATACGCCCGCTTCCTTTTTGCCGTATACGCCGTCGTATCGGCTGTCCTGCCAGACCGTGCCGGCCATCGTGCCGACCGCCACCACGCCGACGTCCAAATCCAGATTGTTTTCGCCGCTGAGGACGTCCACGCCGTCCGTCTGCCCGTTTACGCTGTCCGCCATCGGCACGACGCTGACGCGCCGCGTCCCGCTCGCGTTCTTCGCAAACGCATAGCCGTCCGCAAGGGTGAACGACAGCTCCGCCCTTCCGGGCATCACGCCGTCAAACCGGTAGCTGCCCGAAGCATCCGTCGTTGCGTTCAGGGTCGTGCCCGCGTCCGCGCCGTCCGTGATGCGCATCTGCACCGTCACGCCCTGCACGCCCGCGTCGCCGTTCTGCCTGCGGCCGTCGTCGTCCGCGTCCATCCAGACCACGCCGCCGACGGAGGTCGGCTTCAGTGCGCCGACGTTCACGCCCGAGCGTGTTTCGCCCATGTGCAATTCGCCCAGATCGATTGTGACCGCCGCTTCGGCCGTCCGCCTGGCGAGCGAATCCGCGCCGCCCACGGTATAGACATAGCCCTCCGGCAGCGTCACGCGGACGCTGTACGTGCCGGGCATCAGCCGGTCGAACGTAAATTCGCCGGTTCGGGTCGATTGGGTCTGCGCCATCTCCTCGCCGTCGCCGCCGAGCAGCGCGACCGTCGCGCCGCGCAGACCCTCCGCCGTTTCGCCCATCAGGCCGTCATAATCGCCGTCCAGCCATACGCGGCCCGTGATTTTGCCCTGCGTCAGCAGACCGAAGGAAACGCCCTCGACCTTCGCGCCGCCGAGCATCGTGAACGAGGCGGAATACCCGCGCCCGTCCCGCGTGCTTTCCAGCGGGAGGACGCTGTCCTGCGCCGCGCCGGAAAAGACGTAGCCCTCCGGCGCGTCCACGCGGAGTTTATAACTGCCGGGCGCGACGCGCGCAAACGCAAACCGTCCGTTTTCGTCGGTTGTCGTGCTTTCCGTGATGAAGCGCCCTGCGCCGTCCATCAGGTGCACCTCGACGCCGGAGAGCAGATCTTCCTCCGCCTGCCGCACGCAGTCACCGTTTCGGTCGATCCAAACGGAGCCGGTCAGCGTCCCTCTGCGCACAACGCCCGCGTTCACCTCGCTGAGCGTGTCGCCGCCGGAGAGCGTCAACACGCGCGTGGTGGAAACCGAATCGTCGCTCTGCTGCACGCCCCCCTTGGCCATGCTGCGTTCCGTCGCGGAGAAGCCGCTGTCCGCCTCCTTCGCCGTAAACCGCACGCGATAGCGCCCCGGTGCAACGCCCTCAAAGGCATAGCTTCCGTCCTCGGCGGTGCTCGCGGCGGCCACCGTATCGCCCGCCGCGTTCAGCAGCTCCACCTTCACATCCCTGCAATACAGCTCGCTTGCGCCGAGCTTCGCGTCCGCGTCGTCGTCATAATAGACTCTGCCGGAAATCGAGCCGGAGAGCATCGCGCCGATGTACAGCTTCACGCCGGTCTGCCCCATCGTCAGGGTGAACGGTTCGCTTCTGCCGCCGGATAGCGTCGTCTGGGGAACACAGCTCACCGGCGCGGAGGCCGAAGCCGCGTCCGCCTGCTTCGTCGCGCGCCACTGACCCGGAAGCTGATAGGCAATCGCGTATTCGCCCGGACTGACGCCCGCAAAGGTGACGTTGCCCTCCGCGTCCGTTCGGTACGTCACGGATTCCGCGTCCTCGCCGTTGACAAGGTGAATCAGCGTGACGCCGATCCCCTCAAACGCCTCTTCGTAAACGCCCTTGACGCCGTCCGCCTGCGTATCCTTGAACACGTTGACGGTCAACTGCGCCGGGATGGTCACGCCCGCGTTGATGTTTTTCACCTCGTCGCCGATTTGCAGCGAAATCGCCTGCGTGCTGCCGCTCTGGGTCAGCGCGCCGTATACGGCGGAATCCTGACCGTATTGGGTGAACGTCCATTCGCCGTCCAGCTCGAAGAGCACGCTGTATTCGCCCGCGTAGAGCGCGTCAAAGCGGTATCGGCCGTTTTCATCCGTCCGGGTCTCCGCGATGCTTTCGGTATGGCCGTTCTTGACGCGCAGCAGCACGACGCGCAGATCGGAAACGGGCTGCGCGCCCTCCGCAATCACGCCGTCGCCGTCGTCGTCGATGTGCACCGCGCCGGAAATGGAGGCGCTCTGGCACATCGTCACCGTGCCGAAATCCACAACGTCGCCCTGCGCCAGCTCCACCGTGCGGCGAATCTCGCCGTCCTCCGCGTCTGCGGAGAGATAGCCCTGCGGCAGCGTCAGCACAACGTCGTATTTGCCCGGCAGCATCCCCGCAAAATCAAACGCGCCGCTGTCGCCCGTCATCACCACGGCCGGCTCCTCTTCGCCGCTCTTTTCCATTTCGAGGTTCAACCCGCCGAAACCGACCGTCTGCCCGTCCGCAAGCTGCTCAAGCACATTGCCGTAGACCTCGCCCGCGTAAATGCAGCCCGCGTTGACGATATAATCGCTGTGGTCGCCGTCGATCACGAGGGTTTCGCTCAGGCCGTAATGCGTATCGCGCACGGCACTTTGCATGTGGTCGGAATACAGCTCGCCGCTGGAGAAGATCACGCCGCTTCCCCCGTCAAACTGCACGGTATAGCTGCCGCCGGAGACGGGCGAAAACGCATAGCGTCCGTCCGAATCGGTGCGGCAGGCGCTGACAACCTCGCCCGCCCGCGTGAGCAGCGTCACGTTCAGCCCCGCGTAGCGCGCGGTTTCGTCCGCGTCCATCACGCCGTCGGCGTCGCTGTCCAGAAACGCAATGCCGCTGATCGTGCCGTCCACGCCCGCGGAGGCCGCCGCAAACATGCCGCTGCCCGTCACGCCGAAGCTGTCCGTCCGTTCCGCGGTGCGCGCAATCGCCTGCTTCGCGCCGTCCGCCTGCGTCTGCACAAGCAGCGTCCCGTCGAAGGTCGTCCGCGCGTTCAGCGTCGCCGCGCCCTCCACGCCCGTTTTCACGTTCAGCGTGATCTGCCCCGGCGTAAAGCCGCCCTCGGCCAGCTCCTCGCCGGTCTGCGCGTTCAGATAAGTGACGCGCACCGCGTCGATATCGTTGGGCACATCCGCAAAGCTCACGGCCGTCGGCCCTGTGAGCACGTCGGTCGTCTTGGCCTCGGAGGGCCGCCAGCCGCCGCCCGTCAGGCTGTATTCCACGCGCGCGCGATAGCGGCCGCCGTTTTCATCCGTCGGTGCGGTGAGCACGAGGCTCTCAATCTTCACCCGCGCGCCGCTCTGCTCCGATACGTCGATCTGTACGCGCGGCTGAATCAGCGCCTCGCCCCGGCGCACGGCGGCGGTATCCACCGTCAGCAGGGTCAGCCCCTGCGCGTTGGCGGCGTATACATCGTCGAGCAGCCCCTCGATCGTCCCGCTTTCCGGCAGAGACAGGCAGCGCATGCCTGCGCTCGCCACGCTTCCGCCCTGCGTCAGATACGGCGGAATCTCCACCGTGATCTCGCTGTTTTCGCAGAACGCATAGCCTTCGGCCGCCTCGATCTGGCGCAGCGTGTAGGTGCCGACGGGCACGGCCATCGGGTTGCGATATGCCGAGTCGCCCATTTCAAAATCGAGCACCGCCTCGCCGTCGCCGCTCAGCAGCTCAAACCGCCCGCCGGAGACATGCGCCCCGGTGGATATATCCGTCAAATCCAGCTCAAAGAAGCCCCTGTCGCTGGAAACCGCGCAATCCAGCACGCGCGTCTCGCCCGCGGTCAGCGTGACCTCGTAGATCGTCTCGTCCGCCGCGAACCCGGCCGCGCCGCTCAATTCGCGCAGATAATACGTCGTGCCCTCCGGCTCGGCCGGAAGCCTGACGCTGACAGCCTTCTTTTCGCTCGGCGCGGCGTTGGCCCACACCGTCGTCTGCTCCGACGCGGAGGGATACGGCAACAAACTGCCGTTTTCCATCGTATACACGCCGTATTCGCCCGTCAGCGGCACGACGTAGGTTTGCAGCTTGTCGTTGAACGTCAGACCCGTTTTCGAGACGGACAGCAGCGCGTATTCCTCCAGCGGAACGCGCACGCGCTGCACCTCTCCGCCCGCAACGGTCACGGTCTGCTCGCCGGAAAGCGTGTAGCCCTCAGGCATCTGCGTCTGCCGGAGCACATAGGTGCCCGCCGCAAGCTGACCCGCGTAGAACGCGCCGTCCGTCAGCGCCAAATCGGTCGTCTGCCCGTCGGAAGCCAGCAGCTCAAAGCGCACCTGCGCCATCTGCTCCTGTTCGAGCGTCCCGCCCGTCAGCGTCACGCTCACGCCGCCGAGCGCATCCATGCACGTCAGCGTCACGTCGGTCTGCTGCGCGTTTTGCATGGTAAAGCGCGCCGCCTGCGGCGCGGTCATGCCCTGCGCGAGCCCCTGCGTCTGCACGGCGTATTCGCCGGGCGCAAGGCGGACGGAACACACGCCGTCCGCGTCGGTTTGCAGCAAAATGCCGGTGTCGTTCACGCTCTGCCCGCCGCTTTGTACGCTGTAAATCCGCACCTGCGCGCCAGAAAGCGGCTCCTCGGCGGCGTTTCCGTTCGTATCCAGCTTGCGCACCGAAACGGCGAACTGCGCCAGCCCGTAACGCGCGTGCACGAGGCTGATTTCCCCGGCTTCGCCCGCAACGGCAGCGCACGTCGTCTGCGCCGCGCGGTCATAGCCCTCCGGCGCGCTCTGCGTCGCAATCGTCGCTTCGCCCGCGGCCATCGGCGGCGTCACCGCGCGCCCCGTTTCGTCCGTCGTCACGGTATAGCTTTGACCGGCCGAATCCGTCACGTCATACGCCGCTCCGGCAATCGCGTTGCCGTCTTCATCGACGCTGTGCAGCACCAGCCGCGTCTGTGCCGCCGCAAAGGCGATCGTCTCCTCGCGGCTGGGCAGCGTGAACGGCTCGGACTGCGGCAAAACGCCCAGCCTCGCCGCATCGCTCTTCGCCAGCCTCAGCACATATGTACCGCTCAGCGCCTCCAGCGAGACGCCGCCATCCTGAATCTGCACGTCGTCCGCCGTCAGCCGCCCATCGTCTGCCGTCAGCAGCTCAGCCGTCAGCAGCCCATTCAGCGCCGTTTCCTGCCGCGCGCCCGTATCGTCGATCTCCGCGCGCACCATCGCAAAGCGTTGATTTTCGAGCGTGAGCAGGCGCACCGAAACCTGCGCGGCCTGTCCCGCTTCAACGCAGATCGTCTCGTTATTCGTTTCGCCGAGCTGGGTGTTTTTCGGTGCGGTGATTTCCTCGACGCGGTAAACGCCCGCCGGAAGCGGGTCGGAAACCGCCAGCCCGTCCGCGTCCATCGCATACGGGCCGTAGACCTCGCCCGTCTCCTCGGAGGCGTAGCTGACCGCGCCGCCGGATACCGCGCGCCCGCTCTCGGCCTGCATCACAATGCGCCCCATGCGGCTCGCCGCCGCCAGCTCGACCTTCGTGGTCTGGCCGCCGCGCACGATCAACTGCCCCTGCGTGAAGGGCAGTAGGATATCCGCGTCCCCCGCATAGGAGAGCGTCACGTCGTAGCTGCCCTCCGGCAGCGCCGCCTGCGCCATGCCGTCGCTGTCCGTCGTCACGTCGCCCTGACCGATAATGTGCAGCGTCAGACCGGCGAGCGGCTTTTCCTCCCGCTCGCCCAGCGCGTTGACGGATACCACCGTCGCCGCCGCCTGCACCGTGCCCGGCGCGGGATGCTCAAAGACGACGCTCACGGCGGATGCAAGCGCCACCTGCGCGCTCGCGCTGTCGTTTTGCGCCGGAAGAACGCCCTCCGGCAGCTCGGTTTCCGAAACGGTGTAGTTTCCCTCGCGGTCGCAGAGCAGCACCGCTTGTCCGTTTCCATCGGTCGTCAATTCCGTTTGCGCGCCCGTCTCGTCCGTCGCCGTCAGGCGAACGCCTTCAATCGCCTCGCCCCGCTGGTCGCACACCGTGATGTTCAGCCGCCCCTGCGCCTTGTTCTGAACGACGATTTCGCCGCCCGTCACCGGGATCAGCGTCTGGCTGTCGAACGTGTAGCCCTCCGGCGCGCGCTCCTGCCTCAGGTAAAACTCCGTGCCCTGCGGCAGGCTGAAGCGCGTTTCGGTTTCGCCCGTGCGGATGCGCATCGGCTCGCTGGGCAGCAGCGGATTTGCCCACGGCGTGAGCTTTCCCTCGCTGGAATAGACGTACACGCCGAATTCCGCGCCCGCCAGCGCCTCCACGGTCTCCTTTTCGCCGTTTTCGCCGCTCTTCACGCCCTCAACGCGCAGGCTGATGGCGCCCATGCCGGCCGGGTTCGACATGGCGGGGACATAAATATAGTCGCCAAGGCGTTTTTCCTCCGCGACTGCCGCTGGGTTCCATTCAAGCATCGCCAGCGCGCACACCAGTGCCCCGGCTTTGATGATTTGATTCAAAACATTTACCTCCGCTTTTGAGAGAAAAGCTCAGTTTGTTCCTCCGCATCGCGCTTATCCGCGCGCTGAAAACACGTTCCAGAATGAACAGCGTTTTCCATTTGATTCATTTTAATCCATCCGGCGGGTCTTGTCAAGAAAAGCGAATTGCGCTATACTTTTGGGTGTTCTAAACGGAGGCGTAGCTTATGAATAAAACATATACGGAAACCTTTGCCGTCCGCGCGACGGACTGCGATTTTGAGCGCCGCATGCGGCTGGACGCGCTCTTTGTCGCCATGCAGGAGGGCGGCGAGCGCCACGCGCTTGCCCTCGGCGCGGGTTATGACCAGATGATGGCGCGCGGGCTGTTTTTCGCGCTGGCGCGCATCCATGTCAGCACCCTGCGCGCGCCGCGTCAGGGCGAAACCGTGGTGCACACGACATGGCCGGGCGAAATGAACCGCTTCTTCTGCCCGCGCTACCACGTCTTCTCTCTGGAGGACGGCACCCCGCTGGCGGCCGCCGGCGCGCTCTGGGTGATGCTCGATACGAAGCAGCGCCGCATTGTCAGCCCGCAGAAGGTCGATCTCGGCTTTCCGGATAACAGCGATCTGCCCGCGCCGGTCACCTTGCCGACGCGCCTGCCCGCGCTTCGGGGCGAAACGCCGCAGGTCTTCAATCGCACGCCGCAGTATTCCGATTTCGACGTGAACGGCCACGTCAACAACACCAAATACATCGCGTGGCTCTGCGACGCGCTCGGCTTTGACGCGCTGCGCGGCGCGTACATCGGCGACCTCGTGGCCGGGTATGAAAAGGAAATCCGCGGCCACGATGCGCTTCGGCTGACGCTCGCCCGGCAGGAGAACGCTTTCTCCTTCCAGATTGCGTCCGCCGCAAACGAAAAGCACTTTGTCGCAGGCGGAACGCTGCGTCCGGAGGGTTGAGCATGAACGATATTCTGCGCGCCATGCGCGAGCGAGCGCTCGTCGATCCCTCATTCCGGCAGGCGATTTTGGCGACCCGAAACGCCGCCGATCCGCTGACCGCCCTGTGCGAGCTGGCGCAGGCCAACGGCTTTAACCTGACGCTGGCGAACATCATCTCCGACGGGGAGGAATTTTCCTGCAACCAGACAAAATCCACCAACGGCGGCAACCCCATGCCCTACGATTGCTTTGACGATTCCTACGAGATGTTTCTGCTGTCGCTGTAAGACTTTTTTTGAGCAGATGACGACAAAAAACGACGCTCCTTGAGAACGTCGTTTTTTTTGTCGTTATTTACTCGGCCTTGCGGGCGGGTTGCACTTGTCGCACGGCTCCAGCTTGTTATACGGGCTCTTGTTGATGTCCTTATAGGTGAAGCTGCCCGACAGCGGCAGATATTGCTTCGCTACCTTCGAGCAATCCTGCGTCGCGTGATAGTATTTGCCGCCGCTCTTGTTGTAATAGAGCTTGGTCTTCGGGCCGGGGGTCGGGGTCGGCGTGGCCGCCTCCACCAGCACGCCGGTGGAAAGCGAATCCGGATCGACCGCCCATTTGCCGTCCTCGCAGAGCACGAGCGCGTCATACTGATACGTGCGCGCCTTGCCGCCGTAATTCACATCGGCCTGAATGGAGATCGTGCGCGCGTTGCTCTCGTCCGTGCCCGTCGGCGCAGCCATCTGCCGCCAATCCAGCAGCGGCTTCTGCGCGAATTTCCAGAAGAGCTGCTGGCTGGGCTGGTCGCTCAGGGAATCCTGCCAGCTCTTCGCGGTGTATTCCACCATGTCGGCCACGATGCCCTTGCGCCACTTCTCCATGAAGTTTTCCAGCGCGATCTCCGCTTCGGATTTCACCGTCGCCACGTAGGGCGCGTTTTCGTCCGTGCCGCTCTCGTCGTATAGGCCGCTGTCCCCGCTGCCGTCGTCGCTGCCGCCGGAGAAGCCGGTCTCCGTCAGGCCGTCCACGCTGCCGTCGTCGGCCGTCATGCCGCCGTAATATTCCTCGGGCACGGAGGTGCCCATCGTGCCGTATGACGCGAACGGAACATCCGTCGCCGCCGGAACGGGCGTGGGCACGAGCAGCGTCTGCGCCGGACGGATGGAAGACGTGCGGCTGGCGGTCAGCGCGTTAATCAGTGTGAACACCGTCAGCAGGCCGTAAACGGCGGTCAGAATCATGCGCCCCGGAAAGAGGAACGCATGGATGACCCACATTGCGGCCAACGCAGCCACCACCGCAAGCATAAATACCCAGCGGATCGGCTGGAAAAAGATCGCCAGCAGCCCCAAAACGGGAAGAACAATAAAAAACAGCATCAGCATCAGCTGATTGATTTCACGTTTAGAGCGCTTCGGCTTCGGCTTCTGATCGAACGCCTTGGCGGAACCGGCAGGCGTTGAAGCGTAATTCGGCCTGTTGGATCTCATGTCATCGCCTCCTGAAAAAAAGAAACTCAAGCGTACAAATTTGATTATATCATAAAAACCGCAAATAGAAAAGAGATGCGGCGAAATTGCCGCATCTCTGTGGAAGCTTATACGATTAGAGCTGACCCTGCTTTTCCAGAATCGCAGCGTGAGCGGCCGCCAGACGGGCGATCGGCACACGGAACGGAGAGCAGGAAACGTAGTTCAGGCCAACCTTGTGGCAGAACATGACGGAGGACGGATCGCCGCCGTGCTCGCCGCAGATGCCGAGCTTGATGTCCGGGCGGGTCTGCTTGCCGAGCTTGGCAGCCATCTGAACGAGCTTGCCGACGCCGTTCTGGTCAAGGCGGGCGAACGGATCAGACTCGTAGATCTTCTTGTCGTAGTACGCGCCGAGGAACTTGGCCGCGTCGTCACGAGAGAAGCCGAAGGTCATCTGGGTCAGGTCATTGGTGCCGAAGGAGAAGAACTGCGCCTCCTTGGCGATCTCGTCGGCGGTCACGGCCGCGCGCGGGATCTCGATCATGGTGCCGACCTTCACGTCAAGCTCGACGCCCTTCTCGTCCATGACCTTCTTGGCGGTATCCAGAACGATCTTCTTCACGTAGGCCAGCTCCTTGACCTCGCCGACCAGCGGGATCATAATTTCCGGATGGATGTCGTAGCCATCCTCCTGCTTGACCTCGATGGCCGCCTCGATGACAGCGCGGGTCTGCATCTCGGCGATTTCCGGATAGCGAACCGCCAGACGGCAGCCGCGGAAGCCCATCATCGGGTTGAACTCATGCAGCTCGTCGATCTTGGCGATGATCTTATCGGTGGTGGTGCCCAGCTCCTTGGCCAGCGCCTCGATTTCCTCGGTCATGTTCTTGGCCGGGAGGAACTCGTGCAGCGGCGGATCCAGGTAACGGACGGTCATCGGACGGCCTTCCAGTGCCTTGTACATGCCCTTGAAGTCCGCCTTCTGATACGGCAGCAGCTTGGCAAGAGCCTCGCGGCGCTGCTCCTCGGTATCGGAGAGGATCATCTGGCGCATGTCGGCGATACGGGTCGCCTCGAAGAACATGTGCTCGGTGCGGCACAGGCCGATGCCTTCCGCGCCGTACTTCACGGCCA
>ERZ827150.2552-NODE-2552-length-19340-cov-3.821467_pt1 | contig 19340 bp, 9 predicted proteins | sample MGYA00519779_ERZ827150 | MGnify/ENA primary metagenome ERZ827150 (study PRJEB31778, sample SAMEA3449267) | human gut metagenome | biome: human gut; feature: human-associated habitat; material: faeces | place: United Kingdom | collected 2010/2012 ...
CCGACTCTGATTCACTTTCTGTCTCAGTCTCTGATGGCTTTTCAGATTCACTTTCTGATTCACTTTCTGTTTCAGTCTCTGGCTCTGATTCGTCTTCTTTAATACGCACAGAAAGTGTACTTGTTGATGGTCTGCTTATTGTAAATCCATTTTTGTCTGTAATGCCTTCTCTTTTTACCTGCACAGTCAGGCTTACACAGTCTTCTGGCACACTGACATGACACGAATATGAAGTTTCTTCATCTGAAGCTATTTCTTCTTTTGATAGTAAAAGTGTCTCCTCGTTTGTCTTCGATAAAGCTGTAACGTTAACTTCATATGATGTACCCTCATACTTTGGTTTCTCACTTTCAGCATCCCACATGACAAGCGCGCCATTTGAAGCATCAATCTCGTCATCATCTGTTGTCTTTTTATTTACGCTAATCAATACAGGAAGTGTAATTTCGCTTTCTTCTTGAGTAAGTTCATAGCGCCAAACACCGTACAGACTCTGATTGGATGATGAGTGCTGCATTAATGCGCTATTTTTCAAAAGAGGTGAATAATAAAGTCTGTAGCCATCATCTTCTGCTAAAATCGCATAGCCGTCCATAACTTTTCCTGACTGAATCAGACTGTCACCTGATGAAAACGCAGGATCTTCTGGCGCAGCAGAAACTCCATCATTTGTCACTTGCGCTGCAAGAAGCTCTGACGCACTCCAACTTTCGCTTCCATTTGCCTGACACACAATATGACCAAGCTCAACCTGACCTGACATTAAGGTAACAGGATATGCAACAACTGTCATTTCAGTACAGTCAGCTGTATCAAAATGCATCTGCTCCATCTTGTCTGTGCTGCATTTCTTTATTGATGCCTGATACTGAACCGGCACCTGAAGTTCTTCATCAACAGCCTCTAACGCTGTTTGAATCTCCATTTCCTTCTTTTGTGCATGACCTGCCAAAATCTGATACAAAGATGCATCCTTGTTTTTAAAACCAGAATACATTCTGTCTGGCTTTAATGAAGCATCAAATACCGCTTCGTTTTCACATACAGTATTTGCACTCAGCACATCAAATGTTTTTTCTGAATAGGTAGAGCTCTTATAACCTTGACACGACACACGACAATTAATAGTAATCGCCTCTTCACTTGTAACTGCAATATGTCCTGTCTCTTCCCATCCAAACTTTACAGATGATGATTGACTTTTTTCTTCATCTGAATCGGCTGATGAATACACAGCTGTCACTGTTAACTCTCTGTCGCCAGCAGTAATTGACGTAAAATCATCCTTGTTGTCAATTACAATCTCATACAAAGCTGTCTTATCTTCATTATCTGACACACTAGTGTTTTCGCTGCAAAGCCTCAGATGATATGACAAAGCTGGCAGCTGTATTCTTTCGTCTGCCGCCTGCGCAGTACTCCACTCAGACGTTCCCTCTTTATTGACGGCTCTTACATGAAATACAACAGCGTCAACCTTTTGTCCTTCTAATTCATCTGGCAGTTCTAAGAAATTATCTGTTATCTCTCCATTCTTACTTCCAATCTTAGTCTTCTTTAAAAGACCGTTTTCCAGAACAGGCTGATTATTACTGTCTCTTTCATATGTTTCATACTCAGCTTCATACTCATAGTATTCGGCAAAAAGACCTGGCCAAAAACGAATCATCCATGATCCGTTCTCCTTTGTAAATGTGATTCCGCCTGGAATACCAGGCTTTGGCTCTGACTTATCGAATACTGTAAGATCTGTCAACTCACTGCTTAGCTTTTCCCATACACGTATACGTATATTTTCGCTGTCCTCATCTGTCTTTGCTTCTTCTGTATTTAAAAGAAGAGGTGAGACAGACAAGCTTCCTGCAAAAGCTGTCCACTTTGTGTAAATTTCTGCCTGATCTTCTTCTGTAAGTTCACCTTCTTTATAAACATACAGCGCAGTTCCGATACCTGGTGTTTTTTGCTCCTTTTCTGACTTATTATCATTTGTATTTTCTTTTTGGTCTTCCTGGTCTTCGTTATTGTTTGAATCATCTGATTCGCAGGCAACCTTTACGCCTTCCATGTTCCAGCTTCCTGCTACCTCGATGCTTCCTAGTGCCACGTCACATCCATCTGTCACACCTGTCACTATGATTTTGAGCGCACTTGCCTCTACTGCGTCAGGTGCTTTCACAGAAACTGTACCACCATCATCAGCATCCTTGCCTGCTGCCTGCAAACCTGCGGCAAGTTCCTTCCAGACACCGTCCTCTGCATCTGCGTACAGCACATCAAACTTATATGTCCCTTCATTAAGCCATGTAAGCGTCACATCGGACAGCTTGCATGTGCCATTCAAAAAAGCCGTATAGATAGGGCAGCGCTGCTCTTTTATATCAAATGAGGATGATGGAAAAACAGGAACATCTACCGACTGATGTTTAATCAGATTTTGAAGCTGTTCTTCTGATGCTTCCACAAATGGATACTCTCTGTAAGAGCCATTTGCATCTGTCTCGCCTATTGTAAGTGAAATATCACATATATCAGCTAACAGCGCATCTTCAAGTTTTTCTCCTCCTGATATGAAATACAGGCAGTTTTCACTTTCATTTGCATCTGCTGCAATTGGATAAACGTTTTCACTCACGCCGACACAATCAGTCAAATTTGCTTTTAAATTACTCGTAATGCCATATGACTCGTTGTCAGAGGAAATTATCGGTGCATAATTCTGACAGCGCATCAGAACCAGATTTTCGCATTCTGCTGTTGTGATTCCTGCTGCCACAGCTGCCTCTATTACTCCTGTGTTAACACAATCTTCCAATAAAACTTTTTCTTTTGTCTGTGCCACAATTCCTGCGGCTGTCCCGTCTGCCGTAACCTTTGCATGATTGACAAGTTTTGAAAGTGTCTCATCTTCCTCCTTCATTGGAAGTGATGCTGCAAAAATACCAGCTGCAAAATCTTTTGCTTCAATACTTCCTGCAACTGTCAGATTTTCCAGCGTTCCGCCATTGTAAGCACAAACTGCTGCCGTATTCTGATCACCAGTAACTGACACATGATCAAGGCAAAGATCATGAATCGTACCTAAATTTTCCAGTACAAATGCTGTACCATCTCCCTGCGGATACCAACGGTTTGAACTTCCTGTTCCCACATTTGCTGTATCTGACAATGTAAGGTAGTCAATCGTGTAAACTTCATCGCCGTCCTTAGAGCCAAGACTGCTTCCCTCTCTAAGCTGTGTAATCATAGGAAATGCTGTGTCTGCATCTTTTACCGGAAGTCCGTTTTGATAGACCATTTCCTTCGCCAAAATTGAATCTGACTCTTGCAATGTCTCATCACTCTCGTCATCTTCTTTTTCATAGCCCCAGGCAAAGTCTCTTGAAACGATATATGTATTTTCGCTTTTTTCATCTTCCTCTGCTGCATAGACAGCTGCATCCGTAATCATTTCTGCAAAACGGATGTTATAAAGATGTCTTGCGTTTTGAATTTCATACGATGTACCAAGGTCCTCATCAGTATCTTCGCTATCCTCACGCGCAAAATACATAAGCTCAGAATTGCTTTGTCTGCGCCCTGTAATTTGATAGCCTGATCCGCCACCCTGCACAATACAGCTGATTTCATCAACACCATATTGTTCCAGTCCAAAACGATGCAGACTAAGCGTATTCATAAGCTCACCTGGCTCGCCTGTTCTTCTGTATGTCTCATAGGCAGCCTGTGTTGCACTTAAATCAACTGCATCAAGCACGAGCGTGACGTTTAGCTCTTCATCTATATATGCAAGAAATGGATATGTACCAAGCTTTTCTTCTTTTTTTCCTGCAAAGCTCGTCACTTCTGCCGCAACCACCTTTAACTCATCCTCTGCCGACTCAGATGGTATACTGTAGTAATAGCCTTCTTCTGTTTTCTGTCCGCTTAAAGATGCGTTATTAAAAGAAATCTCAAGAAGCTCCTCATTCGTCTTTGCATCGCATATCATAACCTGATAATTCATCAGGGAAACTGCCGTCTCTCCCTTAGAAAGCTTCCATGTCAGATTTAAAGTCTCTTCATTATGTAAAGATGCATTTAAAACCTTAACTTTAGTCGCTGTATCAGCTGCCTTTGACAAGGAATCTGCTCCATAATAGCCAAAGCAAAGACCTGTAGAATTGTCACTTCCGCTTCCCTTTCTGTTTTCTTTGGAACGGTTTACAATATTTGCCATCGTGCTTGTACATCCCGTGTAGGAAAGTGCTTCCACGCGATCACTATACAAAACAGAGTAGACAAGTCCGTCTCGTGCATCAAACTCCACACTCACACAGCCATTTGCCAGCAATGTTTTGTCATAAAGGTAAGCATCAAAAATATCATACAAAAGCGTATGTGAAGCATCAGCACTGCCATTTTTGTAGGCTTTATAATCAGCTGGCGTTCCTGTCACATAGTACAAATTCGAAGTGGTCTGTCCATCATCGTTTTTCCAGATCGTTGATACATTTACCACTTGTCCGTTTTCATCAGTAATTGGAACCAAAAGCTTGTTTTGTCTTACAATTGCCTGTGCAGAGGTTTGTGCTTCCTTATCAAACGCCTCAAGATGCTTATCAGTGCTATACTGTGTCATGCCTGACTGCGCCGCTAAAAACAGCGTACGGGCATAGTGTTCCTGACGCTGCCATACCGACCACTTCTGGTAATAAAAAATGCCTGCTGCCGATGCGCCAAGCAATATGCCAACAAGCACCATCGTCACCATAAGCTCTACCAGTGTAAAGCCTCCCTTGCTTTCTTTGATTCGCTGTAAGATATTTCTGATCAAAATCAAACCTCCCAAGCTGTCTTATCGTTTAAATTTGCTGCTTAAAATATACACTGCTCCAGCTCTCTTTTATCCTGTGCGTATTTGAGCGCTGTTTTCTTCTCAATCAGCCCACGTGAAACAAGCTTTGCCAGATCATAGTCAAGCGTATGCATACCTGCTGCTGCGCCCGACTGCATTACGCTTCCAAGCTGATGCGTTTTTCCTTCACGTATCTGACTTAGCACTGCATCTGTTCCTGTTAGAACTTCTGTTGCTGCTATTCGGCCGCCGTCTATAAGCGGAACAAGGCACTGCGTCACAACACCCTTTAATACGCCTGCCAGCTGAATACGAATCTGATTTTGTGCCTGTACCGGACACACATCTATAATACGGTCTACTGTCTTAGCTGCCCCTGTCGTATGAAGTGTTGACAGCACAAGATGACCAGTCTCTGCCGCCGTAACAGCTGCTGAAATCGTCTCGTAATCACGCATCTCTCCGACAAGAATAACATCTGGATCCTCTCGAAGTGCAGAGCGAAGTGCTCCCGCAAAGGAACAAACATCCTTTCCCACCTCTCTTTGATGAATCACAGCTTGATCCTGTTCGTACACATATTCAATCGGATCTTCAATCGTTAAAATATGATCTGCACGTGTGTGATTGATATAATCAACCATTGCCGCAAGCGTTGTTGACTTTCCTGAACCAGTAGGTCCTGTCACTAAAATTAATCCTCTAGGCTCATTTGCGAGATTTTGAAGCACTTGCGGCAGATGAAGCTGAGATAGTGTAGGCACTTTTGCATTAAGCAGACGAATTGCTGCCGCGAGGCGTCCTTGCTGACAAAATACATTGACTCTCTGACGGTTTCCATCTGATGTTTCAAGTGCAAAATCTGCATCCTCTCCACGCCAGATGCTTTCCTGGCTTTCTTTTGTAAGAAGAGACAAAATAAGCTTTCGCGTCATCTCATCTGACAGCTCTAAGTCACTCTTTATGAGCTTTCCATCAATGCGAAGATACACTGCCTGTCCTTCGCTTATATGAATATCAGAGGCACGCTGGCTTCTGGCCTCACGTATCATTTTTTCTATCATATACAGCTCCTTTAAATATAGTATGCCACCTTCTTAAGCTCCTCGACAGTAGTTGTACCATCCGCTACAAGCTTAAGAGCCTCATCAGTTAGCGACTCCATGCCAAGATAATGCGTCGCATAGCTTCTAAGCTCCTCCATAGGAGTTCTCTGTGTAATCATTCTTCGCATCTGATTGTCCACGCAGAGAATCTCATGGATTGCACGTCTTCCGACATATCCAGTATGGCTGCAGCTGTTACATCCCTGTGCGCGGCGCACGCGCGTAATCTTTGGCCCTATAAAAGCTTTTTCCTGCTCTGTCGGCTCATCCCAGTAACCACACTCAGGACAGACAACACGTACAAGACGCTGTGCCACTAGACCGACTAGTGAGTTTGCAACCATATATGGCTCAACTCCCATATCAATCAGACGAATAATGGACGACACTGCATCATTTGTATGAAGTGTTGAAAATACAAGATGACCCGTAATTGCAGCACGTACTGAAATGGCTGCCGTCTCCTCGTCTCTTGTCTCTCCGACCATAATAATATCCGGGTCTTGACGAAGAAGAGAACGCAGTCCGCGCTCAAATGTCAGCCCCGCAACAGTATTTACCTGGCACTGATTGACACGCGGAATATTCCACTCTACCGGATCCTCAATTGTTGCGATATTCACCTTGCGGTTACTAAGCTTTTGAAGTGCCATATAAAGTGTTGTTGTTTTTCCGGAACCTGTCGGACCTGTAATGTAAATCATGCCATTTGGTGCCTCAAGCATTTTGCTAAACTGTTCAAAATGTGCCTGATTCATGCCAAACGTCTCGGCATCTGCCACCATATTTCCAGAAGCTAAAAGACGAAGTACGGCCTTTTCTCCAAATACAGTCGGAATCACTGATGTACGAATATTTACATCACGGTTTGCGATTCTTGTCCGAAAATGACCGTCCTGCGGAAGTCTTTTCTCTGCAATATCCATCTGTCCTAAAATCTTTACGCGGGCAATCAGATTTTGATGAAGACTCTTTTGCAGCACGACATAATCAAGAAGCTGACCATCTACACGTATTCTGACAGATGTTTTCTCCTCAAACGGCTCAATATGAATATCAGACGCATTCATGCTAAATGCGCGTGCAAGCAAGTTGTCAAGAAGCTTAATAACCGGTGCATCAGAATCTCCCTCATCAGCATTAACCTCAAGTGCCTGCTCACGTTCTCTTGCCATCTCATTTGCTGAGCTGGCAGCCTTTTTTGCCTCGATTTCTGAATAATAGTATTCAATTGCCTGATTTAAAGGCAAAAGCTCTGTCAGCCAAATTTCAAGGTTCATGCCAGTAGTCTGGCGAATATCCTCAATTCCATAATAATCAAGAGGATCATTCAATACAATTGTAAGATTATTATCCTGGTACTGCACAGCAAGCATATGATATTTCTTTGCAAGCTGGACTGGTATCATTGCTACAGCCTCTGTCTGTACCATAATTCTATCAATCTTTACATAGCGCTGTCCAAGACGCGCTGAAAGTGCTTCTAACTGCTGGTGCTCTGTGATAAAGCCAAGCTTAATCAATGCCTCACCAAGACGAATGCCTTTATTATTTTTCTGATACTCTAGTGCCTCATCAAGCTCGTCCTGATTGATGTAGCCGGCCTGAAGTAACACATCACCAATTCGTATATTTTTTTCATTTGCCATCGCTGCTGCCTCGTGTCATATAAATCATCATGCTGACCTCCAGACGCTTTCCTGCCTGAAGAACATCCTGTCCATTATTTGTTGTCTTAACTGCTGCATCACTTATTGAAAAAGATACTATTCTGACCCCTTCCTTTTCTGAAAGCTTATCTAAAACAGCAAGTGCCTGATTTTTTGTGCCTATTGCCGTATAATCTGCCTGAGCACTGTAGACATACTCTGTCTTTGTATCTATCTCATCCTTCTTTGAGTCTGCAGATTCATTAATACCTGTCTGTGTCTGTTTAGCCTGTTCATTTTTCTTCAAAAGCGCCATACGTTCACTTAAGCTGTAAGGTGTAATCTCATCAAGCTGTCCGGCGCGAAGCGTCGAATCCTGCATAATCATCCCCTCACTCACAAACACATCTGTCAGATAACGATTAAGTTCTTCATTAGTCTGATATGGAAAGAAATGATTTTCTAATTCTGCCAGCTGCTTTTTTTGCTCCTCATCACGTTTTTCATCCACCGGAAGAGCCGCTATATGTACCTGCATCTGAAGCTGCTGCATTTCTAACGCCTCCTGCTTCACTTCCAGCTTATCAAGGCAATCCATCTGCGGCTTCACACCAAACCAGTAAAAGCAAAAAACTGCTGCACAGACTGCCAGACCTGCTAATAAATTTTTATCTCGTTTTGTCACTGTAAAATCAATTTTCATCTGCGGCCTGCCTTCCTGCATGTTCACTTAAAATACAGACAACCTTCACGGTATAACCATCCTGTGCCTGATTCTGCGTATATCCTGTAAAATAGACGCCCTGGAAAATATCAAGTGTCTTCCATATCTCAATAACTTCTGAAACATCGGTAACTTCTGGTGCTACTGCGTCAAACTGCAGCTCTCCCGTTGCACAATTGTATCCTGTTATTGTAATTAATACTTTATCCGGACAGCAATCCTCAAGCGTTTTGAACACATCACTTGTCACAAGAGGATAAGAATATATATTGGCTTTTGCATTTTCCATATCAGAAATCATGTTGTCCTGCTTTTCCACCTGATCTCCAAGCTTTTGTGCACTCTTATCAGCTGCCTGATTCGTTTCATCCTCTAAAAACGCTTCCAGCTTAGCAATTGTTTTTTGATATTCTTTTTCACTATGCTTTAAAACACCAATCACATGTCCGGCTGCCAGAAATGCTGCTATCACAAGTGCCGCTGTTATTCTTTGCTTCTTTCTTCTTTTTAACTGCTCTGGACCATTTAACAGCCGATAGTAAAAATCAATCCTTCGATCCGGAATCGCTTTTATCTTTCTTATCTTTTCTGTCTGATGCTTCTCCATTTTCTCCACCTTTCGCAGCTTTTACAAAAGCAGATTTCCGATTCCATAAATGTAAGATGCCGGCTCTGCATTAATTTCTCCGTGATCACTTACTGCTGTTTTTACAAACGAAATTCCTTGAATCATACCTGGTGCCTTCGCCCTGATGCCATACTCCTGCATATATGTATCAAGCTCTTTTACCACGTCATCACTGCCTCCTGCTATACCAGCCAGATATATACTGTCTAGTGTATAGCTGCTGTGACGCTGTCTGTAAAACTGACGTATTCCGTCTGCAATCTGTCCCAATTCCTCGATCCATTCAGCGCTTCCCTGATCATTTAACATACGGTTTCTGCGGCTGTAAATATAATTTCCATTTTCAAATAATACACTGATCGTAGTGCTTCCCTGTACCAACATAAACACGCATGTCTCATAGGCAAACATTCCTGTTGCCGTCACTGCTCTTAAAAGACATCCAAGACCAATGCTGATTCGTTTTACCTTCAGCTTAAGATCAGAAAACAAGGATAAATAGCTTTCAATTACACTTTTTTCCAATGCTGCGCAAAAAATATGATTCATCTCATATGGACTATTCTTTGGGAACGGGAAATAATCAGTTACAAGATCAGTCTTCTCTCCGTCTGCAAACTCCTTATTAATACAGGAAATCAGCTCCTTATCCTTCATATAAGGAACTTCAAGCATTTTTGTCATAATCTTTCCTGAATCAATTACAAGGCAAATTCCTTTTCTTGGAAGTGAATAACGATTCCAAATCTGTTCAAGTCTCTCCTGTAATCGCTGCTCTCCTGTAATGATACCATTCATAATCGTCCCCTCTGGGACTGCCAGACTATATACTTTTTTAATCTTTGCCTTTGATTTTGACCCTGTTCCGGCCACGATTTCTATTCGTTCATTTGAAATATATACTGAAAGCTCCATCCTCTTTTCTCCTTACATCGTTCCACTTGCCTCAATCTCTGCATACATATTTAACAACGGAAGCATCACAGCAATCATAATCATTCCGACAATTACTGCCATCACAATAATCATTGCCGGTTCCAAAAAGCTAATCAGACGTGATATTGCCTGCTCAGATTCATACTCAAAATTGTCAGCCGCTGAGATAAGCATGGTATCAAGACTTCCTGTCTCCTCACCAATCGCTACATTTCCTGCCAGCTTTTTATGAAAGCCATCAATATGTGCCAGAGCATCTGACAAGGACTCTCCACGCCTCACCATAGCAATTGTTTCATCAAATTGAGATTCCAGATAACGATTTCCAATCGTATCTTTGCTTATCTGAAGTGCCGTCACAATTGGCAGACCGCTTGTGTAAAGAGAACAAAGCGTTCTCGCAAACCGCGCCGTATAAATCGTCTGAATCAAAATGCCAATTTTAGGAATCTTTAACTTAATTCGATCCACCTCTAAACGAATCTGCGGAAGCTCAAGCACTGCTTTTGCAATCACATATAAAACAGCAATGCCAAACAATACCCACAGCCAATTTCTCTGCATAAAACCAGATGCAGCCATCAGTGCCGCTGTCACAGCTGGCAGCTCCAAATTAGCAAACACATCCATAAATTTTGGCATAATATAGCAAAATAAAATCATGACAACCACAACAATTACTCCGCACAAAATCTTTGGATACAGCGTAGCGCTCTTAATCTTTGCACTTAAACGATACTCCTTTTGATAATGCTCTGCCATTCTAAGTGCTGTCTGATCCATACGGCCTGACTCCTGTGCTGCGCGAAACATATTTATGAGCAGCTCTGGAAAGGCATCTCCCTGATCCTTCATCGTATCAGCAAATGAATTTCCACGGCGGACACTTCTAATCATGTTTTCATATATTGCCTTTTGTTTTGGCTTAATCGTCTCCTCTGTCTGCATCAGATTAAGAGCCCTCACAAGCGGAACACCTGCGCCAAGCAAAGTTCCAAGCTGCCTACAGAACTCAGAAAGCTGCCTTGGAGTAAGACGATATGTATTTTTTTTCTCCTTTTGTGCCAGACGGCAGGAAATCAAAAACAGATTTTCTCCCCTTAAAAGCTCGTAAAGTGCAGCCTCATCAGCTGCCATAAGCTGCCCTTTTTTCTTCTTTCCTGCGGCATCCTTCGCCGTATATTGATACTTTGGCATAAGTCCCCCCTTTTAAAAAATTATGGATAGATACCAGGAAAGCAGCCATTCTCCCACAAATAAAGTCAGCGCTGTCCCTGCGCACAAAAACGGGCCAAATGCAAAATGCTCTTTTGCACCCTTTTTCTTTGACAAGAGAAGTCCGATTCCATAAATACCTCCTGAAAATACAGCAAGCATAAACGCAGTCAGACTCATTTTCCAGCCAAGAAAAAATCCGATCACCGCCATCAGCTTAATATCTCCGCCGCCAAATGCTCCAGGCACAGCAAGCGTTATCGCAAATAGCGGCAGACTGACTGAAAAAAATCCAATCAGCCGTTCTGTTAATGTGACATCTGGAAATGCAAATACAGCCATCGCCGCTGGCACTATGCAGGCAATAACAAGACCATTTGGAATCTCCATTGTCTGCTGATCAATCTGTGCAATGATTAATAAAAGTGTCAGTAAAGAAAAGACAGTTACAACACAAAGGTTAATCTCATGCCAGTAGCCATTCCAACCTCCAAAACACAATAAACTAATCTCTGCGGTTGCCATTCCCATTGCTTCCGTAACTGGATATCTAGCTGGAATCCGACACCTGCACTGTCGGCATTTTCCTCTAAGAAGCAGCCAGCTGACTATCGGAATCATATCATACCAGGCAAGTGTATGACCACAAGATGGACAATACGATCTTCCCTTTACAAACGAGATTTTTCTCGGAAGTCTGTCTGCAACAACATCTGCAAATGAAAATATACAGCCCCCCATCAGTATGAAGGGAAGGCTGTATATCAATTCAATCCATGTCATTTTGCCACTTACTCGATTTTGATCGTTCCATCTGTAATCGTGCAGGTCTTTTTTATTCCGCTGTCGGTTACACTGACAGAAATAACCTTTCCAGCCTCAACTGTAATTGCATAGTTTCCACTTCCATACTGCGTCAAAAGACCGCCAGAAAGCGAATCTACATCTGCAAGATTCTTATCGTCTGAAAGGATATCTGTAGTATTGCCGTTTGCATACTGCTCGCTCGCTACTGTCTGAGCTGCCAGATAAATGCTTCTTGTGTTTGCTGTCAGTGTCTTTTCCTTTGCCTTGTCGATATAGCCATTTAATGCACCTAACATCAGAGATGCCAAAATACCGATAATGACAAGCACTACGATAATTTCAACAAGTGTAAAACCCTTTTTGTTTTCCTTAGCTTTCTTTAATTTCTCTGCAAATGATCTCATTTTGCTCCTCCTGACTTAATCAATCGTAAAATCCTGATCGTTTTCATCTACATCCTTTGCATGCTCATTTAAAGAAGACCAATTGTCTGATACAACAATTGCACCCTTATCAATGATTTCCATCTTTGCAGTAGCAGATGAATTATACGCTGTATTCGGTGCCAGGTACTGAGCTGTAATGTCACCCGTCCAGCATGCAACACCTATGACATTGCACTGAGAATCATACTCAACTACACAGCCTGTATCAGAACCAACATCTGGATTTTGCTTTACGCCTGAAAGCTCCTGCACCTGTGTACGCGGACGATACGCCGTCTTTCCTGAATAAACCTCAGATCCAACTGTATTAGCCGCTAATACTACACTTCTGCAGTCAGCAAGCACTTCCTTTTCCTTTGCCTTGTCTATGTAGCCATTCAGTGCACCTAACATCAAAGACGCCAAAATTGCAATGATAACCAGCACGACGATCATCTCAACCAGAGTAAAACCGCCCTGGTTCTTTTTGCATTGTAAAAACCGCTCTTTTATCTTCCCCATAGATTTTTCGACCTTCACCTTTCCAATTCTTTCTTACATCAGAATAGCATGATATGGATTATTTTTCAAGTTGTTTTTCCATTACAACTTATGGCTATTACTGCTCATATGTATCACGAAGGCTTCTTATCTTGAGTGTTTTTCGCACATTATCTGCGCTAAGCACCTTTCCTGACAGAACATCTTCCTTTCGTATGCAGATTGTTTTTGTCTCTTCCGATGTTAAGTCAAAACAATTATCGGAGAAAATAACATCATCTTCTATTTCTAACCATACAAACGGTGCAAAACAGTCTGCACTTATCTGTATTTCAATAGTGCCATCCTTTTCTGTTACAGAAGTCTCGATCTGCGGCTGCAAAAGATCCATATGCTTATACGGAACAAAGCTTTCTGCCTCAGTACTTGTCGTGCCGTCCTGCCATGTATAAACTGCCTCTGCAAACACGCGGCGCTTCTTTGATCCGATCACATCTGCAAAATCTCGCTCCAGCACATGAATACTGCTCTGTGCCTTTACTGTCGTCTCCACAGTTTCCTCAAATAATACATTAAGCTCCACATCCCTGATGCGCACTGTTACGGTCAGTGACTGATTCTCAAGTGTCTCATTTGTTGCACTGATAACTGCCTTTGTTCCCTCTGTATAAATATAACCGGCCTTTGGTGCAAAGAAACGGGCTGCCATGTAATGAAGTGCCTTCCAGCGTCCAAAATAGTCGATACTTGCCCACGATGCCACTGGCCAGTTATCATTTAACTGCCAATATAGCGCACCCATGCAGCGTCCTCTGTTTGCTCTCCAGTGATCTACTCCTGCCTTAATTGCAATACCCTGAAGCACCTGACTTACATATACTAAGCTGTCAAAGTCCTTTGGATAACGGAAATTCTCTGAAATATAATATAAAATCTTTCCGTTTGCTGTACCGTTTTTCTGATGACTCTCCATAACTGGTGAGAAAATATTGCAGTCCTGCGGCAGTGCAAATGTATCAATTGTCTTTCTTTCCGGGAAGGACTGGAATCCAAACTCAGAACAGAAACGGAAATAATGACTGCGATAATCTGAAAATGGCTTCATGCCATGCCATACATCCCAGTAATGGCAGTCTCCTCTGTCATGATCGTCTGGATTATCAAGACATCCGCCTGATGATGGTGATGATGGCCAATAAAATGTTGCTTGATCCTCTGCCTTTGTTACCTTCGGAAGCACGTATTCAAACTGCTTGATATAATCTCCCTTGAGCAGTGGACTATGTGTCTCTGAAATACCCCAATGATCCCATGCAGACTCTAGTTCATTATTTCCGCACCATAGTCCCAGACTTGCATGGTGACGCAGACGGCGCACATTATCTACTGTTTCCTGACAAATATTCTTTTCAAACTCTTCTGTAAAGTCATAGACATTGCATGCATACATCAGATCCTGCCATACAATCAAACCATACTGATCACACAAATCATAAAATGTATCAGATGGATAATAACCGCCGCCCCATACACGAAGCATGTTATAGTTAGCTTTTACAGAAGATCGGATCAATGCCTCTATGCGCTCCTTCGTGATCCATGGATAGATGCAGTCCTCTGGAATATAATCAGCTCCCATTGAGAAAATATGAATACCATTTATTACAAATGCAAATTCATTTCCCCACTCATCCTTCTTTGTGCTGACTGTAAGTTCACGAAGACCAATAGAATATTCCTTTGAATCAAGCACGCACTGATTGTTATCCACCAAAGATACCTGCACCTTATACAGTGGCTGATCCCCAAGCCCATTGCACCACCAAAGCTTTGGCTGCGCTACTAAAATTTCTGCACAGACTGCTTCTTTTATTGTCGGCAAAACGACTTGCTCTAGCTGCACGCCTTTTGGATCTGTCAATGTGACTATTACTTTTGTATTCTCTAAATTTGTATCCTGTTCAGGCTTCACCTCCACACTAAGAGAAACTGTATCAGACTGCTCAACTGCCTCAATATATTCCTCTTGAGACAGCTCACCCATCTGAGGGCGCTCTTTCCATGTGTGCTTCTGACGAATTACCACATCCTCAATGCGGCCTGCATTATAACACTCCAGATATAAATCTCTCCAGATGCCTATATCTGGCAGCTGTGCGCCCCAGTCCCAGCCAAACATAGAATGTGCCTTTCTAATATACTGATTGCCTAAAATACCACCTGTTGGCTCATAGGTAATCTCCTTTCCCGGCGTTGCCTCATACTCACGAATATAAGTCAGCGCCGAGTGAAAGTAAATGCGAAGATGATTTTCCTTTTGCAATGCGTCCTTGCAGTCAAAGCGCCATGTGCGGTGCATATTATCAGCCTTTCCGACTAGCTTCTCATTTACGTAAACATCAGCCAATGTATCAAGTCCCTCGCAAACTAATACGCAGTGCTTCTTATTTAATTGCTCCTCTGAAATACAAAAATCAGTTTCAAAGACATAATCCTTTGCCAGAAGTTCTCTTGCTTCATATTCATTTTCACGGTAATACGGATCCTGCATTTTGCCCGCCTCTAAAAGACCGGATAAAACAGTTCCCGGCACACTCACCGGCGTCCACTCATTGCTGTTTGCCTTGGCAAAACGCCAACCTTCCTGTAAATTAACACGCTCCATCGTCATTCCTCCCATTATAAGTTTCGATTTTGTAAAAAGACAGCGATTTTCCAGCACATATCTCTGCGCTGAAAAACCGCTGCTTAAACTTATCTGAATAGTATCAGATTTTAATGACTTTTATAGTAGTTGATCAGGCAGCCATCAAGAATAATCTGTCTCTCATCATCTGTAAGCTGCTTAATCTCCAGCTCAAAGCTCTCAAGTGCGTTATCCTTGACAGCATAAGCTGTTACCTTAGGCTGCTTTTCCTTAACAGCATCACGAATACCTGGAACAAAAATATAATCCAGATTTGCAAATGGAAGCTTCTCTGGCTCAAAAATAAATGGAATCATACCCCAGTTAATCAAATTCGAGCGATAACGCTTTGTTGCATACTCTTTCGCAATATTAGCAATACCGCCAAGTACACGCTGGCAGGATGCTGCCTGCTCTCTTGCAGAACCATCTCCCGGCTTTACTGCATAAATTACAGAGCCAATCTCTGTCTCGCTTGCCTTTACATCTGGGAACAGCTTATGAATCTCATTAAATGCAGCTGCTACCTCATCATCTGCCTGACATGGACACTTTCCATCCTCACGTGCTTCTTCTGCTGCACGAACTTTCTTAGCACGTCCAACATACTCCGGATCCTTTCTGGAGAGCGTAAACTCAGCAAGACCAAGCGGATTAGAACGGAATGATGATGTTTCACCAGATGGAATCAGTTCATCAGTTGTCGTTACAGGATCGTGGATCTCAGATACAACCTTTAATAAGATATTATCGGTCAGCGGTACCATTGACGGCCAATCCTTGATATTTGGTCCAAACTGAATTTCTACAGATGGATCTGCCTTTCCTACACCATTATAAACACGCTTCTCGTAGATATGACTGTCAAAATAGTACTTTGGCTTTGTAAAGTTCACATCAATATCAGTTGCTGCTGTCAGACGGCCCTTATTAAGTGCTGTCGCTGCAATTGAACGTGCATCCATAAGTGCAACTGATGCGATCTGTCCGTTGTTGACCTTTGAACCCTCACGATTTGGGAAGTTTCTTGTTGAGTGGCGAATTGAAAATGCATTATTTGCCGGAACATCACCTGCACCAAAGCATGGTCCACAGAATGCTGTTCTAACAGTTGCACCAGTTTCCATGATCTTTGCAATGCTGCCGTTTCTAATTAATTCCATGTAAACAGGCTGAGATGCCGGATATACACTTAATGAGAAACGTCCGTCACCGATGCTCTGTCCATCTAACATATCGGCAACATCACACAGATTCTCAAAACCGCCGCCTGCACATCCTGCGATAACACCCTGATCAACATACATCTTGCCATCTCTTACCTTGTCACGCAAAGTAAACGGAACTTTATTTCCAAGACTCACTGCTGCACGCTTCTCTACATCAGCCAGAATATCATCAAGATTAGCATTCAGCTCATCAATCGTATATGCATTGCTCGGATGGAATGGCATTGCGATCATCGGACGAACTGCTGACAGATCAACACATACAACACCGTCATAATATGCCACTGCTCCCGGATTTAACTCTCTATACTCCTCCGGACGTCTGTGTATCTCATAGAAATCCTGTACCTTCTCATCCGTCTTCCAGATAGATGACAGACATGTAGTCTCAGTAGTCATAACATCGACACCTATACGGTAATCAACAGACAAATTGTCAACGCCAGGTCCAACAAACTCCATTACCTTATTTTTTACATAGCCGTTTGCAAATACAGCCTTGATGATTGCCAATGCGATATCCTGCGGGCCAACACCCTTTACAGGCTTTCCTGTCAGATAAATTGCAACAACCTGAGGCATATCAATATCGTAAGTACGGCCAAGAAGCTGCTTTACAAGCTCTGGTCCTCCCTCACCACATGCCATTGTTCCAAGTGCACCATAGCGTGTATGGCTATCAGAACCAAGAATCATCTTGCCACAGCCTGCAAGCATTTCTCTTGCAAACTGATGAATAACTGCTAAATGCGGAGGTACATAGACACCGCCGTATTTTTGTGCACAGGAAAGGCCAAACATATGATCATCCTCGTTGATGGTTCCGCCTACCGCACAAAGACTGTTATGGCAGTTAGTTAAAACATACGGAACTGGAAATTTTTCAAGTCCGCTGGCTCTTGCTGTCTGGATAATTCCAACAAAGGTAATGTCATGTGAAGTAAGACGATCAAACTTCACTTTTAAATGCTCGTCGTCCCCTGATGTGTTATGCGCCTGCAGAATCTTATATGCCATCGTCTGCTTTGCCGCTTCCTCTTTTGAAATTGTACGGCCTGTCTTTGCCGCTACTTGCACTGCCGCATCTGCATTGTCTGCGATCAGCTCTTTTCCGTCAATCAGGTATGCACCACTTTCAAATAATTGAACCATACTGTATGTACCTCCATGCTGTCTTGTGCGTATCTAAGCCAGGCAAAAACCTAACTTAAATTCCATTATAGTTTACTATAAAAGATTTTGCAACCTGATACTATTTTAATTTTACTTGTAATTTTCTTACAGATTAGCTATAATGACAGTAATAGTGAAACGTTCTCTAATAGTGAAAGAAAGGAATCAAAAATCATGAAGTTTATCACAATCGGCGAACTTTTAATGCGTCTTTCCCCTCCGGATTATGAGAAGATCCGCACTACCAGCTCTTACGTTGTCAATTTTGGCGGTGCTGAGGCAAATGTTGCTGTCTCTTTAGCAAACCTTGGCGTTGATACTACAGTATTTACTGTCCTTCCTGACAATGATATCGGACGAAGCGCAGTCCGCTCCTTAAAGGCAAATGATGTACATACATCCCCTATTATCTTCGGCGGCGAGCGCATGGGCGTTTATTTCCTTGAGGAAGGAATTGGTGTACGTTCCTCTAAAGTAATTTATGACCGCAAACATTCTGCCTTTGCAGAATATGACTATACTACTGTTGACTTTAAGGCTTTGCTTGAAGGCTATGACTGGCTTCACTTAAGCGGAATCACACCGGCACTTTCTAACAGCTGCCAAATCTTAATCGAAGCTGCAATCTACGCAGCAAGACAGCTCGGCATGACAATCAGCTTTGACTGCAATTACCGCAGTATGCTGTGGAGCTTCGACGAGGCAAGAGATATCATCAGCCGCTACCTTCCATATGTCGATGTACTTATTGGTATTGAACCACTTCATCTGCAGGATGAAAATGGCCATGATTTAAAGGATGGCATGTCCATGCAGCCTGATTATGAGGAGCAGGACCGCATCTTCCAGGCAATGGCAGACCGCTATCATTTCAAAGCAATTGCAAGACATGTTCGCTACACCCACTCAAGCAGCGAAAACTCCTTAAAAGCTTATCTGTACTATAATGGGCAGACATACGAAAGCAAGCTTTTCCGCTTCCAGATTCTTGACCGTGTAGGCGGCGGCGACTCCTTCGCAGGCGGCGTGATCTGCGGTATGCTGGATGGCAAGAACTTCAAGGATGCTCTTGAGTACGGCGTAGCTGCATCCGCTCTGAAGCACACCATCCCCGGCGACTTCAACCTGGTATCCAGAAAAGAAGTTGAGACCCTGGCTGGCGGCGACGCTTCCGGACGTGTACAGAGATAATCAAAATCTTTGATCCTGCATCACCTGTATATCGGGTGATGCGATCATGAAATAGTTGCCCAATTTGCCAATAAGGGCAAGTTTATTCCTCAATATATACCATAAAAATAAGGACCTCAGCGGCTGCCAATCGCTGAGGTCCTTGTTTTTTATCTGTTATGAAATTTCCTGACCGTTTCCGGTGCACCGCAGAGCCGCCATGGCCGGATAAGTCCTCTTTAGGTTACTGAATTTCT
>ERZ827150.2555-NODE-2555-length-19321-cov-4.373248_pt1 | contig 19321 bp, 13 predicted proteins | sample MGYA00519779_ERZ827150 | MGnify/ENA primary metagenome ERZ827150 (study PRJEB31778, sample SAMEA3449267) | human gut metagenome | biome: human gut; feature: human-associated habitat; material: faeces | place: United Kingdom | collected 2010/2012 ...
GAGAACAGACAGGATCTTGTTATGCAGCAGAATTGTAAAAAGGGCCTGTGCCTTGCGTTTTTATTTTCCGCGATGTTTTTAACCGGGTGGGAGATCGCCGGGATGCGGAGCAGACAGACAAAAGAGACGGCGGCGGTCGCGTACGAGGCGGGCAACTGGGGGCTCGGCTTTGGCGCGGAGGGAACCCAGCCCACCGGCAATGCAACCTCTGCGGAGTTGGCGCAGTACGATGCACACTATGTCGGGGATCCGTCCGGGAAGGTGCTCTATCTGACCTTCGACTGCGGATACGAGAACGGGAATACAGAGCCGATTCTCGATGCATTAAAAAAGCACCAGGCGCCTGCCACTTTCTTTGTGGTGGGACATTTTCTGGAGTCAGCACCGGAGATGGTGAAACGCATGGTGGAGGAGGGGCATACTGTAGGAAATCATACCTTCCACCATCCGGAAATGTCAAAAATTTCTGATGCAGCTTCCTTTGAAAAAGAACTAAAGGACGTAGAAACACTCTATCAGAAAATTACAGGAGAAGAACTTACCCGCTTCTACCGTCCACCGCAGGGGAAATATAACACGCAAAATCTGCAGATGGCCGGCGATCTTGGATATAAGACATTTTTCTGGAGCCTTGCCTATGTGGACTGGCTGCAGGACGATCAGCCGACGTCGGAGCAGGCCTATGCCAAGCTCATCCCGCGCATCCACAACGGAGCCGTTGTGCTGCTGCACAGCACCTCGCAGACAAATGCGGCCATCCTCGACAGTCTGCTCACGCGCTGGGAGGAGATGGGCTATTCGTTCGGTGAAATTTCCGAGCTGTTCCCGGCGGGCTGACACAGGGAGCGCTGCATGGCAGCGGCAAAGGCGTCCAGCCGCCCGGCGATGCCCGGCAGAGCCTGCGCCGTTGGCAGGTCGTTCGCCGTTTCCAGCAGGCAGAAGCGCGGCGGCAGCGAGACGGTCTTGTTCAGGCACATCGCACCGAGCAGCTGGCGCGCGACGAGATCGCCGCCGGAGTAGCCGGAGACGATGACGCTGTAGAGCTGCTTTTCCGACAGGTCGCACTGCAGCAGCAGGCTCGTCAGGCGGTTGAACAGGGCCGTGAAATTTGCGCCGACGGCATCGTTGTAGTTCGGGCAGAGGAACAGCATGGCGTCGCACTCGCGGATCGCGGGCAGGACGGTCTCGGAGATGGCTCCGCCGTAAAAGCAGCTGCCGCTGCGCGCAAAATGCAGGCACGCGCTGTAGGAGCAGCCGCGGCAGTCGTGGATCGTGCCGTTGCGCAGCGAAATTTCCGCAATGCTGCAGCAGCCGCTCAGGCGGCGGCTCAGCTCGCGGCCCATCCAGAGCGTGCTCGAGCGGCCGCTTTCGGAGGCATGCAGCACGAGCAGCTTCGGCCGCCCGACGCGCTTCGGGGAAAAGGCGAGCAGGCGTTCTCCCAGCTCCCTCGTGCGTGCACGGTATGTCTCCTCCCAGCTCATGCCGCGCCGCGCGGCGAGAATGTGCTGGTTATAGAGGGAGCCTGTGCCCTCCACGAGCGGCTTGCCGGGCAGGGCCGCTCCGGCGAGATTCGCGGCGAGCGCCAGATCCTGCGCCAGCGCCTTCGTGTAAAGCTCTGTCTCACCGTCGACGACAAAGCCGCAGACGGAGCCCTCTAGACAGCCCGGCTCGCTCCGCAGCCGCCGGAGCAGACGGAGCGTCGGCTCATCCATCCCGGCGGAGCCTGCATCGAGCGCAAACAGAATACGCGCGCCGCGCAGGTCACCCTGTGCATTGCGGACCGGAAGGTCGCACAACGCCGTCTCGATCACGTCCCTCAGGCGTGGCCCGGCAGACGGGCAGACGAGGGTCAGCGGCTCAGGCATCATGGCAGAAGGCCTCCAGCTCCAGCCGCGCGGCCTCGATGCGGGCAAGCAGCGCGGGGTGGAGCGGCTCGCGGCGCTGCAGCGGTCCGAGCGGCGTCATGCGCCGCTGCGCGCCGAGCCATACGCCGCCGAGCGGCAGCGCGGCATAGTAAGGCTGCCCGCGCACAAGGGACAGAATGCTCACGGCGGCAGAGGAGAGAGCCGGGGCAAGATACGGCTTGAAGCCGAGCGCCCGTACCTCAAGATTGGCATGCACGGTCCGCTCCGTCAGCCGGGCGGAGACCGCTTTGTCGTAGGCTGCGGGATCGTTTGCCGCGACAAGGCCGCCGCCGTGCGGGCCGTAGACGCGGCCGTTCGAAAAGTCGATGCCGTCCTCCTGCGCACACCAGCGGGCGCGCGCCTCCATCACGCCGAGGCCAAAGCCCTGCACCTGCTCCGGCAGCAGGCCGCAGCCGTCAAATTCCCCGGCGGCGTTGCGGTTGCTTTCGCGGAAAACGGCGCAGGCCAGCGGATCGACGGGGTCGGAGATCTGGCAGAACAGACCGGTAAAGTGCGTTTTGCGCGCCATGGCTGCATAGCTGCGCAGCATGGCGCGGTTTTTTTCGTATTGCGCCAGCCGCACGTCCGCCACGCCGGAGCCGACGGGCGGCACGCCGCGCGAGGCTGTGAACAGCAGCAGATCGCAGTCAAACAGCGTGTCCTCCGTGCAGACGGTGACGGGCGGCAGCGGGTGGTCCAGCGGAAGGACCTGATTCAGCTCCAGCTCGTAGCGTCGGCACTGCGCGGCGTTCGGGTCATAGATGCGCAGCTCGCCCAGCTCCCGACCGAGCAGCTTCAGCGCCAGCAGCAGCGTGCCGCCGACGTCGCCAAGCCCGACGAGTGTGACGCGCAGCGGCTCCGTGCGCTCCCGGTTCCAGCGCTCCAGAACGGAAAATGCGGCGGAAAACGCCGTGTTCAGCACGCAGGCGCCGTTAGCCGCCACAAATTCGCGCAGCGGCTCGGCAGGCGTCGTCCCCTGCGCCGGCGGCAGCAGCACACCGGCCGTCTCGGCCTCGAAGACCTCGTCCAGCACGGTAACGGCAAACAGGCCGCGGGAGCGCAGCGGATCGCGCCGGACAAGAAACACCAGCGGGGAAAACGGCGCGTCTGCGGGCACGGCATCCGGCGGACAGGCTCCGCCCAGCGGGCACAGGCAGAAGCCGTGCCATTGTTTAAGCTCCATGGATCATTCCTCCTCGCATACGGATGCGGTCAAGCCGCAGCAGATCGTCCTCCAGACAGGCGGAGGCGGGAAGCGACAGGTCATAGCGCAGGGATCGTCCGCGGTCCGGCAGGCGCGGGCGGTAGAGGGCCTCGCCGAGGCGGCGCAGCGTCAGCGCCGTGCTGAACTGCGCCTGATGCGCCTGTTCGAGCGCGTGTAGGATGGAGAGCGTGTTCTCCAGCGCAGTGCGGCTGAGGTCGCGGATGGCGGCGTCCGTCGTTCCAACATAGTGGCGTGGGTAGTAATAGGGCAGGATCAGGTTGATGGAGGGCAGCATCCGCCCCGGCGCAGGCGTGCCGACGCTGTCGCCGCCGAGGAAGGGATACAGCAGGCTCTCCGTGACCCAGTAGTGCAGATTCGGGATGAAGTATTCGCACTCGACCTGCCGCCCCTGCACCTCCATGAGGTCGCGGCCGCGCGCCGAGAGAATGCCGACGACGACGGTGCGGATCTCCAGCTCCTCCGCGGCAAAAACCGGGCTGAGCTTGTCGAGGCGGTAACCGTTGTGCAGCAGATCGTCCACGAGGATGACCGGGCGGCGGAAGGCCTTGATGGTGCGGACCTGATTGCGCACGGTGTCGTAGCCGGGGTAGGCCGGGACGGAGAACGAGCTGCCGTCCGGCGCGAATGTCTTGTCCACATGCAGCGTCTTTGTGACGGTGTTCGGCACGATCTCGTCGGAGAGAATCTTGCCGTAGGGCACGCACATGGCCCGGCCGAGCTGCCCGGCCGGTGCGCCGAGTACACCGCCGAGCTTCTGCACGCGGTACATGAGCGACTGGTTGAGCAGCTCCGCGTCGAAGCTCAGCACGAGCCTGCCGGGATACAGCGCGCACAGCGCGCGGCGCAGCCGGGGCCGGGCAGACTCTACGGCGGCGCGCACCTGCGGCTCATCGTGGTGCGGCTTTTTGATGCACAGCAGCACGTCCTGAATGAGGACAATGGGGGCGCGCATGTCGACGCACAGCAGTCCCTCGGCATCCTCGACGGGGGAGAAGCCGAGCTCCTCCAGCCATTCGCCCTCGCAGCGGGCCAGCGCAAACGTGTGGTCGGACGCCAGACTGCGGGCGAGCAGCTCATTGACAAGCATGCGCCGCGTCTGCGCGTCGTCTGCCTCCACATGGTCGAGCTTCAGCAGCTTGCCGGAGGTCAGACGGCGGACGGCCGAAGCGGCCTCGACAGAGCCAAGCTCCGCAAACAGGCTTGCCGGGCGCACGGTATGGCCGCAGCACCAGCCGACGGCCGCATGGCGCCTACGGCTGCGCAGCAGGATGGCCAGCGGCTCCGGCGTGCTGCGCAGCCGCTCGAACAGGGCAGGTGGGAGGTCGTCCTCCGTCCCCGTCACGATGCGGAATTCCAGCTCCTGCGCCTGCAGCACGTTCTTGTGCTGCGGGGAACGGAGATAGAGGTCGTATTCATAGATATAGGATTGGACGATCGGGTCGACAAGCATGGAGATATCGACGTCCTGATCGATGGATTCGCGGATGCGCGTGGAGCTGATGCCCTCGAGCTGGGGCGGGAGCTCCAGAAACGTCACGCGGCCCTGCAGACGGGTGCGGATGTCCGTTTCGTCCGTCTCTCCGCGGCGGATGAGCAGGTGATCCAGCTCCTGTACACCGCCGGGGCGGAGCGAGCGGTAGGCCGAGGCTCCGCACACGACGTCACAGCCCGCCACGAGCGTCACGCTCCGGCCGGGAAAGCAGGATCGCAGGCGCGCGATGTCCTCCGGCATGGCGATGTTGATGGGGATGGCGTTCGGGAAGACATAGGTGTCCCACTGGTCGGCCACGGACATATTGACGATCCGGCGGCGCAGCAGCCGCGCAAGTGTACGCTTGCTCCAGGAGAATTCGTCCACGGCGAGATAGACCTCATAGCCGAGCGCACGAATTTCCTGCACGATGCGCTTATGTCCGGCGGAAAACGGGTCAAACGTGCCGGGAAAGAATGCGGCCGGCAGCGGCGCGGGAAAGCGCAGCCCGCCCTGCACGACCTCCGCCTGCACAAGGAAGCGGTACAGGTGATTCAGCATGGCAGCCCGGTTGAAGAACGTCAGCTTGCCCGGTGCAGGCTCGGCCAGAAGGCACAGGAGCTTTTTGCTCACGCGGGCAAAGCAGTGCGCCCGCAGGGAGAACGGCAGGCGTTCGCTGCCGATGACATCGTGGCACAGAACGGTCATGGCGCTGCGGTGCACGGACTCGTCATAGTGCGACACACCCGTCAGCAGCAGGCCAAGGCAGTGTTCCGTCAGGGCGCTGTTTTCCGGCAGGGCGGAGATCAGACTGCCGAGCGTCCGGAGCGAGGTTGAGGCGGCGCGGGCGCTGCCGCTGCGCAGCAGGCCGTCGAGGAAGTCGATGCTTTCGCGGATCTCCTTTTCCGGCATGGTGCTCAGCAGCCGTCCGAGATAACGGGGGATAAAGCGTGCGATCTGCTCCTGCCCGTTTTCCAGCTCGCGCATGAGGTCGACGATGATCTCATTGCGCTGGTCGACGCTCAGGCGCGTGCTGATGGTCAGAAGCGCGCGCCCGGCGTGCTCGCGCACGGGAAGGTGCTCGCTGACGGACAGCAGATTGGAAAGGTGCGTCGCCGTGTGGAACGTGTTGCCCGTGTGCTGCAGCGCATCGGCCTGCAGCAGGTCGATCTGGGCATTTTTTACGACCCACGGCACGGCAGTCTTCAGATTGCTGAGGTAAAGCAGCGAGGCCTCGGATTCCGAGAGCGGCGCGGGCGTTTTACCGCTCAGGCGGCCGCGCAGGGCACGCACGGCGGGAAGATCATCCGCAAGCGGCACAGCGGCCTCCTGCAGCAGGTCCTCCGGCGCGGCGGCACGGAAGCGCCGCAGGCAGCGCAGGGCCGCAATGCGGCGGCTCTGGTCCGGACCGCACAGCAGGGCGCGCAGCCGGTCCGCCGCCGGGGCGAGCGTGGAGACGGCATGCGGCGGGGTGTGGTAGAGGGCGTCGAGCAGCACGAAGCTGTCCTCGTCCGTGGCATCCGGCAGGCGCGAGAGCAGCGGCTGTGCCAGCCGCGCCGCGTCCTCCGTCTCGGCCAGAAGCGTTTCGGCAACGGCCTTCAGCGAGTTGGAGATGCGCTGGGCGTGCTTCGGGGAGATTTTGTGGTCGGGGTGCAGGCACTGCGCCACGGTCTGCTCCCACAGGCCGAGCGATTCCTCCAGCACGGAGAGCATCGCGGGCGCGGCTGCGTCCTGCGGCGCGGCGGAGGGCAGCTCCTTGCGGTATTTCGGCCCGCTGTTTGCCAGAACGCTGCCCATGAGCTGCCCGGCCAGACGGCGAACGTCGCCCTCGGGATACAGCAGCAGCTCATAGAGGAAGGCGAGCAGCTTGCGCTTGTTTCCGCCGGACATATAGGTGTGGTATTCCTGAAACAGCTCGAGGTAGGTGCGGATGCGCAGCGTGTTCTTCTCGCCGCGGGCCTGCTCGAGCAGCTGATCGAACGACGCGTCCGTGCTGACGGTGTGCATCAGGCGGATGGCGTGGTCGAACGTCAGCGCGCGCAGGGCGTCCAGCGCCTCCTGCTGCGTGAGCAGGGCGGGGTCGCGCGTTTCGCGCTGCGGCGCGGGGCCGGGCTCCGTGGCCGCGCCGCGGCTGTGCAGATAGGCTTCAAAATCGCGCAGCTTCGTATAGACCGTGCGGTAACGGCGCTCCTTTTCCGGCGTAACGTCCGCCAGCTTTGAAAGGATCATCGCATAGGCCTCTGCCAGTGAATAAATGCGCACGGTCTCGCGTCCGCCCTCGCGCGTGCCGCGCACGCGGAAGTCCGCATAGATGAGCAGCAGGGACTCCACGGGCAGATTCTCAAATTCGAGGTCCCAGGTGGAGTGGTTCGCGGAGATATGCGCGATGTGCTCCATGCCGTGGCCGGACAGCCACTGCCAGGTATAATAATAGTGCAGATAGGGGATGCGCTTTGCATCCGCGCCGCGGCAGCCGAACTTGCCGATATCGTGGCACAGGGCGGCCGCGCTGACGAGCGGGACGTCGACAGGAAGCCCGGCTTCCTTCGCGCACTGGGCGGTCAGCGTGGCGATGTTGTGCACGCCGATGGTGTGCGAAGCGGCGTCAAACGGCAGAAGCTCCCGGCCGATGCGCAGCATGGTCACAAAATGCGAGGCGTGCAGTGCGGCGTGGAAGGCGGGCAGCTCATCGGCGACACGGCTTCCGTCCTCCGGGCCGTGCGCAGCCAGATCGGTCAGCATATCGAACGGCGCATCCTCGCAGGCGAGCACGCCGTCCAGCAGCTCGGCCAGCGCGGCAAGCACCGGTGCCTCGGGCGGGGCCTGATAGGCGGGATCGGGGAACAGACCGTTGTCCAGCCACGCATACAGCGCGGGCAGCCATCCGGCCTCCGGCTCCGGCGCAAGGCGCGCCAGCAGCGGGCGCAGGGCGGTCACGACGGCGGAGCATATGCTGCTCCGATCATACTCCAGTCCGTTCAGCAGCTCGGCCGCGCCCTCCAGCCCGGCGGGCGGCACGAGCGCATTCAGTTTTTCCCGGGAAAAATACACGGCAGTCATCCTCTCCGTACATGCGTTTCCAAAACATACCCTTATTATAATAGAATTTTTCGGTTAAAACAAGGGCAGTGCCGCATAATTCAGCGAGAGCATTCGGTGAAGGCTGAAGCTGCAATTGTGCGGTGCTGCCCAGAAAAAAGAAACGCAAAATCTGCGGAACAGATGCGCGGAAATCGCGTCTGAATAGATAGAACGGTTTTGAGCAAATACACTCGCTGACATATTTTACGATTTTTGACGAAAGGATGATGGAGATGAAAAAGCTGATCTCCGCGCTGTGCGCGCTGATGCTGGCCGTTTCGCTTGCCGCCTGTTCGCGCGGCCCGGCGGAGCACGGCGGGCTGCTGCCGCTTGACCCGACGGACCCGCCCGCAACGGAAGAGCCGACCGCCGCACCGACCGACCCCACGCAGCCGCCCGAGCCGGTCGAGCTGCCCAATGCCGGGACGCTGGCCGCTCTGGCAGATGACGGCGCGGCCCTGTGCCTGTGCCAGTGGTCGCGCAGCGGGGAGCTGGAGCACAGCGGCATGCTGGACGCCGCTGCGGTCGCTGCGGTGCTCGATGCCGCCAATGCTGCGCAGTGGGTCGAGCGCAAAGCGCCGGGCGTGCAGGAATTCTCGTTTGACAGCTATGTGACGCTCAGCTCGCCAGCGGGCGGCGGCACGCTGCTCACGCTCTGGAAGGGCGTCTCCGCCCTGTGTATGGATGCACCTGGCGGCCGTGTCTGGCTGGACCAGCCGGAGGGTGCGGACCTCGCTGCAGCCCTGCAGGGGCTGGAGCAGCAGGATGCCTATCCGCGCAGCCTCTACGCCGTCGGCGTGACCGGGTCCGCTGAGGACGAGACCATCGCCCAGAGTGCTGCCGGAGCCATGGTGCAGAGCCTGAGCGCCCACGAGGCCCGCGACGGTGCGAGCAGCGGAGTCGAATCGCTCTGCGGCAACCGCCTGCGCTTCACGTTCCGCTGCAGGCTCCGTGTCCCGGAGGACAGCGCTGCAGCATGGGGCGTGGCGCCCGATGCCGCCGGAGAAGGGGAGCTGACGCGCAGCTGTGTCCTCGTCCGTGATGCCGTCGGCTTCTGGCACCCGGCTGCGGTGGAAAATGTATAATGCATAGTGTGATCCCCGACCGGAAGGCCGGGGATCGCTTTATGCAGACAATGAGAAAAGTTGATAATTCTAGGAGAATACCAAGAAAATCCACAAATTCCCGCTTGCAAAATTCGACAGCATGTGATATCATTTGACCGGAGTTTATTTTTGATTCATATATTCAGTTGAAAGGAGCGAGTGCCATGCCGGGTCATGGGCTGCAGGCCAGAGGAATTGCACGCGAACAGAAGATGATCTATGCGGGGATGACGCTCTTTCTTGAGCAGGGCTACGGGCGCACGACGACGGCACAGATCGCCCGCAAGGCCGGGATGTCTCCGGCATCGTTCTTCGCCGCGTTTGAAAATAAGGAGGCGCTGCTGCTGCGCCTGACGCAGATCATGTTCCGCTCACAGTTTTCCCGCGCGGAGAAGATGCTCCCGGCGGATCAGTCGCCGCTGCTGCTGTACGCCATGGAGACGGGGCTGCAGCTCCATATCGCGGAGTGCTCTGAGCCGCTGCGCGACCTGTATGTCACGGCGTATTCGCTGCCGTCGACGTCCGATTTCATCAACCGGAGCATGACGCCCCGGCTGCGCCAGATCTTCTCCCGCTGGATGAAGCGCGCGGACGACAGCGAGCTGTTCGAGCTGGAGCTGGCCTCCGCCGGTGTCACGCGGAGCTACATGTCCGTCCCGTGCAATATGTATTTCACGATGGAGCGGAAGATCCGCCGCTATCTTTCGTGCTGCTTCCGCATCTACTGCGTGCCGGAAAAGGAATACGCCCCTTATGTGGAACGCGTCCTGCAGGCGGACCTGCATCACGTGGCGGAGAACATCGTCGCAGAAACGGTCCAGAATGCCGCAGCGGCCTTCGCTGCGACCATGGGAGCAGCTGCGGACGAAAACTGAGCCAAAAAAATCCTGCCGGAGTGGCTGACTCCGGCAGGATTTTGCTATACGAGGGCATGATTCAGAACGTTGCGACCTCGTTCTTCGCGGGTTCGGCGGGCGTTACGCGGATGGCCGTCAGGATGGGACCGGTGCCGCGGTAGAGCGCATGGAAGCGGACGGAGACCGTCGCCTCGACCGTGACCCACTCGCGGGCGTGCAGGGAAGCGGCGTCGGCGTATTTGCACGGCAGCCCCATGAAGGCGATGTCTTCCACGCAGCACGTCATGACAAAGCGGCCGGGCGCAAAGTAGCCGTCGCGGTCCTTTTTCAGGCGGGCGACCTGTCCCTTGAAGCGGACGGTCTTGCCGTCGTACTTCTTCGGCTCCTCCGTGATGTCGCGGTACCAGAGCGCAAAATCATCGTCGCCGATCTCCACGACCGGGGCGTTGATGTCAAAGGGGAGCGGGTCCTCGATCTCGTCGGGCTGCGTCGTTCCATCGGTGTATTCATAGAGGATGCCGACGCGGCGGTTCAGCGCGCGGGCGAGCTTGTGCAGCGGCATGATGTCCGTGCCCGGTGCAAGACGATTGAACACGACCATCTCACAGCCCGTGAGCTTGTCCACCACAAGGGAGCGCATGTTGGCGTTGTAGGCGAGAATGCTCGTGCCGTCGGCAAACATGACCTCCTGCGCGATCTGCCAGTCCTCCGGCATTTTCTGGTAGAACGGGCCGACCTGCAGCATGCCGTTGAGCTCGACGACAACGCGCTCGCAGTGGTGCTTTTTGAACAGCTGTGAAAGCTCTTCGGTCGTAACGGCCTCCTGATCGATCACGTCGGGATAGACATGCTGGTAGGGATAGACGGAGAGGTCATATTCCTCCTCGCCCTCCTCGCAGATGAGCAGCAGCGTGCGCTCGCCTGCGTTGAAGCGTTCGTCCTCCAGCGTCTCCTGAATGAATTTCGTTTTTCCGGCGTCCAGAAAGCCGGTGAAGGCATAGACGGGAATGGCCATGGCAGCCTCCTTACACGCCGAACAGGGCGGCGAGTGCCTTTTCGTCCAGCTTCGAGCCGATGACGCACAGACGGCCCGTCACAGCGGCCGTGCCGGTGCGGACGTCGATCTCGCCGGGCACATGGTCAAAGTGCAGCCAGGTGCCGTCCGCCGTCGGAACGATGCCCTTGGCGCGCAGCACGATGCCATAGGTCTCGCCGTTGTCCAGTGCGGCGAGGGCATTGCGGATTTCTTCCTCGGTGAACTTCTTCGGCGTCTCGACGCCCCAGCTCTGGAAGACCTCGTCGGCGTCGTGGCCGTGATGATGGTGATGATGGCAGCAGTGGTGCTCGTCCTCATCCTCGTCATGGTCGTCATGATCGTGATGATGGCAGCAGTGATGCTCATGCTCATCATCGTCTTCATCGTGGTCATGATGGTGATGGCAGTGATGCTCATCCTCGTCATCATGATCATGATGGTGGCAGCAATGATGCTCGTGCTCGTCATCCTCGTTGGCATCGTCATGATGATGGTGATGATGGTGCTCTTCCTCTTCGTCCTCGTCGTCCTCCTCGGACTGGGCGCTGCGGATCATGTCAGCCAGCTCTTCGGTGAGCGTGTGCTGCTTCTGCATGGCCTCGAGGATCTGTGCGCCGGAGAGCTGGTCCCACGGCGTCGTGATGATGACGGCGTTCTGATTGTGCTCGCGCAGCAGTGCCACGGCGGCAGCCAGCTTCTCCTCGGAGATGGAGCCGGTGCGGCTGAGAATGATGGCGGAGGCGGTCTCGATCTGGTTCGTGTAGAATTCACCGAAATTCTTCAGATAGACCTTGCACTTCGTGGCATCCGCCACGGTGATGAAGCTGCCGAGCGTGACGCTCTCGTCCGCAACACGCTCTACGGCGCCAATGACGTCGCTGAGCTTGCCGACGCCGGACGGCTCGATGAGGATGCGGTCGGGGTGATAGTCGGAGATGACCTGCTTCAGCGCGCGGCCGAAGTCGCCGACGAGCGAGCAGCAGATGCAGCCGGAGTTCATCTCGTTGACCTGAATGCCGGCGTCCTGCATGAAGCCGCCGTCAATGCCGATCTCACCGAACTCGTTTTCGATGAGGACGATCTTTTCACCCTGATAGGCCTCGCGGATCATCTTTTTAATGAGCGTGGTCTTGCCCGCGCCGAGGAATCCGGAGTAAATGTCAATGGTAGTCATGAATTTTCTGCTTCCTTTCCAAACGAAGGCCGCAAAGCGGCATTCGGCTGTTATTTCATCCTATATTATACCACCCGTGTAAAGTCCCTGCAAGAAATTTTCGATTTCTTGACCGGAAATTCACATAGGCTCCGCTTTTTCGTTACAAACTGTTTTCAATTGTGGCGAAACTTTGAATTTTGGAAAAGAACTGGAAAAATCCTTGCTTTTTTCGGGGTAAGTGTTATACTGTTAGCGCAGAATTATGACTTCTGGGGTGATGAAAATGAAGCGTCCCTTTTCGCTCCGCCGAGTGGGAAAGGAATGGAACCGTGAAAATATTCTCCGTTTTTTGGGCTATATCCTTGCTGCGTTCGTCATCAATTTGGCGCTTGAATGCCTGTCGCGCAGGTCCCTCGGCGATGGCCTGCACTATATGGTGACGCGACCGTGGCAGTTTTTTTATGACTCTCTCATTATTTTATTCACGCTGTCTCTCTCACTGCTGTTCCGCAAGCGCAGCTTCTGCTTCCTACTGTTCGCCGCTGTTTGGATCGGGCTTGGCCTTGCCAACTGCATCCTGCTCGGCTTCCGCGCCACGCCGCTGACGGCGCCGGATATCTGGCTGCTGTCGTCCGTGCGGGACATCATCGAGATCTATATGAGCCAGCCGGTGCTGATCCTCCTGATGCTGGGCATCGCGGCCCTCATCGGCGTGATCGTCCTCCTGTGGCTGCGCGCGAAGAAGACGCGCCCGTCCTATTATTTCGCTGCCGTGCAGGTTCTGCTCTGCGGCGTGATCCTCGCGGGCTTTACGGTCGCCTTCCTCCGCAGCGGGACGCTGGCCTCGCATTTCCCCAATCTGCCGGATGCCTACGACTCCAACGGCTTTGCCTACTGCTTCTCCGCCAGTGCGGTGACGCAGGGCATCAGCGAGCCGGACGGCTATTCGCAGGAAGCGATCGACGTGCTCCTCAGCGAGCAGGACGACCTGCCTGACGACCGGGTGCGCACGCCAAATTTCATCTTTGTGCAGCTCGAGTCATTCTTTGACGCGAATTATCTGAAGGACCTGACCTACGGCGAAAATCCGGTCCCAAATTTTGAGCGGCTGAAGGAGACGTGCTCCAGCGGCCTGTTCTATGTGCCGTCCATCGGCGCGGGCACGGCGAACACCGAGTTCGAGGTCCTCTCCGGCATGAATCTCGACCACTTCGGCGTCGGGGAGTATCCCTACAAGACCGTCGTCAAGAACCGAACCTGCGAATCCATGGCCTATGCGCTGCAGAGCGCGGGCTATTCCACCCACGCCATCCATAATAATAACGCCACGTTCTACAGCCGCGACCGCGTCTATGCCAATTTCGGCTTCGAGACGTTCACGTCGCTGGAATACATGCACGACGTCGAGCGGAATCCGCTCGGCTGGGCGAAGGATTCCGTCCTGACGGAGGAGATCCTGAAGGCGCTGTGCTCCACCGAGGGCCGTGATCTTGTTTTCACGGTCTCCGTGCAGCCCCACGGCAAGTATCCCACGGAGCCGCTGGAGGGCGCGCGAACCATCAGGGTCACGGGGGAGGAGGCCGAATCCCGCCGCGCCGGGCTGGAGTATTACCTCTACCAGCTCAAGCAGACGGATGCCTTTGTCGCGCGCCTTGTGCGCCGGCTCTCCACGTTCAGCGAGCCGACGGTCGTCGTATTCTACGGCGATCATCTGCCGAGCTTCGGCATCACGCAGGACGAGCTGAGCTGCGGCACCGTGCAGTCCACGGAATATGTCATCTGGACGAATTTCCATGCCAAAAAGACCGACCGCGATGTGCAGGCCTATCAGCTGGCCGCCATGGTGCTCGACCGCTTCGGCGTCCACGACGGCACGATCCTGCGCTATCATCAGAGCCACGGCTACGATGAGACCGGCAGCGAGACCTTCCAGAACGGCCTGTGCATGCTGGAGTATGACATGCTATATGGCAAGCACTATGCAACGGGCGGGGAGATGGCGGTGCAGCCGATGGAGCTGCACTTCGGCGTCGACGAGATCACGCTCACCGGTGTGAGCAGCAGCGACAGCGGCCTGACCGTCCACGGCACGAACTTCACGCCGTACAGCGTCATCCTGGTCGACGGCGAGCAGGTGCCGACGGAGTATATCGACGAGCAAACGCTGGCAGCGGCGGATACGTCGCTCAGTCCGGGGGAGGTTCTGGCCGTTGCGCAGGTCTCCGCCACGGATACGCTCAAGATCCTGAGCCAGACGCCGGACTGGATCGTCCCGGCAGAAGAATCGTAAATCGTAAACAGGACCCGATGCGGCACCGGAAAGCCGCATCGGGTCCTGCTTTCTCTTTTTCTCCTTACACGAGTTCGCCGAGCTCCAGAATATCCTGCGGGGTGGCGCGGCGGAGAATCAGTTTTGTCTGCGCGGGCGGGTAGGGTGCGTCCTCGGCCGTGCAGGCCTGCACCGCGACGATCCTGCCCAGCAGCTCGTGCGCATCCGGCCCGGCCGGAACGACCACAAGCTCACCGGCCTCCAGCGTCCGGTCTTCGGAGCGGTAGGAGTAGCATGTGCCGTGCGGCTCGAATTCCACGGCGCAGTAAAACAGCGGCCCCGGCGCGGCGGCTGCGCGCGACGGGTCGAACAGCTCGCCCTCCGTATAGAAGCGCAGCAGGGTATCTGCCTCGGCGGCAAGCTCTGCCCAGCCGTCCGGAAGGCCCGTGCAGTCATAGCGGCCGGTAATGCGCTGCGACGCGCCGTCCGACCAGCGCAGCGTGAGCGCATAGCGCGCCGCGGCATCGTCCGTCCCGGAGGCAAGAGGCGGCGATAGCAGTCCCTGCGGGAGCGTGTCGAGCAGGCGGGCCGCCGCGGACGGGAGCGAGCAGCGGCGCTCGGCGGTGTGCTTGCCGACGGAGCTGAGGTGTGCGATGCCCTCGCTCCGGTCGAGCACGAGCCGCTCCGTGTGCTGCAGCAGGGGAGAGGCCGCACTGCGGCGGGCGTATTCCATGACGAGCCGGTCAACTTTTGCATCCGTCCCGGCGGTCCGGCGGGTAAATAAGCGTTTCATGCGGTCTCCTCCTTTTTCTGCTTTCATTATAACGGGCGGCCTGCGTTTGTCAAGAATTGCGGATTTTTCTCGAAAAGTGGGGCGGGAAAGCATTGACATTTATGGCCCTGCGGTGTATCATACGGGCACGGGAAAAGCGAGTGCGGTCAAATGTTAGCCAAACCTTACTTTTTCTGAAGTTACGAAAACTGGAGGAAATCAATATGCGTATTGCAGCAAAGCTTGGCCTGTTTGCAGGCGGCGTTCTGTTCGGAACGGCTGGGATCCGGATCCTCAGCAGCCGTGACGCGAAAAAGGTCTATACCCACGCGACGGCTGCCGTGCTCCGTGCGAAGGAAGACGTGATGACGACGGTTACGACGCTCCGTGAAAACTGCGGGGACATTCTGGCAGATGCGAAGGCCATCAATGAAGAGCGTGCCGCCGCTGCCTGCGAGGAGATCGCCGATACTGCGGAGGAGCCCGCTGCAGAGCCTGCCGAGGCCTGAATCATGTGCAGCCGGGGAGGAAAACCCTTCCCGGCTGCGGGCAGGAGAATCCTATGAAGTGCAGAATTTTACATGAAACCAAGGGCCGCCTGCGTGTGCATCTGTGCATCGGGCGGATGACGCTCCGGCAGGCAGACCTGCTGGAGTATTCCATGCGCGCCGTGGACGGCGTGGCGTCGGTCAAGGTCTATGACCGCACGCAGGACGCCGTCATTGAATATTGCGAGGCGCGCAGCGCTGTGCTTGCGGCGCTTTCCTCGTTTTCATTCGCGGCGGCTGAGGAGGCCGGGCTCGTCCCGGAGCACACCGGCCGTGCGCTGAACCGCGAATTTGAGGACAAACTCGTCTGGAAAACGGCACTCCACTATGCCTGCAAGCTGTTCCTGCCTGCCTATGTGCGGGCGGGCATCGCCATCGTGCGCTCCGTGCGCTATCTCAAGGCCGGTCTCTCTGCCCTGCTGCACGGGAAGCTTTCTGTCTCCGTGCTCGATGCAACGGCCGTGACGGTCTCACTGGTCCGCCGCGATTTCGATACGGCAGGCTCCGTGATGTTCATGCTCGGCCTCGGCGAGCTGCTGGAGGACTGGACGCACAAAAAGTCCATCGCCGATCTGGCGGGGGCCATGGCGCTGAACGTCGACCGCGCGTGGGTGCGCGACGCAGACGGGCAGGAGCTGCTTGTCTCCGTGAAGGACATCCACGCGGGCGACTGCGTCGTCGTCCGTACCGGCAACATGATCCCGCTCGACGGCCGCGTGACCGGCGGCGAGGCCATGGTGAACCAGTCGTCCATGACGGGCGAGTCGCTCCCCGTGCGCAAGACGCCGGGCAGCTATGCCTATGCCGGAACGGTCGTGGAGGAGGGCGAGTGCCTCATCACGGTCGAAAAGACCATGGGCGGTGGCCGCTATGACCGCATCGTCCGCATGATCGAGGAGTCCGAAAAGCTGAAATCCACGGCGGAGGACCGCGCCTCCCGTCTGGCGGACCGGCTCGTGCCCTATACGCTCGGCGGAACGGCCCTCGTGTGGCTGTTTACCCGGAATATCACCAAGACGCTTGCCGTTCTGATGGTGGACTTCTCCTGCGCCCTGAAGCTTGCCATGCCGATCGCCGTGCTGTCTGCCATGCGCGAGAGCAATGCCCGGCACATGTCCGTCAAGGGCGGGCGCTTCCTCGAAGCCGTTGCCAAAGCGGATACGATCGTGTTCGATAAGACGGGCACGCTGACCTATGCGCAGCCGCGCGTGGCGGAGGTCGTTACGTTCGGCGGCCGCCGCGAGGACGATATGCTGCGTCTGGCTGCCTGCCTCGAGGAGCACTATCCGCACTCGCTGGCCAATGCCGTCGTAGAGGAGGCGCGCGTGCGCGGCCTGAACCACGAGGAATATCACTCCAGCGTGGAGTATGTCGTGGCGCACGGCATCTCGAGCACCGTCGAGGGCAAGAAGGTCATCATCGGCAGCTATCACTTCGTGTTTGAGGATGAGGGATGCCGGGTGCCGGAGGGCGACGAGGCAAAATTCGACGGTCTTTCCGATGCCTACTCCCATCTGTATCTGGCCATTTCCGGCGAACTTGCCGCCGTCGTGTGCATCTCCGACCCGCTCCGGGCCGAGGCGGCGGATGCCGTCCGCGCTCTGCATGAGCAGGGGATCGCGCACATCGTCATGATGACGGGCGACAATGAAAAGACGGCTGCCGCCGTGGCGCGCGCCGTCGGCGTGGACGAATACCACGCGGGAGTCCTGCCGGAGGACAAGGCGGCCTACATCCGCGCCCGCCGCGCCGAGGGCCACACGGTCATCATGATCGGCGACGGCGTGAACGACACCCCGGCCCTGTCCGAGGCGGATGCCGGCATCGCCATCAACACGGGTGCGGCCATTGCCCGCGAGATCGCCGATATCACGATCTCGTCGCAGGACCTGTTCGAGCTTGTGACGCTGCGCCGCCTGAGCGAGGCCCTTATGGGACGCATCGACCGGAATTACCGGTTCATCGTCAGCTTCAACCTCATGCTCATTATCCTGGGCGTGACGGGCGTCATCCAGCCGACGCTTTCCGCCCTGCTGCACAACATGTCGACGCTCGGCATCAGCCTGCGCAGCATGACGAACCTGCTGCCCGAAAAAACGGAGCAGAGCAACGCATAAAAACGGCCCGGTGCGGAACAGAACGCTGCTTCGCACCGGGCTTTATCTATGGGTTGACGGGAGCACCGAAAATCGGTACAATAGGAGAAAACGTCACAATAGGGAGTATCAGCAATGGAAAGCTTGATTTTTGATGTCGACGGCACGCTCTGGGATGCCGTGGCCCTCGTAGCAGAGGGCTGGAACGACGGTCTGCAGAACATGGGCTTTGCGCCGCACTGCACGGAGCAGAGCATCCGTCCGCTGTTCGGCAAGACCATGACGGAGATCGCGCAGGTCGTGGTGCCCGGCGTCCCGCAGGAGCAGGCCATGGAGGTCATGGACCGCTGCATGGACGGCGAGATGGCGCGCCTGCGCCGCGATCCGTGCCATATTTTCTACCCCGGCGTCAAGGAAACGCTCACGGAGCTGCACAAAACGCACCGCCTGTTCATCGTCAGCAACTGCCAGCAGGGCTATATCGAGCTGCTGATGGAAAAGGGCGGCCTCGGCGGCCTGATCAGCGACTTCGACTGCTTCGGGAACACGGGCCTGCCGAAGGGGCAGACGCTGCGCCTGCTGTGTGAGCGCTGCAATGTCCGCGACGCGGTCTACGTCGGCGACACGCAGGGCGACATGGAAGCGTCCGAGCAGGCGGGCCTGCCGTTCGTGTGGGCGGCCTACGGCTTCGGCAAGCCCGCGCACTGGGATAAGCGCATCGATCATTTTACCGATCTGCTGCGCCTCTGAGACTCAGATCGTTCCGTGCAGGATCAGAATGAGCACGATGCACACAGCCAGAACGGCCAGCGCGGCGAGCCACACGGCCAGACGGCGCTTGACCGGCATGCGGCCGGGCGTTTTGCTCGGCGGCAGCAGGTGCGCATGGCGCAGTCCCTGCACGACGGGCTTGTAGAGCAGCACGGTGATCGTGGCGTTCAGGCAGCCCTTGAGCAGGTTGAACGGCAGGAACACCGGCACGAGCATCGCGGCGACGTCGGCGCGGGCCGTGTGCATGTACAGCGGCGTGATGAGATAGTTCCACAGCAGCATGAGCACGGTCATAAGCAGCGCGCCGCCGAACAGGCCCGCAATGGCGCTGCCCTGCGTGCGCTTTTTGCGGTAGAGCAGGGCGGCCGTGCCCGCAAAGGCGGCGGAGCTGAGGAAGTTCATCACAAAGCCGATCCAGCCCGTGGAGCTGATGGTCAGCATCTCGATGAACGAGACGACAAGCGAGATGCCCAGTGCAGCCAGCGGCCCGTAGAGGAAGCCGCCGATGGCGATGACGACGTCCTTCGGCTCATAGCTGAGGAACAGGACGACCGGGAAGCGCAGCAGCGCGACTGCGACATAGGCAATGGCGCTCAGCATGGCCAGAACGGTCAGTTTTTTCATTTTTTCGTGTTTCATGGTTGCCTCCTGAGAAAAAAATACACCCGAAGGATACGATCCCTCGGGTAAACGGCAGGAAACACGGACAGGTGCGCCAGCCGATTCTTCTTTCATCCAGACTGTACTGTCGGTCCCGGAATCTCACCGGATCATGCGCAGCGCGCTCGCGGACTTTACCGCCGGTCGGGAATTTCACCCTGCCCTGAAGAGTCGTATTCGATTGGCTGCTGTCATTATAGCACGACGAAGCGAAAATGCAAGTGTTTTTTAGGATGTGGTTGAAGGCTCGGCGGAGGGCTCCGTCGGTTCTTCCGTTCCGGCCTCGGTCTCCGTTCCGGCCTCGGTCTCCGTTCCGGCCTCCGTTGCCTCGGACGGCTCGGCGTTCGGTGCCGCGGTGCCGGGCTTGCA
>ERZ827150.2556-NODE-2556-length-19319-cov-4.071429_pt1 | contig 19319 bp, 18 predicted proteins | sample MGYA00519779_ERZ827150 | MGnify/ENA primary metagenome ERZ827150 (study PRJEB31778, sample SAMEA3449267) | human gut metagenome | biome: human gut; feature: human-associated habitat; material: faeces | place: United Kingdom | collected 2010/2012 ...
GAGATCGTCGCTCGGTTTCCTGCGGCGATGAATGACCCGTTTCATATCGAGCTTTGCAGGGACAGCCTGAAAACCGTCCTCGTTCTGCTCTGTGCCTACGGGCTTACAGTGGGTGTGATTTTATCTTCCCGCCGCAATTACCGCCGGGGCGAGGAACACGGTTCGGCCAAGTGGGGTTCGGCCCGAACTGTCAACCGAAAATACCGGGCAGCCGCTCCGGAGGACAACAAGATCTTCACACAGAATGTCCGTATGGGGCTGGACGGACGAAAGCACCGCCGCAACCTCAATACGGTCGTGGTCGGCGGCAGCGGTGCAGGCAAGACGAGGTTTTACGCAAAGCCGAATCTGTGTCAGGCCAACACGAGCTTTACCGTGCTGGACCCGAAGGGAGAACTGCTGCGAAGCACGGGACATCTGCTGCGGCAAAAGGGTTATGAGGTGCGTGTGCTGGATCTTCTGAACATGGAAAAAAGCCACTGCTACAATCCGTTTGTCTACCTGCGGGACGACAACGATGTGCAGCGGCTTGTGACCAATCTGTTCAAGAGCACTACGCCGAAAGGCAGTCAGTCCAACGATCCCTTTTGGGACACCGCCGCATCTATGCTTCTGCTGGCGCTGATCTTCTATCTGAAATATGAAGCACCGCCCGACGAGCAAAACTTTCCGATGGTCATGGAGATGCTGCGTGCGGCGGATGTGCGGGAGGACTGCGACGAATACACCTCACCGCTGGACGAGCTGTTTGAGCGGTTGGAGATGCGGGAGCCCGATCATATCGCCGTGAAGTATTACAAGGACTATCATTCCGGCAGCGCCAAAACGCTGAAATCCATTCAGATCACGCTGGCGGCGAGGTTAGAGAAATTCAACCTGTCCTCGCTGGCGGCGCTGACCGCTACGGACGAGCTGGATCTTCCGTCCCTCGGAGAAAAGAAAGTGGCGCTCTTTGCCCTGATCCCCGACAATGACACCAGCTTTAACTTTTTGGTCAGCATTTTGTACACCCAGCTTTTTCAGCAGCTATTCTATCTGGCCGACCACAAATACGGCGGCAGTTTGCCCGTCCCCGTCCACTTCTTGATGGACGAGTTCAGTAATGTCAGTCTGCCGGAGGATTTCTCCAAGATCCTTGCGGTCATGCGCTCCCGCAATGTGTATGTATCGATCATTCTGCAAAATGTAGCGGCACTCAAAGCACTGTTTGAAAAGGAGTGGGAGTCGATCCTCGGCAACTGCGATGAGTTTCTTTACCTCGGCGGCAACGAAACATCGACCCACAAGCTGATCTCGGAATCCTATCTCGGCAAATCCACCATCGACACCAACACCTACGGCAAATCATCCGGGCGCAACGGCAATTACAGCACGAACTATCAGATCAGCGGCAGAGAACTTCTGACGCCGGACGAAGTGCGTATGCTGGACAACCGTTACGCCCTTTTGTTTATCCGTGGCGAGCGGCCGGTGATGGACGAGAAATACGACATTCTGAAACACCCGAACATTGCGCTGACCGAGGACGGCGGCGCAGCGCCCTATGAACACGGTGGGACGGAAAATGCCGTTGCAACGCTCTCGTTTGCAGGCGCTGCCGCCGAAACACTGTCTGAACTAAGTGAACCCATACCCGATTATGAGCTTCTTTCCGACGAGGATATAGAGGCTCTTTTTTAATTCAATTCAAGGAGGATGAACCCATGAAGAACACCAAAAAGACCGCAAACAAGCTGCCCATGCCCGGCAAGGTCAGAAAGGGCTTTCGCTTCTACTGCGTCGCTGTGCTGTCGGTTGCCCTTGTGCTCGGCTGCTCCGTCACGGCCTTTGCCGCCAATGACCCGATCGCCGTCGTGAACAACCTGAGCGATTTCATTTTCGGATTGATCCGCGCGGTCGGCCTGATCCTGCTCGGCTGGGGCATCGTGCAGGTGGGACTTTCGTTTCAGTCCCACGATCCCAGCCAGCGCAGCAACGGCTTTCTCACCCTTGCGGGCGGCATTGTCATTACCTTTGCCAAAGAGATCCTGAACCTGATCACGGGCTGAAAGGAGGCTGAAGATGGAAAAGTGCGAGTGCTATATCCACTCTCTGAAACAGGGAGAAACCCATGTGCTCGGTGAGGCGACGATCCTCAAACGCATCGGGGACAACGACTACCTTGCCGAATACAAAGGCGTGAAGTGCCGCGCCATATTCAATCCCTTTGCCGGGCGCTACTTTGTAGACGATGTGTACGGCGTGATCCGCAGTACGCCCGACCGGGACAGCAGATAAATGATACGGCGCACGGGGCAGGTCACTTCGGCCTGCCCCTATTTGCCGGAAAGGAGGAAGCTGTGAAGAAATACAGCATTATTTACGCCGATCCGCCTTGGCGGTACAAGGTCTATTCTAAAAAAGGGCTTGGACGCTCTGCCGAATCCCACTACCCGACAATGGAACTGGAAGATATACGGGCGCTGCCGGTCGGCACGCTTGCCGCAGACGACTGCGTATTGTTTCTATGGACAACGATCCCACTGCTGCACGACTGCTTTTCGGTCATGAGCGCATGGGGCTTTTCGTATAAGACGGTGGCTTTTGTGTGGATCAAGCAGAACCGCAAGTCCGACAGCCTGTTTTGGGGCATGGGACACTGGACGAGAGCCAATGCGGAGTTCTGTATGCTTGCCACCAAAGGCCACCCGAAACGCCGCTCGGCCGGGGTGCATCAAGTCATCCTCTCCCACATTGAGGAACACAGCAAAAAGCCGGAAGAAGCACGGCGGCGCATTGTCGAGCTGATGGGCGATCTGCCCCGCATTGAACTATTTGCCCGTCAGAAAGCGGACGGCTGGGATGTTTGGGGCAACGAGGTCGCCTGCGATATTGCGCTGACGGGAGGTGAGCCGAATGTCGGATAACTGGGTCGTGCAGAATTTGGAGAATGCACTTGAAACTTGGAATGAAAAGCTGGCGGAGATCTGGCAGCTCATTACGCAGTCGCCGGAGCAGTTCAAAGGCGGCACGATCTGGAATGTGATCGTCGGCATCCACGGTGCGGTGCAGGCTATCGGCCTTGCGCTGCTCGTTTTGTTCTTTGTGGTGGGCGTGATGAAAACCTGCGGCTCCTTTGCGGAGCTGAAACGGCCGGAACACGCCCTCAAAGTGTTTATCCGCTTCGTCCTCGCCAAAGCCGCCGTCACATACGGCTTGGAGCTGATGATCGCCCTGTTTAACATCGTGCAGGGGCTGATCTCTACTATCATGAACGCCGCAGGCTTTGGGGTGGCGCAGGAAACTGTGCTGCCCGCCGAGATCGTGACCGCCGTTGAGGACTGCGGCTTTTTTGAAAGCATCCCATTGTGGGCAGTGACCTTGATCGGCGGGCTGTTTATCACGGTTTTGTCGTTTATCATGATCATGACCGTGTACGGCAGATTTTTCAAACTCTATCTCTACACGGCCATTGCGCCGGTCCCGCTCTCGGCCTTTGCGGGCGAGCCGTCGCAGAACATCGGCAAGAGTTTCATCAAGAGCTATGCCGCCGTTTGCTTGGAGGGTGCGATCATCGTGCTGGCTTGCATCATCTTCTCCCTGTTTGCATCCAGCCCGCCCGTCGTCGATCCCGACGCTGCGGCGGTAACGCAGGTGTGGTCGTATGTGGGCGAGCTGGTTTTCAATATGCTGGTACTCGTCGGCGCAGTCAAAATGGCAGACCGTGTTGTGCGTGAAATGATGGGACTGTAAAGGAGGAAGAAATTTGGAAGTGAAAATCAATCGGGAAATCCGAAACTATACGGAATCCATGTTTTTCGGGCTGTCCATGCGGCAGTTCGTTTTTTCTGTCTTGGCGATCCTCGTCGCCGTGGGGCTGTACTTTCTGCTGAAACCCCACTTCGGGACGGAAACCGTCAGTTGGATGTGTATTCTCGGCGCCGCACCCTTTGCTGCGCTGGGCTTTATCACCTACCACGGCATGACCGCCGAGCAATTCCTCTGGGCGTGGCTGCGCTCGGAACTGTTAGAATCGAAAGAGCTTCGCTTTGAGGCATCAAATCTCTACTATGAAGCGCTGAAAGACACATTGGAGGGAGGAAAATCATGATCAAAACGCTGAAAAACGTGCTGAAACAGGACAAGGAGCGGTACACCGTGCCCCGCAAGGTGCAGGATGTGATCCCCGTCCGCCGCATCTGGAAGGACGGCATTTTTCAGGTGGGCAGCCGCTTTTCCAAGACCTATCAGTTTACCGACATCAATTACCTTGTGGCAAGCCGTGAGGACAAGGAGCAGATGTTCCTTGCTTACTCGGAGCTGCTGAACAGTCTGGATTCCGGGGCGACGACGAAGATCACCATCAACAACCGCAGGCTGAACCGGGCAAATTTTGAGCAGTCGATTTTGATGCCCATGCGGGGCGATGCCTGCGATGTGTACCGCCGGGAATACAATCAAATGCTGCTGGACAAGGCCACCGGCGCCAACGGCATCATTCAGGAGAAATATATCACGGTGTCGGTCTGCAAAAAGGACATCGAAGAAGCCCGCACCTACTTTGCCCGGATCGGTGCCGACCTGATCGCCCATTTCGCCGCCCTCGGCTCCAAGTGTACCGAGCTGGATGCCGCCGAAAAGCTGCGGGTGCTCCACGACTTCTACCGGCAGGGCGAAGAAGCGGCGTTTCACTTTGACCCGCAGGATATGATGCGCAAGGGGCACGATTTCAAGGACTATATCTGCCCCGACTCTTTGGAGAAAAGCAGCGACTGTCTGAAGCTGGGCGAGAAATACTGCCGTGTCTTGTTTCTGAAAGACTACGCTTCGTATATCAAAGACAGCATGGTCACGGAGCTGACCGATTTCAACCGAAATATGATGCTGTCGATCGATGTTGTGCCGATCCCCACCGACGAGGCCGTGCGGGAGGTGGAGAACCGTCTGCTCGGCATCGAAACCAACATCACCAACTGGCAGCGCAGGCAGAACGCCAACAACAATTTCTCTGCCGTCGTGCCCTATGATATGGAGCTCCAACGCAAAGAGAGCAAGGAATTTCTGGACGACCTGACCACGAGAGATCAGCGGATGATGCTGGCGGTCATTACGATGGTCATTACCGCCGACGACAAAAAGCAGCTCGACAGCGACACCGAAACGGTGCTTGCCGTGGCACGAAAGCATATGTGCCAGCTTGCCGTTCTGAAATTCCAGCAGTTCGACGGGCTGAACACCGTTCTTCCCATCGGCGCACGGAGGATCAATGCGTTCCGCACCCTTACCACCGAAAGCCTTGCGGTGTTCATGCCCTTTAAGGTGCAGGAGGTGCAGGACAAGGGCGGCATTTACTTCGGAGAGAACGCCATCTCCCACAACCTGATTATGTGCAACAAGGCAAATCTTCTGAACCAGTCGGCGTTCCTGTTGGGCGTGCCCGGTTCGGGCAAATCGTTCAGCGCCAAGGAACTGATCGCTTTTCTCATTCTCAACACCACCGATGATGTGCTGGTCTGCGATCCAGAAAACGAATTTGGTGCGCTGGCGGCGGCTCTGGGCAAGGAAACGGCAACCGTCATTCATATGGCGGCAGGCGGCAAAGACCGTTTGAACGCCATGTATATGGTGGACGGCTACGGCGAGAACAACCCCATTGTGGAGAAATCGCAGTTCATCATGTCCCTTGTGGAGCAGATCGACAAGGCCGGTGTCGGCCCGCAGCAGAAGTCCATCATTGACCGCTGCACGGCGCTGGTGTATCAGGATGCCGAGCGGACGGGCAAGCCCGCCACACTCTGCGACCTGCGAAACAAGCTGCTGGAACAGCCCGAAGAAAAGGCAAAGGAGATTGCCTTGTCGCTGGAGCTGTTCACCACCGGCTCACTGGATATTTTCGGCCACGAAAGCACCGTTGACCTCGACAAGCGCATCGTCGTATTCGATATTCACGGTCTTGGTGAGCAGTTGAAGCCGACGGGACTGCTGGTGATCACCGACACCATCCTCAACCGTGTCACCCTCAACTGGAAGAAGGGCAAGCGCACCCACATCTTTATCGACGAATTTCATGTCGTTTTCGAGAACGAGCAGAGCGGCATTTTCTTCAATTCCGCATGGCGGCAGTTCCGTAAGCGCAACGGTTATCCCACGGCTATCACGCAGAATGTGGAATACCTGCTGGATTCCGTGCAGGCAAGCACGATGCTCTCCAACTCCGAGTTTGTGGTCATGCTCAATCAGGCGTTTTCCGACCGTGCCAAGCTCTCGAAGCTCTTGAACATCTCCGATGAGCAGATGAGCTATGTCACCAATGCCGACGCAGGCTGCGGGCTGATCAAGTACGGCTCGGCGCTGGTGCCGTTTATCAACCGTTTTCCCAAGGATACCGAGCTTTACCGCTTGATGACGACACGCCCCGGCGAGGGTGTGTTCGGCAGCGGAAACGCATCTTAAAGGAGGCCATATATGAAAAGCAAATATCTGATGATCGGGGCGGCCGTATGTGCCGCCCTTTTCCTTTTCTCCGGCATCATGCTCTGTCGGCAGTATGCGGACGAACAGCAGAGCGCCGAAGCCTTTGAGCAGATTGCCGCACTGGTGGAAACCGAACCGGCACCCGCCGACACGCCGCCGGAAACCGAGCCGCTGCCGGAACTGACGGCATTTGAAAAATACCGGTCGGTGCAGGAGCAGAACAGCAATTTTGTGGGCTGGATCTCCGTCCCCGGCACGAACATCGACTATCCCGTGATGCAGACCGTGGATGAGCCGAATTTCTATCTGAAACGGGGCTTTGACAAGCAGTACAGCGATTACGGCGTGCCCTATGTGCAGGAAAACTGCGACCTTGCGCTGTCCGACAACTGCGTGATCTACGGCCACCACATGAACAACGGGACGATGTTTGCCGATCTCTGCAAATATGAAAGCGAGGACTTTTATCAGGAGCACAAGACCATCCGCTTTGATACCCTGTCCGGGTTCGGCGAATATGAGATCGTGGCAGTGTTCAAGACCGTTGCCTATTCCGAGCAGGGCTTCAAGTATTACCACTTCACCCGTGCGGAGTCGGCGGAGGACTTTGATGATTATATCGCCCAATGCAAGGCACTTTCTCTTTATGACACCGGCGTAACGGCAGAATACGGCGACAGACTGATCACGCTCTCCACCTGCGAATACAGCCGCAAAAACGGGCGCATGGTCGTTGTTGCCAAGCGGATCGCCGCACCCTCTGCGGAGGTAGGCAGCGATGAAGCCTGAAAAATATGTGGTGTCGCTTTCGGGCGGCAAAGATTCTACGGCGATGCTCCTGCGCCTACTGGAAGAAAAACGGCCTGTTGATCTGATCCTCTTTTGCGATACGGGGTTAGAATTTCCGCAGATGTACGAGCATCTTGCCCATTTGGAGGCGTATATCGGCAGACCCATTATCCGGCTGAAAGCGGAGCACGATTTTGAATACTACTTTCTGCACTACACGCCGAAACGGAAAAATCCCGCCTTGGAGCAGTACAGCGGCATGAGCTGGGCAGGCCCACGCAACCGCTGGTGTACGGGCATCCTCAAAACCCGTGTGGTGGATGCCTACCTGAAAGAGCTGCGGAAAGATTACACGGTTATTGAATATGTCGGTATTGCAGCCGACGAGCCGAAGCGGATCAAGGACAAAACCTATCCTCTCGCAGAATGGGGTATGACCGAAAAGGACTGTCTGGCCTACTGCTATGAACAGGGCTTTGATTGGGGCGGTCTGTATGAGATCTTTCACCGGGTTTCCTGCTGGTGCTGCCCTCTGCAAAGTCTGGACGAGCTGCGAAAGCTGCACCGGTATTTCCCAGACCTCTGGCGGCAGCTCGAAACTTGGGACGATGCCACTTGGCGCACCTTTATTAAGGGGTATTCCGCCCGTGATCTTGCTGCCCGTTTCGACTTTGAAGAACAGTGGCAAAAAGCCGGTGGAAATATCCGCAGCCGTGCGTTTTATGCGGCGATGCGGGAAGAGATCCAGCGGCGCAGAACGGAGGTGAAACCATGCCCGACATCAAGACGAGAGATGTGGTCAAGGGAACGGTAAAGGTGATCGACAAATCGGCGGTAGCTGCCGAGCGGATGAAGGATGCCTATGTCCGCACCAAGGACAAGGCGGAGCACGGTGTTTTTGCGGCGGAATCCTCTCCCGAAGAATATGCCGCCGACCGCACTTTGACCGGGACGGAAACGGCGGCGCACGAAGCCGCCCACGGGCTGGATAAGGCCGACCGCAAGGGCGTAAAAACCACCAAGGAGAATATCTCCAAGGCAAAGGACTATTTTCAGCGGAGAAAGGCAGACCTGCCGAAAAAGCAGACGAAGGATGCCATGCGGCGAGTGCGCCGCTCTGCCGATACTACGCAAAAGGCGATCAAGACGGTAGACCGCAGCGGCAAAACCATCAAGCAGACGGCAAAATCCACGGGCAAGGCGGCGGTCAAGACCACGCAGAAAAGCATCAAAACCGCCGAGCAGACCTCCCGGACGGCCATAAAAACGACGCAGGCTGCGGCAAAGACGGCGCAGAAAACCGCGCAGGCCACGGCAAAAGCCGCTAAAACTGCGGCGCAGACTGCCCGTGCAGCGGCAAAGGCAACTGCGGCAGGCATCAAGGCGGCGGTCAAGGCTACTGCTGCCGCTGTCAAAGCCATCGTTGCCGGAACAAAGGCACTGATCGCCGCCATCGCTGCGGGCGGCTGGATCGCCGTTGTCGTGATTATCGTTATCTGTCTGATCGGACTGATCGTCGGCTCTTGCTTCGGCATCTTTTTCTCCGGTGAGGACAGCGGCACGGGACAGACTATGCGGCAGGCCGTGCAGGAGATCAACGCTGATTATCAATCGCAGATCGACACCACAAGGGCAACCATCATCTACGATGAGCTGGAAATGTCCGGCTCCCGTGCGGTGTGGCCGGAGGTGCTGGCGGTGTATGCGGTGAAAACCACCACCGATCCCGACAATCCGCAGGAGGTCGCCACGGTGGACGATGCCAAGAAAGCCATCCTCAAAGATATTTTTTGGCGGATGAACGAGCTATCTTCCCGCACCGAGAGCAAAACCGAGGAAGTCATCACCGAAACCGACGACGGCCACGGGAACATCGTGGAAACCACCACAACGGTCACGCGCACCTACCTTTATATTACGGTCAGTCACAAGACAGCCGAGGAAATGGCAGACCATTTCAACTTTACCGCCGATCAGCGGAAGCAGCTTTCCGAACTGCTTGCCGAGGAAAACCGCAGTATGTGGTCTGCTGTCCTCTATGGCATCTACTCCGGGGACGACGCCATCGTTACGGTAGCACTGTCGCAGGTTGGCAATGTGGGCGGTCAGCCCTATTGGTCGTGGTACGGCTTTGACTCCCGTGTGGAATGGTGTGCCTGCTTTGTGTCGTGGTGTGCCAATGAGTGTGGCTATATCGACAGCGGCGTTATCCCGAAGTTCGCAGGCTGTGTCAATGGGGTGCAATGGTTCAAAGATCGTGGACAATGGCAGGATGGCAGCTTTGAACCGTCCGCCGGTCAAATCATCTTCTTTGATTGGGACAACAAAGGCAGCTCCGGCCCGCAGGATGGGCAGTCCGATCATGTCGGCATCGTGGAGAAATGCGAAAACGGCATTGTCTACACCATCGAGGGCAATTCCGGCGATAGCTGCCGACAAAACCAATATCCCGTGGGGCATTATGAGATCCTTGGGTATGGAATACCAGCCTTTTAATTAGGCCTATAAAAAGGAGCAAATGGCATAGACCAAAGATGCCATTTGCTCCTTTTGCATGTTACATACCGAATGGGCGGAAAAATCATTAGATGTGTTCAGCTACGATTTTTCCGTTCTTCTTGCATGGGAAATTGAACGATATGATAGAATTTCTTACTTTCGGGGTCAAAACGCATCGTTGCAACGCCGTGATATCGGGCTACTATACGCCCAATGCTCTTCAGACCAACACCATGAATTCCGGGATTGCGCTTTTTCGTTTGAAACAAGCCCTCATGATCCGGCACCGGCGGTGTATCGCAAGAATTGACAACTGAAACGATCACAACCTGTTGATCCTCATTTTTCTTTACGGATAGCTCTATCGTCCGTTCTGTAGAGGAGCTCGCCGCCTCGAACGCATTCGTCAGCAGGTTACCATAAAAGGTCGTAATACTTGGGGCATCCATAAACGAAAGACAATTATCCCGGATATCACATTGAAGGGTTATTTTTTGGCTTTTACATTTATCCCGAAATTGCTGCAGCATGAAATTAAGTATGGGGTCAGAACATAATTTTACCTGCTGATCAGGCAGTACATCATCCACAAGTTTTGTAATATACTCGGATATCCCCGGAGCGTTGAAGTCGTTTGCCAAGCCGTGAATAGTATTTAGATGTCTTTTGATATCGTGTATGAGAATGCGTTGGTTTTCGGACTGCTTTTGCAGATCCTGATAATATGCAGCATCTGCTTCTTCTTTTTGAATACTCAAATTCATAGCCAGTTGTTCGGCGTGCATTCGCTGCAAATGGTTGTATATGACCATAAAAATCAGATTGACGATCAACAATGTCAATACAATGATTATCATGAGAAGTTCTACCGGCTTCGTCATCTCCGTGCGTATCCCGATATATACCACTACTGCCGAGACGATGACAGAAAAGATCGGTAATATGCAAAGCAATCCCATAAACGCAGGTTCTTCCTGAGCCTGTCTGTTCGGAGCCCAAAGCTTTGCAGCAATGACCGTTATTGAAAAATAAAGCATTTTACTGATCACAGCCATGACGATCATGATGGCTAAACTATCTGCATAGGCACCAAAACGGAAACCAAACAAGCTGATGATCCATGCTGCGATAATTTCTGTAATAGCCATGATCGAGGTCAGAAAAGCAGAATGCAATATGGCAGATCTCAGCTTGCATTCGTAATTCATCCATAGCAGCAGTAAATTAGAAAGGAAAAATGCTGCGCCATTCAAAACAACGCTGTTAAACCATGTAACGCCAAACAAAAGAAGATATGCAGCTGCAAAAGTGATACCGATTTTCAAGCCGGACGATTTTCTACAAAACAGAGCATCAAAATACAACCATGCAATGGTCGCTTCCGCAATATATAACACGCCATAGCAAATATATTCCGCCATCATTTCACGCTTTCCATATACCACAAGTAGGTGTCCTTGAATGCAGTATACCTTCTCCTTGTTAAGTAAGCAGTCATCTCCCTGCCCCGATATTTCAGCAGGATCGTATCTTTGTGAATAGAATTGACAAAGTGCAGATTGACGATATAGCTCCGGTGCGTCATATAAAAGCATGGCAAGGTCAAAGTTTGCCGCCAATACTCCATATTCTGTGTACTTTGCAGAACTCCATCTATCGTATGAACTAAAACTTTTCTCTGTGTCGCTTCAACGCAAATGATCTCTTCCGCACGACGAACGAATACTCCCTCATTCGTTATAATGGTGAACTCGCGGCTTTCCATATTGTACTGGTAAACTGCATCTTTCAGATTGCGAAACAGCCGATTTTTATCAATCGGTTTTGACAAATACCGAAACACCTGAAATCTCATGGCTTCGTCCAAATAATCCGGATAAGAGGTCACGATGAATATCTTTATATTTGGATTCAATTCTTTCAGCTTTGCACCAACATGGATCCCGCTAACGCCGGGCATTTCAACATCTAAAAATGCGATATCCGCACGAGCTTTAGCATTTAACAGAGCATCTCCGCTGGAATAGCAGGCAAATTCCGGTATCATTCCGCCCAGTTGCTCAAAATACTCCGATACATATAAATGCAGTTGCTCAAGAATAATCGAATCGTCATCGCAAAAAATCACACGCATAATAGTACCCTTACACTTTATATAAGTAAAATCATTATAGCATATTTTGTGCTTTTTTGCAAGCACCACCCCCGAATGTGCCATAGGAAGCATGACCAAAACCGCATCAAAACTGTCGTTTCGTGCGTGACCGATTGAATCGTCATACATTCAAGAGTAAAATATACGAAACGGATGATCATACGATATGTGCCGAACGACTATATCCCAAGGAGGCAAAACGAATTATGAACATTTTCCTCAAGCAGGCAACAAGAAGGCCGCTCTTTACCACATTGCTGGTATTACTGCTCAGTTTCTCTGTTCTGCTATCCTGCATCGGTTATTCCGCGTGGGAAAGCGCCAAAACACAGAAAAGTGAGATTTCAAATGGTTACACAACGATTGCAATCCCGATAGAGCCTGATCTAAGCAACCTGTCACCAGAGGAGATCGCCACCGCATTGCAGAATCGTGTATTTGCAGACAACGCAGCGCAGGAGGCTCCCCAAATCACCATGGTTGACCGTCGCTGCCTGCTTTCTGCTCATATAGCGGGCAGTAGATCCCTCTCTTCCAGCAGCATCGACCCATCTGAATATAATACTGCATTTGATGGAGAATGTTATTCTCTTGCTGTATTTGCACTGCGCTGCAGCGGCATCCGGGAGCAGCCAACGGAAGGTATGTTTCTGTATGATGCAACATTCAGCGTTGAGGAAATCGTCTGCTTGTCAGACGCATATAATACGTTCCCCAGACCTGATTCGGTACATATCTACAGCGATGTACGCGAATCGAATGGGGCAGTACCATTTGAAAAAGGTAAAACCTATCTTGTGTTCGGCCAATACCAAGATCATCGTGTCGTTCGGTCCGCCGATGGGTATGATCAGGTAAAAAATGAGAATCGCTACATTGTTCCGTTCCCTGAGATCAACAGCAATTTCTATGGTGAGCCCAGCAGTCTTGAACTTGGTAGTTATAATGGGCTGGACTACCATTTCCCTGCGGCAGGACAACTTCCTTGGGTCTGTGAATATACAGGGTCGGTGACAGATTATCTAAACAGCGATGCAGCTTCGACTTGGCGGGAAGATATTGTACCGCTTTGTCAGCTTAACTATGAGTCTGCGGCCGTGATACTGACCGATCGGGCGGAGAGTATGTATTCTTTTAATACCGGTGATGAGGCTTTGTTATCCGGGCGCTTTTTTACAGGCGAAGAGTACACAAACGGTGATGATGTGTGTGTCATCAGTGCAGCCTATGCTGAACAAAACGGCCTCCGGCTGGGAGATATGATTCAGCTTGACTACTATGATTCTGGATTTGGGGAATACAACAACGGTGCGACGGCGAATTCTATGCTTGCGGCGGAAGATCCGGGCCCTTATCGTCAACGATACTATATGTCTCTCGATGATGCGATCGGTGTATGCAAAAATTATACCGTTATTGGCATTTATACTGGCGCTCGATTCGCATTTGGCGCATATCAGCTTAATGCGGACACGATTTTGGTTCCCAAAGCATCTGTTCCTAATGCGCAGAATTATGAAACACGGGCAAATTCCTTACTGAACACTTTTGTCCTGAAAAATGGCTCTGCAAAAGAATTTGAAAAGTACATGGAGCAGCAGAACCTCGCTGGACAATTTCTCTATTTCGATCAGGACTTTTCTTCTATGCAGGAATCACTGGATGCACTTGAAACCAATGCCATGCGCCTGATGATGGTCGGCATCGGAGTATTCCTGCTTACTTCCGCACTGTTTTTGTTTCTGAATTTCCGCAGAATGAACTTGACGATCCGTGGTGTTCGCCTCTTGGGCAGGTCATCCAAGGCAGTATTCCGGGAAATCATCATGGCACTTATTCCTTTGGAAACCCTTGCAGTCTTGTTTGGCACATGTGCTGCAATTGCGCTATTTGATGTTGTTACACGGAATCTGCTTTCGAGCGCTCTTACGCTCCGACCGGAGGCAATGGCGGTTTCTGCTGTTACTGCATTTGTATTTCTCATGGTTTCTACTATGATCAGCACGGCGATCTTTGCGAACCGCAAGCTGATGAAAGCAAAATAAGGCTTGCCTTGAAAGGAGCATAATTGTCTATGTCTCAAAAAAACGGTCACGCTCTTGAAAGTGTAACACTGACTGCCATGCTCCGCCGATGGACATCAAGTCTGCTCCTTATTGCAGTTACTGCCGCAAGTGCTCTTTCTGCAATGATCTTACAGAATTTAACTATCCGTCAGGAGAATGCTTTATGCAACACGATTGAGAATACCACAATTTCCTGCACCGTAACAAATGCAAAAGGTACTGATTCCGGCAACCTGCAAATGCTTTCGGCTTTTGTAGAGATGTTGGAGGGGAAACGACGGTTGCGGGAATGCTATTTGGACGATTATGTAAAAAACGTGCGGGCAAAAGCGAAAATGTCATTGGAGAAACCGGAAGGCGCAACACTCAGCAGGATTCTCTCGATCGATTCCGATCCCGCTCTTTCTCAAGCAGAAGGGGTCTATGTCCAATTTTTTGAAGACTGGGAGGAAGGAGTTCTGCGCGGGCAAGAACAAGTATGCCTGATTTCATCTGACTTGGTCACCGATGGCGAATACATTACCGTTGCCGCCGATATGGGCGAATCTGCACGATTGCGAATCATAGGGACTGTTACAAACGGCCCGAGCAATGAAATATATTTCATGTCATGGAGTGAAGGCGTTTCCGTTGCTTTTCTGACGGACAGCTGTTCTTTCGATATCCGAAACAATCAAAAGCTGGAAGAAAGCAAATCGTATATTTACGAGTGGCTTGTTCGCCCGGATCTCAGCAATCAAATGGATGGTCTTACTTTTGGTGTTTTAATCCACGATGAGACCTATCAGAAAAATATAGAGGAGATTCAGGCGAACCTTTCCATGCTGCATCTGTTGCTGCCGGTTTTGATCATTGTATGCGGCGGCATCGGCTTTTTCGCAAGTTTTCTGGCAACTCGCGGCAGGACAAAAGAGTTTGCTGTCATGCGCTGCCTCGGCATGAAACAATGTAAAATTTTTGGATTGGTCATGGGAGAACTTTCTATTCTCGCTTTTACAGGTGCATTCTTCGGTATAGCTGGTGGCATTCTTCTGGAAGGCGAAATACAGACAAGTGCATTGCTTCATGCTGCGCTGATGACAGGTATATTTTTACTCGGTTCCGCGGCTGCTGCACTTCGGATCACAAGCATAAATGTTATGAATCTCATGAAGGTGGAGGATTGAATATGAATATCCTGACTTCCAAACAAGTTACATACGAATATAGAAATGCAGTCCAGACAGTAAGGGCTGTGAATGGTGTCAGTTGCACTTTTCAACAGGGGCATGTTTATGCCATTGTAGGGCCTTCCGGCAGCGGGAAGACTACATTTCTATCGTTGCTTGCAGGACTGGATGTGCCGACCTCCGGCACGATCGAATTAGACGGAGAATCCACGGCGAAAATGAACCGTGATTCTTACCGGCTGAACCATGTGTCCGTGATTTACCAGAATTTCAACTTGTTTCAACACCTGACCGTGTTGGAGAATGCGGCCTATCCCCTGTATGTCCGCAAAATGCCGAAGAAAAAAGCGGACGAGCTCGCAGCAGAAAAACTTCTGCAAGTTGGGTTGAAGGAGGATCAGTTCAAGCGGTTTCCCAATATGCTCTCCGGAGGAGAGCAGCAGCGAGTGGCTATCGCCCGCGCGCTAACCTCAGGCAGTGAGCTTATTCTGGCAGACGAACCTACCGGCAATTTGGACAGTGAAAACAGCCGAAACATTGTTGGTATTCTGCAAGGGCTGGCCCATGAGGGAAATCGCTGTGTTATCATTGTCACCCACGATCCCGCAGTAGCAGAGGTAGCCGATGTGCTACTAAAGATGAAAGACGGTAAGTTGATTCACTGATCCGTTGCATCACCTATTTGCACAAGGAAAATGACCGACAGTGCCATATACCAAAAGATTCGCTTGCAGTTTAGAGCCCATTTTGGTGACTTGAAGTCTTATGTCTTCAAGGATATGGCTACGGAAATCCGTAAAATGGTTGTCACCTTGCGGTGTATAGCAAAAACATGATGCCGATTTGATAGATGCTTTCGCTGCTGTGACCGGACAATGAGGATTATCCTGAAAGCATGACAAAAGCATCGGGCGCTTGATCCATCGCTTGCATCAATTATTCAACTTGATTTCTACTCATTCCTTGATGCTGAACTGCACGGTCATTATAATAATGAATTAAACGCACTTGCTTTGCGGCTTCTGCCGCTTTGCAGGTGCGTTTTGCTATATCTGTGCCTTTTGCGTGGCAGCGTAGGCTGCCGCAGCCCTCCGTCCGATTTGGATCATTCAAAAATTCAAATCGAAACGGAGGATAACGCTATGGATGGAAACCATCCGAAACGAAGAAAGGACAAATATGATCCCTATACCATCAGCACGACCGAGGACGGCCGCCATTGGCTGACCTTTTTGGACGGGCAAGGCGATCGGCATCATGTTGAGATCAGTGCTGCCGTATTTACACTGTTCGATTCCTTTGAGTTGGACGATCTCTCCTATCTGAACGAGGTGGATCGCCACTATGAGCAGTCGGAGCTCACGGAGGCATCGTTGTATGACCGAGCCGTGCATCGCCCGGCGACGGTCGAAGAAAGCGCTTTGCAGAGCATGGAATATGCGCAGTTACATAGGGCGATCTCTGAACTGCCCGAAATACAAAAGCGGAGGCTGATCCTCTACTACTTTCAAGGTCTGACCTATGAGCAGATCGCAGAAATGGAGGGCTGCACCAAACGGGCAGTAAAATTCAGTGTAGACATCGCCGTGGAAAAGCTCAAAAAGTTTTTCAAAAATTTTTGAGTTCAGACTACACAAATAGCCTTTAAGTGAGGAAACAGGTGGAGAGGTACGAAAACTCTCTGCCTGTTTTCCTTTTCGGCAAGCAGGGATGATCTTTGACAACCGAATACCCATTCATCAAGCACATTCCTATTGCCATTGTGAAAGCATGAGCCACATTAGCGGCTGCGCCACGATCTGCATTGCAGGGAGCGATAAACAGTCGGCTATCACGGGCGGGTGGCTCCCGCCCCGGCGACGACCGGCAATAGGGCTAACGATACTCCCGTCCAGCCACAGTCCGAGCGTGATAAGCGGCATTTCGACCGTGAAGCCGTCGCAGGCAATGGGGGCGGTTGCGAGAGAACCTCGTGAGGGTGAAATTCCCGTGGAGCCGACAGCCATCGGCCGCTTGATGACTTCCCAATAGAAAATCGGGGTGTCGAGGACAAATAGATTTTCTTCAAAATACTACGGTCAAGCGGCGGGACGGGTCAGACGAAACGGAGAATGTTTTATCTCTCACCGACCTCAATTCTGTTCTGCCGCTTGACCTCTACATAGGCGGAAACGCCTAAATACACAAAGGAGGTCATCACAGAATGAACCACACATATTTGCGCGGCGATATGTATTACGCCGATCTGGGCCGTGGCATCGGCTCCGAGCAGGAGGGCTACCGTCCTGTCGTGATCATTCAGAACAATGTCGGGAACAAACACAGCCCCACGGTCATTATCGCTTCCATTACGAGCAAAACCGGCGTGAAAGCCAAACTTCCCACCCACTACTACATCGACGCCGAGGACGGCTTGGAACTGCCCTCCATCGTCCTGCTGGAACAGCTGCGCACCGTCGATAAGCGCCGCTTGGGCAACTTCATCGGGCATCTGTCCGAAAAGCACATTTGCGGCATCAACCATGCGCTGGCGGTCAGCATCGGTCTGATCGAAAGCGTCCCGAAAAAACTGATCCTCTGCCTTTGCAGCACCTGCGCCGATAATTTCTACGGCACGGGTGCTTATTATTTGCGCAGGATCGACCCGCACCAAACGGCAAAAGACACCTGCACCTACTGCAACAGCCGAAAAGGGCTGGATTATGAGATTGTCCGCAAATAGCAGATGTTTTATCGGAAAAAGCTGAATTTGCACAAGTGACGCTCCGCCTTTCGGGTGATATAATCTTCTTGTCTTACAGGACAAGCAGGTACAATCGAGTCGCTTGTGAGAAAGGAGTTATGTGGTTGGAACAGATTGTACCGAAACACTCTGTCGGAAAGCGGACATACTCTGTCGATGAGATACGCTCCATACTGAATATCGGGCGCAGAAAAGCATATGAACTGTGCAATTCGGGAGAGTTCAAAATCGTCCGTATCGGCAGAACCATAAGAATTTCAAAACTCTCTTTCGATGAGTGGCTTGACAATATCACTGATAACGGAGGTATTTGATATGGCTTCAATCGTAAAGAGAGGTAAAACATATTCTGTCGTTTATTATGAGGGCGAGGGTTCAAATCGTCATCAGGTATGGGAATCGGGGCTGAGCTATTCGGCAGCCAAATCCCGCAAAGCAACGATTGAATATGAGAAAGAACAGAACACCCATGTGGATCACAATGATATTACCGTAAGCGAGTTCTTGTATGAGTTCATCGAAAAATACGGTGAGAAAAAGTGGGTGGCATCAACCTATGACGGAAATGTCGGCTTGCTCGAAAATTATGTCCATCCCTATTGGGGCGACAAAAAACTTCGCAGCATCCGCACCAAGACCGTCGATGACTTTTATCATTTTCTGTTGAACGAAGCAGAGCCGGCAACCAATATGGGCAAACCAAAGCGGGAGCATATCAGCCCCTCAACCATTCATGACATCCACAAGGTTCTGCGATGTGCTTTCAATCAGGCGAAAAAATGGGAGTACATTGCAAAAAATCCGTTTTTGGATGCGACACTGCCGGAGCACAAGGAAGCTAAACGGGATGCATTGACTCCCGAACAACTGCAAAGAGTGCTGGACTTTACCGACCGCACCGACATCTACGACTTATATGTGATGCACTGTGCGATACAACTGGCGTTTGCTTGTTGTATGCGCGGCGGTGAGGTCGGTGGAACGCAGTGGGAGCGCTTTAGCCGGAGTGATCAGGTGCTATACATCGACCGTGTGATTGACCGTGTTGATAAGAAACTGATTGAAAAGCTACCCAAAATGGACATCCTTTTCCGCTTTCCGAATCTCTATCCGGGCACACGGACGGTGATTGTCTTAAAGCAGCCGAAAACGGAGGGCAGTATTCGTACTGTCTACATTCCCGAAACCGTTGCAAAGAAGCTCGAAAAGCTCAGAGAGATGCAAATGAAGCTGAAACTGGAGCTTGGCGACGACGGTTATATGGATTATGGCCTGATTATCTGCCAAGCCAACGGCCGAGCCTGGGCACGACCCGGCGCGCCAGTGCTTTGAAAAACTGCTTTGACGGAGAAAATGATGGATCTTACGAACATAAACGATATAAAGGCGCTGCTTGCGCGGCACGGCTTCCGGTTTTCAAAATCCATGGGGCAGAATTTTTTGAC
>ERZ827150.2563-NODE-2563-length-19297-cov-2.973340_pt1 | contig 19297 bp, 20 predicted proteins | sample MGYA00519779_ERZ827150 | MGnify/ENA primary metagenome ERZ827150 (study PRJEB31778, sample SAMEA3449267) | human gut metagenome | biome: human gut; feature: human-associated habitat; material: faeces | place: United Kingdom | collected 2010/2012 ...
GCGAAAATTTCGTTATGAGATGCACATTGCCAGTAAATACGGGTGCCTGTTTGAGCCGAAGGCGAGTTGCACAGGAGTATTTACGAATAGGGCATTTACTTCGAATCGAAAGCACAGCAAGTCATTTACAATGGGGTATCCGGTTCTTATTATAGTGTCGTCAGATGCGCTTTGATGCGAAAGCGCAGCAAGTCATTTATAGAGGGCATCATATTTATGTCATAAACCCAGCAGGTGTATTCCTACTTATCCTCGGCTATGGTAATCACCAACTGGGATACGTCATAGCCGGTTTTTCTGGTTACGATGTCTTCTACCTGTGCCCGTTCGGTATCGGACAGGTTTGCAACAGGAAGTGTAACATCGACGGTATCATCATTTACGGTTACGATGCAGTCAGTGTAGCCTTTGGCTGTCAGGACGGTTTCTGCATCTGTTTCTTTCTCGATCGTATCGGTAAGTTTTACATAGCTGTTTACTGCTTCATCTTTTGCTGCACTGTCCATCGTTTCATCGTTGATGATCGCAAGCAATGCTTCTTTGCTTCTTGCGCGGCTCTGCTCCCGGTTCAGTTTTGCAGTCGCAAGATTACTTTTCATAGTCTGAGCACTTGTAAGAACAGCTTCTCCGATATCCTCCTCATCACTGTTCAGTTCTACATTTTCTTCAAGAGCTGCCTGTTCCAGATATGTAGTATCGGTATTCTCCGATGCAGCTTCTCCCACTTCTGTATTGTCAGAAATGCCCATCGTTTCTTTGTCTGCCTGATCTGTAAGTCCATCTTCCGTAACATCCGCTTTATCGCTGTCATAGCTGATAACTTCGGCATCCGCATTTGTCTCCTTTGCCTTTTGGCGCAACAGGTCGTCTCTTTTCCCTGCATTGAAATTCAGATAACCTGCAACTCCGATCATAACCGACAGGGCAAGTATCACCAGACGGTTTTTCTTAAAGATCTTTTTCTTCATCCATATCCTCCATGCTTTATTCTTGTTCTAATACAACTATCTTATGCGCCGGAACATCAAATAATGCCTGAACCGCTTCGGTTATTTTTATCGCAATCGTCGGATCGGAAGCCCCCGTACAACTGACCAGAACTCCCTCAATCTCCGGTTCCAGTGTTTTGCTTACATAGGGATATTCGCCGCTGTCTGCATTTGTCATAACAGAAGTCTCACTCCTGCTCTTCTGACTGCTGCCATCTGACTCACTATCGGACTTCGTCACATCCTTCTCTATGATCTTCTCGCCTCCATCTTTTAATGTGATCATGACACTTACCGTTCCGACGCCTTTCACCTGAGACAGTATCCCTCGCAGCTTCTCCTCCTGAAATGCTATATAATCTTCATAGCCGCTGTTTGCCGATGATTCTTCTCCTGAAATTCCCTGTCCATTGTCTGAGGCATATTCTCCGTTCTGTTGTTTTCCGGTCACTCCACCGGACGTTTTGTCCTGTTTCGTTCCGGTTAAAGCATCAAGTCCGGAAAATCCGTTTTCCTTATCAGACGGCCAGAGAATGACCAGCAGACAAATACCTGCAAGCAAAATTCCCATGCACTTTCGAAGTGCCGCATTTTTATCTTTTTTCAGTTCCTGCAGCTTTTGTTTGATGTTATTCCATATTCCTTCCATGCTCTCTCACTCCATTATATGTAACATGTCCGCTTTTAGTACATGTTATTTTGTCTGATATCCATTTATAAATACTTTGATCCTGTCCTCACTGATCTTATACTCTTTTGCGATCTCCTGACGGAGTTTTGCTGCATCCACGATTGTATCTGCTGCACTGTCTGATGTTGTAGAGACAACATCAACCTCAACCGCTGTGATCGTGTAATTCTCATCAAAGATAATCGCTACCTTGCTGTCCAGTTGGAATGTATCGCGCAAATGATCTTTGATCATCGTCTCCATGACATCTGTATAATATGTAACATCACCTTTTCCCGGTGTGCCTGCAACTGATTCATAGTAATAATCAAAGCCTAGAATATCATTTAAGCCACCCGCACTTAATACAGGCGTCAGAACAATGATCGCCAGTACAAAACCAACCGCCGTCTGCATGTATTTTCTGTATTTCTCATCCGGAAGCAAGAAAAATACCAGAGAAGAAAACAATATAAAAAGCACGATATTTTTGATCCAGGCTAACAACATCCAGCACTCCTTTCCCCCAATTTCTGAAAAACGGTTATGCATGTACCCGGATGGACAACCTGCTTTTCACCTCGCAAGCAACGTCATGAGTGTGAGGGAGATGATAAATAAAAAGGAAGCACACCAGATGCCACGCAGCATCAGTCCGATGGTCTGTGCCATAATGTTAATGCCGTCGGAAAACCGTTTATCTCCCAAGGGCTGCACAAATGCAGATACGATACGAAGAGTCAGATAGATCACTGCAATCTTGGTAACCGGCAGAAGCACCGCCAGCAATACGACGACTGCACCCGCAATCCCGATCGCATTTTTTAAAACCATGCCCGAACCGAGCAGGATATCCGAAACATTCTTAACTGTATTTCCACCCGGCAGCATACCGAAAGCTTTTAAGACGGCATTTCTCTCCAGCTTATCCACTGATGGAACGATCAGTCCCTTTATCACATTCATTCCGGTTACGACTGCAAACATGGTTTTCAGGATCCATCCTGCAATATTCCTTAATAACGTAACTGTCCTTGAAAAATGATCCTCGGCATTTAACTTATTCACAAGTCCGACCACGCCACTGCATTTGGTAAGCGGAAATACGATCTGAACGATCACCTTCTCACACAGAAAAATGATCAGCACCGTGATCTGATAGGTAAATTCCGCCGTGCCTGCACCATTTGTATAGGAGACAGCCAACGTATAAGCAGGTATAAAGGTGATCATCAGATCCGTAAGATCCGAGACTGCCGACACCGCTATATCGGAAACGATCGCAAACATTCCGAGCAGGATGGATACCACCATCAGATAGGTGACGAAGAAGCCGTTTCCACCTACCATCTTCCCAAACTTTCCGGACAGATTCGTGAATACCGAACCAAGAATGACAAGAAGCTGAAGGAGCAGGCGGTTATTGCTTTTTATCTCCCCTGTAAGTGTCTGCTGTATTGTTTCCAGACTGTAGTCAAGAAGCCCCTGAAGGTCTCCGTTTCGAATATAGGATATGACCTCCCGAAAAGAGAGTCCTGCCTGTTCTTCTGTCAACATGTCCATTTCGTCAAAAGCGTTTTCATCAAGTCCCAGATCCGTCTCATCAACATCCGATATATCTGTATCCACATCTGCCATTTTCATATCCGATCTTCGATATCCAGCAAACTCTCCCGGTTCGGTATTTATAAGTTCTGGGACAAACCCGGGTGGTCTTCCATTACCCGATTCCTGCATAGCAAATGTTTTCTGCTTCTTCCCGGCAAATAACACCACTGCGATTAAGATCAGTCCTGCCACAATGCCTGCTATAATCATTTTCGCTTTTTGTCCTCTCATAGTTCTACCCCATCAGACGAACAACCATATCGATCACATGGAACAGGATCGGCAGACTCATCACCACCATTGTCACCCGTCCGGCAAGCTCAATATGCGAAGCGATTGCTCCATAGCCTGCGTCCTTACAGATATTTGTCGCAAATTCACAGATATAGGAAATGCCAAGCATCTTAAGCAGGATTGATATATACTCCATATTGATATTGATGTACCCGGTGACGCGGTCGATGGAATCCAGTACATTTCCAAGTCTCCCTATGATAAAGCTGACAATAAATAAACACGCTCCAATACTTAAGAGCGTGCTGTACTCTGCATTCATTTTCTTTAGTTTTATCGCTACTAAAACGACCAGAACCGATGCCATACATACCGTAACAAGACTCATGCCTTTTCTCCCCTATCCACCGATATTTACAAGCTTCATAATGTCATTAAAGAATTCTACGATATATGGAATGATCCACGAAAGTACAAGGATAAGTCCTGCCAGATTCAGCAGGAATGCCAGCTCGTCCTTCCCCGAATGCTTTAATATCTGATTCAACAGTGCTACAAGGATTCCTACCGCACCTATCTTCAATAATAACTGTATCGTCATAAGCTCCTGCCACCCTTACCCTATCAGTATTATCAAAAAGATCCCTCCGAGTAATCCAAGTGACCTGGATACTTTATTTATCCTGTGTGCTCTGTCCTTTTGTTCTTCATACTCTGTCTGCATGTTCTGCTCCCACAGCTTCAGATTTCTGATCTGCATATCGATATCCATATAACACAGCCATTTTCCAAGCTCTTTTACCGCACCAATCTGTACATCCGTCAGATAGCTGTATTCCATCAGACTTTCGATACTGCCTGTCCAGATCTGCTCAAAAGAAGAAGCATATTCTTCCGTCCGAAACTGCAGAGCCAGCCCGGCAAGCCAGTCTCCGATCCTTCCCCCTGCTTTATCCGATCCTTCCCGAATGATCTCGGTGATCTCCGATGCACTGTATGCCAGATGCCCATTTGCCATCCGGACAAATATCAGAAGCTCGTAGATATCTTCCACGCGCCGGTTCTGATAAACTCCTATCGTCTTTCCTATCCCATAGGAAGCTGTGACCACCAGAAGCATTCCAAGAATCTTTATATATAACATATGTACGCCTCCCTGCACTTATGACAGTTCTGCTACAGCCGCTTCATTTTCATATGCCGATGTCAGGCGTTCATCCTCTGCCATAAAGAGAACACTTCCCCGATCGTCAAATATCGTCCGGATCTCTCCTGTCCGTTTGCGATTGCTCAGCACGATATATCGTTCAAATACCCTCTCATCGACCAGCTTCCGTAGTCCCGGACGATTCCTGATATCATCAATGGAATTGCCATGTACGGTTGCGATCAGCTTACAGCCGCAGTTGATCACGCTGTAGATCGCATCGATATCATCTCGGCTGCCAATCTCATCCACCGCTATGATCTGCGGTGACATCGAACGGATCAGCATCAGCATTCCATATGATTTTGGACAACAGTCAAGAATATCCGTCCGTATGCCGATATCATTTTGTGGTACGCCTTTATAACAGGCTCCGATCTCAGATCGTTCATCTACGACACCGATAGTATTTCCTTTGAATCCTGGAAATCCATCCGACAACATCCGGATCATATCTCTAAGAAGTGTGGTTTTGCCACATCGCGGTGGGGAAATGATCAGTGTATGAAATGTCTCATTTCCATTTATTATGTACGGAAGAACCTTCTTACAGCATCCCTTAACCTGATGTGACAAACGGATATTGATAAATGATATATGTCTGACACTCTTGATCATTCCAGATTCCAGAATGACTTTTCCTGCAAGCCCTACACGATGTCCCCCTTGAATCGTTATAAATCCCTGCCGGATCTCATCCTCATATGCATAGAGTGAATAGTTACTGATATATTCCAGCGTTTCCCTTATATCGGCAGGTGCTACCATATATGCTTTCTTACATTCTGTGGTTCGCTTTCCCTTCTCCGTCACAAAATATTCCCGATTATCATAGATCACGATCAAGGGTTCATTCATCCTAAGCCTTATCTCCTGAAGCTTGTTATAATCATATATCTCACTCGAAAATATTCTCCTTAACGCTACGGATAATATCTTCAATATTTCATTCTCTCTGCTTTTTTCCAAACCGATTCACCTCATGCATATGTCATCTGTAACCATTTTCACCTGTCAGTTCCATCATCTGCCAATACTCGAAAAGCATCTGCTTTTCTGATATGATCTGATACCTAAAGTAGGATGTTACACACTTCTGATAGTTATAATGTATGCATGACAAATGAAATTTAGAACAAAAAAATACCACATTCCTTTCTGAATTTTTCAGAGTGAAATGTGGTATCAAAACCCGATGCGCAGATCTTTGACATGAAGCCCTCACAATGGATCGGCACCATGATCGTACATCCCACGCAGCCCTGTGGTGAATGGGATACAAATACGGAATCCTCTAATGACATCAGTGCTGCCATACTGTTGATCTGCTGACACTGTAAGCCCTGTGCAAAGCTTCGATCTGCTCGCTTCAGGCACCCTTTTTGTAATTTTCTTCTACTTCTTTTTCCTGTCGTGCCAAGGTCGTTGACCCTGCCGGGTCTGCTCTCACGCACACCGGAATACTGAACGTTTGCCATGTTTGCTACCTCTCTTTAATTATTGGACATTTGTAACTATATCTATATCACAATGATTAATCACCTTTGACATTACCAACCAGGGGACGCTTCCGCTCGTTGAGTCCTGCAGCGGTACTAAGATGCTGCTTGCGCACCACCTAAGAACCGGCGGACTCAAATGCCCCTGTTTTGGTAAGTCAAGATGCTTAATCATTATCTGCTCCATGGATTTCGCAAATGTCTATCATATATTAAATAACGTATTGATCTACCATCAGGTTGTTTTGCCAATCGACGAGATCGGCTAATGTGATGCCCTCTAATACATCCTGTATTGCCTGATCGAGTTTCTCCCAGATCAGTACGCTGACACACATACTTCTGTTTTCGCAGTAGGCTGCGTTAGCGCCTACACAGTCAGCAGGTGCCAGACTTCCTTCTACCGTTTCTAATATCTGCCTCACCGTATAATTCTCCGGTGAAGCATATAACATGTATCCTCCACGCGCTCCACGGACACTTTTTACCAGTGATGCCTTATTTAATATTGCAACGATCTGCTCCAGATATTTGTCTGAAATATGCTGTCTTCTTGCAATATCCTTTATCTTAACCGGCTCACCATTATAATAGGTGGCCAGATCCAGCATCAGTTTTATCGCATATCTTCCTTTTGTTGATATCTTCATCTTGACCTCCCTGTCGTTGTTATCTGATTAAAATGATTCCATGCTTCTATACATCATCTGAATCTCATCTATTTTTTCTGCAAACATGATAAATTGTCGTTTGTATTGTAGTATACTATTTCTATAGGATTTATCAAGTACAAAATTATTTTTTATGGCGATCTATCCGGTTGTAATAAAATATTATCTTCTTTAATGCATCTTCCACTGAACAATCCACGTCAAATGCTGCATTTTCTCATTGTTATAAAGAAAAGGCAGCTGTCTTATGCAGGTAGACAACTGCCTTGCTCACTTATCGTAATCTCAATCTATCGTCTATCATGCATATGAAAAATAAACCGTATTCATCCATACAGTCTGACAACAGCAACAACACATTCCCATATCATATTTTCTGTTTATCCTACTGTTTTCATATGTCATGATCGAACCTCCTGTGTTTTAATCTCTACTTATCTCATAGGTTTAATATGTTTTAACTTTATGGGCTGATTATATATTACCAATATCTTCCTATCAATATATTTTCTCAATAATTTTTAAACTCAGCCAATTATTTTAAATAAAAAAGACTTTGTCGAAACAACTCATATCCTGAAAACTATTCTTCAGAAATTATCTTGTTCCCGGCAAAGCCTTTTCCTTTTTACTATTTAATTCATGCGTTCTTTGTTATTGATCGCTTCTTTCGAATTTTCTGCCGGTTTACTGGAAGAATCCGGCATCAGCGGACTTATTATAGATTCCATAACATCCAAGCGTAGTTGCATCAGTAGAACGAGTCTGCCACCAGGACAAGAATCCGTCAGGCAATTCTGAGACAGGTGCATCCGGAGTATAGAAATAAATCTCTGTTCCGCTGTCCATGCCGGATGGCTCTCCTTCTTTATAACGGATACCATCTTCTATTCGTTCTGCTTCTTTATCAATAACAACGCTGTCAAGCGTCATGGAATATGTATAATCATTTACTTTTTTGATATTTGCAAACTGTCCGCTGAAATTACAGAAATACACCGTTCCATTTGGATAATCATTCTCATCTCTTTCTCCCATTTCCGAATCGGAAAATGCTCCCGTAAATGATCCATCCTCAGATAACGTGAGCGTTGTACTCCACCCACCGGCTCCACTGCTAAATACCATATCCATCGGATAAGTACCCGGCAGAGATGACACATCTTCCGACTGTGCTTCCGTTGTAGAAGCTTCAGCCTCTGTTGTACCGGTATCTTCTTCAGAAGAAGCCGCCTCTGTTGTCTGTGTCTCAGTCTCGGCTTCTGTGCTGACTGTCTCTGTTGTCTGGGCTTCTGTCTTCTCTGTCGTTACTTCGGTTGATACCTCCGTTGTTCCTTTCGTCTTTTCTGTCGACTTTGATCTTTCACCATTACATCCAGCCAGCAAACCGGCTGCAAGCGTTGCTGCAAGTACTGCTGTCACGATTTTTCCTGATTGCGTTATATTCTTTCTCATGTTTAAAATCCTCCTGCATTCATTTATAAATACATTTCCAGAATTCTTATTGCGACCCTCATCACAATGCCTTTCCTCGGCTGTTTTCGAATACAAAAAGTATATGCTTGTCATCCCGTTTTGTCAGCTTAATTATTCGTTATAGATGTTGCATTTCGTTTACGATTATTACGGTTCTTTAACCAATCTTTGAACTCCGGCAGGGTCTTTCTTCCGGCTTCCGTAACCGGCTTCACCCATTTGCCTGATCTGGTATAAACAAGCTCGATTGCCAGACGCACCAGCTCATCCGTATATACAAATGAGAATACCGCAAGGAAAGGCAGATGTAAGACCATGCCTGCGATCCATGTCGCCGGAACGCTGACCAGGAATAAACCGCCAATCTCCACATAGGTTCCGACTCTCGTCTCACCTGCTGCCCGATATCCCTCATTCATAATATAGTTACAGGTTCGAACGGCACCGAAAAACAGGTAAATATATAACATATACATGCCATACCGAAGTGCCTGATCACCCAGTCCAAATAAGCCAAACAGCGGTTCATGCAATAACGAACAGATCAGCACAATCCCGAAAGTAACTGCCGGACAGAATAATGCCGACCGCTTCATAAACCGGTATGCTCCCTTATGGTCACCGGCGCCGACAGACTGTCCGATCACAACGCTGGTTGCATTTGATAAGCCGCCAAAAAATGCATAGACAAAGCCCTCGCAGACACGGAACGCCGCCATAGCCGCAATCGCGGATTCATTCTGATGTCCGATCACAATATTGATCAGCATTTGTCCTATTCCATAAAACAGTTCATTGCAAAGGATCGGAAATGCATTTGACAGATATACTTTGATAAATCCGCCATGGACTAAGAACATCTGACTCAGACGAATCCGCACTTTGCATTCTGAACGCATCAGATAGATAAACAGCAGTAATAAATTGATGATTGCAGATGCAAGTGTTCCGACTGCTGCACCGGCTGCACCCATTTTCGGTGCGCCGAATTTACCGTATATCAATACAAAGTTCAAACAGAAATTCACTACCAATCCTACGATGGAACAGATAAGCGGCGCTTTCACCCGCTCTGTTGACCGTAGCAGGAAGCTGATAAGTACAGCAAATACCTGAAGCGGATATGCCCATCCGACGATCCGCATATACGGCTTTCCGATCCGGATAAATACTTCTTTATCTGTATATACCCCCAATAAGAATTCCGGTCTGATAATACACAGAGATGCAAATGCAAATCCCACGATTGCCATACAGATGAAAGTGATACCGAATGTACGGTTAATTCCCTTTTCATCATCCGCTCCCCAGTACTGGGAAAAGAACAGGATCGACGCACTGGCGAAGCCCCAGTAGCAGCTAAAGAACAGTGAGCTGATCTGCGAACAAATACCAACTGCTGCCACACACGACTCTCCCAGTCTTCCGATCATGATCGTATCTACCATACTGGCTGTTGTAGTTAATAAATTCTGTAATGCGATAGGAAATGCGATTGTTAACATCACATACAGAAAGGATTTTTTGTTTTTCATATTTCATTTATCACGTTTATGAAACCTTGATCGTTACCTTTTTCGTTTTGCTCCTATATACAGAGGTGCCCTTTGCTTTAACCGTAATGGTATAGGTTCCTCGTGGTGTTCCCTTCTTTACTGTTACGCGTCCCTTTTTTGTAACAGTAATATATTTTTTTGCTTTTTTAGCAACGGAATACGTTACCTTTCCCTTAGCTTTCTTAACACCAACTGTAAAGGTATGCTTACTTCCCAGTTTTCCGGTTGCTTTTTTCACCTTATATTTTTTAGAGGTGACATTTAATTTCATTGTGTTTGATTTCTTGATCACAAGTTTTGCGACATTGGATCTGGCCGTGTTGCTGTTTTTCGTTGCCTTTGCAACTGCCACTACATAATAAGTTCCAACTTTATATGGATATGATGCCAGTTTCTTTTTACACTTAGCATCTGAATAATACCGATATGCGATTGCTCCTGCTTTTCCTTTTACAACAGCAGCATCTATCTTCTTTTTCTTTCCCGTATAGGTGACAGTTTTATTTTTCAGTTTCAGGACAGGTGTGGTTTTCGCAGACTGATCCGATTTTTTATTTTCTTTTACAGTTAAAGTAATCGACGCCTGATAATATCCTGTCTTACCTGTAATCTTTACCTTACCACTTCCTACAAATGAAATTTTTCCATTTGAGTCTATGGTGGCAACACTCTTTTTGTCCGATGTCCATGTTATATTGCTGCTTGTAAATGGACAATAGATCTCAAATCCCGGGTTTATCAGCATCATTTTCGCATTCGTGTGCTTCCCAACTACATAGGAATCTGCGTCTGTCTGTATTTTAAATTTATATAAATAAGTCTCAGCATCTCCCCACATTATGCCTGCAGTGGTAACCGCCTCTGTAAATTCGCCTTTGGGGATATTGACACTCTGTATTACCATCCGGTCTTCCTGTTTAACTGCTTCCTGTGTCACCTTTGATCCAAAGCATTGTACCCATGTATAAGTTCCATTAATATAAAAACATCCAACACCTATGGAAGTATAATCTTCATCTAAAATATTTTCTCTATGACCTGTTGAATTCATCCAGCTATCCATTACAGATTCAGACGTTGTCTGATTGATTGCTATATTTTCTGCTATCATATTCTTATCTGCCGAAAAACAGGATGCTCCATCCGGTCTGGTATGAGAGAATAATACAGCCTGATCGCCCGCTCTAACCATAGCAGTTTCCAAAAGACCCGTATCCATAGTCAATGCAGGTAATCCATTTTTTGCTCTTTCTTCATTCACCTTCGTCAATACTTCAAATGCTTTTGTATAGTCACGTTTTCCGGTAATCCGTATGGTCTCCACATATCGAAGTCCATTTGCGCCGAATTTGACCAGATCCTTATTCTCGCAATTTATGATAACAGTTGAAGAAAATGCATTCTCATCAACAAATTGCGTTGAAGCCGGAAGTGTTATCGACTGAAGAGACGGGCAATTTGCAAATGCTTGACGATATATAATCTTTACGTTTGGAAGGTATACATCCGTCAGTGAATAGCACTGTGCAAAATCAGCATAAGCTATTGATTCCAGTCCTAATCCACGGAATGTCTTAAGGTTACTGCAGCTGTTAAATACCGACCCTCCCCATTCCTTCATCGTCGCAGGAAGCGTTATTTCAGTCAATCCCGAACATCCTAAAAATGTCCGCATTCCAAGTGTTGTTAATCCGCCAAAATCAATAGAGCTTATATTTTCACACTCTTCAAACATAGAATAGGAACTCTCTTTTAATCCACTGCCAAATTTTACGGCTGTGAGCATATTACATTGCTCAAATGCAAAATAACCGACTTCGCTGATCTTATCTGAAATCGTCAATGTTCCCGATAACTGAGAACGATAGAATGCTCCTTCCCCCAGCGTAGTTACATTTGCAAAGTCTACTGAATTTAAACCTCTTACATTATAAAATGCATATGCTCCAATCTCCTTTACATTTGCCGGTATCGCAAAGGTTCCGACTCTGCTTTGGAACGGATACATAACAAGCACTGTTCCATCCTTTGAATATACAATACCATTCTGTGCAATATAGGATGGATTTCCCACTGCAACTGTATAACTCTCTATCGTGGTATTTCCGAAAAACACTAATGGTGAAATAGATGTGATACCTGCAGGTATTTCATATGTTACAGCACTTGTTCCCTGGAACGCATAAGATTCCAGGCTTGTGGCACCCGGCGTTACAATCTTTGTTACAGCCGAACAATCACAATATGCACCACTGCCAACTGTATTCACACCAGATGGCAATACAATCTCTGTCAGTCCATAGCACTCATAAAAGGCGGCATCTCCGATCTTTGTCAATGTATCCGGATAACTTACCGATGTAATCGATGACATCTGTAAAAAATTCCGGTTTCCTATACCTGTAATACCTCTCTGGATTATAACTTTCTCAACATTGAATGTAATCCATGGTGCTTTATTTGATGAATCAGCATCCGGCATATCGCCACTTCCTGATATCGTAAGCGTGGTACCGGAAAGGCTCCATGATATATTCCCCCATGTTCCGCTCTGTGTTGTACTGTCAGTGCTATACATAGCTATATCATAATCAGAATACAACTCCGGTCCCGAACTATTTTCTTCTATTTTTACATATCCTGCCGCCGGCTCCTGATCCGCCTCTGTCTCAGCTATAATATTCGATGTCTGTTGCTCTGCATGAACAAGCTTAACCGGAGTCCAAAGCATTCCGCATATGGCTCCAATTCCTAATGCTATTGTAAATTTAAATCTGTAATTTCTCATTTTTCTCCTCTCATATTCATATATTATTCATAACTATACTGTATCTTTAAAATGTCGTTTTGTCTATAGAAATAATCCCATTTTTCTCCATTTATCCGTATGCTCTGTTTTTTCATATGATCACTGGCGTAAAAATTCTCGTTCTACCCGTGTTATTTTTAAAAACAATTTATATAGCACTCTGTTCGTGTTTTTTGTTTTTACTATTGTCTTATTTAAAATAGAATGATAATGTAATATACAGAAAGCATGGTATATCTTTCATTAATCCGATTATATCGGGTCATTTTCTTTTGTTACTATAAATAACATTTTGTCAAGGAGTACATTATGAAGAAATTATCTACTGCGCAGCTTGCAGATACTATTATAAGACTACGCAAACAACAGCATATGACTCAGGCACAGCTTGCTGCCGAAACCGGAATCAACCGTTCCTTAGTTTCACGTATGGAGAAGCAGGATTTTATGCCATCGATTGAGCAATTAGAAGCTCTGGGCGATGTGTTACACTTCGATATCACAGAATTATTCATCAGCGACCTACCTGTGAAATATCCTTCTCCATCACCATTAAAGATCGCAATCGCCGGAACCGGCTATGTCGGATTGTCCATCGCCACGCTGCTTGCACAGCACAATCATGTGACCGCTGTTGACATTATCCCTGAAAAAGTAGACATGATAAACAGACACCAATCCCCGATCCAGGACGAATATATCGAAAAATATCTGGCTGAAAAAGACTTGGATCTGACTGCCACAACCGATGGAGCTATGGCGTATAAAGATGCAGACTTCGTTGTGATCGCAGCTCCGACCAACTATGACAGCACAAGAAATTATTTTGATACATCTGCTGTAGAATCAGTGATTGAGCTCGTTCTGGACGTCAATCCCGATGCCATCATGGTTATCAAATCCACGATCCCGGTAGGCTACACAGAATCTGTCCGAAAAAAATATCACACCAGAAATATCCTGTTCAGCCCGGAATTTCTCAGGGAATCAAAGGCTTTATATGACAATCTGTACCCAAGCCGTATCATTGTATCTACGGATAAGAATGACATCCGTCTGATCGAGGCTGCCCATACATTTGCCGCCCTCTTACAGGAAGGCGCCATAAAAGAAAATATTGAAACGCTATTCATGGGATTTACCGAAGCAGAAGCCGTAAAATTATTTGCAAACACCTATCTGGCTCTCCGCGTATCCTACTTCAACGAACTTGATACCTATGCAGAGACCAAAGGACTGAATACCAGAGACATCATAAATGGTGTCTGTCTCGATCCCCGAATCGGCAGCCATTACAACAATCCGTCCTTTGGCTACGGCGGTTACTGTCTGCCAAAAGATACAAAACAGCTTCTTGCAAATTACAATGATGTTCCACAGAATATGATGAGTGCGATCGTAGAAAGCAACCGCACCAGAAAAGATTTTATTGCAGACCGTGTTCTGAATCTTGCCGGATATTATGACTATAACCATAATGGAAATTATTCCGCAAACCGCGAAAAAGAATGTATTATCGGCGTATACCGACTGACAATGAAAAGCAACTCTGATAATTTCCGTCAGAGCAGCATACAGGGTGTCATGAAACGAATCAAGGCCAAAGGAGCAACCGTCATCGTCTACGAACCGACACTGGAGAACGGAACAACCTTCTTCGGAAGCAAGGTAGTAAATGACTTAAATGCTTTTAAATCCATGTCGCAGGCAATCATCGCCAATCGGTATAATTCTGATCTTGACGATGTCCGGGCAAAGGTCTACACCAGAGATTTATTCGAACGGGATTGATGGAGGTGAAGTGCACTTAATATGTCCACATAGACATCTCCTGCTCCGGTGATCACCACCAGCTGTGTATCGCACATATCTAAAAACATATCCAGCGAATCACACATGCGAAGCATCGTCCACACCTGTTGCAGACTGCGAAACATTGAATCGAAAAATACATCTCTGGTTGTATATTTCTCTCCGGCAAACAGTCTGGCAGTCACCATCTGGATATTGGCTGCCCGCTTGTTCAACTTATTCAGTACTTTTTCACGAGACGGATCAATTGCATGATATGTAACACGTAATGTACTTTCTAAAAATGTCTCAGTCATCATGCGATCCGTCAGGAAATCGTACTCCGGCATACAGATGCTCATCGCAATTATCTTTTTCTTTCCCGGTGTATAATCCTGTAAATAGTTTCTCTCTTTATCATATAAAACAAGAGCACCTTTCTCTTTTAAACGAAGTTTATGCCATAAGATCTGTTCCTGTGCATACAACATACCTTCCCCAAGTGTCTTAAGAACATCGACATCGTCAGCCTGTTCATAGCTGCCAGGAAGCGGACATTTCTTTATCTCGACAAACATCACCCGCTCGCTTCCCTCTAAGATCATATCGCAATTACGTTCCGGCAGATCTCCATCCGGCAAATATTGTCCTGTGATATATGGGAAATGCTTCTCCCGGAACATCTGATACACCATTTCCTCCAGCCGTTCGCCCTGATATTTGCTGAATACTGTTCCATATCTTGCAAATATGATCTGAAACATCGCCTCATAAAATGCATATCCCTCCATCCTACCATCCAGACAGAAATATGTGTCCGCATCCAGTCTGACAAGCGGCTTGCGCCAGCTATTTGTCGCATCGAGATAATAAGAAAAATCAACATTTATGGAATCTGCATCATACGCAATATCCTGTAAGATCTGATCTAATTTGTATGAACTGATACCTAACCGATCGGCAAATTCCTCTCTTTTAAATATCCTCGGTCCCCTTGCCTCCTGCATCACATACACGGCAAGTTCCTGATAATTATGAAACGAATATGCTCTCATCTTTTCTTTTCCGGTGCCATAATACGGTTCCAGCATGTTCTGTAAAAGGAGCTTTACATACTCCGGATGATATTGCCTTGGAATACACATTTTCTCAAAACAAAGATTCTTTGCCAGCTTATATGGGAAATCCCCTATCTCTGTAAAGACATCCTCCCAAGTCCGATATCCCTGTATCTGTAGCACTTCCAGATAATCCTGTGCAAGCCGGATCAATTCCTGATATCTGCGTTCTTTATATGAATCCGTAAAAATTGATTCTGTTTTAAGGTATTTCAAAGATAACTGCAACAGATACTGATATGGGATTCTTACTTTTATATTTCTTCTTTCCCCAAGTGAGATCTTATTCCGATAGATCAGATACCTGCCCAGCTTCTCATGATAATGGCCATATATCTCCCGTGCAAATAACTGCCTGATCACATACATTCCACCAAGTTCTTTTACCCGTCTTTCTATTTCATCAATCAAACGCCGCTCAGAATCCGCATCAAACTCAGGTTCATCAATTAATATCCGAAATGAAAAACCTGCATTTATCAGGTTTTTCATTGATTCGGTCAATACTTTTGTATCCTCAGACAGCACCGGCGCATATAGTTTATTTGCTTTCTTTGATGCCCGATAAAGTTGTCCGGCTGCTTCCATAATCTGTGGCAGATTGCTTACTTCGTAATAAGTACCATTTGAAAGATATGCCATCGTATGTCCAAGTATTTCTTCCTCAAGTTGAAAACTCCTGCCATTAATTGCTTCTTCAAGCTGCAAATGTACAATGAGTCGACGGAAATAAGTGCTTTGAAACCATGTTCCTTCGTACGTTTTTTCTCTGGCTTCATCCCGCTTATCTTCTTCATTTCCTTTCCCATCGTCAATGAAAACTGCCAGGCTTTTCAGCTCCGCCTCACATTCCTTTACTGACCGGTCGTTGTCCAGCCATGTATGTGTGCGGAATTTGTCTGCTAATTCTAATGTGGCATGATATATGTTGTTGAATGTTTTAGGGTTTGGTTGCATCGGTATCCTTTGTTTTTCTACTTTTTATAAATCTTCTGCCTTATATAAGGTATAACCTTCATAATAATAACTATGGTCAATGCCCTTCATATACACTTCTCTATCGTCAATCCTATCTGTCAAAGCCTGTTTTAAAATATACTTTATCTCAATATCTTTAATTGGACTTCTCTCCATTGCCAGCAAATAATCTTCTTTATCGACTGTACTCCAATCAATAACCTTTTTCAGTTCTCTCTTTAAAATCAAATCCAGCCAAATTCGTGTACTTCGTCCATTTCCCTCTCGAAATGGATGCACTATATTCATCTCTACATATTTTTCTATAATCTCATCAAATGTCGACTGAGGCATCTTCTCAACATTTTCTATTGCTGCCTGCAAATACATAACCGGAGCGAATCTAAAATTACCTTTTGCAATATTTACATTTCTTATTTTGCCTGCAAAGTCATATATTTCATCAAATAAATATCTATGAATTGCCACCAGCATCTGAAAAGATCCAGCTTCGTAAGTATCCAGATATCCATTTTCAAATAATTCTACGGCTTTTTTCTTGCTAATCTTTTCTTCCATTCTAGCCAGTTCTGCAGAATCTGTAATATTAAGTTTATTTTCTAAAGCCATAAGATACCCTTTCCTGTTATATTATAGACTGTATTTTAACTGTGTTGCTGCAACATATAACAATTATAGTCCGTTTGCGTATGCATCAGAAATATTATGCTATATCTATTATAGCATAATTCCGATATTCTTCTATCCGCCATTTAAATTATGAAGAATAAAACGCTACTAATCTTACTTGATCAATATATAATCATTTACTGACTATCTGTCTTCCAGTTCAACAAGCAAATTGAGTCCCAATTTTTCACAGATCTCATTTAAGGATCGAATCGTAAAATTATAATCTCTGCTCTCCCACTTTGATACCATTCCCTGAGTTACTCCCATAAAATCAGCAAACTCCTTTTGCGTCATTTCTTTATCAAGTCGTTTTCGCTCAATCGTTGCTGAAATTCTGGCTAATGCAACAGTCGATTTTATATCTGTTTTTGACATATTATCCACTACCCAACTGTTTGGTTTTGCCCTTGCTATTTTCTCTTCTATATCCATAACTCTTATTTCTCCGTATTCTACTTATAATTATTTTTCAGCCAGATTCTGCATTTCTTCCTATATATAATATTACCTATAAGTAATATCATTGGGTAAAATCCTATATCCCGTAATATATTTTTTGAACTAACAGCCTATTGTCTTTTTCATACATATTTATGGATATATGATTCGTGATTACGAATATTCTAAATAGAATCCCCACCAATATTGAAATACTTTTTTATAGTAGAACAGATAACACGCATTGTCAACTATTTAAATATACATTAAAAGAACGTACTATATATTTTTCTATGTATACATCAAATTTCTAACAAACTTATAACACATAAAAATGAAAATTTCCCATTGCATCAAACGATACGTCTTTTTATTAAACAATCTAAATTACTTTGTTTGATTTTTTTAAACAATAATTTGAATGTATTATTTTCATCACAGACTTTTATAAAAAGCAATGATACAATGCTCTCATAAACAAAGGAGGTATTTATACTATGGGTGAAAGAATTAAAGAATTACGCCGATTACATAATATGTCTCAAGATAAAGTTGCTGAATTACTTAATTGTGATCGAGAAAAATTATCTCGTTACGAAAACAATAAAATTGACAAGCCAGACTTCTTTTTTATCTGTCGGCTAGCAGATATTTTTAATGTCAATTTAGAATATTTTAGAATTTTGTAAAAGGAGGGTATATAAAAGTATATTTTTATAATAACAATAAGCATTACTAAACGTTTTAATAATACCTACTTTGCCGGAATAAATTTTATATGAAATATGCGAGGAAAAACAAAAATGACACAAGGTAAAAAAATTAGAAATCTTATTTTAGAATTATTATCTGACGGAGAAACCCATTCAACAAAAGAAATTAGAAATTATGTAGTTGAACATAATATTAAACTAACAGAAGACTCCACAAGAATTAGAAATATCTTATTTGCAATGAAAAAAGAAAATGCGAATTTTCTTAATGTTAAAAGGGGATTATATTGTCTACAAAGTGCAAACAATGAGGAACAAGAAATCTTTTCAGAATTAAATAATGCAATTAGTATAATTAAAACCACTATCAATGAATGCAAATCATTTAACTGGTATCAATGTAACGATCAGCAATTAAATATTGCACGTTCTAAAATTAAAATGATTATTAATCTAGCAGATATTATTGATTCTGAGCTATCATTATAATTATTGATTAATAACATAATAACCAGCTACATTGAAAAGTGTATAAATAAAATGGGCATGTAAACCAAAATCTATATATATAATCTTCTATGATATTAACTGAGCTAATTTCTAATGTAATGTGATATACTCCAATTCAATATCATTAATTAGACTTCTCTCCATTATAGCTTAATCTATATTTAATCATAATAATCTCAGTCAAATATCTGTCCTATATTTAATTACCAATCTTTTTCATATTCTATTTTAAATCCAAGTTTCTTTATCTTATCTATATACTGAGGATTATTATTTGCATCATATTCATTAAAATACCATTGAACATTTTTAGGGTTTATATACTTGCATATTTCATGAATATATATCATATCCACTT
>ERZ827150.2564-NODE-2564-length-19294-cov-4.141224_pt1 | contig 19294 bp, 10 predicted proteins | sample MGYA00519779_ERZ827150 | MGnify/ENA primary metagenome ERZ827150 (study PRJEB31778, sample SAMEA3449267) | human gut metagenome | biome: human gut; feature: human-associated habitat; material: faeces | place: United Kingdom | collected 2010/2012 ...
GATCATGCAGAGCTACGACTTCTACTACATGTTCCAGCACTACGGCTGCAACATGGAATTCGGCGGCAACGATCAGTGGAGCAACATGCTTGGCGGCACGGAGCTCATCCGCCGCAAGCTCGGCAAGGACGCCCACGCCATGACCATCACGCTGCTGCTCAACTCCGAGGGCAAGAAGATGGGCAAGACAGCCAAGGGCGCAGTCTGGCTCGATCCGAACAAGACAACGCCTTTCGACTTTTTCCAGTACTGGCGCAATATCGACGATGCCGACGTCATGAAGTGCCTGCGCATGCTGACCTTTCTCCCGCTCGAGGAGATCAACGCCATGGAGGGCTGGGAAGGCAGCCAGCTCAACAAGGCCAAGGAAATTCTCGCCTATGAGCTGACGAAGCTCGTCCACGGCGAGGAAGAGGCCAATAAGGCCCGTGATGCGGCGAGGGCTCTGTTCCTCAGCGGCACGAACGATGCCGATATGCCGACAACGGAGCTGACGGAAAGCCAGCTCACGGATGGCAGGATCGGCATTCTGGACCTGATGCTCGCCTGCAAGCTCGCGCCCACGAAGTCCGAGGCGCGCCGTCTCGTCCAGCAGGGCGGCGTGTTCGCCGATGACGAGAAGGTCGCATCCATTGACGTTGCCTTCACGGCAGAGCAGCTCAAGAACGGCGTCAAGCTCCGCAAGGGCAAGAAGGTCTTCCACAAGGCTGTTCTTGCATGCTGACGTTTCGCACTGCGGCGGAGCCCGACTTTGAGCATGTGAACCGGCTGGCCCGGCAGGTGCACGAGCTGCACGTCTCGCTGCACCCCGATCTCTATCGCTCTGTCAAGCATCCCATCTCCTGTGAGGAATTCCGGGAGATGGTGGAGCGGGATCAGCTCGTGGTGGCCTGCCGCGGGGAGCACATCGTGGCCTATGCCGCCTTTGCCGTGCGGGACTTTGACGGCGCGTCGATCCTGCCGCGCCGCGTGATGATGCTCGACGCGCTGTGTGTCGACGGCCCGTGCCGCAGGCAGGGCATCGCACATGCCATGCTCGAGGAGCTGTGCCGCCGTGGCCGCGCGCTGGGCTGTACGGACCTGCAGCTGGCCTGTGACAGCCGCAATACGTCGGCACTGGCCTTTTATGAAGCGCAGGGCATGCAGCGCAAGCTCATCCAGTTCCGCAAAAAGCTCTGACACGAAAAATCAGGGCGCATCATGCGCCCTGAAAAGCCTCGCAGAGTTCGCCGCCCGCAGGCGGCGAATCCAATAGGATCCTTTTCTCCGGCGGCGTGTACGTCGGAGAAAATACAAATCAGTCCGTTAGTGTGCGAATCGCCCGCTTTTGGCGGGCGATTCGTGCGCGCAGCGGACTGAAATCTTTTTGTTGGAAAAGCCCGAAAGGCTTTTCCAACAGTCGGTTTAAAGGCCCGTCATGGCTTCCAGAACGGCCCATTCTTCCATATCGAGGCCCTTGTTCATGCTGAGCGCCTCGTCGATGTCGATGTCGAAGATCTTGCCCTGATGTACGCCGACGATGCGGTTCGTGCTGCCCGCCGCAAGGATCTCCACGGCGCGATAGCCCATACGCGTTGCCATAACGCGGTCGCGGGCCGTGGGGGAACCACCGCGCTGCACATGGCCGAGGACGGTCACGCGCGGATCGAGCGCGATCTCATCGCGGATGCGGTTGGCGACGTCGAAGGCGCTGCCTGCGCCCTCCGCCACGACGACCATATAGTGCGTAAAGCCGTTCAGACGGGCATTGCGGATCTTTTCGATGATCTCGGTGTCGAAGCTCTCCTTGCTCTCCGGCACGAGGACGGCCGTCGCGCCGACGGCAAGGCCGACATACAGCGCCAGATGACCGGCGTTGCGGCCCATGACTTCCACGACGGAGCAGCGCTCGTGCGATTGCATGGTGTCGCGCAGCTTATCGATGCACTCAATGGCCGTGTTGGCCGCCGTATCAAAGCCGATGCAGTAATCCGTGCAGGCGATGTCGTTGTCGATCGTGCCGGGGAGACCGACGGCGGAGATGCCGTATTTCGACAGGGCCAGCGCGCCGCGGAACGTGCCGTCGCCACCGATGGCGACGATGCCGTCCAGCCCGAGGAGCTTGCAGGTGCTGACGGCCTTCTTCTGGCCCTCCTCCGTGCGGAATTCCTCGCTGCGGGCGGTGTAGAGGATCGTGCCGCCGCGGTCGATGATATGTGCCACGCTGCGCTCGTCCAGACGGACAATGTCGCCGTTGATCAGACCGTTCCAGCCGCGGCGGATGCCTACGACCTCGATGCCGCGGTACACGGCGGCACGGACAACGGAACGAACGGCCGCATTCATACCGGGGGCGTCGCCGCCGCTCGTGAGCACGCCGATGCGCTTTACTGCATTATTCTTGGTTTCACTCATATGATTACCACCAGTCTGCCGCTGACGCGGCACGAATTATCGACCCTATTTTACCGTATTTTTCAAAAAGCCGCAATAGGGAAATTCTTACGATTGTCCAAAAGCAGGCAAAAAGATCACCCTGTCAGAGAAGCTGCTCCGGCAGGAGCGTCGTGTAAACGGCGTCGCAGAGGGCAGCCACGGCCTCACGGTCGATGGTGTAATAAATGCGGCTCTCGCCCTTGCGGGCGCGGACGAGGCCTGCTTCAAGCAGCAGGCTCATGTGGCGCGAGATGGTAGCGGTCGTCAGTCCCATTTCCCGGGAAAGCTGCTGGCAGTAGGACGGCTGACGCGCGCAGCGGCGCAGCAGCTCGAACTTGCTCCGGTCCGCGACGAGTTTGAGCAGGCTGCATATGCCGTCGTCCGTCATCTGCAGGCGGTCAACGCGGAAGTTCTCGTGCAGCAGCACGCCGAGGTAGACCTGACGGCAGTCACTGCACGCCAGCTCGTCATAGGTATAGATCATGTCGCCGCCTGCCACGAGGCTGAGGTTGATATAGGTGTCCATTTCGGCCAGCTGCATGCTCTGGTTCGTAAATCGCTCCAGCAGCTCCGAAAAGGCGTGTTTCGCAAAATACTGCTCCCAGTGGTCGTAGACCGGCTGCAGCTGCGGCAGGATCCGCGGTAGAATATCCTGCACCCGCTGCGCGGCAGGGCGCAGAAGGGCGGAAAGCTCGTCAAACATCGCAGAATAGTTCGTCAGCAGCTTATAAAGCCGCCAGCGGTACTGCTCCTCGATCATCAGGCCGTCCAGCTGCTCGGACAGCGGCGGGATCGTTTGCCCCGGCTCCGCCGCATAGAAGCTGATGCCGCCGGAATTGATGTCCCGCAGGAGATAGGAGCCGTACAGCCGCTCCTCGGCGGACTGCCGGGTGCGCTGCAGCGACTGCTCCAGATCGGTCGTGCGGATATCGAGGAAGCTGAAGATCATCAGCTTGGCAAGGCAGGTATTCTGCCACTTGCTCTCCGTCTCCCACTTGCGGAAGAGCGTCTCCAGAGCCGGGCCGTCCTCCAGTCCGGTGCAGGCTGCCTCTGCCACCTTCGCGGCAAGTGCGCAGCTCTGCTCGATCTGCTCCCGCTCCGTGCGGGTGAGCTTGGAACCGAATTTCTGGAGCAGATCCCGCTTGCGCCCCTCGACGGACAGGCCGTTTACATGCTGATACAGGGCCTCGACGGTCTCATACAGCACTACAGGGGAGCGTAAAACGATCTGCTTCATGATGCATTCTCCTTTCTTGGAAGCGCCCCCGGCACAGCAGGGCCATGCCGGGGGCTCTATGTGTTTATATGCCGTGTTTATGTGCCCATTATATCATATGCTTGCGGGAAATGCCATGTTTATTTCTCCACGACAGCCGCGAAGCGATGCAGGATAGCGGCAGCCTGTGCGCGGCTTGCCGTTGCCTTCGGCATGAGATCCTGTCCGTCGCCCTTGACGAGCCCGGCCTTCACGGCCCAGCCCATGGCCTCGCGGGCATAATCGCTGACGCTGGCAGCATCGCGGAAGGCATCGAGCGTTCCGGCCTCGGTCTTCACGCCGCAGAACTTGGCATAGCGGAAGAAGATCGTGACCATCTGCTCGCGCGTGACGGCGGAATCCGGATCAAACGTCCCGTCGCCCATGCCGAGCACGATGCCGTTCTCGTTGGCCCAGGCAACTGCTTTGGCATAGTAGCTGTCAGCCGCGACATCGCGGAAGTTTGCCTCTGCCTTCGGCTCCGGAGAACCGACCATGCGGTACAGGACCGTGACGAGCTGACCGCGGGTGAGTGCCTGCTCCGGTGCGAACAGGCCGTTTCCGACGCCCTGGAAGATGCCGTTCTCCACGGCCCAGCGGACGTCCTCACAGAACCAGTCCGTCTCGGACACGTCGGCGAAGCTCAGCACGAAGCGGTACTGCGCCGTGACGGTGAGGTCCTTGCGGATGTTCGAGAAGTCGGCATCCCAGCCGGTGAAGGTGTAGCCCTCGCGCGCCGGGGCCTCCGGTGCTGCGGCAGCCTCGCCCCAGAACACGGACTGAGAAGACAGCTCCGTGCCGTCATAGTCCACGAAGCGGACAGTGAACGACAGGCGTTCATACTGCGCCATGAGGATGCGGCTCTCCGTGATGTTCGTGTAATCGCCGCTCCAGCCGGTGAAGGTGTAGCCCTCACGCGCCGGCGCCTGCGGCGCTTCGGCGGCCTCGCCGTAGTTGACCTCCTGCGTCTTCAGGACCGTGCCGTTCCAATCCGTGAAGAAGACGGTGCAGGTCTTGACCGCATACAGGGCCGTGACGGTCATATCACAGGTGACGGCGGAGACATCGCCGCTCCAGCCGACGAAGGTGTAGCCCTCGCGGGACGGGGAAGCGGGCAGCTCTGCAGCCTCGCCATGCAGGACGGTCTGGACGGAGAGCTCCGTGCCGTCATAGTCCACAAAGCGGACGGTGTAGGAATTCTGCTCGTAATTTGCCGTGATGGTGCAGTCGGCGGTGATGTTTCTGCCGTCGGCGCTCCAGCCGGTGAAGTGGTAGCCCTCGTGCCACGGTGTGACCTCCGGCAGAACGGCATCCTCGCCGTATTCCACGGGCAGCGCGGCAAATACATTGCCGGTCAGGCCGTCTGCAAGGCTGACGGTGTAGGTGTTGCGCGCGAACAGAACGGTGACCGTCGTATTGCTGCGGATGTGCTCAAGCGTGAGCGTGTTGTCCTCGCAGGCGGTGATCTCACCGTTTACGAGCACACGGTCGGTGTGATAGCCCTCGTTCGGCTGGATCGTGAGCTTCAACTCGCCGTCATAGAAGCAGGCCGTCTCGCCGAGCGGATCGACGGTACCGTTCTCTCCAGCGATGACGTTGACCGTCAGCTTGTCGGACAGGCCGTCATACAGGGCCAGAACATCCATATCCTGCTGCACGTTCGACGTGTCTGCGGACCAGCCGGTGAAGGCGGCTTCCTCGCGCTGCGGCTCGGGCGGCAGCATGGCGGCATGACCTTCGGCAACGGGTTGCTCCAGCAGGACGCTGTGGTCGACATCGAGGAAGCGCACGGTGTGGAACGTGGCCGGGGCGATGGGGTATTCGCCCCACTTAATCTCGCCGGACGGCGCCCACGTCGCAGCCTTGGCTGCGTCATAGTAGATGGTAAAATCGCTGGCAGTCTTGGCAAAGATGTTCGCGCCGACGCTGTCCGGACGGTCGCCGAGGAAGTAGGCCTCATGCATGCCCTTGCAGTAGTTGAACGCACTGGCATAGATCGACTGCACCGTGCTGCCGATGACGCAGCGCTTCATGTCCTTGCAGAAGCTGAAGGCATACTGGCCGAGCAGCTCGATGGCGGGCAGAGTCACGAATTCCAGACCCGTGCTGGAGAAGGCGTTTGCGCCGATGGCACGCAGCGCGCCGGTGCCGGTGAGGTACGTCAGCGTGCTGAGATTGGCGCAGGCGTAGGTATCGATAAGCTGGACGGAATTGGCCAGGTCGATATGCTTCAGTGCCTTCGCAGTGGAGAATGCGCGCTCCTCGAGCTTTTCAACGCCCGTCAGGCGGATATTCTCGAGGTACTTGCAGGAGTGGAAGGCGTAGCTGCCGACGGTGCGGACGGTGTCCGGCGTCTCATAGCTGACGTCCGGGCGGCCTGCCGGGTAGACAAGCAGGTGCGTGACAGCCTTGTCATAGAGCACGCCGTCGACCGTGGCATAGGCCGCGCAGCTCTCCGGCAGCTCGAAGGCGGTGACGCCGTCGTCATACTGGAAGGCCTTGAAGTGGATGCTCGTGATCGTTGCGGGAAGCTTCAGTACGCCGGTCAGTGCGATGCCCGCCATACCGAACTCATCGATGGTCTCAAGGATTGGGGAGACGGTGACGGCCTGCAGCAGCTGCGGCTCATAGATGCCGTAGGGGCCGATGTGCTTCACGGTCTCCGGCATGGTAAAGGAGGCATCCGGACGGCCCTGCGGATAGAGGACCAGCGTATCGACGTTCTTGTTGTAGAGCACGCCGTCCACGCCCTTGAAGTTCGGGTTCGCCTCGTCCACGACAAAGCGCTCGAGCTTGTGGCAGTAGTTAAAGCACATGCTGCCGATGGAGGCAAGGCCCTTGCCGAACACAACCTCCTGCAGGGAGCTGCAGCGGTTAAAGGCGGACGTGCCGATGGACTCCACGGAATCCGGCAGGACGATGCGGGTCAGCTTTCCGCAGCCATAGAAGGCAAAATCGCCGATGGTCTTGAGGGATTCGCTGAAATTGAATTCCGTCAGCGCGGTGATATTGTAGAAGCTGCGCTCGCCAATTTCCGTCACGCCTGCGGGCAGGGTCACGGATGTCATGGCGGCATAGTAGAATGCCGATTCGCCGATGTAGGTCAGACTGGCGGGCAGCTCCGTATTGCCGAGCTTCTTGCAGGAGCGGAACGCACCCTTTTCGATGCGGGTAACGGTAGAGGGGATGACGACCTCGGTCAGCGCATTGCAGCTGGAGAACATTTCCTCCGGGATGGCGGTCATGCCCTCCGGCAGCTCCACGCGCGGGAGCTTCGAGGCAGAGCTGAACACGCCGCTGCCGTACTCCTGCGTTTTGGCGGACAGGTGCAGCTCCAGCAGGTTGGACAGGCCGTTGAAGGCGGAGTTGCCGATTTTCTGCACGCTATCCGGAATGGTCAGGGTGCTGATGCCCTTCAGACCCATGAAGGCGCGTGCACCGATCTCGCGGAGGTTCTGACTCAGCACGAGCGTTTTCGCCGTGGAGCAGCTGTTGAACGCTGCGGATTCGACCAGCTCCACGCTGTCCGGCAGGACGATTTCCGTGATCTTCGAGCAGCCGCCGAAGGCGCAGGAACCGATCTCACGGACCGAGGTGCCGAAGTCGACATTGGCGAGCCTGCTGCACTTATAGAACGCATACTCGCCGATCGTCTTCATGCCGCTGCCGAGGCGAACGGTGGTCAGCGCGGTGCAGTAATAGACGGAGTATTTGCCGGTTTCCTGCAGACCGTTACCGGAGTCAAACGTCTTGACGGCGGTGCACCATGCAAAGGCGTATTCGCCGATGGAACGCATGCTGTCCGGGAAGGACAGGCTCGTCAGAGCCTTGCAGGAATAGAAGGCACGCTCGCCGATGGTCTCGAGCTTCGGGGCATCCGGCAGGGACTTGAGCGCAGTGCAGGAATAGAAGGCACTGTCGCCGATCGCGCGCAGGCTTGCGCAGCCGTCAATGGACTGCATGCCGGTGTAGGCAAAGGCATAAGCCTCCAGCTCCACGACGCTGTCCGGAACTGTGAACGTGACGCCGGACTTGGCGAAGGGATAGACCTTCAGAACGGTCATATCCTTCGTGTAGAGCACGCCGTCTACGGCGGTATAGTTCGGGTTCTCCGCCGCAACGGTGATGGCAGGCAGGCTCGTGCAGGCCGCCCACGCAGAGGGACCGATCTGCGTGATCGTAGCAGGGATATCCACCGCCGTCAGGCTCTGACAGGCGAAGAATGCGGAATCGCCGATGCTCGTCAGAGCGGTGGGGAAATTGATGGACGAAAGCTCGCCTGCATAGTAGAAGGCGTAATCACCGATGGTGCTGACGGTATCCGGCAGGAAGATCGTCTGCACCTTGCTGTGGAAGAAGGCATATTCGCCGATGGTCTCCGTGCCGCTGGCCACGGGATAGCTGCTGTAGGCCTTGGCGGTCGGATACGACAGGAGCGTCTTGCCGTCGCCGCTGTAGAGCACGCCGTCAATGGACTGGTAGTACGGGTTGGCGCGGTCAACGTAAATGTTTGTCAGCGAAGCGCAGCGAGCAAAGGCACACGAGCCGATGGAGCGGATCTTGCTGCCAATCGTGAAGCTGCGGACGGTCTTGTTGAGCTGGAAGGCCTTTTCTACGATGGCGGTGACGGGGTAGCCGCCGATCTCGTCCGGGATAACGACGTCCAGCTCCGAGCCGGTGTAGCCCGTGATGGTGATCTCGCCATTGCTCTCAAAATACTCAAACTGCGAGGATTCGATGAGCTTGCCGGTCTTGGCATCGAGCGTGACGACCTTTTCATTGCGTCCGTAGTCCGCAAGGCAGACATAGACCTTGTTGAGGCCCGATACATTCACGCGGACCGTCGCGGTCTCGCCGAGGGTCTTGCTGCTGTAGCCCTGACTGAAGACCGGCTCGGAGAACACGTTCATGTGCTCCACGTCGTAGACCTCCACATAAGCAAGGTAACGGGAATCCGCGACCTCGAGCGTCAGCGTTTCGCCGTCGGAGGTCGACGACAGGATCTGCGGGGGCGTATTGTCGATGGTGACGGGGAACTCCCAGTGGGCATTTTTGTTCTGCGCCGCCGTGAAGCCGTCGTGGTCAAGCTCGGCGTCAATGGAGACGATGACAGTCGTATCATCCTTCAGCATCTCACCGGCCGAATCCACGCCGTACCACGGGTCGATGGCCGTGGAGGTGAAGGAGCCCGCGGGGAGGATTGTGTCGTAATTCGCGTTATAGACGGACTTGCCGACATAGTCGACCGTCTTGCGGTAATAGGTCTCACCAGTCTTGGCGTCCGTAATGCGATAGGTCAGGGACTTTGCATTACGAAGCAGAGCGGTGTAGATCAGGTCGACCTTGTCATAATAGCCGTCCGTGCGCAGGGGAGAGAGCGTATTGTGCTCCGGATAGTAGGCCAGCTCCGGCGCATAGGGGTTTCCGCCGAACACATAGAAGCTGCCCGTTCCGGAGAGCATGCTGCCGCCGTAGTTCAGGTACTGGCTGGCCCAGTTCGGCTCGCCCTGCAGCTTCTGCCAGTAGTAGCCGATGTCGATGACCGGGGCCTGATCCCAGTCGCCGTAGAAGGCGAGGTAGGGAATGGAGAGGTCGCAGCCTGTGACGCCCTCGGCCGTTGCCTGCTGCTTCAGGGTAATGTAGCCCTCAATGTAAATGCCGTTTTCAAACGTGTCCGTAAGCTCCTTGCGCAGTGCGTCGGAGAGCTTGACTGTCACGGTCACATCTGCCGAGCCCTTGGCGGGAACGGTCACAACGTTGTTTGCGCAGTCCGTCGTCCACGTCGTCTGCGCCGTGATGTCGCGCGAGGTCTGCGTGGCAAAATAGACCTGCACATTGCCGTAATCGCCCTTCGTTTCGGCGTTTTCCGTCAGGACGGTCGGGGTGATGGCGTACTGCAGCGGCTCCGTGCCGAAGTTCACCACGCGGAACGTCATCTGATATTCGCCGGTCTTATCAGGATCGTCGCCGAGCTCCAGCTTCGGGCGCTCCTTGCCCTCGACCTGCAGATAGGCCTTCGTCGCCATGGCGGAGGCAAGGTTCACAAGACCTGCGCCCTGCTTGCGCGGGGACGCCGTTACGCCGTTGCTGCCCTTGGCCGGGACGGCCGTGCTCATCATCAGCGCGTAGGCCAGCGTCATGGCGTCGCCCTCGATGCCCGCCGTGCGGAGGTACTCCAGCATCAGTGCGCTGGCGCCCGCCAGATGCGGCGTCGCCATGGACGTGCCGGACATCAGGCCATAGGAATTGTTGTCGCGGGAAGAATAGATGTTGCCGCCGGGAGCCATGATGTCCGGCGTGATCTCGAGCTGAGACGTCGAGCCCCAGGACGAGAACGAGGAGGGCTGGCCGCCCGTCTCGGAGGGAGCGTCATAGGTCGACTCGGAAACGGTCAGCGTCCCGACGCCGTCCTTGGCGGCTGCGACCATTGCCTGACCGTCTGCCTGCGAGATAAAGATCGCAGGGATCGGGAACGAGTCGATGCTCATGTTGATCATGCCCGCCTCGGTGTTATAGACGATGCAGGCTGCCGCACCCTTGGCGTGGGCCATTTCGTGCTTTTCTGCAAACGTCGTAACGCCGCGGCTGACGAGCGCGACCTTGCCCTTGACATTCAGGTTGGCGTAATCCGCCTCCTCGCCGCTGCCTGGCACGACGACATAGTCAAGCGTCTTGCCGCCGAGCACGCGGATGAAGCCGCCCTTGGGGTTGTTCGTTGTGGCCGTATCCGTGAACGTGATCTTGCGTCCGGCCGCTTCAAAGTAGGCGCTGCGGACGGTCACGTTGTCGGCGCTCGCCACGGACAGGGTCTGGGAATAGGAGCTCGGGGAGCCGACGATGCCATAGTCCGGGTTGGACGTCAGCGACAGGTCCGTGCCCCACAGGTTCTTATAGGCGGCGGAGTATTCGTTGCCTGCGGCCGCCGCAACGATGATGCCGGCCTTGGCCAAACGGTCATAGACCTCCATCGTGCTCAGCAGGTCGCTGCGGTAAGTAAAGCCGGCGGGGGAGCCGAGCGAGAGGTTCACGACGTCGACGCCGAGCGTGACGCAGTCTTCCAGCGCGGCAAGGATATCATCGGAGTTTGCGCCGGTGCTGCCGTCCGGGAAGACCTTCAGGATCATGAGCTGAGCCTGCGGCGCAACGCCGGTGACGCTGCCGTCCGCGGGGTTGGCTGCAACGATACCGGCAACGTGCGTGCCGTGGTCGGAGCCGCCGTGATGGTTGACGTCCGTGTCGTGATCGGCATAGTCGAACACATAGGGGACCTTGCCGCTCAGGTAGACACTGCTGGAGGAGAGGTCCCGCACAAGGCGCTGCGCCTGCAGCGCGCTCCCGGAAAGCATCTCATCGATGTCGCCCCGCACGACGGCAGGTGACTTGGGCTCGACGGCAAAGGCCGCGTGGTCGGTGTCAAGACCGGTGTCCAGCACGGCGACGACCATGCCGGAGCCGTCCATGCCGAGATTCCAGGCTGTCGGCGCGCCGATCATGCCGCCGCCGGAGGTAACCTTCGGTTCCGTAGGGAGCTCATAGGTCTGCACCATATGGACTGCCTTGACGCCCGGCAGAGCTTCCAGCTCCGCGATATGGCCATAGGCGCATTCCAGCGCAATACCGTTGAGCAGGAGAGAATAGGAATAGCGCACGGAAGCCTCCGGTGCGGCCTCGGCGATCTTCGCTTCGACCTGCTCCTGTGCCGCAATGGCGTTCTGCTGCGCTGTGCGGCCCGCATCCGTCAGAGCCTTTCCTGCGAACATGCCGCTCTGCTCCGTCAGGGCGGGAGCGTCGAGCTCCACGATGACGCGGACAAGATCGGTGTCCTTCGGGGTCTCCGGCTGCAGGGCTTCAAGCTCTGCGTCCTTGTTTCCCTGCAGGATCGCGCCGAGATCGGAGCCCTCTGGAAGCTGTGCCGCTTCCTCAGCCGGTTCCGGGTTGGTGACCGGCTCATCCGGCTGCACGGCGGATACGGCCGGGATGCACCCCAGCGTCAGTACCAGCACCAGCAGGAGCGCCAGCGCGCGTTGAAATCTTGCTTTCATTTGGTTACCTCCCTTTTTCATTTCCTGATATTACGCGCATATTACGCGTGCGCGAAATATCAGTTAGTTATTGACCTAGTTTAGCAGGGAAGTAGTCCTTTTGTCAAGAGGGAATGGAAAGATTTAACATAAAAATAACCTTGAAACGGAGAAATGAAAGAAATCGGCAGGGGAATCCGGGGATTTTTCACCATTTCCCGCCAAAACAAGACTCAAAATTGAATATAATTCCTGTATAAAATGCATAAAAAGAACGCAGATACCAGTCCGGCCATCGCCGGGGTATCTGCGTTGTAAAAGAAGGAGGCCTCCGGCACGAGCAGGCCAGCCTGCAACCCGAATGGCGCAAATCAGCTGCTGCTTCCGAAGACCTCCCGGCAGACCGCGCTGGGAACCCGAGGTCCAATTCCTCGGGAACCATGCGATTGTCTGCAACTATAGTATACCAGAGCGCGGTTCGGGCGTCAAGCCCCAAGCACAAATCGGGCGCTCATGGAGAGGCCTGCGAGCTTGCGGATAGCCGGTCGAACGGATTCCGGAATTGCTCAGGCTCACGTCGCAGCGGGCACGATCCCGCAGCCGGAAGGGAGAGCGGCAGCAACCGGAGGCGGCCGGAATGTTGTCCCGAATTCTCGCGAACAGTTGAAATGAACGAACGCAACAAAATAAAAATTTTGTTGCGTTTGGAACAGAGATGTGCTATAATAGACATGTACAAAGCCGAATGCCGGTTTTCCGGTCCCGGCGCCTGTTTGGAGGTGTTATTATGATCGATCCGGATACTCCGGAAATCCTGCGGCAATTTCTGGCGTACCACGAGACCATCAAGGGCCAGTCGCCCAAGACCATCGACGAATATCATCTGGACCTGCGGATGTTCCTGCGGTTCCTTGTGCTCATGCGCAGCGAAATGCCGATCGACACCGATCTGGAGACGATCTCCGTCCGGTGCGTCGATGTCGAATTTCTGCGAAGCGTGACGACGAACGATATCTTCGACTTCCTGAGCTATCTGGCCCGCGAACGCAGGACGCAGGACGGCTCCGGCCTCGGTGCGTCGGCACGCGCGCGGAAGCTTTCGGCCATCAAGTCGTTTTTCAAATATCTGACCACCCGCACGAAGCTGCTCGACGAGAATCCCGCGCAGGACATCGAGTACCCGCGTATGCGCCGCGCCCTGCCGAAGTATCTGACGCTCGAGGAAAGCCGCCGCCTGCTGGCCGCGGTCGACGGGCCGAACCGGGCACGCGACTATGCGATCCTGATGCTGTTTCTGAACTGCGGCATCCGCCGCGCGGAGCTGGTTGGTCTGAATCGAAATGACGTATACAACGATCGAATTCGCGTAACAGGCAAAGGAAACAAGGAGCGCTTCGTCTATTTCGGCGAAACGACGCGTGAGGCGCTGGATTCCTACCTTCCCGAACGCAACAAAATCGTCCTGGATGACGATCGGGCGCTGTTCGGCTCCCGCGACCACAAGCGCCTGAGCGTGACGGCCGTGCACCGGCTGGTCAAAAAGCACATGCTGGCGGCCGGGCTGGACCCGGAGCAATACTCCGCGCACAAGCTGCGCCACACTGCGGCCACGCTGATGGTCGCAAACGGCGTGGACCTCAGAACGGTGCAGGAGGTGCTCGGTCATGAGCACCTGAACACGACGGAGATTTACACCCACATCGAAAATACCGAGCTGAAGATCGCCGCAGAGGCCAATCCCCTCTCGCGTCCGGCTCCAAAGGAGACACATTATGAGAAAGACCCTGTTATTTGACCTCGACGGCACGCTGCTGAACACGCTGGAGGACCTGCGCGACAGCACGAATTTTGCGCTGCGGACCTATGGCTATCCGGAGCGCTCGCTGGAGGAGGTCCGGCGGTTTGTCGGAAATGGTCTGAAAATGCTGCTGACCCGCGCCGTACCGCAGGGCAGCTCCGAGGTCGAGATCGAGCGTGCGCTGGCGTGCATGAAGGCGCACTACTGCGAAAACTATCACAACAAGACCGTCCCCTATCCCGGCATTCCGGAGCTGCTGCAGCGCCTGCAGCAGGCGGGCTTCCGCATGGCCATCGTCTCAAACAAGGCCGATCCGGCCGTGCAGCTCATCCGCACGCTGTATTTTGACGGCATCATCGACGTTGCGGTCGGCGAATCCCCTGCCTGTTCCAAAAAGCCCGCGCCGGATATGGTCCTCGCGGCACTGCAGCGGCTCGGCAGCACGGCGGACGATGCGATCTATCTCGGCGACTCCGAGGTCGATCTGCAGACTGCGAGGAATTCCGGTCTCCCCTGCGCCACGGTCGGCTGGGGCTTCCGCACGGAGGCCGAGCTGCGCGCAGCCGGGGCGCAGACGATCTATCACTCGCCGGAGGCGCTCGGCAAGGCGCTGCTGAACGGCAGCATCCAGTGAAGGAAGCGGGTCTTCTGCCGTTCATAGGTGGATAATGGGCGGAAATCGCTGTCCTCATCGTGGGCGCAGACGAGGATCTGCCGCCCCGTTCCCACAACGAGCAGGCAGTGCGCATAACGCCGCCCATCGAAGCTGAGCTGGATGACATCGCCCGGCTGCAGATCTTCCGGGCCGCATTCTACGCCGCGTAGGCCGTCTTCGCGGTCGGAGCGCGTGAAAAAGCGCCAGAACGGCTCGACGCCGCTCCAGGCAGGTGCCTTGTCGTTCCCGGAGCGGTAATACCAGCCCCACAGCGGCGTCGGGTCCTCCGGCGCGCCGCCTGCCAGCAGGCACTGCGAAACGAAGCTCGTGCAGTCGCCGCCGAGCCGGTCAAAGGCGAGATACTCCGGATTCCGCCCAAAGGCCCAGCGGTGCGCATAGGCCAGCGCCTTTTCCCGGGAAAAGTCCATTCCGATCCCCTCCGCACGCATAATTTCAGCTCCGACACAGTCTATGTGCCGGAGCTGTTTTTCGTGCAGGCGGGAGATCAGTCCACGCGGCGGATGATGCCCATCGGGGTCTGCTGGTCGTCCTGACCGAGCGGATTGTCCTTCAGAATGCGGGCATAGAGCTTCTTGTTCACGGCTTTGGAGGAAGCGCCGAGGATCTGGCCCTCGAGGTCGTTGATATCGACGATGGCGACGTCATAGCCGACGCGCGCAGCAATGTCCTTTGCGACCTGATCCGGCTTCAGCGGACCGAGGACGACATAGTGGTTGTACGGCGGGATCGTGTTGTGGCACGGGCCGTCGATGGAGCGGGCGCGGTAACCGGCCACGGCGTAGAACCAGCCCTTCTTGCGGAAAATCTTCTTGCCGATGACAGAGATGGCGGCCGCAAACAGGATGCGCAGCGAGCCGACCTCGCGCAGGGCCATTTCCATCGTCTCGGGCATGCCGAGGCCGATGCCGTGCGGCGTCTTGGTGACATGGGCGCTGAGCTTATAGGCCAGCTTGCGCGGCTTGATGTCCGCAAGCGGAATGGCGCGGCGCTGCGTGCAGGCCACGCACTTTTCCGAGATGAACAGCACGTCGCCGGGCTTGGACAGCACGGGCTTGCCGTACTTCTCGGCCACGTCAAGGATGTTGTCCTTATCCGTGATCAGGTGGGTCTTGATGGGCAGGCGCTGATAGCGCACGCCGTCGACCTCAATGATGTCGTTTTTCCCCGCATTGGGGTGCAGCTCTTGTTCCATGACGAATGCTCCCTATTTATTTGATATTCAGAATTTCCTTGTAATACGGCCAGAGGCCCTGCTTCTCCGGATAGTGCGGCGCAAGCTGGCACAGATCCGTTCCGGGGTAATCGTTGCCCTCGATGAGCACGGGGCCGTCCGGCGTGACGGCAACATCCCAGCCGACGTGGCAGATCTGCGGCACGACGAGCGCGGCCTTCCTGGCAAAAGCCACGGCCTCCTGTACCATCGGGAGCTGATAGCCCTCGAAGCGGATGCCGGTGTCCGGATGCGTCTCGTAGACGTTGAAATAATCGTCCGTTGCGACGGAGCAGATCTTACCGGTCTTCTCGTCCACGCGACAGATGACGCCGCCCTGCCCGGAGTTGTCGCAGAAGCCGTCTCCCCTGCCGATCTTCAGCACGATATAGGCAATGTGTACGGTGTCGCCGACACGGTCCGTGACGATGCGCATGGTGTTGACGGATTGCGGGTGCAGCTTCGCCATATCCGGATGCTGCGCAAGCGGCTCCTCCAGCACGTCGAGGCCCTTTTCCTTCAGATAAGCCAGCAGCTTCTCCGCATCCGGCCAGTCCGCCGTGCGGAGCTTCTCGATGCCGTTGCCGCAGGTGCCGCGGCTCGGCTTGGCGAAGAAGCAGTCGAGCCCCTGCAGGAATGCGGACAGCTCGTCCGGCGTTGCCGCGGCGGCATTCAGCGTCCGGCGGCCGAGGAAATCGGCAAAGCGGACATTGAAGCGGAGCTTATCATCGAACTCATCACCATAGCCGGGCTGATTCATCAGCTCGCAGACCTTTTTGTTGCGCACGCGCGTCAGATAGGTGTCGCGCTGCTTGCCGTTCATGTCGTAGAAGCCGAACATCACATAGTCATAGTACCCTGCGCCGTAGCGCGCCGCGCACCAGAGAATGTCACAGAATGTGCGCGCCTTGCTGTGGCCGCTCTTCTGCTTGACAACGCCCATGACGTAGTTCAGCTTTTCAAAGCGGACGCCGCGCAGCACGCGGGTGATATATTTGATCCCGGGCATATGATTCCCCTCCCGTCAGTATTCTTTCCAAAGCAATATCATACAATAATTCTCAGAAAAAATCTACTGTTATTTTGACGGTTTCCCGGCTGCCCCGGCGCATATCCCGGCGTTTTTGCCCAAAAATATCGCTCCGGCAGGACGGACCCGCCGGAGCGATCGCAGGCGTATTCGGTTTTGCCTAGAGGGCGACGGCCATGGCCTCACGGATATTGCGCACCCGCAGCAGCTCCAGCCCCTCCGGTGCGTGCAGGCTCTGCGTGCCGCTGCGCGGGATGAGGCAGCGCGTGAAGCCGAGCCGGTGCAGCTCGGACAGGCGCTGATTGAGCTGGTTGACGGCACGGATCTCGCCGGTCAGGCCGACCTCGCCGATGGCGGCGAGCGTATCGGGCGCAGGCTTGTCCAGCGCGGCGGAGGCGACGGCGATGGCAATGGCCAGATCGGCCGCAGGCTCGTCCAGCCGCAGTCCGCCGATGACGTTCAGGTAGACGTCCGCCGAGCCGAACCGCAGGCCGCCGCGCTTTTCCAGTACGGCCAGCAGCATGGCGGCGCGGTTATAGTCATAGCCATTGCTCGTGCGGCGCGGCATGTTGTAGGTCGTCTGACATACGAGCGCCTGCACCTCGGCAAGGACCGGGCGCGTGCCCTCCATCACGCAGGCGACGCAGGTGCCAGGCGTGCCGAGCGGCCGCCCGGCCAGCAGCAGCTCCGAGGGATTCGGGACCTCGCGCAGGCCGCGGTCGTCCATTTCAAACACGCCGATCTCATTTGTGGAGCCGAAGCGGTTCTTCGCCGCGCGCAGCAGGCGGTAGGTCGTGTGCTCCTCGCCCTCGAAATACAGAACGCAGTCGACCATGTGCTCGAGCACCTTCGGCCCGGCGATCGCGCCCTCCTTGTTGATGTGGCCGACGACGAACACCGTCACGCCGCAGCGCTTGGAATACTGCATCAGGCGCATGGTGCAGTCGCGCACCTGCGCGATGCTGCCGGGAGAGGATGTTTTGTCCTCCGTGTAGAGTGTCTGGATGGAGTCCACGATGAGAAGGCCGGGCTGCATGCGCTCCGCCGCAGCCAGGATCTCATCCAGACTCGTCTCGCACAGCAGCCACAGCGCGTCGGACTGCACGCCGAGGCGCTCGGCGCGGAGCTTGAGCTGGTTCTCGCTCTCCTCGCCGGAGACATAGAGGATCGTCTGTTCCCGGCAGATCTGTGCACAAATTTGCAGCAGCAGCGTGGATTTGCCGATGCCGGGCGCGCCGCCGACCAGTACAAGCGAGCCGCGAACAGCGCCGCCGCCGAGAACGCGGTCCATTTCCGCCATACCGGTGGAAAACCGAATTTCTTCCTCGTCGTCAAGCTGTGCAACGGGCTTCGGGACGCTCCGGCGCGTTCCGGCGATCTTTACGGCAGCGCTTTTTGCCGCAGCACTGCCGGACGGCGCGGAGGGTGCTTCCACGATCGTGTTCCACGCGCCGCACGCCGGGCAGCGGCCGAACCATTTTCCGGTTTCATTGCCGCATTCCGTGCAGAAAAACACACTTTTGGCTTTCATAAAACGCCTTTCTCTGTAAACTGGAGATAGCACGCCGTCAAGACGGACGCGATCTTTTTCTGATAGTCCGCGCTTTGCAGAAGCGATAGCTCCTGCGGATGCGAAAGGAATCCGCACTCGACCAGCACGGCGGTACACTGAACGTGGGACATAATGTAAATGTCCTTCCCTGCCGGCACCGGGACGCGCCGGTTTTCCGGCAGCAGCGCCGCGGTGAGCCGAGATTGGATGAGTTCGGCCAAATCGCGGCTGGGTTCATTCTGCGCGTATAAAACCTGGGAGCCGCGCGGCCCGGATGAGGGATAGATGTTCTGATGGATGCTCAAAAAAACCGGAGAATCCACGCTTTCGGCGATTTCTACCCGCCGCCGTGTATCCCATTTTTTCATGGCGGCAATGGTTTTTGCCGCCGACGGATAGGTGATCTCCTCGGTATCGCGCGTCATAACGGTATCAACGCCGAGAAAAGCGCATAGATCCCGTACGCGCAGCGCCACGGAAAGATTCAAAGCACTTTCCGCCGTCCCGTCCGGCGCTACAGCGCCGCCGTCCGCGCCGCCGTGACCGGGATCAAGGATCAGCACAGGCGGCGAGCCTGCGGCCTCCGCCGACACGGATCGGGTATCCGTACCCGATAAAAACACACATTGTATTATGACACAAATCCAAAGGAATGACAAGGTGAAAAGCGCGGCATCTTCCGCGCGGACGCTTCTATACAGCTTTTTAACAAACAAAATGCATCGCCTCCCTCAAGCTATGCTATGAGAGCGGCGATGCATTTTATGAGCGGAAGGACTCAGCCTTCCTTCAGGAATTTCTCCAGCCGGTCAAGGCCCTCTTTGATGGTCTCGAGCGACGTGGCATACGTCCAGCGGACAAAATTCGGTGCGTCGAACGCGCAGCAGGATACGACTGCGACAAGGCCCTTTTCCAGAAATGCCATGGCGAAATCGTCGGCGTTATGGATCACACGCCCGCCGAGCGTGCGGCCGATGAGCTTTTCAAGATTCATCATCACATAAAAAGCGCCGTCCGGCTTCAGGCAGCTCACACCGTCGATCTGGTTCATGCGCTCTACGAGATAATTCCGGCGCTCCTCGAACACCTTGCGCATTTCCTCCACGCTGTCCTGCGGGCCGCGCATGGCTTCCGCCATCGCCGCCTGGTTCATGGCGCCGATGTTGCCGAGCGCGTGGCTCAGGCAGTTCGTCATAACTTTGGCAATGCGCTTGTCGCCGCAGGCGGCAAAGCCGCAGCGCCAGCCGGTCATGGAATAGCTCTTGGACACGCCGTTGATGATGATCGTGTGCTTCTTTACTTCTTCGCCGAGCGCTGCGACGCTGGTGAATTTGCGT
>ERZ827150.2579-NODE-2579-length-19209-cov-5.997181_pt1 | contig 19209 bp, 18 predicted proteins | sample MGYA00519779_ERZ827150 | MGnify/ENA primary metagenome ERZ827150 (study PRJEB31778, sample SAMEA3449267) | human gut metagenome | biome: human gut; feature: human-associated habitat; material: faeces | place: United Kingdom | collected 2010/2012 ...
CCGCTGCGGATTACATATGAAGGGGCTGCGGCCCCTTCATGCATCCCAGGAGCTTTAACGAGGCTTTTTTGACAGCCGGAGCGCCCTCCCTTCGGGGAGGGTGTTTTCATGCGCCGTTTGGAATAAAAAATGCCGCCCGGCAGGCGGCAGGAAATGCAATAAACCTAAGGAAGGGGCTTGTTGCGCGGGCAAGCGACTATCAGCCGCTTTTACACCACGCGCTCGCGCGCACCGTATACGCCGGGCGCGTCGCTATGCGCGCGGATCACCAGCGCAATGCCCAGGCGTTCGGCCCAATCGGCCACGATATCGCTGGGATACTTGCGGCTGAAGAACACCGGTATGCCCGCGACGGCCGCCTTGACCAGCATCTCCAGGGAGATGCGCCCGGTCGAGCCCAGGATGCAGCGGCTCATATCCCAGCCCTGGCGCAGGCCATAGGCAATGCACTTATCGGCGGCGTTGTGGCGGCCGACGTCCTCGCGGTATGCCACCTGATCGCCGCAGTGCAGCGCCAGCCGGTGCGTGCCGAAATAGTTTTTCTCGCTCAGCAGCTGGCGGCACATCGCCTGAATCTGCACAAGCGGCGCCTGAAAGTCGCTTTTGCAGGCAGGGCAGGCTTGCAGCCGCTCCAAAATATCCGTGCGCCGCGGCGCAACGCCCTCGCGCAGCGTTACGTTCAGGCCGTTCTCATCGCCCGCAAGCTCCGCGATATCGCCCAGCCCGGCAATCATGCCCTGGGTGTACAGATACCCCGCCGCCAGCTCGTCCAGATGCTCGGGCGTGCACAAAAACGCGCTCTGCTTTTGCCCGTTGAGCTGCCAGGGCACAATGCGCTCTATCATCAAATCAGGCATGGGAATCTCCTTTCGCAATCAGCGCCGCGATGGTTTGCGGCATCGCGTCGCGGTTCTCGGCCGTTACAGTCAGAAGGGTCACGCGCGGATGGCTGCGGATCAGCTCCGTCCAGCCCAGCACGCCCTGGCGCACCACCCCCAGCACAGGGATATCGCCATCCAGGCAGCGGGCAATCTCACGCTGAAAGGCATAGGCTTCGCGCTCAAAGCGCCCGCACTCATCCATCAGAATCAGCCCCTCGGGGTGCGCCTGCGCCGCCCGCAAAAGCGACGCGCCCAGCGCGTCAAAGCGCGCTGTCAGCGGGATGGGACGGCCGCCGCTGAACACGGCCACCGCATCCTCCTGCCCAGGCGCGCGCTCCGCCGCGGCAGGCAGCATATACAGCGATTTCTCGGCGCTTTCCCGATCCGTAAAGAAGGTGCGAAAGCCGTAAACGGGCCGGCCAAGCTGGGCAATCGCACGGCGGATAGCGGTGCTCTTGCCGATCTGCACATCGCCGGTCAAAAATACATGCATGTTCGCAATCTCCTTTGCCGCAGCAGCATACAAGCAATTTTCACTTCACCGGCCGCAGCCTTTTCCGGCTGCATTATAGCATAGGGGTTTATTTATTGTCAATGCGCAATATCGATATCAAAGCAGTTGAATCCGGTAAAAATGTTTGCCCAATCTAACATTGAAAAAGTGGTGATCAAATGCTATTATAATTGTAACCGTGCCAGACTCCGAGTTTCTGGGACCCACGCGGCCCCAGCGACCATTTGGTGTGGGGAGCAATCCGCGCGCCTGCCATTTTGCAAAGGAGAGAGGGGAGCATGCTTGTTTGCTTTACTTGCAAACAGCGGGCTCCCTTGGCGGTGTTTACCCATAAGCACGACAAGCAAGGAGGAAAAGGTTATGTCTGACACCAAGAAGACGCTGATGGATCGCGAGTATACCCGCCGCCAGTTCATGAAACTGTCGGGTAAAGGTCTTGCCGGCGTCGCCCTCTCCAGCACCCTGCTCTCCCTGATGGGATGCACCCGCTCTCAGGCGGAGGCAGGTTTGGTGGATACCATCGCTACCCCCGACTTCCTGCTCGTTGCCAACCGTGCCAAGTGCACCGGCTGCCAGCGCTGCGAGGTCAACTGCACCCTGGCCAATGATGGGGACGCCCACCCCTACATGGCCCGCATCCGTGTTCGCCAGAACGTCAACTTTGGCGATCAGGGCCCGACCGACGATTATAAGCACGGCGACGGCTTCTTCGGCCTGTGGGGCTTCAAGCCCGACACCTGCAAGCAGTGCGCCGACCCTGCCTGCGTCAACGCCTGCCCCATGAAGGCCATCTCCGCTGATCCCGTCACCGGCGCGCGCGTCATTGACGAGGATAAGTGCGTCGGCTGCGGCGCGTGCGTCAACGCCTGCCCCTGGCATATGCCCCGCGTGGACGTGGAAAAGCATAAGTCCACCAAGTGCATCAGCTGCGGCGCGTGCGTTGCCGGCTGCCCCACCAGCGCCCTGCGCATGATCCCCTGGGAAGATGTGGCCAAGGCGCTGTAATCACCGATTAAAAGGAGGTAAAATCCATGAACGGATGGATGGGTAATCTGCTGCGCGTCAACCTGACGACCAAAACCAGCAGCATCGAAAGCAGCGAAAAGTATTTCAAATATATCGGCGGCAAGGGCATGGCCAACCGCATTATGTATGACGAAGTGCCCGTGGGCACCGATCCCGCCGCGCCCGAAAACAAGATCGTTTTCGCCGTGGGCCCCAACACCGGCTCCAGCGCGCCCTGCTCCGGCCGCATCACCATTTCGTCCCTGTCCCCCTTCACCAAGTATAACGCCATCGTCGATGCGCACATGGGCGGCGACACCGCCGTGCGCATGAAGAACTGCGGCTTTGACGCCATGATCATCGAGGGCGCCAGCGACGCCCCCGTATACATCTATGTAAACGACGATAAGATCGAAATCCGCGACGCGTCCCACGTTTGGGGCAAGACCACCAGCGACACCACCGCGATCCTGACCAAGGAAACCGATCCCTCCTCCAACGTCGTGTCCATCGGCCCGGCGGGCGAGGCGCTGCTCAACCTCAGCTGCGTGATGACCGGCATCGGTCACTGCGGCGGCGGCGGCCTGGGCAAGGTGTTTGGCTCCAAGAAGCTCAAGGCCGTGGTGTTCAACGGCACCAAGGGCACCGAGATTGCCGATCCCGAGCGCGTGGTAGCGCTGAACAAGTACGTCATCGGCGACCTGATGGGCTCCAACAACAACCACGTTGTGCCCACCGTGCCGCAGTCCTGGGCGGAGTATGACAACAAGTCCACCCGCTGGACGGGTCATCCCGGCATGACCTGGGGCGCTGCCGAGGGCGGCCCCATCGATACCGGCGAATCCGCCCCCGGCCAGCCCACGCTGATCGGCTATCGCTGCCAGAAGGCCGTGTTCGACCATGGCGCGATCGCTGAAAAGTACACCGTCAAGATGACGGGCTGCGCCATGTGCCCCATCCGCTGCTACGGCAGCGTGTTCATCCCGCAGATGGAAAAGGCCACCGGCGTGGTCGGCTCCCATGCCAACACCTGCGGCGCGCAGAACGGCTTCAACCTCTCCGCCCTGATGACCAAGTTTAACGATGTGGAGGAGGAAGGCGACGGCAAGCTGATTGGCAGCGTGTACGGCGCGATCCTGTCCGACGATCTGGGCCTGTGGGAGAACTACGGCGAGCTGCCCGCGACGCTGAAGTACTTCATGAAGGACGACTACAAGCTGATGAAGCAGATCCTGACTGAAGAAGAATTCAACGCCATCGACTGGTCCAAGCGCGATAACGGCGACCTGACCTTCATGAACGATATCGCCAAGTGCCTGCTCGATCCCAACCACTCCATGCACAACCTGACCATGGGCGCGTACTACATCGCCGAAAAGTACCACGACATCCTGGGCGACGAGTACCTGCACAGCCAGGCCATCGGCCTGTGGGGCCCCATTGGTGCCAAGCGCCACCACGGCAACGAGTGCGCGGCACAGGTTGGTCAGCTGACCAACATCATCTACAACCGCGACGGCATGTGCCACACCATCGTCAACATCACCGGCTCCGGCCTGCCCTATGCCATCCAGAAGACCATCGTAGAGGATCTGTTCGGCGAAGGCTGCCTGGACGCGCCCAAGAATTACACCCCCATGAACGAGAGCAAAGCCCGCTTTGCCAAGTTCGGTATCATGCGTCAGGTGCTGCATGACAGCTTCACCCTGTGCAACTGGGTGTGGCCCATGACCTTCAGCCCCCGCAAGGAGCGCGGCTATAAGGGCGACCTGAGCGTGGAAGCCCAGTATATGAGCGCCATCACCGGCCAGGAGTGGAGCGAGGAGGAGCTGGATCACGCCGTGGAGCGCTGCATTCAGCTGCACCGCGCCATGACCGTTAAGGCCGCCGGCACCACCGATATGCGCAATAACCACGATGTCATCTCCAACTTCATCTTCGATATGGACCCCGACAAGCAGCCCTTCACCCCCGGCACCGTCAAGCTGGAGCGCGAGGACTGGCAGAAGGCTCTGACCATGTTCTATCAGCAGTTCGGCTGGGATCCCACCACCGGCGCGCCCACCCGCGAGACCCTTGAAAAGTTCGACCTCAAGGATGTGGCCGACGATCTGGAAGCGCTCAACCTGCTGCCCTAAATGAGCGAGCAAACCATCAACCGCGCGCAGGTGCTCTATGAGCACCTGCGCGCGCACACCATTGAATCCAGGGTGACTGGCAAAAAGCAGCTGCTGATGCATCCCCCCGAGGGTCTGGATAAGGAGGAATTGAGCGCCCTCCTGGCCCTGATCGGCACCGCGGATGCGCCCCAGGAGCTGAAGGATATCGCCAGCCTGTCCGGCCGCAAGGACGTGTATTACTACGACGGCTCCATCATGACCAAGCATTACGCCGAGCTGGATACCCTGCTGCAGGAAAAGGACATCCTGCGCACCATCGCCAGCGTCACCCGCTCGGACTCGGCCATTTATCCGCGCCCGACGCAGTTTTCCAAGCTCCAGGACGTTCCCTTCCGCTTCAGCCGCGATGAGCTGCTGGGCGCGGCCGCGCGCATGCGCTTTGAGCCCGAATATGAGGACGTTCAACTGATCGAAGCCTCCAACGGCGCGCAGGCTTTCTTTTCCACCAAGTATCTAACCCGCGATTACGCGCAATCCCTGCTGGAATGGATTGAAGTGGAAGAGCCTGCAAATCCTTAACTGGCATATAAAGCTATACAATTCGTCTGTTTTCGGCAAAGCAGTTGCTTTTCCCGCAAAAATCTGTTATGCTATATATCACAGACCACGATAGGAGGATAAGGCTCGGCTGCATGTTTAACATTGGCTTTGAAGAACTGATATTGATCCTGCTTGTCGCGTTTGTGATCGTCGGCCCCAAGGATCTGCCCAAGGTGGCTCGTGCCATCGGCCGGTTTGTGAAAATGCTAAAGCAGATGTACGAGGATTTCAAGGAAGAAACCGGCCTGGACGAAACCATCAACGAATTTCAGGACGCTTCCCGCGATCTGAGCAATACCCTGCGCGACGCTGATCCCCGCAGGGAGCTGCGCGAAGTCCAGCGCGACGCGCAGAAGGTCATCAAAGAGGCCGAAAAAGAAGTAAAATCCGACAAGTAACCGCAAGGAGGACAAAAAATGAGACTTGGCGTAACCGAAATTCTGCTGATCCTGGTGCTGGTGCTGGTAATCTTCGGCGGCGGCAAGCTGGCGGGCGTAGGCAAGGCCCTGGGTCAGAGCATCCGCGAGTTCAAGAAGGAAGTAAAGACCGACGATAAGGACGGCGAGGCCGCGGCCAGCGAGACCAACGAAGCGGAGAAAAAGTAATCGTCCATGGCAAATGAAAAAAAGACGCTCACGCCAGAGGAAAAGCAGGCGCAGGACGCCGCGCGCATTGCGCGCAAGCAGGCGCTGTCCATGCACATCAGGGCGCTGCGCAGGGTGCTGATCGTGTCGGCCAGCGCCGTGCTGATTGCCTTTATGGTGCTGTTTTATCTTTTCTGCACCCCGCTGGTGGATTTTGTGCTGGAGCCTGTGCGCTCGCGCGGCATCGAGGTGATCTCCACCGCCGTCAGCGAGGCGCTGATGCTCAAGTTCAAATCCTGCCTGGTTGCAGCCGTGGTGATCGGCATGCCGGTGATTGTCCAGCAAATCTGGTCCTTTGTATCCCCGGCGCTGTACGCAAACGAAAAAAAGCTGTTCGCCGGGCTGTTCTTTGTGATGCTGCTGCTGTTTATCACCGGCGTGGTGTTCTGCTACGTCTATGTGTTCCCGCTGGCGGTGGATCTGTTCTGGGAGGCCAGCGACGGTGTGGCCACAGCCATGTGGTCGGTCAAGGAGTACTTTAACTTTGTACTCTCCTTTGTGCTGCCCTTCGGCGTCATGTTTGAGCTGCCGGTGGTCATCTACATGCTGGCGCGGCACGGCAAGGTCACCTACAAAACCCTGTCCAAGAACCGCAAATACGTCATCCTGGTCATCGCCGTGGTGGCAGCCATCCTGACCCCGCCCGACGTGGTATCCCAGTGCATGCTGGGCCTGCCGATGTATCTGCTGTATGAAATCGCCGCGCAGGTTGCGCGCTTTGTCAAGCCCAAGCAAAAGGCGGAGGCGTAACCGCCGTCCCCTGCGCGCAAAGCCGCCCCGGACAAGCTGTCCGGGGCGGCTTATATGATTGCCTGTAGCAGCGGCATCCGCGGGCGTTATTCCACCGGGCGGATCAGGATGAAGGGAGTCAGCTCGTCCCCCTGACCCGAGGGGTTGTCCGCCATGGCGTCCTGAATCTGCTCGTCCGTCAGCGGGAAGCCGTGGCACTTGCCCAGCTGGTTCTGGTCAATGTCGTTAGCGTCCATCAGCACGGTGGGAATGCCGGTTTTTTGCATGATCTCATCGCACAGCTCCACGGGATTATCGGGGTTGATCAGCGCCAGCTCCTTATAGCGATCGAAGCTGGAGCGGAAGTAGAAGCCGTCGATGCCAGCCACGCCCTTGCCGCACACCTTGTAGAACACGCCGTGGATGCCAAAGGGCTTGGTAACCGCGCTGCAAAACACCGCCAGCAGCACGCGGGGCAGGCCGCAGATATCGATGACCAATTGCAGCTTGCGCGGCTCGTGCATGCCCACGCCCGTATGGTTGATGCCCGCAAAGCGCCACAGCAGGTTTGCCCAGAAGCCAGGCTTCACCTCATCGCGCGTGCGCACGGTCTTTTCACACATGGCCATCACCTTGGCGCCGAAGGACAGCATGTCCCCCTCGCGGTACAGCGGACGCACATAGCGCTCGATCAGCGCGCACTTATCCTCGCCCACCTCGATAAAGTGGGTTTGGATGGCATAGCGCAGGTACTTGCGGCCGTCGCGGCCCGTCAGCACGCCGCGATCATAATATACAACGCCATTTTCCTCATGGCGGGCTTCTTCCTTATTGCGAGATTCAATAATTCCCATACGTTCCCCTCCGCAGCATCATGATTTCCTATTTTACACCCCGATATGCAGCTTGTCAATTTTTGCGTATTTGTTGAGGATGGCGGTGCTGGAAAAGCAGGCGGCGATATATGCCGTGTTCCCCCTCATCCGCTTCGCTATTCGCACAGCACCTTCCCCATCTGGGAGAAGGCTTTTATGGTCACGCGGTTTTCGCCAAGCATTTGGTGTTGCTTTCACCAGCGCGGTTTGGCATCCTTCACCCTATCACTTATCCGGCTCGTTATCGCCAAACAGCGCGTTGACAAAGGCCTTGGCCTCAAAGGCCTGCAAATCGTCGATGCCCTCGCCCACGCCGATATACCACACGGGCACATTCAGCTCGCGGCGGATGGCAATGGCCACGCCGCCCTTGGCGGTGCCATCCAGCTTGGTCAGGATGATGCCGTTGATCTCCACCGCGTCCTTGAACATCTTGGCCTGATTCAGGCCGTTCTGGCCGGTGGTCGCGTCCATAATCAGCATGCAGCGCACCGTGGCCTCGCTGTATTCGCGGTCGATGATGCGGCGCATCTTGGACAGCTCTTCCATCAGGTTCTTTTTGTTGTGCAGGCGGCCGGCGGTGTCGATAATCAGCAGGTCGGCCTTGCGCGCCTTGGCGGCCTGCACCGCATCGAACACCACGGCGGCAGGGTCGCTGCCCATCTGATGCTTGATCAGCGGCACATGCGCGCGCTCGGCCCACACGGACAGCTGATCGTCCGCCGCGGCGCGGAAGGTATCCGCCGCCGCCAGGATGACGCTGCGGCCAATCTCCTGAAAGCGCAGCGCCAGCTTGCCCACGGTGGTGGTTTTGCCCACGCCGTTTACGCCCACCACGAACATGACCATCGGCCAGTGCAGCGCGGGGCGGGGGATGTTCATCTCCTCCACCAGCAGATCCTTGAACATCTGCCGGGCGGTGCGCGCGTCCTTTACCTTCTTTTCCTCCACGCGGCGGCGAAGCTCGTCGATGATCTCGGTGCTGGCGCGCACGCCCACATCGGAGAGCAGCAGGATGTCCGTCAGCTCCTCATAAAAATCATCGTCCACCACAGCGGTGTTTTCCACCAGCTCGTCCACGCGCTCGGTCAGGTTGCCGCGCGACTTGGAAAGGCCCTTCTTCAACCGGTCAAAAAAGCCCATAACTGCGCCTCCTTTGATCTATTGTTAATGATAATTCTCCAGATTTACGCTGACCATGCTGGATACGCCCTTTTCCTCCATGGCCACGCCGTACAGCGAATCGCAGCGCTCCATGGTGCCCTTGCGGTGCGTAACCACCACAAACTGCGTGGTCTTGGCAAACTCCACCAGATAGTCGGCAAAATAGCTGATATTCGCGTCGTCCAGCGCCGCCTCGATTTCATCCAGAATGCAGAACGGCGAGGGCTTCACCTTGAGCATGGCGAACAGGATAGCGATGGCCGTCAGCGCGCGCTCGCCGCCCGAAAGCAGCGAGAGCAGCTGCAGCTTTTTGCCCGGCGGCTGCGCCACCACCTCGATGCCGCAGCAGAGCGGATCGTTGGGGTCGGTCAGCTTCAGCTCCGCCTGGCCGCCGCCGAACAGGCGCACAAACGTCTGCTGGAAGTAGCCGTTCAGCCGGTCAAACTCCGTCACAAACTGCTTTTCCATCTGGGACAGCAGGCGCTTGATCAGCCCGCGCAGATCGCTTTCGGCCTTGGTCATATCCTCCTTTTGACGGGAAAGATCGTCAAAGCGCTCCTTGGTCTGGGCGTATTCCTCCACGGCGTGGGCGTTGATGGGCCCCAGCTCGCGGATCTCGCGGCGCAGGCCGTTGGCGTCGCGCTCGCCCGATGTGAGGGCAAACTCGCCCGGCGGCAGGCGAAACTCCTCCGCCGTGGCCAGGGTGGCCTCGTAGGTATTCCACATGTGCTCGGACAGCGTTTTCTGCTCGTTGTCCGCGCGGTCGTACAGGATCTCCGTGCGGTGCAGCTGATCGCCGTCCTGGGTGTGGCGCTCATGCAGGCGTTCGCTTTCCTCCACCAGCTCACGCTGATGGGCAAGCTGCGCCTGGCGCTTTTGCTCCAGTTGATCGGTATCCGCATCGGCCTGCCTGGCGGCCTCGGCCTGCTGCTGCGCGGCCTGGCGAAGCTGGGCAAGCTGCCCCTCCGCCTCCTGCGCCTGCTGGCGCTGCGCGGCGATTTTCTCCCGCAGGGCATTCAGCGTGCCCTGCAGGGCGGCGCTTTCCTCAGCCCAGCGCGCCTTATCGCGGCGCAGGGTTTCGATGCTGTGCTCCATCTCGGCAAACTGCAGCCGCTGCTGCGTCACCTGATCGCGCAGGCCGTCGGCCTGATCGCGGGCGGCGCGCAGGGCGTTTTGCAGTTCTTCGGTCTTTTGATCCAGCGCTTCACGATCCACCGCCGCGGACTGCGTGCCCTCGGTCAGCAATTGCAGATCGGCGCGGATCTCGGCGATGCTTTCGGTCAGCTGGGTGATGGCCTGCTGCGTCTTTTCCAGGCGCTGGGTATGCGCCTGCAATTCGGAGGAGGCGTTGAACACGCGCTCCTGCTCACGGGCCACGGCAATTTCCTGCTGATGCATGGCCTCCATGCCCTCGTTGCGCAGACGTTTTGCCTCGGCCTGGCGCTCCTGCATGGCGGCGACGTCCTGCTGCAAGGCGGACAGCGCCTGCTCATCCTGGGCAAGCTGCGCGGTCAGCTCCTTGATTTCGCGTTCGCGCGAAAGGAAATTGCTGGTTTTTCCGCGCATGGAGCCGCCCGTCATGGAGCCGCCGGAGTGCATCACCTGGCCGTCCAGCGTGACCAGCCGGAAGGCGTAGCGCCCCGCGCGCATGATGGGCAGGGCTGCATCCAGGTTCTGCGCCACCACGGTGCGGCCCAGCAGGTTTTCCATCACCGGGCGATAGCGCTGATCGTAGGTAATCAGCTCGCTGGCCACGCCCAGACAGCCGGGCATGGACAGCACGCGGCGTTCCTCGTTGCTCAGGGTATAGGAGCGCACGTTGGACAGCGGCAGGAAGGTGGCGCGGCCCGACTCGCTGCGTTTGAGATATTCAATCAGTTTTTTGGCGGTTACATCATCGGTGGTAACGATGTTTTGCAGGCTGCCGCCCAGCACCGCGTCCAACGCGGCCTCCAATTCCTTGGGCGCCTGCATCAGCTGCGCCACCACGCCGCACACATTGGGATCGTTCTGCGCGTATTGCAGCGCGCGGCGCACGGCGTTGGCATAGCCCTCCATATCGCGAGCCATCTCGCGCAGCACCTTCAGGCGGCTGCGGGCGGACTGCATGGACATGGCCAGCTGCTGCGCGCGCTCGGACTTTTGCTGATTTTCCAGTGCCAGGGCACGCACCCCGGTCTCCAGACGCTGCGCCTCGTCGCGCGCGCCGCTCAGCGCGTCCTGCGCGGCCTTTTGCTGGCCGATCGCATCGTCGTACTGCTGCTGCAGGGCGACGGACTGCAATTTCAATTCGGCCTCGTTGCCCTGAAGCTGGCTCAGGTACTGCTCCATCTGGGCGCACATGGCCTGCTTCTGGGTTTGGGTGTTGCGCGCGTCGCTCAGGCGATTGACAGCCGACAGGATATCGGTCTTGTGCTGGTTGAGCGCCTGCTCGGCTTCGTCCGCCCGCGCGGCGGCTTCGTCCGCCTGGCGCACCAGCGCGTCCAGCGCATTGCGCGCCTTTTCCAGCGCGCGGCTGGCGGCCTCGTCGTCGCCCTGCCCCTGCTGGGTAAGGGCGGCCAGCTCGTCCAGGCGGGCGGCGCGGGACTGCTCCTCCTCCTGCATGCGCTGCACGTCCTTTTGCAGCGATTCGCTGCGCTGCTCCATGCGGTCGCGGGCGCTTTCCAGCTGATGCAGCTCCTCGGTGCGCAGGCGGCTTTCGGCGCGCGCCTGGCTGATTTCATCATCCAGCTGCTGCACGGCCTGATCCAGCATGGCGCGCTCCTGGCTGTTTTCATGCAGCCGCGCCTCATGCTGCAATAGCGCGTCGCGCAGCGCCTCGATGGTTTCGCTCAGCTCCTGCATGCGCTGCGCCAGCTTATCGTTCTTCAGCAGGAAGATGTTCATTTCCAGCGTTTTGAGCTTGCCGGAAAGCTCCTGATATTTCAGGGCGGACTGCGCCTGCTCGTGCAGGGGCTCGATGCGGCCGCCCAGCTCCTCCAGGATGTCGTTGACGCGATCCAGGTTTTCCAGCGTGCGGGTCAGCTTGCGCTCGGCTTCCTCCTTGCGCACGCGGAAGGTGCTGATGCCCGCCGCTTCTTCAAACACCTCGCGGCGATCCTCGCTTTTATTGGACAGGATATCGTCGATACGACCCTGGCCGATATTGGAATAGCCGTCCTTGCCCACGCCGGTATCGTAGAAAAGCTCCTTGATATCCTTGAGTCGGCAGGCGGTTTTATTGAGATAGTATTCGCTGTCGCCGTTGCGGTACAGCCGGCGGGTGACGGCCACCTCGGTAAACTTGGTTTTCAGCGCGCCATCCTCGTTGTCAAACACCAGCGTAACCTCGGCGTAGGCCAGCTTTTTGCGCTTTTCGGTGCCGTTGAAGATGACGTCCTGCATGCTGCCGCCGCGCAGCTCACGGGGGTTCTGCTCGCCCAGCACCCACTTGACCGCGTCGCCGATATTGCTTTTGCCCGATCCATTGGGGCCGACGATGCCGGTGATGCCGCCGTTAAAGACCACCTCGGTGCGCTGCGCGAAGGACTTGAAGCCGTAAATTTCCAGCTTTTTCAGCTTCATTTGGTTTCCTCCGCCGCGCGCAGACGCTTGAGCGCCTCGCCCGCAGCCGCCTGCTCGGCGCGCTTTTTGCTGTTGCCGCTCCCGCGCCCGGCCTCCTGACCCTGGGTATAGACAGCCACGGTGAATATGCGCAGGTGCGCCGGGCCCTCCTCAGCCAGAGTTTGATATTCAGGCGAGGGCAGCCCCTGCCCCTGCAGCAGCTCCTGCAGGGCGGTTTTGTTATCCGTCACGGGCAGGGGAACCTCCTGCTCGCGCGGCCAAAGGGCGCGCACCAGCGCGGCCGCGGTATCAAAGCCCGCGTCCAGATAAACGGCCGCCAGCACGGCCTCCATGGTGTCGGCCAGCACGGCAGGGCGTTCGCGCCCGCCGGTGATCTCGCACCCATGATCCATGCGCAGGTAGCGGCCCAGCTGCAGGTGCCGAGCCACGGCGCACAGCGTTTCCTCGCGCACCATGCGCGCGCGCAAAAACGTCATGCCCCCCTCCTCCTGCTCGGGGTGGGCGGCAAAGACGATATCGCTCATAGCCAATTGCAGCACCGCATCGCCCAGGAACTCCAGCCGCTGATTGTTTTCAGCCCCGCAGGAGGGGTGGGTGAGCGCCAGGCGCAAAAGCGCGGGATTATGAAAATGATATTGCAGCGCTTCTTCAAGATGGGCAGTATTCACGGATAAAGAACTCCTTCTCCGCGCGCAGAAAACGGGCTGCACGAAAGCTGGCAGCCTGTTTTCCGGGCGTGAAAATTGGTTAGGCCTTGGAATCGATGTACTTGACCACGTCGTCCACGGTCTTGAGCTTCATGATCATATCGTCCTCCACCATGATGTTGAACTGATCCTCCAGCTCCATGATCATCACCATCACGTTGGCGCTGTCGGCGCCCAGATCCTCAACCAGGCGGGATTCGGGGGTAATTTTGTCTTCGGGGGCCTTGAGCTGCACGGAAATCAGCTGCTTTACTTTTTCATAGGTCGTCATTTTATTTTCCTCCTTATGTATGGATGCTATGCGCGCGAGGGATTATTCATCCGCCTGCGGCATGGTTTTCAACGTTTCCTCGATGGTTTGCGCCACGCCCGTGCGCGCCATGACGGCGGCCTGGCGGATGGCGCAGGCGATGGCATGGCCGTTGGAGGAGCCGTGCGCCTTGACCACCGCGCCCTTTACGCCCAGCAGCGGCGCGCCGCCCACCTCGGTATAGTCCATCAGTTTCTTTACGCGCTTGAAGGCGGGCTTGGCGATCAGCGCGCCCAGCTTGCCGCGGAAATCGCTGAGCAGCTCTTTTTTGATGATACCCAGCAGCGTCCCGGCCATGCCTTCCATAAATTTGAGGATCAGGTTGCCCGCAAAGCCGTCGGCCACGATCACATCGGCCACGTCGTTGGTCACATCGCGGCCTTCCACATTGCCCACAAAGTGAACGGGCGCATTTTCCAGCAGGGGGTAGGTTTCCTTGGTCAGCTGGTTGCCCTTTTCGCTTTCCGCGCCGATATTAAGCAAACCCACGCGCGGCTCCTTCATGCCCTGCACGCGGCGCATATAGATATCGCCCATGATGGCAAACTGCCGCAGGTATTCCGGCTTGCAGTCCACATTTGCGCCGCTGTCAATCAGCAGAAAATAGCCCTTGCCGTTGGGCATCAGCGGGGCCAGGGCGGGACGGTCAATGCCATCCAGGCGACCCAGGCGGAACATGCCCGCGGCCAGCATCGCGCCGGTGGAACCGGCGGACACAAAGCCGTCCGCCTCGCCATCGCGCACGGCCATCATGCCGCGCACGATGCTGCTGTCCTTCATGGTGCGCACGGCCATGACGGGGGAATCGTGGTTGGTGATCACCTGCGTGGTATGCTCCACGGTGATGCGCTCGCGCACATCGTCGCAGTCCATCAGCAGGGGCGTAAGCTGTGCGGCGTCACCCCCCAGGGTAATCCGCAGGTCGCTGTCCGCGCGCAGGGCCTCAATGGCGCCCTCCGCCGTGCATTTGGGCGCGTTGTCCCCGCCCATCGCGTCCAGATAAATGCGCGTCAACTGCGCTCACCATCCTTCTTTCCTTAAATCTCAAAAATTATAGCATATTTTCGCGAATTTTACAAGATAAAGCGCGGCAGCGCCACGGTTGCGCCTGTTTTTTCAAAACGCGCACGCCACGGCCTGCCACGGGGACAGCATGTTAACGGCTGCTGCGCAGCCTACGCTTCATCAGGTTTATTATATTCTTCTGAGGGAGAAGCCTTTTGGTGAGTGCACTCTCCAACTGTTGCCAATCGCTGTGCAAGAGCCACACACCCACTTAACGTACCCCGTGGCACGCTGATCGCAGATCAGCGCAGGGCTGGCAAAGCCAGACCCAGGGGGAAATATTCAAGGGGACGGATGGCGCTTGCGCCGATCCGGGCACGCAGAATTTTCCCTGCCACGGAGTGCACACACCCCCCTGCTTTTCAGTTTTACTCAAGCAGCTTTTACGTCACACACAGGTTCTTTGTTACTTTCTTCACTGAAGAAAGTAACGTTCCCTTTTCCCCTTCTCCCCCCTTTCGTTCCCCTATACGCGGCCCACTTCGGCCGCTTTTTTGCAAAAAGGAGCTGTAATTCATGGATAAAAGCCTGATGCGCGAGTGTTTCCATAACTGCCTGGACGTCGCCCCGCGCGAGGACGATTTTCTCGTGCCCAGCCGCTATACCCCCATGCAGTGCGCGTTTTATGATAAAATTTCCTACGCCTCCTTCATGGGCCTCAAGGCGCGCATGAGCGCCGGCATCACCCTGGAGTTTGACACCAACGCCCCCGCCTTTACCCTGCAGTGGAAGATCGTGGGCGGCTACCCGCTGGACAGCGCCGACCGCGACAGCACCCTGGATGTGTATGTAAACGACGTGCTGGTCGCCCAGCAAACGCACCTGCGCAGCCTGCCCTGGAACGAAACGCTGGAATCCTCCTTTGATCTGGGCGAGGGCCGCAAGCGCGTGGTCGTGTTTCTGCCCCATCTGCTGGTTTTCGCGCTGGGAGATATCGTGCTGCCCGAGGGCAATTTCTACCTGGCCCCCGTGCCCAAGCGCACCGCGCGCGTGCTGATGATCGGCGATTCCATCACCCAGGGCGTGGGCGCGGAGTGCTCCTCCACCGGCTACGCCATGCAGGTAGGCCGCGCGCTGGGCTGCGAGTGCCTCAACCAATCCGTCGCCGCCGTGCGCTTTGAGCCGGAATGCCTGGATAACACGGGCTTCAGCCCCGATCTGATCACCGTGGCGCTGGGCACCAACGACTGGTCGCACCGCGCCGACAGCGCCGAGTACGATGACTACGCCGGCCGTTTCTTCAAGCGCATCAATCAGCTGTATCCCGATATCCCCGTGGCCGTGATCACCCCCGTCAAGCGCGTGCGCAATGAGCCGGATCAGCATCCCGACCGCCCCAACCTGTACCGCGAAAGCGAGCTGGCCGACGCCATCGCCCGCCTGTGCCAGCCCTATCCGCAAATGCGCATTGTGGAAGGCTGGCGGCTGGTGCCGCATGTGCCCGCCTTCTTCCTGGATGGGCTGCACCCCAACGATCTGGGCATGACCTGGATGGCCAACGGCGTGCTGCAGGCCCTGGCCGATATGATGCGTTAAAGCAGCATAAAGCAAGCACCTGTGCGCGGCGCAGTCCCCTGCCCGCCGCACAGGCTTTTGTTATGCCGGCGCTTCCGCCCGGCGCGAAAAATATTGACAAATCCCGCCGGAAACCGTATGATGAGAATGCCGCGGTTTGCGGCTTTTGCACATTGGAAAATCAAAGGAGTTTTCTTTTTTATGGATTGGATCGAAGTTACCATTTCCACCAACACCGAGGGTGCGGATATTGTTTCGGAGGCGCTGATGCGCCAGGGCGCGGTAGGCACGCAGATTATTGACCGCAGCGACGTACCCGATCCCGATAAGCCCAACGGCTATTGGGAGTTGATCGACCGCAAAATGCTGGATGAAATGCCCGAGGATGTGCAGGTAAAGGCCTGGTTTTCCACCGTGGAGGAGCTGCGCGGGCTGAAAAACTGCCTGGATGCGCTGCCTGAGCTGACGGGCATGGATCTGGGCACGCTCAAAATCTCCCAGGCGGGCGTGCACGAGCAGGATTGGGCTGAGTGCTGGAAGCAGTATTACAAGCCCTTCCGCGCCGGCGAGCACCTGGTGATCAAGCCCAGCTGGGAAGCCTGGGATGAGCAGCCCGGCGATCTGGTGATCGAGCTGGATCCCGGCATGGCCTTTGGCACGGGCACGCACGAGACCACCGCCATGTGCGTGGCCATGATTGAAAAGCACTATCATGGCGGCGAGGTGCTGGACGTGGGCACGGGCAGCGGCATCCTGGCCATCGCGGCGGAGCGGCTGGGCGCGCGCGAGGTGCTGGGTGTGGATATCGACCCCATGGCCGTGCGCGTGGCGCAGGAAAATGTGGAAAAGAACGGCCTGTCCGATCGCGTGACCATCTGCGAGGGCGATCTGGTCAAGGGTCTGGATAACGTGCAGTGCGAGTTCGCCGTGGCCAACATCCTGGCCGAGGTGATTATGCTGCTGGCCGCGCCGCTCAAGAGCCACCTGACCGAGAACGCCACGTTCGTATGCTCCGGCATCCTGCGTGAGCGCGAGGATGAGGTGACCAAGGTGCTCACCGCCAACGGCTATCAGCTGTTTGACCGGATGGAGAAGGGCGACTGGGTAGCGCTGGCCGCCCGCGTCCGCTGATATGCATCGTTTTTTTGCCGATGAGCGCGGCATTCAGGGCGGTATGGCCTATCTGGAGGCGGAGGACGCCCGCCATGCCCTGCGCGTGCTGCGGCTGGATGTGGGCGCGCAGGTGCAGCTGTTTGTTGATGGCCAGGCCTACGCGGCCAGCATCTGCCAGACCGGGCCGGACGGCGTGGCTGTGCGCGTGCTTGAAAAGCTGAAAAGCCCCGAGGCTTCCCTGCGCGTTACGCTGTATCAGGGCGTGCCCAAGGGCGATAAAATGGATTATATCGTGCAGAAATGCACCGAGGCAGGCGTTTGCCGCATCGTGCCGGTAGAAATGCCCCGGTGCGTGGCGCATCTGGACGGCAAGGACGATAAAAAGCTCGCCCGCTGGAACCGCATCGCCCGCGAGGCAGCCAAGCAGGCTTTTCGCCCCGTCACGCCCGAGGTGGCCGCGCCCATCGATTTAAACGCCCTGTGCCGCGCGCTGCCCGGCCATCAGCTGGCGCTGGTGCCCTGGGAGGATGCGCGCGAGGGCACGCTGCCGCAGCTGATCAGCCCGGATATCGCCGACCTGGCCATCGTGATTGGCCCGGAGGGCGGTATGGGCGAAAGCGAGGTACAGCGCATGCTGGGCAGCGGCGCGCGCGCCGTAACGCTGGGGCCGCGCATTTTCCGCACCGAAACCGCCGGGCTGGCGGCAATCATCGCCGCCATGGCGCTGAGCGGAAACCTGGAATAATTTCATCCTTGGAAACCGTTTTTTATGATCGCCGCCCCTCGGGCGGCTTTTTTCATGCGCGGCGCGCGTCAAGGCAGAAATTGTAAATTATTGAATATAGCTCCAATTGGCTGTTGCCAATCCTGTTCAATCATGGTATATTGCAGTTGCAGCTGTTTTCTATGATCGTATCGTTTATTCAATACAAAAAGTGGCAAGGATATTGAAAAAGGAGGGGTTGTCCGGCTAAGAACGCACTTTTGTTTCTCACATCTTCACAATTGACCTGCCCAAAAGGAGGAATCTTTCGTGAACAAATGGAGTTTTTTTGCGGTATTCTGCTGCATCCTGCTGCTGTGCGCGCTGCCCGCGATGGCGCAGGAGGAGCAGGCCTTGCCGGTAATTACGATCACCTACGCCTCCGACGCGTCCCTCTCCCAGGAAACCGCTGTGGACGCGCAGATCACGGTGGCGGAGGGCGGCCAGGAAAGCAGCTTCCAGGCCAAGCTGCGGCTGAATAAAACGGCTTTGGATTTGGTGGAGAAAGACCTGCCGCAGCAGAGCCTGTACATTGAAGGCGCGGAGACGCGCTTTGTCCTGTATAACGATGGCGGCGACGCGCTGCGCACCAAGCTGCTCAGCACGGTATGCTCCGGCCTGGTGGCCCAGTGCCCCGTGGCGGTGCCTGTGCGCACGCAGGAGCTGGTGGAGGTGTACGTCAACGGCGATTACCGCGGCCTGTACTCCCGGCGCGAGGATATCGCGGACGCCATTGCCCGCTTTGAGGGGCTGGACAGCGCCGCCGCGCTCAACGTAGCCGATGTGAACACGGACGCCTTCTGCGGCGACGCGTCCGGCATTGCCAATGCCCTTCAGCAGCTCAAGGCGCTGAACCTGTCTCTTGAAGCGGATCGGCAGACCCTGAGCACGCTGCTGGATACCGAGAGCTTTTTGAACTGGGCGGCGGTAAGCGCTTTCTTCGGCAATCTGAATATGAAGAGCGACGTCATTTTCTATCAGGTTGGAAATGGGCCGATCAAGTGCGCCATGGGCGATTTTGCCTACGCGCTGATGTTTGCCGCTCATAATCCTTACGCCTCGCTGAATACGATTACCACGGATGTTGTCATCATCATCGAAAGCATGCTGCTTAACCAGCCTGAATATCGCGAGGCCTTTCTGACCAAGCTGGGCGCGCTGTATCAGGCCCTGCCTACGCAGACGCTTCAGCAGGCTGTGGACGCGGCGAACGCCCAAATCGCTTCCGCGCTGCCCCGTCACATGGAGAGCTGGACTGCGGCCTTCATCCAGGCCATGGCCGGCAAAAATAACTATCTCGTCACGAACACGCAGGAGGCGCTGCTCTACCAGCAGTATTCCATCTACCGTCTGCGGGATAAAACGCTGGTGCGGCATCCCTGGTATCTATACGATCTGACCCAGAGCGCGCTGGATGTATCCGACGCGGACATGCTGCGCTATTTCGGCAGTGAGAAGCCCGCGCTGATTGAAGTGCCCGCTGAGTCCTGGGAGACCTACAAGGCCGCAAACCAGTAAAGCCAATGGCGCCTTTTACTGACAACAGATGGGAAGCCCGGCGGGGCTTTCTCAGGCTGTCAAAAAATTTTTGACAGCCTGCCGCTGAAAGTCAGCTAAAGCAGTCTTTCAGCGGGAAACGT
>ERZ827150.2595-NODE-2595-length-19125-cov-3.650236_pt1 | contig 19125 bp, 8 predicted proteins | sample MGYA00519779_ERZ827150 | MGnify/ENA primary metagenome ERZ827150 (study PRJEB31778, sample SAMEA3449267) | human gut metagenome | biome: human gut; feature: human-associated habitat; material: faeces | place: United Kingdom | collected 2010/2012 ...
AATAGTTGTTCGTTTGTTTATTAATCCTGATGTTGATAGACTTATAGAAACAAATACAATCGCAGGAAGTAAATTAAAACAAATTGCATTTGATAAAGCGATTGTACGTCAATTACATGATACAATGTATTCTGAAAGATTGAAGCAGTATCAAATTGACCACCATTTAGCTGAAGATGACTTTAGTTTTTCTGAACAAAATTTGGTAGACCATTTTAGAGGCGAAAGAGGTAATGTTAAATTATATATTATAAACAGTCAAAAAAATGCGGTGACTCGTAGTCCAGAAAGCAAGTTGCAATCATACATAAATTTTGAAGGTAGAGGAACCACACTTCCTTTATCATACAGTACTTTTGAAAAGACCTTTTTATCAGCATTTATTTCGACGCAAACTATATTGTCTAAACCTATTAATTATAGATTAGATGAGGGGCTTAATCCTAGAGTTTTGGAAAAAGAGCAATTAATTATGTTGTGTAATATTATTGCAGAAGAGTTGTTGATTGGTAACTATGATGACAACATAGGTACATATAGAATAGAGAATAATATTGCCGCAGGAAGGGGCGATTTAATTACAGATGGACACTTAATTGCTTGTAGATTGTTTCGAGAAGAAATTATGTATAATTGGGTGTTATACATCAAACTTTTAATTAAGAACCATTTTGCCTTTACGGGTGTATGGTACGATGAAGTGAATTTATTCCAACAAAAACTTCCGGAACAATTGTGGGGAAATATAAGAACGTTTATTAAAAATTTAAGAGATTTGCCGTTATGGAAAGATAGAAGTATGTCTTCAACCGTTTTCGGCGGTAAAAGCACGTATGATTTTTGGAAGACGATTTTTGCAACAGGAAGAACACCTGATGGAATCATTGTTTTATCGAAACCTCTTAATGTTGCAGATATGATTAGAAATTAGGGTGGTATAATAATAAAAAATTTTACGATAAAAATTCCTATAGTTCTTGCTATAAGGAAATTGGGAGGTACGGCAATTATGGTTACACGTAAAGAAGATACGTCAAGTAGAGTTGCAAGGCGTAAATACGAAGAAAAAAATAAGGAATTACGCAAAGAAAAGAGTGCCAACTTTCAAACAATGATTCCAAGAGAGTTGTTTGAAGAAATCAGTGCGTTTTTGACTGAAAAGGGGATAACGAAAGTTGACTTTATCAAAGAAGCGTATCAACTGATGAAAAACAAATAAAAGTGCCAAAATTGCTTGTGGTAACAGATAGGAATATAAATAATCCGAAAGGACGACAAAAAACAGCGAAAAGCACCCGAAAAGATATAAAACAAGGTGTTTTTGGGCTTTGACCTACCATTCGCACTCAATCATACAGGCTAATATTCGCAACCCTAGGTAAAGCAAAAATAGCCAAAATCGGCTAAAAAGCACTATATTTTACAATAAAACGTCAGGAAGGCAATCGTTCTTGCAAAAGAGCGGTTGCCTTTTTTCTTACTTTTTCTCGATTTGGAACGAAAAAACACCCTGAAAAGGGCGGGTGGTCAGCGTTTTTTTACACACAGCAATAGGTACTGCTGTATCATAAAGGGGCAAGAAAAAGGAGATTTTTATGAGTTCACGACTTGCCCGTTGCTGAGTTTGCAAAACAATTCGTGATTACGGAAATCATGCCGGAACTCTGCAACGTCTATTATAAACCAATGGAACTTAGCCGCGCGACCGAGGTCGGGGTTGTTTATAGTCGGGATTGTTTATATCCTGGCTGCGGAAACAACTCGATGAGGCGATATTTGCGGCGATTATCGACTTATAGGCGGATATATGCCTTTAAATGTGATAACTTGCATGGTTGGCACGAAACTAAAACGATTAAATTTTAAACTTAAAAATCGGGGGCTTCCGAAGATTTGCGAAGCGCCCGATTTTTTTTAATTGGCTATGATTCTCGGAATCGTCAACAAAATATTTTCCGAACCGTCGTAACAATCCCGAAATCGTTAATTTTTTGCCGTGTTAGAACGGTATTTATGCGGCGTTACGCCGTATTTCTTTTTGAATTGCTTTATAAAATAGGAAAACGAGTCGTAGCCGACGGCGGAACACACTTCGAGCGCGGACATGGACGTGTTTGCAAGAAGTTCCGCGGCGTGTTCGAGCCGTAAATCTATAAGATAGTCGGAAATAGTCACGCCGAGGTATTTGCGGAATGCGTTCGATACGGTCGCATGGGAATAATATGTTTCGGAAATGATATCGTCAACCGACTTCGTGAACGCGTCGGGCGAATTTAAAAGCTGAAGGATGTCGAGCATCCATTTTGGGTATGCGGGCGCGGCGATAAGCATTTTCGTGCGGTATAGCCCGATAATGAAATGAAGAATGGAAAAGCTGACGGCTCTCAGTTCCTTGTTGTTTACCAATCCCTCTTTGTCCTGCGCCGTTTCTTCCTTGCCCGCGATTACGGATAACGAGTCGAGTTTATCGGATTGACGAATTATCGCCTGAAAAGCGTTCGACGATATGTGAAAATTGAAAATCCCGTTGCATATTTTTTCGTAAAGGTCGCCTGAAAACATCGCGCATACGGCGCGCACTTCCTCGTCTTTGTAGTACAAATCCCTGTGAAGGTGGGGCGTGGTGCGAAAAACTATAGCGTGAGTGTGCGGCGGACCGATCAGAAAGGCGTCGCCGGGCTTTGCGACAAACTCGGTATCGTTGACGAAATTAGACGTTTCGCCTTTTTCGAAAAGCACGAGTTCCCACACGGTGTGCGAGTGCGGTCGGTTGGGCGTTGTGTACTTTCTGCACAGAAAGTTTTTGTTGAACACCATTTTTTCGAGTTTGGAAGCCATTTTCTCACCTTAAATTATTTTTGTTTTATTATAGCCGATTTTTTCTGCCTTGTAAACGATTTGGAGATAAAAGCAAAAAAAGTTGCTAATTCCGTCGATAAAGCCGTAAAATTATATAAAAAAGCACTTTTTTTACGAAATAAAGCAAGACAAGCGGGTTTTTCGGGTGTACAATATGTATGCTTAAAGATATAAGCGGTCTTTCGCGCCGTATTTTTATCGACGTTTCGGCGGGTTCAAACACAATCACTCGCGGATAGGCGGAAGCGGCAAAATCGGGGATTACCGATTGAACGCAAGCATAGCCGTGAACGCCGATAAGAGTTCGGTGCGAGGGAACGCTAAAAAATCTGTAAGGAGAAAAATCAATGAAAAAGTTTGGCAAAAAATGTATTGTCGCGGCGGCATCGCTTATCGCGGCATTATCGGTATCGGCGATAGTTCCCGCTGTCGCCAACGCGGGCGGAGACACCACCACGCTTCCTAAGGGGTTTGAGTCGGAATCGGTTGAGATTAAAGGCTCGAACGAAGCTCTTTCAAAATGGATGTTTTTTTTCAACGGCGACAAAGACGCAGAGGGGAAGGTCCGCGGAACGGTTTACGATTCGGAAAATCTTCACGTTTCCGCAACGACCGAGGGCAGAACGGGTAACGCTTTACATCTTAAAAGAGACAAGGCGGACGGCGAACTCGTAATGTATTCCTATGCGTTCGACGTTAAGCCCGATCAGAACTACGTTATCGGCGCTTTCGTAAAAAGCCTTTGCGCGCAAACTGCCGACAATAAAGTTTATTTCAAAATCAAAGAGCAGAGCGCGAACGGAGGCATTGTCGGCGACGAATTCGCCGTTCAGAATTCCGTTGACGGAAGAAGAGAGGACTGGACGGAAACGACTTTCTCGTATAAAACGTCCGCTTCCGCGAAAACGCTTATTCTGAAAATATGCGCGGACGGCGTGGGCGATTTCTATGTGGACGATATCACCGTTAAACCCTCCAACGCAGCGACGAATACCGCGCTTTACAGAATGCAGGGAATAGGTAAAGTTGCGGACGGCGCAGGCGATGTCATCGGCGATGGCGGGAATGAAAACTTCGCGGTTTTGACTTCCGCTAATATCAGCAACGAATCTTCGGACGGAGACAACGCTTCTTTGCTTCTTAACGACGGCGAGATATATAAAACGAATTTCTCGGCGCTTGATTCAACGAAAAAGTACAGATTGTCTTTCAAGTATAAAATGCTTGAAGCTGGCAGTGAAAACCGTTTGAGCATAAGAATGAACCATTGCGACATAGGTTCGACTTCAAATAAGTTTTACGCAGGAGTCAGCGGTGGAAACGCAGACGAATGGAGTGCATATTCTCTCGATTTTGCACCTGAAGGAGATAGTACATTCGGAATCGCGATTCAGGCATACGCAAAATACGCTATCGATGAATTGTCCATAACCTGTCAGGAAGAAACAGACAATATGCAGTATATCGTCAACGGTTCTTTCTCGGGCGCGTATATGGAAGGATATGTTTTCGGAGACAACTTCAACGTTGCAAAACAAGCAGACGGAACTCCTGTATTTGTTGCAGGTAACGGCTCTTTCGATAACACATTCGGCGCAAGAGGTTACTTCACTATTCCCGCTGCGAACTTGACGGAAGGAAAAGAGTACACTCTTAGTTATGATTATCGTTTTAACGGCGCGGATTGGGTAAACTGTGTCATTGCTTATTATAACGGCGCGGAATTCGCTAATTTTACGGGAGTATCGAAAGAATGGACGAATAAGACCTATACTTTTGTCGCCGGGGCAAAAAATGAATTTAAGTTCTACGGTCCGAGTTATTATTACTGGGCTACGTACTATAGAAACATTCAGATTAAGGACAGCGACGGCAACAGATATGATATCAACTCAGGTCTCGTTGCTCCCGAAGTCGTTTTAGGCGAAAACGAATTCCCCTACGGAACTTTCGAAGGCGACGTGAATTACGTTGCCGAGGACTGGACTTTCGAGGGTAACGCAAACGTTTTCGGTCTTACGTTCGACACGAGATGGGAGCCGGGCGCAAAACCCGACTGGAAGCTCTGCTTATACGGAACTGAAGAAGCTCCCGCAAGCGCGATAAGCAAAGAAATCGCCGTTTCCAAACGTACTCTCATGGTAGGCTGCAAAATTTATACGGGTAACGTTAAGTTCTCCGTTATCGTTGGAGACCAAGAAATCGCGACCGACGAAAACGGATTTATCGAACTTCCCGAAGGAACTACGACCGTAAGAATTAAATGTACGGCTACCGAATACGTCGCGTTCAAATACTTAATGCTCGGAACGCACACTCACGCAACTCCCGAGGAAGGCGCGACGACTACCGAAGCGGCTACCTGCACGAAGATCGGCGGAACGTTCTATTACTGCGCGGACTGCGAAAAGAACGTTTATATCGAAAAAGTTCCCATGCTCGCTCATGATCTTGAACACGTTCACGAGGACGCTACCTGCCGTGACGGCGTGGATAAAGACGTCTGCAAATTGTGCAAACAGGAATTCAACGTAAAAATTCTTCCCGCAACGGGCGAACACGATTACAAAACCGAAATAATCAAAGACGCAACCTGCACGGCTTCGGGAATGAAACACGACGTCTGCAAGGTTTGCGGAAGCGAAGGCAACGTAAGCGTTATTCCAAAGAAAGCACACGATTATAAAGACGGAAAATGTACCGTATGCGGCGCGGAAGACCCCGATTACAAACCGGAAAGCGGAGAATCTTCTTCCGAAAAACCGACGTCCGAAAAGCCCTCGGCGGGCGAATCCGGAGCGGGATCGGGAAGTTCTTCGGGCGGATGCGGATCGAGCGTTTACGGCGGAGCCATGGCTCTCGGCACTCTTGCGGCTGCGGCGGTTGTTATGATCAAGCGCAAAAAAGAAGACTGATAAAGTAAAATAAAAATGCCTGAGGGGTTGTTGCGGTAATCGAGGATAATAAAACAAAAGTTGTACGTGCCTTGACGAAGCAGACAACCCCTTTTAAAACTTTTAAAAGGAGAAAACCTATTGATGAAATCAAAATTTAAAAGCATAAAGGCTTTCGCCCTTCTTGTTTGTTCGCTTATCGCGCTTGTTTCTTTCGGTTTAGGGTTTAACGGAATGCGCAGGGCGAACGCAGAAAACGTCGTTCCCGAAATAGCGAACGCAAATCTTAACGACCTCACGGGCAACATGCCGACGGGCTGGTCAACCTGGAAGGCTCTTAACGGAAAGGACGAATCTCTTGCGGATATAAGGTTTTCGACCGTAAAAGGCGAGGAAGCTTACGAGGGCGCGTCGCTTAAAGTTATCAATCGCTCGGGCGACAGCATGATAAGGGGAGTTATAAACAGCCCCGAATTCGAGATCGAGGGCGGAAAGACTTATCTTCTTTCCTTCTATTATCGTTCCGATTCCGACGTGACTATGAGCAGCCTTTGCGTAAGGCAGTTCAAGAAAAACGGAGACGGAACCGCAAACACCTATCTTTGGGTTGACGCGGCAACGGTTTCGGGTGCAACGGGCGGGTACAGGCTTGTTTCCGCGCCGTTTACCACCGATTCCAACGCCGCTAAGGCGATGTTGCAGCTCGATATCGCTCCGACGGGCGAAAACGCCGTTTATTACGACGAATTTTCCCTCGAAAAACTCGATAAGCTCGAGTTTAACGGCGGATTCGAAAGAGTGGGCAACATGGAAACTCCGCTCGGCTGGGCTATGTCGAACGGATCGGTTTTCTCGTTCAGCGACGAGATTTATTACGACGGAAAAACTTCCGCGCATATCGTGAGAGAGGATTACGCTTCGGCGTTCACGATGACTTCGCTTGCGAAAACGGATATCCGCGCCGCGGCGTCTTACGATATCGGTTTCCGTATGCGTTCGGAAAATTCCAAAGGCTCTAAGGCGACTATAACGGTATCTTATTACGGCACGGCGGGCAATATAATCGCCACGCAGACAAGTCCGTATGTTTACCTTAAAAACGGCGAAGGGCTTTCCGACTGGACGGACGTGTGGATAAGATATATCGCGCCGCAAGGCTCGGTAGCCGTGGGATACACGATAACGATTTCGAAAGGTAAAACCGATTGTTATATCGACGGCGTTTACTGCCGCGAATCGGGCAGCGTTGCGTATATCGAAGATTTCGAGAGCATTTCCAACGAAGGAATCCCCGATAATTACAGCGCGGAACCCGAAATGTTCACGGGCGGCAAGCTTGTTCTTACGGGCGGTAAACAGGCGAAAACGGAGATAATTTCCCTCCTTTACGGCAACGGATATTCCGTAACGGGCGAGTGCGTAACGGAAGGCGGGGCTAAACCCGTTATCGAGATTAACTGGCTCGATTATAACAGAAAGCTTCTCGAAAGCAAGAAATTCGAGCTTAAAACGACGAACAACGAATTTCTGGCGGAATTTATCGAGCCGCAGGGAACTTATGCGGAAATAATCTATAAAAACGAGGGAAGCGGAAAAGTTTCTTTCGACAATATCAGGATAGATAAAACTTACGACCCGAAGACGGCGGGGAGCGGTTGGGAAGCCAAATGGGTTTGCTTCCCGTATGCGGACGTAGCTTACGGCGGAGCGTATATGTACGCTTATTACCGTAAATCGTTCACGCTTACCGAGCCGGTAACTTCAGCTCAGATTCAGGTTACGGGCGACGATATCATTACGACTTACGTAAACGGCACGGAACTTAAAGACGAAGGCAAAAACTCATGGGCAAGCGTTCTCGTAGCGCATATTAAAGACAACCTCGTTGTCGGCAAAAACACGCTTGCGTTCCGCGTTTATAACCAGTCGTATTACGGCGGACTTCTTTTCGACCTCGAACTCACTCTGGAGAGCGGAAAGAAAATGCGCGTTTCGTCGGACAACACCGTTCTTTCGTATAACGCGGGAGAAAAACAGCTCGACGGCTATGACTGGAACAAAACCGACTTTGACGATTCCGCATGGAAATCTTCTTTCGTCATCGGCGCGCCGCCGTGCATGCCGTGGGGCGAAATAGTTTACAAACAGAACGCGGAATCGTTGCCGAAGCTTACCATAAAGAGCGCGGAGGTAACGGAAGCCGTAAACGCGGGCGATACGCTCGAATTTACGTTCAACGCGCATATATCGGAACAGATAACGAAGGATCTTACCTTTAAGGTAAACTTCAGAAGCAAATACGTCGCCGACGAAGACGAAGTTATGGAAAACTGGCTCGTTCCCGCGTTCGTTTCGGGCAAAAAAACGTCCGAATGGGTTGTCGGCGAGGATAATATCGTCACTTACAGAGTGGAAATTCCCGATTATCTCACGTCGGACAGTTATCAGCTTCAGTTCGATACCGAAGAGTTCAAAATCACGAACAGCAGATATGCCGGCAATATAATCAGAGGCAAATACGTCGCGATAACGACAAAAGAAGTCGTTCTGACGGAAAGTCATATCGAAAAAGAGAACGGCAGAGTTCAGCTTATCGTAAACGGCGAAAAAGTCGCGCCGATGATGTATCTTCGCGAGCAGAAAACCGTTTTCAAAACGCAGTACGCGTCCGGAATGTACGGCGCGGACGTAGACCTTATGTGTCTTCCGAACTGCCGCAGTTACAATATGAACAGCTCGGGTTCGATGTGGACGGGTTACGGCGAATACGATTTCACGGCTTTGGACGAAGTCGTTTACGAAACCCTTCAGGGTGCGCCGTCCGCCAAGCTCATGCTCATGCTCGACGCCGATCCGCCGGATTGGTGGTTTAAAAAGAACCCCGACGCTTACGCTATAGACAGCAAGGGCAAAAAGGCCGGCATAAGCTATGCGTCGAAGAAGTGGAGAGAAGACGTAGGCGTTTACTATCAGGCGCTTATAGCGCACGTTCTCGCTCAGCCTTACGCGGGGCATATGTTCGCCGTCAAAATTTCGGCGGGCGCGACGTTCGAATGGCAGACTTACGGAGTCACTCTTTCCGAGTGCGCCGATTTCGGCAAGGACGCGCTTATAGCATTCCGCGAATGGCTCAAAGAAAAATACGTTACAAACGAAGCCTTAGCAACCGCCTGGGGCAAAAAGGGCGTTACCTTCGAAACCGCTTCGGTTCCCACGTACGACGAAAGAAAGGCATACACTTACGAAACTCTCCTCGACGGCAAAGCGCAGAGAAACGTTATCGATTTCCATTCGTTTGCGAGCGATATGACGTCGGACAGCGTAATTTATCTCGCGAAGACCGTTAAAGAAGCGATCGACAACAAGTGGATTGTGGGAACGTACACGGGATATCTCACGCACGGACTCACTTACGAGGCTAACGGACTTGCAAACGCCGCGATAGCGAGAGTAATCGCTTCGCCTTACGTCGATTTCCTTTGCTCGCCTATCTGTTACGACGAAAGACTTCTCGGCATGAGCGCGTCCTACATGATGATGGTAGACTCGCTCATAACGGCGGGAAAACTCCCGATAATCGAGTGCGACAGCCGTACCGTTTATTTCGACAGTAAGACTACAAGTCCCGCGCTTTTAGGCGAATGGGGAAAAACGTACACCCTTAAAGATTCCGTCGAAGCTTTGAAGAGAGATTTTTCGAACATGATGATAAAAGGCGCGGGGCTGTGGTGGTACGATATGTATGGCGGCTGGTTCGACGATCCCGAAATCTATTCGATGATAAAAGCGGCAAAAGCGGAATGGGACAAAGCGATTCAAAAGCCCGTCAGGAGCAATTCGAAGATCGCTTACGTTATCGGCGACGATATCGCCACGACCCTTGCTTATTCCTTCGACGGAACTTACCATTTCCTTTACGAGGCGTTATACGAGCAGAAAGAAAGTTTGGGACACATCGGAACTTCTTACGATATGTTGTATCTTTCGGACATCGAGGACGGATTTGCAAGAGAATACGACGTATATCTTATTCTTGCGACGAACGTCACGGAAAAGCAGAAAGCGGCTATAAACAAGTACCTCAAGAAAGACGGAAAGACGATATTATGGGTAGGCGTCCCGGGCATTTACGGCTCGGACGGCACTATGTCCGTAGATTACGTTTCCGCTCTCACCGACATAACGCTCGCGAAAGCTCCCACGTCTTATTACGGAATACGGATCGTCGGAAACGAAACTTACACGAAGGGGCTTGACGGAAAGCTTTACGGTCGGATAAATTCGACCAAAGTCGACCCGATGTTTTACGTAAACGACAGGGCCGCGGAAACGCTCGGAAAGATCTATAACAGCGATCTTACCGGTCTTGCCGTTAAAGCGGTAGAAACGGAAGACGGCGGATATTATATGTCGATTTACTCGGCGGTGGGCAATATCCCCGAGGAACTTTTAAGAAACATTCTGAGAATCTGCGGTGTTAAGCTCGTCGAGAGCGAGAACGACGTGGTTTTCAGAAACAGCGATTATATTTCCGTGGCTTCGCCTTACGGCGGCGTTAAAACTATCGAATTTAATGAAAAAGTCGACGTATACGACGTTTTCAAAGGCGAGTATATCGCTAAAAACGTCTCGAAGGTCGAAGTTACCATGGAAGCGGGAACGACAATGCTTTTAAGAACGGAAAAACCCGGTTCTTCCAAACCCGATAAGCCCGACGAATCGGCAAGCGGCAGCGAAAGCGGCACGTCTTCGGGAGAATCGCACGTAAAAGGCGGATGCAACTCGGCAGTGGCGGCATGCTTGGCTGTCGGAATACTTGCGGCTGTTTCGGCGGTTACCGTTTTCGCGCTTAAAAAACGCAAAAAAGATTAAATTTCAGAAATAAAGGAAAAGGGGCATGCCCCTTTTCCCGAGTCTTCGGCTCGGGAAAATCCTTTAAGAGAAAAATAAAAAGGAAGAGGAAAAAATTTATGGCAAAATTAAAGAAACTCCTGATCGGCGCGCTTTCGATGTGCATGGCTGTTTCCATGGCGGCTTGCGGCAACACGGGAAACGGCGATAATTCAAACGGCGGAAACAGCACTACGGGCGGTTCCGAAAGTAAATGGGACGGCAAAAAAACCGATTTCACCCTTCAGATCTTCACGGGCGGTTACGGCGCGGATATGTGGAAATACGTCATTCAGGCGTTTGAAGCAGATCATCCCGAATACAACGTTGTTGCAAACATGTCCAACACGGTAAACGAAAGCATGAAGGACGACTGGAAAGACGGCAATCCCCCCGATTTCGTATTTTTGGACGGTACTTTGGAAAAACAGGCATGGCTTGAAAACGACATGCTTTACGATTTCACCGACTGGCTTAAAACGGCAACCGTTGCGGGCGAAGAAAACGTGAAAATCAAAGACAGAATGTTGACCGAATACGTTCATAAGTATACGAACGAAGAGGGCAAGACGATAACTTACGGCATGCCTCTTGCGCTCAGCTCTTACGGTATGTGGTACGACGAGACGTTGTTTAACGCTAAGAGTTGGACTGTTCCTACTAATTACAGCGAACTTTCCGCTTGGGTAGACAAAAACGCTACCGCGGAAACGGCGGCTCTTATTTATCCCGGTAAATATTCGGGTTATCTCGTTCAGGGTATGATCCTTCCCGCGCTTGCGGAAGTGGGCGACGAGTTCTATGACAGAGTGGAGAACGCCCTCGACGCGGAAGTTTACACTTCTGCGGAATTCAAGGCGGTTATGAATCGTTTTGCGGACGTTTTCGGCAAAGGCAAAAAAGCTAACTCCGTTGCAGATTGTATATCTCTCGACCACACGACTTCTCAGATGCAATGGCTTGCTCATAAGGCTGCGTTTATTCCCAACGGTCTCTGGCTCAGAAAGGAAATGGCGGCTTTGAACGCTATTCCCGAAGGCTTCGAAATGAGATATGCTCCTTCGGCTCTCAACGTCGAAAAGCAGATAATCGTCGCTTCGTCCGTAACCTGCGCGGTTGCTAACGACGCTAAAAACCAGAAAGCGGCTTTGGAATTCATGAGATATTTATATCGTTCCGACGTCGTTCAGAAATTCGCGGAATGTACCGATTCTCCTTCGGCAACCAACGTCGAGCTTGACAAATCCAAAGTTTCCGAAGTTCTGAAATACGCTCAGGAAGTTATGAGTAATCCCGCTTACAAGCACGTGCTTCACGTAGGAAGCTGGGGCGGAGTGGACTCCGTTTTCAATCAGGGCGTTAACTCTATCGTTGCGGGAACGAAAACGGTAGATGAGGTTTGTAACGAGCTTGCGGCTCAGGCAAGAAAACAACTTAACGGTTGATTTTATTAGTTTTCAGAACTTTCCGCGCGCGGGGGATTCCCCGCGCGCGGAAAAATAAATTTTATTCGGTAGCCAATCACTTCAGGCTAAAAAGGAGCGACAAAGGATGACGAAAAACCGTAGATTTAAAATAAACAGCAACATGACGTTGTCCAAATGGATATTTTTTGCCGTGACGTGCGGCGTAGTTCTTGCACTTTACATAACGTTCTGCGTTGTACCCATTCTGCAATCGGTAAAAATGAGTTTTTACAAATGGGGCGGATATAAAAAAATGACCTATATAAAGTGGAAGAATTACACTGACGTTTTTAAAGACGCGGTTTTTTGGAAAGCACTTAAAAACGACCTTGTCATAACTTTGATAAAGGAAGTTCTGATATGCTTTTTAACGGTGCTTTTTGCGGTTACGCTCACGAGATTCCGCATGAAAACGCCCGAAGTAGTATTTTATAAGTTCGTTTTCTATATTCCTAACGTCATTTCGACGATAATCATCGGTTCTTTGTGGGGATTTGTTTTCATGCCTTCAAACATGGGGCTTATGAACGCGATCTGCTCGATTTTCAAAAGCGGGTTCAGCATCGACTGGATAACCAAATATCCGCTCGGCGTTATAGGTTTCGTTGCGAGCTGGTGCGGCGTGGGGCTTTTCATGCTTACGATGATAGCTTCCATTCATCAGATTCCCGGCGAGCTTTACGAAGCGGCGAGAATTGACGGCGCGGGCGAAATGAAACAGCTTCAGTATATAACGATGCCCGCCGTATGGCTGCAGGTAACGTTTATGGTCGTATCCATTTTATATCAGTCGCTCGGCGGAAACTTCGGTCTCGTAAACGTTTTCGCGCCTAACGGCGGACTCGATAACAACGCAATGGTTATGGGGCTTTACGTATATCTTTACGGTTATTCGAACCAAACTCTCGCGATAGGTTATTCTTACGCCTCCGCGATCGTCATGCTCATAATAACGTGCGTTATATCCCTTTCGGTTAAATTTGCGATGAACAAGGCGGGTGAAGCGTTATGAAAGAACTCAAAGTTAAAAATCGCAAAAATCGCGTGGAGGAAAAATCGCTCACGATAACGAGAAACGTCGTAAGAATTTTCCTTATAATTTGGTCGCTTCTTATCATTTTTCCGATTCTCTGGGCTGTTTTAAGTTCTCTTAAAACAAACCTCGAGTTCGGCACGAACGCCTGGAAGCTTCCCGAAAAATTGCAATGGGTAAACTATAAAGAAGCGTGGGAAGGCGCGAATTTCTCGAAGTATTTCTTAAACAGCCTGATTTTAAGCGTCGGAACCGTCGCTTTATCGATAATCATGACGGCCACTTCCGCTTACGTAGTGGGGAAATTCGTTCACCCCGTCGTGAAATCGATTGAAATTTTCTATTCGATATTCATGATGGTTCCGCAGATGCTTCTTCTCATTCCGCTTTTGCAGATGTGCAAAAAGCTGAACATGACTAAAAGCAACGTCGTTTTATTCACGCTTATGATCACGAACGCGCTTCAGGGCGTACCGTTTTACATATTCCTCTTAACGCCGTTCATGCGGAGCATAAACAATTCTATCTTGGAAGCCGCGGAAATAGACGGCGCGAATCAGTTTCAGTCGTTTATTACGCTCGTTCTTCCCATGATCGTCCCCGCGATATTCATGGTCGGGCTTTTAAGCTTCGTGGGAATATGGAACGAATACGTAATGAGCATCACGTTTATAAAAGACCCGACGAAATACACTTTGTCTGCGGGAATAAACGAACTCATGAACGACGCAAAAGCGGGGCAGACGCTTAAATTCGCCGCGCTTATCATCGCCATGCTTCCCATCCTGATTATTTACGCAATATTCCAGAAACCGCTTCAGAACGGACTTTCTTCGTCCGACGGCGTAAAGGGTTAAACTTATGATATTATTTGACAGACAGCAATTCAAAAACCCGTCCGAGGAATATTCGGCGGCGCCTTTCTGGTTTTTAAACGGCGATCTGGACGATAACGAACTGAAACGTCAGCTTTCCGAAATGAAGGAAAAGGGCGTGGATAAGGTTATTCTTCATTCGAGAAAAGGTTGCGAGGTGGAATACCTTTCGGAAAAGTGGTTTGAAAAGATCGGCGTTATTTTAAACGAGTGCGAGAAAATCGGGCTTACCGTGCTTATTTACGACGAGGATAACTGGCCGAGCGGCTATGCGGGCGGAAAAGTTACCGAAGAAAACCCCGCATACGGCGCGACGTGTTTAAGCGTGGATAAAATCTATCCCGTTCTCGGCGAATACATAACCGTCGAAGATAAACCGAACACCGAGCTTGAATGCGTCGTTGCGGTGCATAGCGACGAATATTTTCTCGATATCACCGATTATGAGCAGAAAAAGTGTAAACCGTGGAAGTCGGAAACTCTCTGTTGGGAAGTTTTCGTTTTCAGAAAGGAAAAATGCGGGCATCGTCCCGCTTATTCTCCCCACCCTTACGTAGACCTCTTAAACCCCGCCGCAACGCGCGAATTCGTTAAATTCACCCATGCGGAATATAAAAAGAGGTTCAAAAAGCAGTGGGGAAAGGTTATCAAAGGTTTTTTCACCGACGAACCCGGGTTTTATCAGAACTATCTCGAGCAATGCAAAAACCTTAACACCGTAATCTGGACGGACGATTTCGCAACGCGGTTTATCGAAAAATTCGGTTACGACATTCGCCCGCATTTGTGCTGTTTGTGGCAGAATATGGGCGCGGTTTCGGTTAAAACGAGATGCGATTATTATAAAGCCGTCGCGGAATTTTATAAAGAAGGATATTTTGACGTAATATCCGATTTTCTGCACGAAGACGGGCTTATTCATATAGGGCATCTGTACAGAGAAGATTTCATCGAGTCGCTCGTGCAGACGGAAAGCGATTTTTTCTCCGCAATGAACGCGCTCGACGCTTCGGGGATAGACTTTATAGACAGAAATCCGAAAAAGATTACCGAAAGGCTCGGTTCTTCCGCCGCGCACGTTTACGATAAAGAAATTTGTTTCAGCGAGACGTTCGGCGGCTTCGGGTGGTCGCTCACCCCCGAAGAAATGAAGATAAGAACGGACGTTCAGTACGTTCAGGGCGTAAACATGCTCGTGCCGCACGCGTTCTTTTATTCGACCGACGGCATAAGAAAAACCGAAAGTCCGCCGTCCCTGTTTTTTCAGAACGGTTATTGGAAGTATTTCAAGCAGTATGCCGATTACGTAAAAAGGCTAAGCTATATAGGCAGGTTCGGCGAGTTTTGTCCCGACGCGGCGGTTTATTTACCCGTGGAAACCTCGTGGGCGGAATACCGTCCTCTTTACCGTTTTTCCCTTCACGAGCTTGACGAACAGCTTCTTCTTTTAACCGAAGGTCTTAACGAAAACGGCGTTTGTTTCGATTTTTTAAACGATTACGGAATTGAAACGAAGCTCTCGGGAAAATGTGGGATTGATGATGAAAAGTGTGGCTATAAGTCGATTATTCTGCCTTTTACGTCGGTAATGAGCGAGAAAACTCTCGTTAAATTAACCGAGTTTGCAAAAGGCGGCGGATACGTCGTTTCCGTCGGCGATTTTTCGCCCGTGGACGAAAACGGAATTAAAAGCGAACTTTACGAAAAAACGCTGCAAAACCTTATTGCGTGCGATAACTTCGTCGTTTTCAAAAAACACAGAGAAGAGGAAGCCGTGGAAGCCGTTGCGGAAGATATCGGGCTTTCTCTCGGAAAAAACGTCAAAGGCGTATTTTTACTGAAGAGAAAAGACGGAAACAGAGAAATCGATTTTTTAGTCAACGCGATCTAACGCTACGGGCGAAGGAAAGGCGTTTACCGTTAAAAGGAAAGGCTTTTCGGGCGCGGAAATCTGGAACGCCGAAAACGGAGAGATCACCCCTGCGGACTATACGAAGCAGGACGGCGAAACGACGGTTTACGTCCGTCTCCGTCCTTACGGCTCCGTTATCGTCGCGTTTTCGGACGATTGCGGTAAGCCCCGCGCGGAAGTTTACGAAAAAATCATTGCCGACGTAACCGAAAACTGGATAGTAAAAGAGAGCGGAAAAGAAGTCGAAAGGGCAAACTTTTTCGCCACGGGTAAACAGAATTTTTCGGGCGAAGTTACGTTCATGAAGAAAATTTCAATCGAAAAGCCGGGCGGAAAGGTTATGCTCGGGCTTGAAAACGTTCAAAGCTACGCAAGCGTTAAGGTTAACGGCGGGTTCGCGGGGGCTAAGCTCTGGTCGCCTTACGAATTCGACGTTACGGCTGATCTTAAAAACGGCGAAAACACAATCGAAATCACCGTCGGGTCTACCGAAGAAAACGCGATGACGGGCAGCAATAAAAATTACGGAATTTTCGGGCGCATAATGCTTTCGGAGGTTAAAAATGGATAAAATCGGAATCATAGTAATAGGATTCGGGAGCCGCGGGCAACTTTTCGGCGGGTATATCAAAGCCGATGAAAGAACCGAACTTACCGCCGTTGCCGACGTAAACCCCGAGGCGAGAGAAAAGGCGATTAAGGAATTCGGCATAAAACCCGAAAATTGCTTTAAGAGCGCGGAGGAAATCCTTGCAAAAGGCAAAATCGCGGACGCGGCGTTCATCTGCACGCAGGATAAACAGCATAAAGAGCATGCCATAAAGGCTATGAGGCTCGGCTACGATATCTGCCTTGAAAAGCCCATCGCAACCACTATGGAAGATTGCGAGGACATTTTAAAAGTGCAGGAAGAAACGGGCAGAAAGGTTATGATCTGCCACGTTCTCCGTTACAGCCCGTTCTATATGAAGATGCGCGAGGTTATAAAAAGCGGCGAGATAGGCGACGCGGTTACGATAAGTCAGACCGAAAACGTCGCGTACTGGCACGACGCGCATTCGTACGTGCGCGGGGCGTGGAGAAACAAGGAAGAGAGTTCGCCGATGATTCTCGCAAAGTGTTGTCACGACCTCGATATAATCTTCTGGCTTCTCGGAAAAAAATGCAAAAAGGTCTCGTCGTTCGGCGATCTGTATTATTTTAAAAAAGAAAACGCGCCGAAAGGGAGTGCGGACAGATGTTTCCGTTGCCCCGAAAGCGTTAAAAAGGATTGCCCTTACGACGCGTTTAAGATTTATAACGACATTTACAAGGCGTATAACCCGATTTTGGGCAACGCCATGGCTTTCCGCGGCACGAGAAAGGAATATGTTGACGAGCTTTTGTCGGACGAAAAATTTCCTTACGGCAGATGCGTGTTCGCCTGCGATAACGACGTTGTCGATCATCAGGTGGTGAACATGCTTTTCGAAGGGAACGTCACCGCGCAACTTACCATGACGGCTTTTTCCAAAGAGTGCCACAGATGCATAAAAGTTCACGGAACGCTCGGCGAAATGGTTGCCGATATGGAAGAAAATTCCATACTCGTGAAACCCTTCAGATCGGAAGATTACGTTATCGACATCACGAAATACGCAACCGATTTAACCGTTCACGGCGGCGGGGACAAGCTTTTGTTTGAAGATTTCGTCTCGTATATAACGGGCGGCGCGCCGACAGATACGAGAACGACTCTTGCGGACAGTCTCATATCCCACAGAATGAGCTTTGCTGCGGAAGAATCGAGGCTTTCGGGCGGAGAACCCGTCGATTTAAGATGAATCCGGAATACGCAGAGTTAAAAAACAAGTATTTCACGGACGATTTGTCCGTTTCGTATACTTTAAATACGGACGATATAACCAAAGGGGCGAAGCCGCAAGGCACGCCCTATCTTTCCCGAAAGGGAATTTTCGACGAAAACGGAATAAACGCCGAAACGAAAAGCAGACTTGTCGTGCGCAAAACGTCGGACGGATATTATACCTCATTGAGAACTTCGAGCGACGATTTGTCCGAGTTCGGGCTTAATCTTCCCATTAAATTCATGGGGAAGAAGAATTGCGGCGGGTGGAAAAAGCAATATCTTTTCAATTCGCCCTATAATTCCGTCGATAACAAGCATATTTTCTGCTATCTCACAAACCCCGAGGGGGATAATCTTCTTATTTTGTCCGTAGGGAGAAGCGACGGCTGGAAAATGGATTATTCGCTTTTTTCGGGCGGACAGTATTTCGATAATCTCAAATTTCTTGCTTCTTTCGACAAGGCGTATAACGGAAGCGGAAGCAGATGGCTTAAACTTATTTTTCTGCCTGTTTCCTCATATAAAGAGGGGTTGAAAAAAGTTGCCGAAATTAAAAAACTTCCCGTCGCGTTTTACGAAAAAAGTTACGTAAAGCTCGGCGAAAAGCTGAAAAAGCCCGTTGTCGCAACGGGAGACGTGCACTTCAAAGACCCGAAAGACGCCGCAGGCCGCGCCATTTTGATGGCTGGTCAGGGCTTCACGGATGCCGATGAGCAGGCGCCGCTCTACATGCGCACCACGGACGAAATGCTGAAAGAATTCGAGTACCTCGGTGAGGAGGCGGCGCGCGAAGTTGTCATCACTAACACGAACCTCATCGCGGACATGATCGAGGACCCGCGGCCGATCCCGAAGGGCACGTACACGCCGAATCTCGAGGGCTCGGAAGAAGAATTGCAGCGCCGCTGCTGGACCCGGGCGAAGGAGCTTTACGGCGACCCGCTGCCGGAGATCGTTTCGACACGTCTTGACAAGGAATTGACGTCTATTATCAAGCATGGATTCGCCGTTTTGTACATGATTGCACAAAAACTTGTGCAATATTCAGAAGAGCAGGGATATCTTGTCGGCTCGCGCGGCTCGGTCGGATCATCTTTCGTTGCCTCAATGTCCGGAATTTCGGAGGTCAACCCGCTTCCGCCGCATTATTATTGTAAGAAATGTAAATATTCGGAATTTATAACCGATGGTTCGGTCGGTTCCGGGTTCGATCTTCCAGACAAAAAGTGTCCGGTCTGCGGTGAACAGTTAACCGGAGATGGGCATGACATACCATTTGAGACATTTCTTGGATTTTATGGCGACAAATCGCCTGATATTGACTTGAATTTCTCCGGAGAAGTGCAG
>ERZ827150.2599-NODE-2599-length-19084-cov-4.535971_pt1 | contig 19084 bp, 13 predicted proteins | sample MGYA00519779_ERZ827150 | MGnify/ENA primary metagenome ERZ827150 (study PRJEB31778, sample SAMEA3449267) | human gut metagenome | biome: human gut; feature: human-associated habitat; material: faeces | place: United Kingdom | collected 2010/2012 ...
CGGAGTGGAGAGCGTGTCGCTGGCGACTTTCACTCCTTCGTCGGGCGGTAACAACGACACGGATCCGTCGGACCCGGACCATCCGATCAGTTATCAGGTTTTCATGGGCGATACCGCGTTCATTCGCACCTGCGGATTCGAGATCATCCGGGACAACGACGCGCGAACCGACCAGGGGACATGGCTGAACGAAGAAGCGATCCGAGCGAACGGACTGACCGTCGATGCGGATGAGTTCAGCAAAAATCACATCCCGATCTCCGGCGTCCTGCGCGACTTCCGCTTCAGGGACCTGAGCCAACCGGTAGGCCCCGCCAAGGTGTATGTCGTTGGCGACGACAATTATTGCATGAACGTTCTGGTACGCATCAGCACGGCCAACGATCCGGCGCTCACGTTCCAGCAGGTCAGCCAAACGATCGAAAAGCATACGGACGGACGGCCTTTCTCGTGTCACTTTACCGATCAACTGATACGCGACTGGTATGAAAACCAGTTGAGAACAGCCAACGCCGTCGGTTACCTGACTCTGATCGCTATTCTGATCGCCGCGCTGGGACTGCTGGCCATGTCGACCTACTATATCCGTCAACGCTCGCAGGAAATCGCCATGCGGAAGGTGTACGGCTCGACGAATGCCGAGGTGCTGCGGCTGCTGATCGCGGGTTTCATGAAAATGGTCGCCGTGGGATTCGTATTGGCCGTGCCTGTCACATGGTATATCATGCGCGAGTGGCTCAGCGCCTACACCGAACGCATCGCTATCGGCTGGCTCACGTTCGCCGCCGCCGGACTGACTGCCGCCGCGATCGCGCTTCTGACCGTCTACTGGCAGAGCTGCCGGGCCGCCAACGCCAATCCGGTCGACTCGGTGAAAAAATAATGGGCAAAGAACTATCCGATAGTTTACACCAATAAATTATATTCAATTAACCTCAAAAAAATCGTACCATGTTAAAAGTCGAAGAACTGAGCAAAAGTTTCCGTACGGAAGAGATCGAAACGATCGCGCTGAACAAAGTGTCGTTCGAGGTGCAACAAGGCGAGTTCGTCGCTGTCATGGGACCTTCCGGTTGCGGTAAGTCTACGTTGTTGAATATTCTGGGTTTGCTGGATAACCCTTCCGAGGGAAATTATTACTTGGGCGACCAAGAGGTAGGACACTTGAAAGAGAAAGAGCGTACGCAGGTCCGTAAGGGAAACATCGGTTTCGTGTTCCAGAGCTTCAACTTGATAGACGAGTTGAACGTTTTTGAGAACGTGGAGCTGCCGTTGACTTATCTAAAGATCAAGGCGTCGGAGCGTAAGCAGATGGTAACGGATATCTTGAAGCGGATGAATATCAGCCACCGTGCGGCTCATTTCCCTCAGCAACTCTCCGGAGGTCAGCAACAGCGTGTGGCGATCGCCCGTGCGGTAGTTTCCAACCCGAAGATAATCTTGGCCGATGAGCCAACGGGTAACTTGGATTCCAAGAACGGTGCCGAGGTTATGCAGCTGCTCACCGAGCTGAATAAGGAGGGAACGACGATCGTAATGGTGACGCACTCCAAGCACGATGCGGGTTTCGCCCACCGTGTGATCAATTTATTCGACGGTAGCGTTGTTTCTTCCGTTAGTGAATTTATTTAGTCAACATGACATAAACGCATACACACAAGAGTTTTTTATAAGCTAATTGGCCTGTGAAGGTCGGTTAGCTTTCAATTTAACTTAAATACAAATCGATGAGACAGCTATATTATACAATCCGTTATTTACTTCGAGGCCGAGGGGGAAATGTGATCAAGGTTCTGTCCTTGACACTAGGACTTGGAGTGGGATTGATCCTGTTCGCTAGGGTCGCTTTTGAATTGAGCTTCGATACATTCTTTGACCAAGTGGAAGATTTGTATAGCGTGCATGTGCGATACAATGATGATAAAACGGGAGAGGAAGATGGGTCTCGTATCCTATTTGCCCCGATCCCGGAGGCTTTGCGGCAAGAGTTCCCCGAGATACAGTACGCGACGGTTTGCCGGAGAAGGTACGGGGCCGTATTGTATCATGGTGAGGATCGGTTCAAGCCCCGTTTGATGATGGCGGATTCCCTCTTTTTCCGTACGATGGGAATCAAGGTGCTAAGAGGGGATGACCGTTTGTTGGGAATCGAAGATCAAGTTTTCTTATCGGAAAAAATGGCTGAACGTATATTTGGCAAGGAAGATCCGATCGGGAAACAACTGCTGTACGGAAAAAACTATCCTTATACGGTGGCTGGGATATTCCGTGACATACCGGAAAATAGTCATTTACGTTTTGACGCTGTCGCTTCTTTCATTAATATGAAAACCCAGTTCGGTGCCTATGCCGGTTGGGGTGCCGACGATAGTTATCTGGGCTATATCCGCCTGAAACCGGGTGTGTTCCCGGAACAGATCAATCAGAAAATACCGGCTTTATTGCCTAAATATATAGATGTAGAAAGAGAGAGGAAACAAGGTTTTGATATGGAGCTTTATATCAAGCCGGTCTCGGAGATATATACGCAAAGTACCGAGGTGAAGCGGATGGTGGTGATCATGAGCGTACTGGCTTTCGCTTTGTTATTCGTGGCGGCGATGAATTATATCTTGAACTCGGTATCTTCTCTGCCGATCCGGGCGAGATCCGTAGGAGTACACAAATGTAATGGAGCTTCCAGCAAGGACATTTTCAATATGTTCTTGTTTGAGACGGCGGCTTTATTTGTAGTGGCTCTTGTATGTATGGCATTGCTTTTATTCGCTTTCCGGGAATATGTAGCGGATATGGCGGCTGTTCCTACTTTGGGCACTTTATTGAATGCGCAGACTATATGGCTTCCTGCGATCATGATCTTGGCTATATTCATTTTGTCCGCCTTGCTACCGGCCCGTTTGTTCAGCGTTATCCCGGTTACCCAAGTATTCCGGGTATCTACTTTGGGTAAGCAGGGATGGAAGCGGAGTTTGCTCTTTATCCAGTTTGGGGGAATAGCGTTTGTCATTACATTATTGGTGATCGTGTTATTGCAATATGATCGACTAATGAATAATGATTTAGGATATGATCCGGAAAATATAGTGTATGCTTCCTTGAATAATATGGACGATCAGAAGACGGCTAAGTTTACCGCCGAGTTCAAGAAGTTGCCTTATGTCACGGCTACGGGGCTTTCGTCAATGGACATTCTAAGTGGTTATGGTGGTTTCCCTATTCTGGATAATGAGAAAAACTGGCTGTTCACGGCCCGGCAGGTAAACTATAATGCCGATTATCTCTCTCTGATGAAAATCCCCTTGCTCGAGGGACAACCACTGAAAGGCGATGGCGATATTTTAGTGAATGAGTCATTCGTGAGTAAGCGTGGGTGGACGGATGGCGCGATCGGTAAATATATTTATGATGATGAGGGTAATTTGAAAGGGAAAATAGTGAAACTGGCTAATGATATCTGCACAGTGGAAATATCTATAGATGAAGATTTTGATCTCCATTCTGACGATAAGTGTATTTATGATCTTATTTATGTTCCCGATGAATATAAGGAGACTGAACTATATAAAGCAGTGGTTGTCTCTGTTGTTCTGCCGGAGCAGAAATATAATGCTGTTATGGTTGGAAGCATTTATTTTGAAGACGCAAACTGTGCAGTATTAGAAAAACAAAAGCTCCTTATCTTACAGGATGACAGAATCATTCGGTTTGATGTGGTTGAAAAGAGGGTCGAACAGATCGTAGAGTTAGATACGCTCGGCAACAATTTTGCCATTTACAGAGTGCCAAAGGGATATATCATTTACGGAGAAATTGAAATCACCATGCTGGACGACTCATTTCATAGAAAATGGGCTTTTTCGGGAAAAGATGTATTTGTTTCTTTAACTAGAGAAAAGTCCTTCGAGATCAAGAACGGCATAATCTATGTTTATGATTTCGAGGATCGCTTGTATCAATTGAATTTTGACGGAAAAGAAATCAATCGCTTGGCTTAGTGGATTGGCAAAAACAGAAACGCAGTATTCACTTTTCGGTGTGAATACTGCGTTTTCATGCTTAAGATCGCGTTAGTGTATTTATGATTTTATTTATCTTCCAGAGGAATATAAAAAACTGAACGATATAAAGCAGTAGTTGTCTCTATTGTTCTGCCGGAGCAGAAATACAATGCTGTTATTGTTGGAAGCATTTATTTTGAAGACGCAAACTGTGCAGTATTAGAAAAACAAAAACTCCTTATCCTACAGGATGACAGAATCACATCCTATGCAAATATTTTTAAACTCTTGGCAAGAAAGAACAGTTGTTTTTCGTATACATAAATGAGATGTCGCTAAATCAGGCTGGTCTATGCCAGCAAGAAAGTACACAAAACAACATTCCAGTGATATGTTAAACAACAAATACAATGACAGGAGTAGATCGTATGAATAAACGAATCCCTTTCGTCATTTTCTTCGCATTTCTCTTGCTCTTATCCAGTACAGGATGTGCACCTGCTTTAGATAATCAGTATCAGGATATTGTAGCAAACAGTCTCCATGAGCTAGAGTCCTCCCAATCACTGAATGAAGCTGCGCCCTTTCAGTGTATTCTGTTTTCACCGGATGATTTTGTGCTGACCGTTGGCAATGATATTCATCGACTTGATCAAGTACTAAGGGAAAACGGTCTTAACACCAGCTACTTGCCTTCTCTCTCTACAACGCAGGCAAAGTACTTTACTTTCTGGGGAGTTCCTGTTTCAGATACGCTCTGTGATGTAGTCGTTATCCGTTATGGTTATCCGCCTTCTACTTTTGCTGTTGTGTTTCTACGCCAAAATGGCGAATGGTTGTTGACCAATGTTTTACCAGATGTAGAATCTGTTGAAATAGCGGATGGCCTGACCAACACATGGCTGAAAATCAGGACATCCGCTTTTGCCGACAGCGTTCAGATCGAGCGTTTGTATAATTTATCTTCTAGAAAGTATGAAGTGTGCTATGCATCTCGTGATACTTCTCCAGCCTATGGCATGGGTATGGATGATGTAGTTTTATTAAACGCTTATTCTATAATCAGTGAATACTCTATCGTTGATGGAACTGAATCCGCTTACACGTGCGATTTATATGTAGTTAGAAATATAAGCCTTTGCACGATAGAATCCGAAGCGGTTACAGAACACAGTACTTCTACCGATATTGATCTTTATACCTATAGTTATGAAAACAAGAGCTTTATATGGCAATGCACCAACCACTATGAAGGTCTAGGTGCAGCAACCATTCAAGGCGTTTTATACAAGAATCTACTCCTTTCAGGCACTCCAGTCATACGACCATAAACGCAAAGGAAGCCGTCATTACGACGACTTCCTTTCGTCAAAATTTACCTACTGGACGACTCATGTCATAGAAAATGGGCTTTTTGCAGAAACGCAGTATTCACTTTTCGGTGTGAATACTGCGTTTTCATGCTTAAGATCGCGTTTCGGAGCTTTCTTCCTCCACCGGCTCCCACAGCGCGTACTGCTTGTAGTTGCGCAGCGCGCCCAGCATACTTTCTTCCAGCGTGGGATAGCGGCGGGCCAGCTCGTAGATCAGCTGCTTCATTTCCTCCCGCTTTGTATAACCGTTGGCGGGGCAGGGGTTTTTCAGAATGGGCAGTTCCAGCTCCCGCTGCATGTGGATCACGTGCCGCTCGGGGACGTAGACCATGGGGCGAATCACCGTCACGCCGGTCTTGCTCATCAGGGTTTTGGGGTGGAAGGTGTGGAGCCTCCCCTCGAAGATCAGGCTCATCAGGAAGGTCTCCAGCACGTCCTCCCGGTTGTGGGCCAGCGCCAGCTTGTTGCAGCCCAGCTGCTGCGCCCGCTGGCACAGAATGGAACGCCGCATCTTGGCGCACAGGGCGCAGGGATGCTTGTCCTTTCGGATGTCAAAGAGAATTTCGTAGATGTCCGTGTGTTCGATGTGGATGGGCACGCCCACCTGGGCGGCATAGGCTTCCAGCGCGGAGGTATCCGGCTTTTCCTTGCCGGAGGTCAGGGTAATGGCCTGCAGGGAGAAATCTCCGTGGCGCACATAGCGGTACAGGCTCAGGGCCTTGAGCAGCAGCATACTGTCCTTGCCGCCGCTGACGCCGATGGCGACCCGGTCGCCGGGGGCGAAAAGATGGTATTCCTCATCGCACCGGCGAATCTTTCCTAAAACGGTCTTCATGCGTTCGTTGCCCTCAAAAAATCAGTATCTCGGCGTAACGCCCACCCAATAGCGGTCGGCCCTGGCGGCGTAGGTATCGCGGCTGACGCGGGTGCGGTCGGTCTCCACTCCGTCAGTGAAAGTGATGAGATACGCCTCCACCACGTAGCCGTCCCGGCCCTTGGAGCGCAGCTTGGTCTCATCCTCGTAGACCACGTTTTCGCCGTCTTCGTCCTTCACCAGCACGGGTTCCTCCGGCTTGGGCAGCACTTCCACGGTTTCGCTCACCAGCTGATAACTGACGTTTTCCAGCGATTTGCCGTAAATACGCACCTCGCACATCAGGTTTTTTTTGTTGGAGGAAGAGGAAATAACGTGGGCGGAAATGTAAATGGGGCTTCCCGTGTTGTTGGTGAAGGTGAAGTCCACCTCATGGCCGCGGGTGCTGTTGACCGTGGCGTCCATGCCCATTTCCGTGTAGTTGACGGGGTTGGAGTGGGCCTCCCGCTTGTTGATCTTCAGCCCGGCCTGAATGGCCGCCAGATATACGGTGGTGCTGGCCTGACACACGCCGCCGCCGATGCCCATGACCTCGTTGCCATAGGCATATTCGATGGCGGGATAGTAGCCGTTTCCGGCCTCCCGGCGGCCCACGGCAGTGTTGAAGGAGAAGGTCTTGTTATCCTGCAGGATGGTGCCGTTGATCCGTTCAAAGGCCACGCGGATGTTGTTGGTGCGGTCCTCCGTGGAATTTTTGGAGATGGCCGTCGTGGCGCGGAAACGAAGCTCCACGTTCTTTTCCAGCTCCGCCACGGTGACGGAGGGGGCGATGGGCGTGGTTTCCAGCAGAATTTCTCCGCTTTGCAGCGTGGAGACCATTTCCAAAATTTGTTCCTTCACGGCGCTCACGTCCAGCCATTGGCCGTAGACCTCCTGCTGAAAGGTGAAGGGATTGGATGTATCGTCCGGGTTAAAGGACAGCATGGCCGCATCCTGCGGGGCCTTGTAGGCCACATTCTGCAGGGTGGTCAGGATCTCGTCAATGGGGGCGGTATTGGCGCTTTGCTGGGCGCTGGTAAAGGAATAGGTGGTGTTTTTCGCCGCGGCGATGTCCTGCTGCAGCTCGAAAATGTCCTTCTTTCCGCTGGCGTCCGTGGCGTGGCCGATGGCCCACGCTTCTTCCAGCGCCGCAGAGGGGTCGAAGGAGATGCCCAGCATGTCGGCGGTAATGTCCTGATACTGGCCGGACGTATTCTTCAGCCGCACATACCAGCTGTTTTCCTTGGCGTTGGCCTGCTCCCAGACCTTCTGACTGCCCTCCTGCCACGTAAGCCCGGACAGCGCGATACCGTCCACGTAAACGTTGGGCAGGAAAACGCTCATGTAGGGCCTGACCTCGTTCTGGGTCTTCCAGACGTAGCCGCCCGCGCACGCACCTGCGATCAGGACGATCACCACCAGCACCTTCACCAGCTGCCACTTGAGGGAGCGCTTTTTCTTCGGCTTTTGGGGCGGCTGCTTGCCGGAGCTTCCCCCTGAACGGCGGGTCTGCTGCTTGGGCTGGGGCGGGGGAGCATACCAGTTGCCGCTCTGCTGACCCTGATTCTGGGGAACGTAGCCTTGGTTGTACATAAAGCCACCTCGTACTTTGTCAATGGTTGATGAAATCAAAAAGAAGCTGTGCATCCTCCCGGCAGGTGTTCCAGCCGGAGGGCATGTGGCCCAGCGATACCTGCGTGTTGGCGTCTCCGTGGAAATCGCTGCCGCCGGTGACCAGCAGACCGTTTCGGCGGGCAAAGCGGTCCAGCTCCATGGCTTGCGTTCGATTAGCGGAGGGATGCCATGCCTCCACCCCGGCCAGCCCCGCTTCTTTCAGGGAAAGAAGGAAGCTGCACATGGCCGCCGTTTCCAGCCCCAGCCGGTAGGGGTGCGCCAGCACCGGAGCCGCGCCCGCGGCTTTCAGCAGGGCGACGCCTTCCAGCGTTGTGGGACATTTGCGGGGCACATAGACGGGTTTCCCTGTGCCCAAATAACGGTCAAACGCTTGCGCAACGGTGGAAACGAGCCCCATCCCCACCAGCTCCCGGGCCAGATGAGCCCGTCCTGTGCCGGGAACCAGCAGGCGTGCCCGGCGTTCCTCCGGCAGATGGATCCCCAGCGTTTCCAGCCGTTCCAGCATTTCCTCCATGCGGGTCAGACGGCTGCGGCGAATTTCTTCCAGCGTGCGGAGCAGGACGGCGTTTTCCGTATCGGCTCCATAGCCCAGTACATGGGTGTTGCCATCGCCGGTGCTTAGTTCCAGAGAAGGAAAAAAGCGCATCCGTTCTCCGCCGGGCAGCAGGCGGGCGGCAACGGCGCGCTTCATGGGCTGGATTCCTTCCAGCGTATCATGATCGCACAGGGCGATCTGTCCGATGCCGCCGCGGACGGCCCGCGCAGCCAGCTCCTCCGGGCTGAAAAGCCCGTCGGAGTAGCGGCTGTGCACGTGCAGATCCACGGGATAAGCGATCGTCTGGCTCATAGCCGGTTCTGATCCTCCGGCTCGATAAAGGGCTCGCCGTCGTCCGCTTCGGGGGCAGCTTCCGGCTGTTCCGGACTTTCCTCGGCGGTTTCTTCATCGGCGGGAGCGTTTTTGTCCTCCACGCTCAGGTTGGGCTTGAGCATTTCCACTTCGCTCATGGGGGGTAGGGGCTGACCGTTCATGATGGCTTCAAATTCCACACGGCTCAGAGTATCCCGCTCCAGCAGGGCCTCGGCCACGCCCTTGAGCTGGTCGAAGTGCTCCTTCAGCAGGGAGACGGCCCGCTGATAGCAGCGATCCATCAGCTGCTTCACGGCGGCGTCGATGGCGGCGGCGCTCTGCTCGCTGTATTCGCGGCTCTGGCCAAACTCCATGCCCACGAATACTTCCTGATCGCTGCCCAGATACATGGTACCCAGTTCCTCACTCATGCCGTACTGGGTGATCATGCGGCGGCACAGGTCGGTGGCCCGCTTCAGGTCGCTGGAGGAGCCGGTGTAGATGTCGTCCAGCGCCACGTCCTCGGCGGCGTGTCCGCCCAGCGCCATGGTGATCATGCCCAGCAGCGCCTTGCGGCTCAGGTTGTCATGTTCTTCCTCTGGCAGGCTGAGGGTATAGCCGCCCGCCTGTCCCCGGGGCACGATGGTGATCAGATGCACGTCGTCGCATTCCGGCAGCAGGTTGGCGATGACCGCATGGCCCGCTTCGTGGTAAGCCGTGACGTGACGATCCTTGGGATTGACCTTGTGACTCTTCTTTTCCGGGCCCATCTGCACCCGGGCGATGGCGTCCACCATATCTTGCTGGGTGATCTGCTTCTTGTGACGGCGCACCGCCAGAATAGCGGCCTCGTTCATCACGTTTTCCAGATCCGCGCCGGTGGAGTAGGGCATCCGCTTGGCCACGTTGTCCAGATCCACATCGGCGGCAAGAGGCTTGCCCTTGGAGTGCACCTTCAGGATTTCCACGCGGCCTTCCTGATCGGGATAGTTCACCGTCACCTGACGGTCAAAGCGGCCCGGACGCAGCAGCGCGGGGTCGAGGATATCCCGACGGTTGGTAGCTGCCATGACGATGACGCCTTCGTTGATGGAGAAACCGTCCATCTCCACCAGCAACTGGTTCAGGGTCTGCTCGCGCTCGTCGTGACCGCCGCCTAGGCCCGCGCCGCGGTGACGGCCCACCGCGTCGATCTCGTCGATGAAGATAATGGAAGGCGCGGCCTTCTTGGCCTGATCGAACAGGTCACGGACGCGGCTGGCGCCTACGCCCACGAACATTTCCACAAAGTCGGAACCGGAAATGGAGAAGAAGGGCGCATTGGCCTCGCCTGCCACGGCCTTGGCCAGCAGGGTCTTACCGGTGCCCGGAGGGCCCACCAGCAGCACGCCCTTGGGAATGCGCGCGCCCATGGCGGTATAGGCCTTGGGGTTCTTCAGGAAATCGACCATCTCCTGAAGTTCTTCCTTTTCTTCCTTGGCTCCGGCCACGTCCTTGAAGGTGACCTTGTTCTTGGCAGGGTCGCTGACCCGGGCGCGGCTGCGGCCGAAGTTCATCACCTTGTTGTTGCCGCCGCCCTGACGCATCATGATGAAATACCACAGACCCACGATCAGAATCAGACTGAGGAAGTAGGGCAGGTATTCCAGATACCACGGCGTGACCACCGGCGCGCGGTATTCCACCGTGAAGGGTAGATCGCTGACGCTGACGTCCTCCAGCGCCTTGCCGGTCTTGGCGGCAGTCATCTGGCGCACGGTCTCGATGAAGTCCGCGCCGATAGTGGTTTCAAAATCATAGCCCCGATCCGGAAAATCCGCGTCGGCCACCTTGCCGTTGCGGTACAGGCCCACCAGCGACGTGCCGCGGATGGCGACGGCCTTCACGTTATCCTCCCGGATGGAGGTCAGCAGCTGGGGGTATTCGATCCGTTTGTTCTCCTGCTGGCCCAACCCGCCGTTGAGCAGGATTGCGATCACGAGAAAGACCGCGATCAGGACCACGTACCCCATCAATCCCCGTTGGTTCTTCTTCAAAGTAAAAGTCCTCCTTGATGCCGCCGGAATGAACTCCGGTCGGGCTGCGAATACGCCAAAACAGCCGTAATGCACGACTTTGACATTATAGCATAGCACCGCCCCAAAACACAAAGGTTTTCGGAAAGTTTTGCATTCCCGGTCAATTTTTACAATCTGGACAGTTTTGCAGGGGGCGGAACCCTTCAAAACCACTGTACGATGTGGTATGATACAGTTGATAAACCGATCCGCCCGGGGGAGCTGCGGCGGGGAAAGGAAGGAAACGATGCAAGGAAAACGCTTTTCCATGTTGAGCGCCCTGCTGACGGCGCTGATCCTGCTGGCGGTCTGGTGCGTTCCGGCGGCTGTGGCCGAAACGGCGTCCGCCGATTCCGCCGATTCCGCCAATGAGGAGGGAGCGGACGATCCCAGCTCGAGCTATCTTTACGGCGGAATCGCCTGCCTGAAGGATCATTACTATTTCTTTTCCGAGGCAGAGGACAGTGTGCTGTTTGAAAAGCCCGTGTCCGGCGGGGCTTCCGTGGGGCTGGGGACGATTTCGTCCCAGCAGCTCATGGGCGACGACGGCAGCGGCTATCATGTTTCCAGCTGCTTTCTGATCGTCTGGAGGGATCAGCTTTACCTGCTCAATCCCTACACGCAGAAGTGGTATTCCCTGCTGAACGAGCAGGGCGAGCTGGAAATGAAGGAACAGTCCGTACGGCTGGATCTGGACGTGATGATGGAAAAGGACGGGGATTATTCCTATCCCATGAGCACCAACGCCCGCTTTGTGATGGGGGACTGGCTGTACTTCGTGGGCAGCAGTTATTCCGGCGGGGAAAATAAAATGTGCTTCGGTCGCATCCCTCTGACGGGCGGGACCAGCCAGATGTTTGAGGTGCCCAGCATCGCCAATGCCTGCGCCTATGGAGACGGAAAGGTGGCGCTGTTTTTGTGCGATATGAGCGCCCTGTACACCGGCGAAGCCTCGGTGGATCAGCTGACCGCCACGCTGGCGATTTTCGACCCGGAGAGCGGCACATTGGGCACGGAATGGCCGGTCACCAGCGATAATCAGATGGGCGTTTATAATCTGAGGGGCTTCTGCAGCGACGGGGACAAGGTTTATTATCAGGACGGTTCCCGGATCATGGGCATCGATCCGAAGACCGGGGAAAGCAAGATCGCTGCCTACACCGGCGAGGGCATGTACGGCGGAAACTCCTACGGAAACGTGCTGTGCGAGGGCGGATACTACATTACTGCCGGTTCCGGGCTGAATCAGTACCTGCTCAACAGTCCTTCGCTGGAAAAGGGCGCGCTGCGCATCTTCGGCGAAAGCGGTTCCGATACTCATCGGAACTTTGCCAAGGCCCACCCGGAAATTTCTGTGGAGGTGGCGGGGGATTACTCCAACGATCTGGAGACCCTGACCCAGGCCATGGTCAGTGATACCAATCCCTACGACGTGCTGTTTTTGAGCCTGAACTACATGCCGGTGGACCGGCTTCTGCAGAAGGGCTACTGCGCCGACCTGTCCGGCGACGAAGCGCTGATGGACGTGGCCCGGAGCATGTACCCCCAGTTTGGCGAAATTCTGATGAAGGACGGCAAGCTCTACGGTCTGCCGGTGGATGCCAGCGCCTCCACCTACAGCGTCAACATGGACGCATGGGAAGCACTGGGCCTGACGGAGGACGACCTGCCCAAGACCCTGCTGGATCTGATGGAGTTCACCGCCAACTGGGCCTTTGACTACGGCGATGATTATTCCGAGTATTTCCTGTTCGACTGGGTTAATCAGTCCAGCTTCTTCTCCATGATTCTGAGCGAGTATCTCACCTACATCCAGAAGAAGGAAGGAAAGATCATTTTCAACACGCCGGAGTTTGAGGAACTTCTGCGGGCCTTTGAGGACATCAATTTCAAGGAATTGGAACAGCTTCACGACCAGAACGAATCCATGGACATGGAAAAGGTTATTTTTCAGAGCTATACCTCTGTATTGCCGCTGAGCAACTTCCAGTACATGGATGAAAACTACCGGCCGCTGTACCTGTCCGTGGCCGAGGGGGAGGAGCCGTCCCTGTCCGTTACCACGACGGTGATGATCATCAACCCCAAGACCACCCGAATGGAAGAAGCCAAGACCTATATGGAGTATTACGTGACGCACCTGCCCAAGGACGAAGGCGCGATCACCTTCTTTCAGGGCACGCCGGAGCCGGTGGAAAGCCCCTACTACGCCCGCCAGAAAAAAGAGACGGAAAAGCAAATCGCCAACGCGAAGGAGCGGTTGGAAAAGGCCAGTGAGGAAAACAAAGCATCCATCCGGGATGAGATCAGCAGTCTGGAGGAAGACCTGAAATATCAGGAACAGAACCGCTACAGCATCAGCGCCGAGCGGATCCAGTATTACCAGCAGACCATGCTGCCCATGCTGTATGTGGAACGGCAGAATGTGCTCTACAGCGGCAACCAGACGGCCATGACCGAGATCAGCACCCTCATCAACCAGTACATCGAGGGCGCGATCCCCCGGGATCGCCTGATCCGGGAGCTGGAAGGCCGCATCCGCCTGATGCAGCTGGAGGACGAAATTTGACCCTTCGCTGAAATTCCAAAAGGCAAAGGAAAGGAAAAAACTATGTTTCACCGTAAATCCGTGTGGCTGTATCTGCTGCCGGGAATGATCGGCCTGCTGGCCTTCTATGTGGTGCCCTTCGTGTGGGGCATCTGGTTCAGCCTGACCGACGGAACCATCGACAACCGTTTTGTGGGCTTTGCCAACTACCTTCGGGTGTGGAAGAACCCGGTGTTCCAGCTGGGCCTTAAAAACACGCTGGAACTGTCTCTGCTGTGCGCACCCGCCATTTTCCTGCTGTCCTTTCTGCTGGCGGGAATGCTGCGTAAGCACGTGGCGGGGGACAGCTTCTTTCGCAACGCGCTGCTGCTGCCCTATCTGATGCCTTCTTCCGCCATTCTGATCATCTGGCTGCTGATCTTCGACTATGGCGGCGTGATCAACCGGCTGGTGGCAGCACTGGGCGCGGAGCGGGTGTTCTGGCTGGAGGGCGAGATGCTGCGGGTGCCCATCGTGCTGTTGTACATCTGGAAGAATCTGGGCTTCAGCGTGGTCATCTTCACCGCCGCCCTGCAGGCCGTGCCGGAGGCCATGTACGAGTACGCCAGTCTGGAGGGCGCGGGTTGGCTTCGCAGGGAGCTGTCCATCACCCTGCCTCAGATTTTGCCCACTGCCTTTCTGGTGCTGGTGCTGGCCATTGTCAACGCCTTTAAGATCTTCAAGGAAGTGTACTTCATCGGCGGCTCCTATCCTAATGAAAGCATTTACACCCTGCAGCATTACATGAACAACAAGTTCTCCAAGCTGGATTATCAGGATGTGACCACCGCCGCCTATTCCTTCGCATTGATCGTACTGGTCTTTATTTTCCTGTTGTACCGCACCAAGTCCGTCCGGGGCGACAGCGCCGCCTGAAAGGAGAAAAATCCATGCAGATCTCGAAAACCTCGAATCAGCCGGCGGCAGGGCGCAGGAAAAAAACACGCCGCCCGAGCTTCCGCCACTGGTGGAAAAAAGCCCGGCCCCTGACGTTCGTGCTGCTGTGCGTCATCGCCGCGGTGATGCTGATCCCTATCGTGTTCACGTTCCTGTATTCGTTCTTTCCTAAATCGGAGATCAGCGATTATCTGAATCAGCGCAGCAGCTACGACACATCCAAGTGGCTGCCGGTGCTGTTCTCGCCCTCGCAGGTCAGCCTGCGTCAATATTACAAAATTCTGATCGAGCAGCCCCAATATCTGAAGCTGTTCCTGAACAGCGTCCGCTACAGCGTGGGTATCCTGCTGGGACAGGCCGTTATCATTCCCATGACTGCCTATGGCCTGAGCCGCTTCCGCTTCAAGGGGCGGGATGCGCTGTTCTTTCTGGTGCTGGTATTGATGCTTTTGCCCTTTCAGGTGACGATGGCCCCAAGCGTCATGACCCTGCGGGCGCTGGGCATTCTGAACACCCCCTGGGCGGTGATACTGCCCATGTGGTTCTCTCCGTTTTATCTGTTTCTGGTGCGGCAGTTCATGCTGGGGCTGCCCAATGAAATTCTGGAAGCCGGGCAGATGGACGGCGCGGGCACCTTCCGCTGTCTGTGGCAGGTGGTGCTGCCGGTCTGCCGGCCCATCATCGGCGCTTCGGTGGCACTGAGCTTTGCCGACTGCTGGAACCTGGTGGAGCAGCCGCTGATCTATCTGACGGATTCCAGCCAGCAGCCGCTGAGCGTCATGTTCAACCAGATCAACACCGACTCTGCCGACGTGGCCTTCGCGGGCGCGGCGCTGTACATTCTGCCGATGCTGCTGGTGTATCTGTATTTTCAGGATGATATCCTGCTGGGCGTGCAGCTCAGCGAACTAAAATAACAGGAGAGACTCCCATGAGCAAGAAAAGCAAGGTTCTCAAGGCGTTCTTGATTCTGGCGGCGGCCATTGCCATCTGTATGTACTTCTCCCGCACCATTCAGACCATCACCACCCCCAAGGTGAAGCTGGTGACGGCGGATGTGGGGCGCATCGAGCAGAAGGTGGCCGTGGCACTGTCGCCCTATTTCCCCGTAAAAACGGAGATCACCCTGACCAAGGCCAAGGATTATCCCATTACGGTGGATAAGGTTTACGTAAAGACCGGTTTGTATGTAGAAAAGGGCGACACCATCCTGACCGCCGTTATCAACGATTACGACAAGAAGGAACAGGAACTGACGGACAGCTACGCCAAAAAGGCGCAGGAGCTGATCGAACTGGACATCACCAACCGCAAAAACAGCAAGCAGAGTATGCAGAACGATCTGTACGACGATATGATCGCCAAGCAGGACGCGCTGTCCGAAGCGGAAAGCAAGGCTCGTCTGGCCGCCGCTAAGGAGGGGCTGGAACTGAGCTATGACCAGAGCACGTGGCTGGCGAAAGCCCAGTCCGCCAAGGCCAGCAGCGAAGTGACCTCCCTGATCCGCGCCGCCGTTACGGCCAAGCAGAATTTCGATCAAGCTCGGCAGGATTTCTTCGACAGCTACGAAAACAAGAAGATCAAGGTGGCGGACGACGTTTTCAAGTACATCAAAAGCCGCAACGCCCTCGTGAAGGAGCTGCAGCAGCTGTCCGACGACATGGTGGCCCTGCAGGAGGCTCAGCAGAGCATGAGCGTTGTGACGGCCTCCAGCGCCGGTTATGTGGTGGGGCTGGACATCAAAAGCGGCGACGTGTATTCGGGGGACAAGATCCTGTATACCATCGCCAAGGAAGAGGATAAGCCCGTGCTTCGGGCAGATGTGACCGACCTGAAAAAGGACGTGAGCGAGGGCGCGAAGGTGGAGGTGAAGGGCGATTACAGCACCTACCGCACCAAGGTCAGCCAGATCGTTAACGACAGCGACGGTCGCAAATACGCGGAGATGGAAATGACCGACGATATTCTTTACGCCGCGGGCGGCATGAGCAAGCTGATGGAGAACGGCAGCATCGACGCGAAGATCGTCTTCCGCTCCCGGAAAAACGCCACCATTATACCCGCATCGGCCCTGCGCTCCGAGGGCGGCACGGAGTACGTTTTCGTGGCTCAGTACAACTATGGCGGCGTGCTGTCTTCCTCCGGCATGACGGCCAAAAAGACCGCCGTCACCGTCATCGACCGCAGCGACACTCAGGTCAGCGTGGAAGAAGACCTGGGGTGGCAGCAGATCATCGACAAGGCCGACCGCACCGTGGAGGACGGCAAGCCTGTGATGGAATATACGGAGTGACCGGGGAGCGGACAGTGATGGCAATCAAAGCATTTTGGAAAGAACGCGGAAAACTGCTGTTTCTGCTGGCGCTGGCCGTGGCGGTGATCGTTTATGCGGCGGTGGAGCTGAACGGCCTTCCCGGCGTTTATCAGCATGTGTTTCTTCCGGGAGAGCAGCTGGCGGAAACCGAGGGAGGTCAGCCGGTGAACCGTTACATGCGGGATTTGGTGGACAAAAAGGAGTCGGCGGATACGGCGCTGGACGGCTCCTGCGAGCCGACCACCCTGTATGCGGTGGCCCAGCCCGCCACAGTGGAAACCGTCGAGGGGGAAAACGCCGCCTCCGCGCGGCTCGTAGGGCTCGACGAGAACTATCTGTCCGTGGAGCCTTTCGCGCTGTACACAGGCCGCTATTTTTACCCGGACGAGTACACCTACGGCGAAAAAGTCGCCCTTCTGGATGAGCAGCTGGCCGTGGCGCTGTTTCAGTACGCCGAGCCCCTGAGCGAGGAGATCCAGATTGCCGGTGAAAAATACCGGGTCATCGGCATCGTGCGGGATCACAAGCGGGTGGGGGATCAGGAAGAGTACAGCCTGTACGTGCCCTACCGTTCGCTGGTGTCTTCCACGCAGGTCATGAGCTGCGTGATCTTTGAGGGCAAACCGGTGAAGGGTGCGGGCGGCTGGGCTGCGTTTCAGAGCGCCGCAAAACAGCTGTCGGAAAGCGGCTCCACCCACAGTCTGCCTAAGGAAAGCATGAACGGCAAGATGCCTTTGCGGCTTTTGTTGGTCATTTCCGGCTGGGTGCTGGCGCTGTACCTCATCCGCATATTGAACCGGCTGTTTTCCCGGGTATGCGCCGCGTGGCGGAGCAAGATTCGGGAGGAATATGCCGCCCGGCTGCTGGGCTGGCTGCTGCTTCGGGCAGTGGGGCTGGCGATCGGCTATGCTGCCTGTGTGGCCGCGCTGGCGGGGCTGTTCGTTGTGCTGATCCAGCCGGTATTCACCTTCCCGGAGTGGGTGCCCGCCGTGCTGGTAGAGCCCAAGGACATTGCCGCCGCCTTCTGGAACGTGTGGCAGGACACGGCCACTGTGATGGAGCTCCGCACGCCGGAGCTCTTGCGGGCGCGGTTTTACAGCCGCCTGATGGGCTGGGCCTGCGGCTTTGGGGCGCTGGCGCTGGGCTGCCTGTGGGGCGGTGTTCGGCAGGAGCTGAATCGTCTGCCATTGCTTCAGGAAAAGCCGGTGCGGCCGGACAAGAAGGATTCCTGATTTTCCCGAATCCCCTTTGGTATGCCAAGGGGGATTTTTTTGGACATAAGAGACGAAATGAAAAAATTTTGTGCATTTTTGGAAGGAAGCCTATTGATTGACAACCTCCGAATGGGTATGATAAATTTCGTAACCTGCAATAAAACAGGGAGGGAACACGATGAACGTTAAAATCATTTCCGACAGCACCTGCGACCTCTCGTCGGAACTGGTCAGCCGCTATGACATCGAAATTGTGCCGCTTTCCGTGATCCTGGGCGATTTCACGGGCCGCGACGGTATCGAAGTGACCCCGGCGAAGATCTATCAGCATGTAGCGGAATGCAAGGAGCTGCCCAAGACCAGCGCCGTCAATACCGAAGAATACGTTCGCGTGTTCCGCAGTTGGCGGGAAAAGGGGTACTCGATCGTACATTACTGCATCAGCAGCGAATTTTCCAGCTGCTATCAGAACGCCTGCGCCGCCGCACAGGAAATGGACGAAGTGTACGTCGTGGACAGCCGGAATCTGTCCTCCGGGCAGGGGCTTTTGGTGCTGAAGGGCGCGGAAATGGCCCGGGCCGGCGCTTCCGCCAAGGAAATCTACGAGGAATGCACTCGACTGACCAACAAGGTGGAGGCCAGCTTCATTCTGGATCGGCTGGACTATATGCACAAGGGCGGCCGCTGCAGCGCCATTACCATGATGGGGGCCAACGTGCTGCATCTGAAACCCTGCATTGAGGTCATGGGCGGCAAAATGGCGCCTACCAAGAAATATCGCGGACGTTTCCGTCAGGTGCTTTTGAATTATGTGGAGGATCGTCTGGCTGGCCGGGACGATGTGGATCCCTATCGAATCTTCATTACCCATACCGAGTGCGATCCTGCGGACGTACAGGCGGTGAAGGAGCTGCTGCTGCAGCACGAGCCGCCCTTTGCGGAAATTTTGGAGACGGACGCAGGCTCTACGGTGACGAGCCACTGCGGGCCCAACACGCTGGGGATTCTCTTTATGAGGAAATAAAAAAGCCCCCGTCAGGGGGAAAAACAAGAAGAGCTGCCTGCTGCAAAGGCAGCTCTTCTCTTTTGGGGAAACGCCGCAGAATGCCACCAGGTGATCCGCATCCCGCTGGCGTGCGGCGTTTTAAGAAAGAAGGGTCGGGGAGAAACCGACGAAGACATGCATCCATCCCAACTCCAAAAGTATTATATCTTAGTTACATTACGAAAATATTACATTTCTAAAAAAAAAAAAACCCCTTTTTTGATTATTTTTCATCATTATAAATTCCATAGTGCAACTTCAATG
>ERZ827150.2600-NODE-2600-length-19083-cov-4.920801_pt1 | contig 19083 bp, 19 predicted proteins | sample MGYA00519779_ERZ827150 | MGnify/ENA primary metagenome ERZ827150 (study PRJEB31778, sample SAMEA3449267) | human gut metagenome | biome: human gut; feature: human-associated habitat; material: faeces | place: United Kingdom | collected 2010/2012 ...
AGATTCCCAACTGCGCAAGCTTTTTCAAGCAAGCTGTCGTAAGCATTCGGTTTCAAGATTAATTTCAAAAGAGGTCTTTTTTGCCGTGAAATGGATATCTTTGGATTTGTTTCCAGAGCCACCAAGTTGAGTTTGATATGTGGAAGAATCCTGCCAGAGATAATTTAACTGCTTGATAATCTCGCGGGAATATATCTGTTTTGGCGTCTTTATAAACAAATGATCATGATAAGTTGACATGAGAGTTCCTCCTATATCTCATCTTTCTGTAAGACAAGTTTGATTGCCCACGGGGGCACATCGGGGTTGTTATATTCGTCATCTACGAATACGAATGCTGTATCATAATCCGGTTTCTTTGCCGGGAATGCACCATAGCCATCAGTGAAATAAATAAGGCCTTTAAGGTTTGTAAACTCTCTGTTTTGCCGCAAGGTTTCCACATGCTCAAACACCGGGCGGAAGTCCGTGCCTCCCAGACCGCGGATCTGCTTGGCCTTCAGGTATTCGTCAAAATCCTTCTGACAGGTGATCTTTTTATCCTCTTGAATATCCGCATCGCACTGGATGATATGCAGGTTGATCTTCGTGAAAAAACTTTCCGTGGATTTGAGAATGTTGTAAGTCTTCTGAACAAATTTCTGTACCAGCTCGCCGGCAGTGGAACCGGATGTGTCAATCGCAATCACGAATTCTTTGATTGCCTTGACCTCTTTATATTCCAGCGGCTCCACAAGGGGCATCTTCTCATAGAGTTTCAGACCGTAGGTGTAGAAGATGTAATCGAACTCATCGTCATTGATGCGCATCTGCTCGCTCATGACGGCGAACTTTTTGAGGAATGCGGTGTAATCGTACTTCTCACGGTTTACCGCCGCCAGATTCTGGGCCATGGCGCCGGGGAGGAAGCCCCGTTGCTTGCCAAAGATCTCCATATCTACCTGCATCCGCTGGGCAATGGTCTGCCAAACAGAAGACATCGCTGCGCTGATGCCAACCGCATTGCTTCCATTTTCACCGCTGTCTTGCCCCTGTTGTCCAGCGGTCGTCACCCCAAACCGCAGTTCGATTTCCTCGACCGTCATGTACCAAATCTCGTGGTTGTCCGCATAGAACAGGCCGCGGATCTCTGCAACCTTGGCAGGATCGGGAACTGTCTGCCGAAGATAGGAATAAATTTTTTCCGCAGTTACATGCTTTAGATCATGCTTGACGGCTGCGATATACCGCGCCTGCTGTCGCTCCCGGGCGGTGGTCACCGCCTTGAGCCCCAGTTCTGTGATGACATGCTCCACGGCGATATCGCAGGCTAAGTCCCAATAGGTGCGGTTGAGTGTAGGATCCATATACATATGCCGGAACACACAGTGCATCACCATGTGCAGATAGTCCCGCACAGGAATCTCTTTGGCTGTTTTGTAGCATTGCAGAATGTGTTTCGGATTGTAGAGAATGTGCTTGCCGTCGGTCAGCAGGGTGTCTGTTTCGATAGGCAGCAGCTCAAACTGACTCAGTGCCTCATCCAGAAACCGCAGATTGACCAGCAGGGTATTGCGGGAGAGGATTAGCACATCCTTTGCCAGCTTATTCAGTTTTTCCTGCTTTTCTGTCATATCTGCGGTTCCTTTCGCTTATTTTGCGGCTTCCGTCAATGCCTCCCAGACCTTCACCATGGCGTAGGTGTCCAGTTTGCAGTATTCCAACAAGTTCTTACGGGTCTCTGCCGCGTCTTCGGGAGACATATCTTTGATCTTGGGGAAGACGGTCATGGCCTCGCTGCCATTGTGGACACCCTCCAGATTGTGGTAATCCAGCGCGGGGTCATCAGGAAACAGGGCGGGTAACACGCTCTTGATGGAGAAGCTACCGCCCATGGTGCGGTTGTAATAGTATCCGGACTGGAATGGGACCAGCAGATCACGGACGTTATCCTGGATGTTCAGAAGGTGCTCTGCAAGATCAGTGAACTGTGCGGAAAGTTCCTTCAGCCGTCCGCATTCAAAGCCCTTGTTATAGGCGGTCACGCACACATTCATTGGAACGTTCCGGCACAGACTTTCAGCGATGGCTTTGCGGGGATCGATGCCGGATTCTGCCAAAAATTCTTTATGCTTCAACTCGCCACCCGGCGCTTCGGTGTAGTGGAGGGAATACTGGAACGGGATCTGCTGATAGGGTTTTGTCCCCACATAAGGAGGGAGTGCGGACTGTGTTGTTTCAAAGTCCAGAAAATAGATGGGATAACTGAACGAAGCTTCGCAGATATTTTCGACTCCGTCCGCAATGCAGCGCTGCGTCCACTCAATCATAGCAGAAATATCCGGTCTGCCATCCTCCTTCAGTACGGTGACTTCAGTGAACTCACCGAACAGGCCCATGGCAAGGTCGCCTATCTCGTTGCCGGCAGCCATCCGGTCCTCGAGGGAGGTGTCTTCGACTTTCAGTTCCCGGTGATAGGTATCCAGCCACAGCAGCTTGGGGCACTGCCACAGTAGGCAGTATTTGGATTTTGATAAGTACATAGCGGTCTCCTATCTGTTCAGATAATTCTGTAATGCATCCAAATCGGATTGTGTGAATGTTTCGTGGGCAATACCGCAATGTCGGCAGGCAACCTCAAAGTCCTGCCTCGAAACCTCTGTGATCCCACTCGCCAGGATCGCCTCACCAACCTCGCTGATGTGTTCGTCACGGATTCCGTTATAGCCTGCATGATCGATTGCGGCCAGCATCCAGGGTTCAAACATAATATCCCACCTTCCTTTTACAGGGACATTTTACTGTGTTGACTGTCCTAATATAGGACTTATTCGGACACCTTCACGAAATCCATCATATCTCCGATGTTGCAATCCATGACCTCGGCGATCTTCATCAGGACTTCCATGGAAACAGACTGATTGCGGCGCAGTTTGGTCAGCGTGGCGGGAGAAAGTCCGGCCAATCGGCGCAGTTCCGCCTTGCTCATTTCCCGCTCTGCCAGCATAATCCAGAGTTTTTTGTAGCTGATAGTCATATTAAGTCCTCCTTGCGGCGTTCATTTTGCTGTAAACAGCATAGCACAACTCTCGCCCATACACAATAAAGAAAGGTGTTTTTACGCTCAACTTTTTGCGCTTGTGAACTATCCAATACCTTGACTTTTGATATTGCCTAATATATAATTTACTTGTGTCAACTTGTGATACGTTTGAAATTAGACTGCAAATAGACAATAATTATATGAGAAGGTTCGCCTTATGGCTGGTATGCGTTTGAAAGACTACATTGAGCGTTTGACGAAAGAAGAATATGAGGAAGTATTTGGGAACATCGAAAAGGAAGAAAAGAAACTCCGCGCTTTTTTGGGAAAACTTGATGAGCAGCTGCTCGACCCGGTTGCAACAATGCTGAATGATACCTTCGATATGCCTGCTGATGACTTCAATGTAACGGACTTTATTGTGGAGCTGTATAAATGCCAGAAGGCAGATTTTCTGTATGAAGACGTCAACGACTGTATCGACGATATCAAAATGTTTTTGAGCGAAGAAGGGGATGCTTTTTGATAGGAAAGGGCCGGAGGAATACTTCTCCGACCCTTTCCTATTGCTCAAATTTACAACTTTTGCTATACTAAGATGGAAGAATTCCCCCGTGGAGGTGCCTTATGAAGCTAATTCACCTGTCCGACCTGCACATTGGCAAGCGGGTTAATGAAGTTTCCATGATCGAAGAGCAGGCATCCGTTCTCTCCCAGATTATCGGAATCATTGACGGCGAGCATCCCGACGCCGTGCTGATCGCCGGCGACGTCTATGACAAGTCCGTTCCCTCCGCAGAGGCGGTGACCCTGCTGGACGATTTCCTCTGCCGTCTGGCGGAGCGGAACCTCCCGGTGCTGATCATCAGCGGCAACCATGACAGCCCTGAGCGTCTGGCCTTCGGTGGGCGGCTGATGGAGGGTTCCGGCATCCATGTCTCTCCGGTTTACAGCGGAAATGTTGAATCCGTCACGCTGTCCGACGAGCACGGCACAGTCACCTTCTGGCTGCTGCCCTTTGTGAAGCCCGTCCATGTGAAGCGCTGTTTCCCCGACGAGGCCATCGAAAGCTATACCGGCGCCATCCGGGCGGCCATCGGGCACATGGGAGCGGACTTCTCCGGCCGCAACGTGCTGCTGACCCACCAGTTCGTCACTGGCGCCGCCACCTGCGAATCCGAGGAGATCTCCGTGGGCGGCAGCGACAATGTGGACGCGTCCGTGTTTGAGGGCTTTGACTATGTGGCCCTGGGCCACATCCACGGCCCCCAGAACATCGGCAGCGATCACATCCGCTACTGCGGCACACCCCTGAAATACTCCTTCTCCGAGGCGGGCCACCGCAAGAGCGTCACCGTGGTGGAATTGGGCGAGAAGGGCTGTCTGAACGTCCACACCGTCCCCCTGCCCCCCCGCCACGATCTGCGGGAGATCAAGGGCACTTACGAAGATCTCACCGCAAAAAGCACCTATGCCGGCACCGCCGTGGACGATTACCTCCACATCATCCTGACGGACGAGGAGGACGTTCCGGAGGCCATGGGCCGTCTGCGGGTCATCTACCCCAACCTGATGAAGCTGACCTACGACAACGCCCGCACCCGCACCAGCGCGGTGATTGACAGCGTGGAGGATCTCCACCGCAAATCCCCTCTGGATTTGCTGGAAGAGTTGTATCAACTGCAGAACAACCAGCCCATGAGCCAGATGCAGAGAACCTACGCCCGGGAGCTGATTGAACGAATCTGGGAGGGTGAAGCATGAGACCGCTGAAACTGACCGTCTCCGCCTTTGGCCCCTACGCGGGAACGATGGAACTGGATTTTGAAAAGCTGGGGCAAAGCGGCCTGTATCTCATCACCGGCGACACCGGTGCGGGAAAGACCACTATTTTTGACGCCATCTGCTTTGCCCTGTTCGGCGAGGCCAGCGGAAATAACCGGGAGCCGGGCATGCTCCGCTCCAAGTACGCCGATCCCAGAACGCCCACGGAGGTGGAATTGAAATTTGCCTACGGCGGCAGGGAGTACACCGTCCGGCGCAGCCCGGAATACATGCGCCCCAAGGGCCGCGGCGAAGGGTTGACGCGGCAGGCCGCCGAAGCCCGGCTCATCTGTCCTGACGGCAGGGATGTGACGAAGCTGAAGGAGGTCAACGCCGCCATCCGGGAGATCATCGGCCTGGACCGGGGGCAGTTCTCTCAGGTGTCCATGATCGCTCAGGGTGATTTTCTCAAGCTGCTGCTGGCGGGCACCCGGGAGCGGCAGGAGATCTTCCGCAGCATTTTCAATACGAATCTGTATGTGGTCCTCCAGAAGAAGCTCAGTGAGGATGCCAACGCGGTCAGGAGCCAGTGGGATGACACCCGCCTCAGCATTCGCCAGTATGTGGACGGCATCGTGTGCGAACCGGATACTCCTCTGGCAGACGCAGGGGACCTGCCCATCTCGGAGGTAGCGGAGCTGCTGGACCGGTCCCTGGCGGAGGATGAGGCACTGCAGCAGCAGCTGGGCGAACAGCTTTCCGCCGTGGAGAAGGCGCTGGAAGACGCCGCCGCGCAGATGACAAAGGCGGAGCAGCGGGGGAAAACAGTCGCCGCCCTGAAAGCCGCGGAAGATGCCGAGAAGGCAGCGGCCGCCCTGCTGGAGCAGCGGCAGGCCGCGCTGGAAGCGGAGCGGGCGAGAAAACCGGAGCAGGATGCCCTCCAGAAGAAGATCACGGAGCTGGAGCTACTGCTTCCCAGCTATGATGAGTTGGAGAAGCTGATTGCTCAGCAGGCGCAGGCAAGTGCCGAGTTGGAACAGGCCGCATCCGGGGCAGCGAAGGCGCAGCAGGAGCACGCAGCTCTGCTGGAAGCGCTGGAACAGCTGAAGCAGGAGCGGAAGTCTTTGGAAAACGCCGGAGCGGAAAAGGAAAAGCTGCTCCGCCAAATGCAGGAGCAGTCCGACCGGAAGCAAAGGCTGGAATCCCTGATCGCCGATGCGAAAAACCTGCACGCCCAGCAGGACCTGCTGACAAAGCTGCAGAAGGACTATCTGGAGAAGGAAGCCACCGCTGCCGGACTGCAGTCCACCTTTGAGAGCAAGAACCGGGCGTTTCTGAACGAGCAGGCCGGCATCATTGCCGGAACCCTGGCGGCAGGCATCCCCTGCCCCGTCTGCGGCTCCACGGAGCACCCGTCCCCCGCCGTTCTGACGAAAGATGCCCCCACCGAGGCAGACGTAAAGAAAGCAAAGACCGCCGCCGCGCAGGCCCAGAGGGAGGCGGAAGACGCCAGCCGCAAAGCAGGCGAACAGAAAGGCAAGGTTACCACCTCTGAGGATGCCATCCAAAAGGAGCTGGAGGTTTTGCTGGACGGCGCGGCGGTTGAGGAAGCCGAAGCCCGGGCGGCCATTGAACTTTCCGCGCTGGAAGCTCCCATGGACGATCTCCGGAAGCAGATCCGCAAAGCGGAGCAGGCCGAAAACCGGAAGGCCGCACTGGACCGGCTGATTCCGGAGCAGGAAACTGCCGCCGCCGGAAAAGAGACAACCTTTACGGCGCTGAAGGAGAAAATGGCTGGGCTGCAGGCGTCCACCGAAGAATGGGACCGGCAGATCAAGGCCCTCCGCTCCAGGCTCAGCTTCCCCGGCAAAGCGGCGGCACAGGAAGAAAAGGCCGCGCAGGAGGCCGGGCTGAAAACACTGCAGGCTGCGCTGAAGCAGGCGGAGGAAGCTCATGCCGCCTGTGAGAAGGAGTGGACCGCTCTCAGCGCCCAGATCCATCAGCTGCGCAGCCAGCTGGCAGAGCTGCCAGAGATCGACCGCGCCGCCCAGGAGGCCAGAAAAGAGGAGCTGACCGGTCAGAAGAACGCGATTACGGAACAGCAAAAAACTGTTCACGCCCGAATGACCGCCAACGCGGCGTCCCGCAAGAATATTCAGGCCAAGTCCGACCAGCTGACCGCCCTGGAGGAAAAGCTGACCTGGATGCGTGCCCTGGCCAACACCGCCAACGGGCAGGTGGCCGGCAAGGAAAAGCTCATGCTGGAGACCTATATTCAGACCACCTATTTCGACCGGATCGTTGCCCGGGCCAATGTGCGCCTGATGAAGATGACCGGCGGGCAGTACGATCTGAAGCGGCGGACGGTGGCGGAGAACGCGAGAAGCCAGAGCGGTCTGGAGTTGGACGTGATCGACCACTACAACGGTTCCGAGCGCAGCGTCAAAACCCTCTCCGGAGGGGAGAGCTTCAAAGCGTCCCTGGCCCTGGCCCTGGGCCTCAGCGACGAGGTACAGATGTCCACCGGCATCCATCTGGACACCCTGTTTGTGGACGAGGGCTTTGGCTCTCTGGACCCGGAGTCTCTGGACCAGGCCTACCGGACCCTGGCGGGCCTGACAGAGGGCAACCGGCTGGTGGGTATCATCTCCCATGTGGCAGAGCTGAAGGAAAAAATCGACAAGCAGATCGTTGTCACGAAAGAAAAGTCCGGCGGCAGCCAGGCAACAATCGTCGTTTGACATACTTGTCGAACACGCATCACCAAATGCAATTCAGATCAAGACGCAGCCATACTATGGCCCGGTATTTTTAAGAGGCTGCCATCCGATTTCTCAGACTTGTACACCCAAAACTGTCCAAGCAAAAAACACCCAGACAGTTTTACCCTTCAAGATCACTACCTATTTCTGCCGCCCCTGGGCTTGGTCAATTCCGATGCCTGAAATCACTACCAATTTCTGTTGTTGCCGCAGAGCAGAAATTGGTAGTGATTTTTTGGGATATATTTCCAAATAGTTTGGAGATTTATTTCACAGATTTAGAGATGAGGATTCTCCTTGGCCACCGCTCCGCACGCTCCAGATACGCCTCCAGCTGCGTATCGGTGAACTGGACCTTTCCTCCGGGGACCGCCTGATAATACCCGATCTTCCCGCTCTTTCTCAGCTTGTCCAATGTTGTCAGCCCAATCCCCGACATCTCCGCAGCTTCAACTCTCGAATATAATTTCATAAGCATTCTCCTACTTTCTTTCATGATACAAATTCCGGTTCCTATTCCAGTATGCTTTCGGTGAGCGATGACGGTAATGACGGTATTCCCTCCGCGCTGTTTTTGTCGTCATTATCGTCATTTTCCCTTCGAATCAGGGTAATGCTTCGTTCCTCAGAGCGGCGCGACTTAAAGTATAGAATCCCTTTTTCACGCTCCAGCCGCGCAGTCAGGTGATTCAGCCTTCTGGACATCGAATTCGGCGTGTAGCTGACACTCTCATCGATCTTTTGGAGTTCTTGCAGCAACTCAGTCGCTGTACCTACCCAATTCGAATTCAGAATTCGATCAATCTGCTCCATCAGCGGATCGGGAGTCGCCGGAATCACAGGCTTTCCAACTCTCAATAGCTCCCAGAGACAGTTTTCTCGATGAAACAGCAGGCCGTATTGTTGGGTAGGCAAATCCCGCCCCGTGTAATTCAAAAGCATTTCACCGCCTTTGGAATGAAGCACAAAGCCTCCATCCGCCGCCCCCAAGAGCCCATTGGTGCCGGAGATCTGGTTGAACGGATTTTCGTCCTCAGTGTTTTTTCGCGTATGATGCACCAGAATCAGTGTCAGGTCATGAGAATCCGTGAAAGCTTTGAACGGGAGAATGGTATCGTAATCGCTTCCGTAATGGCTGGCGTTCCCACTGAGAGCCCGTACTCTCTGGAGCGTATCAATCACAATCAGTCGGGTGTCTGGATGCTCAAAGACAAACTCTCTCAGCGAATCGATCAACATTTCTCCCTGCAGTTCCGTACGAAATCTCAGATGGAACCGATCACCTGTCCAGTCGACTTCAAACATTCGGTTCAACCGGTTCTGCAGCCGCTCCTCCGTGTCCTCCAGTGCCAGATATAAAACTTCCGATTGCTTTGTCGGAAACCCCAGAAACGGCTGTCCTTCTGCCACACACCAGCACAGCTGGGTCATCAGGAAAGACTTTCCGCACTTCGGAGCACCAGCCAGGATATACGTTCCGGCAAGCAGGGACCCGTCCACAATTACGGAGCGTGGGAAAAACTGCCGATCCATCAGCTCGCCGGCAGTGATCGTATCTTGATTTCTTTCATTTTGCATCGTAAGTACCTCCAAGTCTTTGTAATGGTTTCTTCCGAAAAAGTCTCCTCATAATAAATGGAGAAAACACGGGGTGTTTGACCACCCTTTTAAAGAAAAAATTTACACATAATGTTGACGATCAAGCACAAAGGAACTGTACTTCTACAAATCGCCTACATTATGCGTAAGCAAAAAATAATGTTTTCAAACGACTACATTATGCGCTGCGTCCCTCCTTAAACCCCAGATCAACTATTTTCTGAATTGTTGTTCTTCTCCTTCATCATCCGTAAGACTACTCAAACAGGAAATGGAGGAGAACACAATGGCAAGACCTAAAAAGCCCAAATACGAGTATGTGGAAAAACTGAACCTCTTTCGGAAACGCGTCAAAGGCATCAGCGGAAAGTATGTTGCCGTTTATGGCAGAACCCCTGACGAACTAACGGAAAAGATCATGGCGTTTCAGGAGCAGCAGGCGTTGGGCACGGAAAACAGAGACAACCCCTTCTTCAACGACTATGCACAGCGATGGATGGATCTCCACGGCGCCAACCTGACATTCGGCGGGCGCACAGATTATCAAAGCTGCATCGACTGCAATATCAAGCCCCATATGCAGGGCAAGCGAATCAAGGAAGTCCACCCGGATGACATCAAAGAGCTGATGCTCGGTGTTGCTGACAAAAGCGAATCCATCTACAATAAAACTTACATGTTGGTCAAGCAGATTCTCGCGTCTGCCTTTGAAAATGGGTTGATTGCCACCAATCCCTGTCCGGCTCCGCACAAAGGGGGTATTCCCGCAAAGGAACGCCAGGCGCTGACGAAAGAACAGGCGGCCATTCTTCTGGATGCAGTCAAGGATACCAAGGCGTATCTTTTCTGCATGATTGGCTTATATGCCGGGCTGCGCCGGGAGGAGATCCTTGGGTTGAAGTGGGATTGCGTGCATCTTGAAGTGACCCCATGTATTGAAGTGCAGCGTGCCCTGCGATTTGAACACAATCGCCCCGTGGTGTCGGATCGGCTGAAAACAAAGGCTTCCCGGCGCATTGTTCCGATCCCGCCCCAACTTGTAAAAGTACTGAAAGAGGAAAAAGCAGTTTCCAATTCTGAATTCGTCATTCGAAACAATGAAGACGGTCCGATCTCCGGAACACAGTTCAAACGGCTCTGGAACTATGTGGTGCGAAGAACTGCGAAGGACCGTATCTACTACCGGTACGTGGACGGAGTCAAGACTGCCCACCATGTTGAAGCCAGGTTGGGGACTCAAGCTAAACGAGGTGGCTATACCTACACCATCGATTTTGAAGTCACTCCCCACATCCTGCGGCATACTTACATTACGAACCTGTTGCTGGCGGGCGTGGACGTCAAGACGGTGCAGTATCTGGCAGGACACGAGCGCGCCAAGATCACCCTCGACATCTATGCGCATCTGACTTACAACCGCCCGGAGGAGATTTTGGGGAAGGTCAACTCTGCCTTTGCAGAGGGATAAACACCCTTATTTCGCCCTGTTTCAGGCTAAATCTGAGGTTAAAATAGAACAGCAAGCCGCAACCCCTTGAAATGGAAGGGTTTGCGGCTTGCCGCTTTCAGGAATAATATTTGAGGGCAGTACAAAAAAGCGCTTGCAGCTATATCGTTTTAATGATATAGTTATGGTGTAAGGAAGGTGATACCATGATTCTGTACCACGGTTCACGGGAGATCGTAGAGCATCCCTTGTATGGCAAGGGATCCCAAAACAATGACTATGGGCAGGGCTTTTACTGCACGGAGAGCATGGAACTCGCCAAAGAATGGGCCTGTCCCGAAATCAAAGACGGCTTTGCAAATCAATATGAACTGGATCTCAACGGGCTGTCCGTTTTGTATTTGAACCAGGGCGGCTATCATATCCTGAACTGGATCGCGATCCTGCTGCAAAATCGTATCTTTCCAAAGCGTTCTCCCATCGCACGGCAGGCACATGAATACATTTTGAGCGAGTTTCTTCCCGACATCTCCGGCTATGATGCGATCTGCGGCTACCGGGCGGATGATTCGTATTTTGCCTACGCAAAGGACTTCCTGAACAATACGATCTCCGTCCGCCAATTGGCACAGGCTATGAAGTTGGAAGAACTTGGAGAGCAGATTGTGCTGAAAAGTAAAACTGCGTTCTCCCAGATCCGTTTTATCGGTTATGAGATCGCAGATGGCAGTATTTATAACCAACGCCGCATGGAGCGTGAGGACCGCGCCCGTTCCGCATACCTGCAAAATCACGGTGACGACTTCCTACTGAATGAGAATGACCTTTACGTCCGTGACATGATTCAGCAAAGGGTGAAAAACGATGACCCACGCCTATAAGGAATATTTTCTGGATGACGCAATGGAAACTTTGGGCTCCGCGGTGGAATATGCCGTTCTTTCGTTAAATATAGAAGGTCAGGAATTTCTGGACCTGTTTTTGGCCAGCGGTATTGCCGAGCGGTTCGGGCATGGAGACGCTATGTATGTTTCCGGTATGTCCGGCATTGAACTGGCCCGAAAGGTACTGACGATTTGCGGCAAGACGATTCCTGCTTATACGGATAATGCATCCTGCCACTATTCCCCGGAATATTGGGTCGGATGGATCCTTGCCTATTATCAGTGGTACTGCGGAAAGCCGTTTTCGATGATCCTTCCGAAACTGCGTTACCAGTCTCTTCGCAATCTCTACGGTGTCCTGCACGAATCGGATCCAAGCAAAGCGGCGTCAGTTTTTGATGAATTCCTGTCAGAACAGGCGGAGACAAATCTGGCCCGATACAGAAAAGTGAGAGGCTTCTCCCAGTCACAGCTGGCCAATGCGTCCGGTCTTTCTCTGCGGTCTATCCAGCTCTACGAACAGCGCCAAAACGATATCAATAACGCACAATACAATCGGCTGCAGGCGCTGGCTAAAACCTTGGGCTGCAAGATTGAGGATCTGTTGGAATAAGAATTGGGCGTAAAAATTAAATCGGCATTGGATAAACAGACATTGATAATTTGCAGTTAAATTCCAGCGTCACCAATATTCCTTCTGGATGCATGTTTTTGTGCAACTATTCTTAGTTGGCACACATTATTATCTGGGTTAATAAAGTCATCCTTAAATTTGTAAACATTTCTTAGTAAGTGTTTACTTTTTTGAATTTTTTGATAAAATATAAACAGGAGGAGGTGCGACTATGTTTTGCAAAAATTTAACCTATTACCGTTTGAAAAAACGGATGTCAAAAAAAGAATTGGCAGAGCGGGTTCATGTCACTCCAATGACCATTACCAATTATGAAAATGGCAGTCGGAAACCCAGCATGGAAATATTAAAAGCGCTAGCAACAGAATTAGGAGTCAAAGTATCTGACTTTCTTGCTATACGCAATGAAAACCTGGTCTTCAGCCACGGTGAATTCCGCAAGAATTCTTCTCTCACTAAGTCTCAGCAAGAATATGTTCAAGAAAGTATAGAAGAATATTTCGGACGTTTTATGACTTCCGTGGAACTCTTAGGCGGCGATGTACTACCCGATTCTCCTGTCTGTCATGCGCTGATCGTTTCAGACGATAATGAAGAAAATGCCAAGTTGCTCCGTCATCATCTGGGCTTTGCTACTGATGGGCCTATTGACGATTTGATAGGAAAACTAGAGAACAAAGGTGTTTTAATATATTTATTAGATATCGATAATGCCAAATTCTCTGGTAGAAATGGTTTTGTGAACAATCGGCCTTACATTGTATTGAATAAGAATATGAGTGCTGAACGCAATCGTTCGACTATTGTTCATGAACTCGCACACCTAATGTTTGAATGGCCAGCAGACATGAGTGATTCTGATATTGAAAAGAAAGCAACTGCAATCAGCGGAGCTTTTCTTTTCCCTAAAAGTGATGCTATCCGAGAGTTGGGTATCCGTAGACGATCGATATCAAAAGATATGATCAATGTAGCCATTGAATATGGTATTTCCATGATGCTCTTGGCTAAACGAGCGGAATTGTGCCACATTATTTCTTCTGCAGTAGCAAAAGACTTCTTTGTTAATGCATCCATCCATCATTGGAGAACTAACGAACCATCTAGAATAGAAGCGGAGATTCCCACGCTTTTTGAACAATTAGTTTGCCGTGCTGTAAATGAGGAGGAAATTAGTTTACAACGTGGTGCGGAGTTGCTGAGAATCCCATATAGTCAAATCGTGGAGCAATGTTGCTTCAATGAGAGGTGACAAATGGAGTATATCAGCAGTGACACTAATGTCTGGATTGACTTTTTTATTATCAATCGAACCTCTCTTCCGTTTCGTTTACCATATACCTTCATCATGAGCGAAGATGCTGTCAACGATGAGTTGCTTTCCCCAGCGGGATTTCGAGAAGACCTCATTTCAAAGGGATTGGTCTCGGTTGAATACACTATTGAAGAATTTGAATATGCAGAATATTTTGGTAGTCAGTATCCAAAACTCTCAATTTATGATCGAATAGCCCTCGCAATTGCCAAAGTGAGAAAAATCACTCTTTTAACAGGCGATGCGGCACTGAGAAAAGCGGCAGCAAAAGAGGGGGTAACTTTGATCGGCACACTGGGTATTCTTGACCAACTCTTTGACGGGGAACTCATCGACAAGGAAGAATATCGGCATTGTCTGCAGGAACTCAAAAATAATAACGGCGGTCAAATTCGTCTTCCGAAAGGAGAAATTGAATATAGGCTGCAGAAGATTTCTGAAACGTAAAGTGCATCTTTTTTGTCGGTGCGTATCCAAGTTTGCGGTTAAATTTGAGGTTAAATTTATTCCCAATCCCGCAAATTCCTTGTGCCGCAGCGGTTTCAAGTTTGCCGCTTTCAAAAGTACGGCCTCAAGGCTGCTCGTCGCGCACCTCAGTTCTCCAAGCGCTAAGCCGCTTCGTTTCGAGAACGGTCTTTTCGATCCAATCGCTCAAAAGCCCCGGAAAACTTCGGTTTTCCGGGGTTTTTCTTGCCTCTGCCACCGTTTGCGCGCTGCTGCTGCGGATGCCGCGGGGCAAAGAAATATCAAAGTATTGCGAAAAAACCTATTGACAAACGAAAAAGATGCGCTATAATATGAACCAATTTAATCTTTCAAACCGTTGAAGCGGAGATAACGGCAGCGATGCCTTTACAGAGAGCCTGTGGTGCTGAAAATCAGGCAAGAAACACGTTGTCAAATGGGCCGCTGAGGGTGCAGTCAAATGGGGCTTTTCCCAGAGTATTCTGCAACGTGTTGGCATACGTCAGTTGCCGGGATATGTTGGTATCCTGCAAAGCGCACGGGTCGCACCGTGAATCAAGGTGGCACCGCGGATAGTGTTGTTCCTATTCGTCCTTGACAGAGTGTATTGTTCTGTCAAGGGCGTTTTTTGTTTTGATCGAAGCTCCTTTGACATGAAATAAGTCAAGGGAGCTTTTTCCTGTTTTACAAGGAGGTCGATCTCATGAAGATGCAGCGATGGCGGCGTTCCGCACGCCAGATAGATGAAAACAATCAGAACATGATCGTGACCGACACCCCAACCAAAATCTAAATTAAATTGACCGGAGGAACATCAAATGAAGTTTAACAATGTTGATTTTGATACCTATTTCAAGAACTATCCCGACGCCGAGGGCTATTTCGGCAACTATGGTGGCTCCTATATCCCGCCCGAGCTGCAAACCGCCATGAACGAGATCAGCGAAGCCTACCAGACCATCTGCAAATCCCGCAAGTTCATCAGCGAGCTTCGCCGCATCCGCAAGGAGTTTCAGGGCAGACCCACGCCGATCTCCCACCTTGCAAGACTCTCCGACAAGATCGGTACGGGCGTTCAGCTCTATGTCAAGCGCGAGGATCTGAACCACACCGGCGCGCACAAACTCAACCACTGCATGGGCGAGGTGCTGCTTGCAAAGTACATGGGCAAGAAGAAGGTCATCGCCGAGACCGGCGCAGGGCAGCATGGCGTTGCGCTGGCGACCGCCGCCGCTTACTTTGGCCTGGACTGCGACATCTATATGGGCGCGGTGGACGTCAAAAAGCAGGCCCCGAACGTGGCGAGAATGAAGATCCTCGGCGCCAGAGTGATCGAGGTCACGGACGGGCTGCAAACGCTGAAGGAAGCGGTCGACGCGGCCTTCGCAGCCTACTGCAACGAGTACAAGGACGCCATCTACTGCATCGGTTCCGTTGTCGGCCCCCATCCTTTCCCGATGATGGTGCGCGATTTCCAGAGCGTTGTGGGCATTGAGGCAAGAGAGCAGTTCCTCGATATGACGGGTGAGCTTCCCGATGCGGTCGTCGCCTGCGTGGGCGGCGGCTCCAACGCCATGGGCCTGTTCTCCGGATTCCTGAACGATCCCGTCGATCTCTACGGCGTTGAGCCGCTCGGCCGGGGTACCAAGCTCGGCGACCACGCCGCCAGCCTCACCTACGGCGAGGAGGGCATCATGCACGGCTTCAAGAGCATCATGCTCAAGGACGAAAACGGCAACCCGGCTCCCGTTTATTCCGTGGCAAGCGGCCTTGATTACCCGTCCAGCGGCCCCGAACACGCCTTCCTGCACGACATCGGCAGAGTGAAGTATGACGTTGTGAACGACGATGAGACGCTCGACGCCTTCTTCGAGCTTTCCAGAATGGAGGGCATCATCCCCGCGATCGAAAGCTCCCACGCGGTTGCCTACGGCATGAAGCTCGCAAAGACGATGGGCAAGGGTTCGGTGCTCATCAACCTCTCCGGCAGAGGCGATAAGGATATGGATTACATCATCGAGAAGTACGGTATCCGATAAAACAGCGAAGCTGCTATGGCAATCTGCGCGAAAGCGAAGCATAAGAAACCTGAGGAAATGGCTGACGGTTGAAAAATATGAAAAGACAGGAAGCACATCTCCCGCATTTTCGTGCGGAGGATGTGCTTCCTGCTTTTATTTGGTCAAAAATCAGGCTTTGGAGCTTATGAAGCGGGAACCCGGAGGGTTTTCCCCTCTTACTTCAGGCTCTCCGCAACAGCGACGGCCACGGCGACGGTCGCGCCGACCATGGGGTTGTTGCCCATGCCGAGGAAGCCCATCATCTCCACATGCGCGGGCACGGAGGAGGAACCGGCGAACTGGGCGTCGGAGTGCATACGGCCCATGGTGTCGGTCATGCCGTAGGAGGCGGGGCCGGCAGCCATGTTGTCCGGGTGCAGGGTGCGGCCCGTGCCGCCGCCGGAGGCGACGGAGAAGTACTTCTTGCCCTGCTCGATGCACTCTTTCTTATAGGTGCCGGCGACGGGATGCTGGAAGCGGGTCGGGTTGGTGGAGTTGCCGGTGATGGAAACGTCCACGCCCTCGGCGTGCATGATGGCCACGCCCTCGCGCACGTCGTCCGCGCCGTAGCAGCGCACGTTCGCGCGCTCGCCCTCGCTGTAACGGATCTCACGCACGACGTTCAGCTTGCCGGTGAAGTAGTCGAACTGGGTCTGAACGTAGGTGAAGCCGTTGATGCGGCTGATGATCTGAGCAGCGTCCTTGCCGAGACCGTTGAGGATGACGCGCAGAGGCTCCTTGCGGGCCTTGTTGGCGTTCTTGACGATGCCGATGGCACCCTCTGCGGCGGCGAAGGACTCGTGACCGGCGAGGAAGGCAAAGCACTTCGACTCGTCGGAGAGCAGCATCGCGCCGAGATTGCCGTGACCGAGACCGACCTTGCGGTCCTCGGCGACGGAGCCGTCGATGCAGAAGGACTGGAGGCCGACGCCGATCATCTTGGCGGCCTCGGCGGCAGACTTCACGCCCGCCTTGAGCGCGATGGCCGCGCCCACGGTGTACGCCCAGCAGGCGTTTTCAAAGCAGATGGGCTGGATGCCCTTGACGATCTCGTAGGGATCAAAGCCCTTGGACTGGCAGAGCTCGCGGCACTCCTCCACGGAGGAGATGCCATACTGCGCGAGGACGCCGTTGATCTTGTCGATTCTTCTCTCGTAATTTTCAAACAGAGCCATTGTTTCGTCCTCCCTTCCTTATTCCTGACGCGGGTCGATGTACTTCGCCGCGCTGTCCCACTGACCGTAATGGCCCTTGGCCTTTTCGAGCGCGGTGTTGGCGTCGTCGCCCTTCTTGATGAAGTCCATCATCTTGCCGAGGTTGACGAACTCATAGCCGATGATCTCGTCCTGCGCGTTGAGCGCCATTCTGGTGCAGTAGCCCTCGGCCATTTCGAGGTAGCGCGGACCCTTGGCGACGGTGCCGAACATCGTGCCGATCTGGCTGCGCAGACCCTTGCCGAGGTCCTCGAGGGACGCGCCGACGGCGAGGCCGTCCTCGGAGAAGGCGGACTGGGTGCGGCCGTAGACGATCTGCAGGAACAGCTCGCGCATGGCGGTGTTGATGGCGTCGCAAACAAGGTCGGTGTTCAGCGCTTCGAGAATGGTCTTGCCGATCAGGATCTCGGAAGCCATGGCAGCAGAATGGGTCATGCCCGAGCAGCCGATGGTCTCGATCAGAGCCTCCTGAATGACGCCCTCCTTGACGTTGAGCGTCAGCTTGCAGGCGCCCTGCTGGGGCGCGCACCAGCCGATGCCGTGGGTGAAGCCGGAAATATCGGCGATCTGCTTGGCCTGGACCCACTTGCCCTCTTCGGGGATCGGGGCCGGACCGTGATATGCGCCCTTCGCAACGGGGCACATATGCTGAACTTCGGTCGTGTAAATCATAACGATCTTCCTTTCTTATCCTCTGTCTCCACAAAAAGCGGAACGTATCTATACGTATTTTTTATCATAGCAAACCCGAACGTCTTTTGCAAGGCGAAAAAACGGAAATACGGGCAAAATCCGCATTCCTTTCCCTCATTTTCCGCTATGCCGCACTTTTCGTTACAGCAGGTGGCGGATCGGGCGCTGGACAACGCTCAGAATCGTATACAGCGCGCGCTTTGCCCAAGGCAGCGTCATTTCTTCAAACCGCGCGCCGTATTCCGTGCCGCCGTCGTGCAGGGCGAGGCGGCTCTGGCCCATGTATTTTCCGCTCTCTTCTCGCAGCGCGGCATTGACCTCCTCGCTCTCGATGACGAGCATCAGCTCCGTGTCGAGATATGCGCTGCGCATGTCGGCGTTGAATGAACCGACAACGCTCAAATCATCCCCGATCAAAATCGTCTTCGTGTGCAGCGACTGGCCGCAGACGACCTCGTACACGTCGACGCCGCGCGATAAAATATTTTGCTTTTCGCGTAAGTAGTCCGAGCAGCCGCTCGGGTTCGCGCCGTTTTCAACGGCATTCGTCAGCACGCGCAGCTGCCGCGTCTCGGCAAGTGCTTCCAAATCGTTATACATTTTGTCGTTGCAGATGATGTACGGCGTTTGCAGCAGGACGTCATCGCCCTGCGCCATCAGGCGGACAAGCGCGTCCCACAGCTCAGGCGCTTTCGCCTCCGCGCGCGGCGAGCCGCTGAGAAGGCTCACATGCGTGACCGCCGCGGTCTCCACCTCCCAGTCGACGGCGGCAAGCTCTTTTCCATGCACCGCGCATAGCACCGCGTAGCGCTCCTGCAGCGCGTCGGTCTGCGAGGACGTCTTGCCTGTGATGGTTTTATTCTCCGGCTGCGACCAGACGCTTTCAAAATACGTCAAAAGCTGGGAGACCGAGCTGCCCTCTCCCCCGTCCGACACGACGAGCACGTCGCGGTCGATGTTCTGGTTCTCCTGATATGAGCCGAGGAACAAATCGTTCGAATTTCTTCCGCCGAGGATGTATTTGCTCCCGTCGGCGATCAGATACTTGTCGTGCAGACGGTAGTTGAGCTTCCACGGGCGCAGCAGGTCGATGGGATCATAAAAGCGCACCTCCACATTCTCCTCCGCCGCGAGGGCGCGGAGAACGCCGCTGTTTTGCAGATGCAGAAAACCGTTCAGCCCGTCGACGATGACGCGCACCCGCACGCCGCGCTGCGCCGCGCC
>ERZ827150.2604-NODE-2604-length-19070-cov-3.161346_pt1 | contig 19070 bp, 17 predicted proteins | sample MGYA00519779_ERZ827150 | MGnify/ENA primary metagenome ERZ827150 (study PRJEB31778, sample SAMEA3449267) | human gut metagenome | biome: human gut; feature: human-associated habitat; material: faeces | place: United Kingdom | collected 2010/2012 ...
AATAAATCCCGTATCTTTTCAAACTTCTGTTGCATAACTTAACGCTATATATTATTTCGTCCCACTTTTCACGCACTAATAAATCCCGTATCTTTTCAAACTTCTGTTGCATAACTTAACGCTATATATTATTTCGTCCCACTTTTCACGCACTAATAAATCCCGTATCTTTTCAAACTTCTGTTGCATAACTTAACGCTATATATTATATAGACACAAAAGTTTAAAAAACGTGCAAAAGGAAACGAAAAAATATAAATTTATTTGAGTAATATTTCTATTCGCTGTCTATCCATTTCCCGAAACGCCCCTGACATATCAGAATAAACAAACTCAACCCCAATGCCGCTGTCAACTTCCGCCGGAGGATTTCCTTTCCCCGGCGCAATTGGCTGCGCACGGTTTCTTCTGTGATATCCAACTGACGGGCAATGTCGCGGTTGTCCGCTCCATCCAATTTCAAGATAAAGATGTCACGACAACGGGCGGGCAAACGGCGGACGGCGTCATAAAGTTCGCGATATACTTCCTCCTCCATCATCCGACCGACAAAATCATCTTCTTTCAGCATATCCTGATCCTCTATCGGAATCCCGCGCCGGTCGCGCAAGTAATTCAACAGACGATTGTGTATTGAACGGTATAAATAAGTTGTAAACGAATGCATTTCTGCCAATTGCCGGCGTTGTTTCCACAGATAACAGAAGAACTCCTGAACAATATCTTCCGCGATCTCCCGTTCCTTGACAATACGACTGCTATAGACCACCAACGGAGCATAGTATTCCCGAAAAACAGCCGTATAGGCCTCCCTATCTCCTTGCGATAATCTTTGTATGACAGACGCGTCTATTTTCATACTTCCCAGTTCAACGCATATATTTTAAATTCAAGGCATACATCACGATAAAGATAACAGCAAAAATAGCAGAAAACAACATACCGGCAAGTACCATAAAATTAAAACCGGCAAAATAAGGCAGCACAAACAACATCAGGATTTGAGCCGCCGTATAGAAATAAAAACCGATACGGCGCAATTGAAACATCAGAATAGCTCCCAGCAAACTAATCACACTCAACACCAGGTTTATGACAGCAATCTCTTTAGCATGTACAAAAGTGGCCTGTAAACTCGCCATGGTCGAACTCAGGATATCGGAAAGCACGGCAGAATCGCCCCCCTGGTCCATACCGTTCAGCATGGAAGAATAATGTTCCATCTGCATCGATGAGTTGGTCAATCCGGCTGTAAATACAGAAAATAAATTGGATAAAGTTCCCCAACCACTACCGATAAAGGTAAGAATACACAATACCAATAAAAAAGTCGGGCGCTGAAACTGGTTCTGCTGTTCTTCAAAAGGATTTTCCATGTTTTTCAATTCTGTTTGTTCACATTATATTTTCTGCAAAGATACGAAACTCAAAAGAATATCAGACCGATGACCATCACTTTCAATTCAAAACTTTTCAGCAAATAAAAGTTTGAAATGCTTTGCTTTGGAAAAGGATTTAATTTAATTTTGACAAAAATATTTTTAACTACTTAACTATGGAAAGAGATACCGTTATATTTGACCTGATTAAAAAGGAGTGCCAGCGTCAAAAAGAAGGAATCGAACTGATTGCTTCTGAAAATTTTGTGAGTGATGAAGTCATGGAAGCCATGGGTTCGTGCCTGACTAATAAATATGCAGAAGGTTATCCCGGAGCCCGTTATTATGGTGGTTGCCAGATCGTCGACCAGACCGAACAATTGGCGATCGACCGGGCATGTAAATTATTCGGTGCCGAATATGCAAATGTGCAGCCTCATTCCGGAGCACAAGCCAATGCTGCCGTATTTTTTGCTTGTATGAAACCGGGCGATACTTACCTGGGACTGGATTTGGCTCACGGAGGTCACCTGTCTCACGGATCACCTGTCAACCTTTCAGGAATCAACTATAAACCGATCGCTTATCATGTAAAAGAAGATACCGGTCTGGTAGACTATGATGAAATGGAACGCCTGGCACTCGAACATAAACCGAAAATGATCGTTTCGGGAGCTTCTGCTTATTCCCGTGACTGGGATTATAAACGGATGCGTGAAATCGCCGATAAAGTAGGTGCTATATTGATGTATGATATGGCTCATCCGGCCGGTTTAATCGCCAAAGGCTTGCTGAACAATCCGTTCGAATATTGCCACATTGTAACGACCACCACGCACAAGACCTTACGCGGACCGCGTGGAGGTATGATTTTACTTCCCAAAGATTTCCCGAATCCCTGGGGATTGAAAACACCGAAAGGAGAAATCAAGATGATGTCACAAGTCATCAATTTTTCAGTATTCCCGGGACAGCAGGGCGGACCGCTGGAACATGTCATCGCAGCTAAAGCGGTCGCTTTCGAAGAAGCGTTGTCCGATTCTTATACCGAATATGCAAAGCAAGTGCAGAAAAACGCAAAAGTTATGGCACAAGCTTTCATGGATAAAGGATATAAAGTGGTTTCAGGCGGAACAGACAACCATTGCATGCTGATCGACCTGCGGACCAAATTCCCGGAACTGACCGGTAAAAAAGCTGAAAACACCCTGGTAAAAGCCGACATTACGATCAACAAAAACATGGTGCCTTTCGACAGCCGTTCTCCATTCCAGACTTCCGGTATCCGTGTCGGAACTCCGGCTATCACAACCCGGGGACTGAAAGAAGAGGATATGAAAGTGATCGTCGACATGATCGACCGGATCCTGTCGAATATCGACGATGAAAACGTCATTGCAGAAGTGAAGAAAGAAGTCAATGCGATGATGAATCCTCGTCCGATGTTCGCCTGGTAATAGAAAGATATAACCCATTAAAAGCTGCCTTGAGGGCAGCTTTTTTGTTTTCCTCTCACTCCAGGATCTTAAAAGCAATATCGAGATAAGCATCCATATCGATCGTTTTCTCCCGGATATATTCGTCACTGCGTTTATGCCCCAAACGAATCACGATAGCCTTTTTCTGAGGAATGACAAACATATACTGTCCTCCTAGCCCCCGAAACGCAGGAAACCGCATCTCTTTGTAATGCATAATCCAGATTTGAAAACCATAATAATCCAATGATCCGTCTCCGAATTCATTTTCCAGATATCCGGCTGGGGTTATCGCTTCATTCAGATAAGTTTCGGAGATCAGCTGCCGGCCGTTCCAATTTCCTTTATTCAGAATCAAACGTCCGAGCCGCGCCAAATCCCGGGCCGTCGTATTGAAACAACAATATGTCTTCTCATCCCCGTCTTCCCGGTCCAGGTTCCACAAAGCGTCGTTGCAGGCTCCCAGGGGTTTCCATAATTTTCTTTCAGCATATTCACTGATACTCACCGGGCTATGGACTTTCACTTCTGTCTTAAAGATCCCCCACTCATATTCCTTCTCTTTATGCACCTTATCTAAAGCTGCTTCGAGCACAAATGAAAGTAATTGAGTATCACCGCTTTTATAGGAATACTTTTTTCCAGGTTCTTCGACTACTTTCAAATCCATAATCAAATCCCGGATCCGATCACCATAGTAAGCCTGAGTGGTTTTCGAAATCAGGGCGGTATAGGCTTCATCCCAGTCCAATCCCGAACTCATCGTCAAAAGATTGCGGATCGTAATTTTATCCCCCTCCCCGAATTCAGGCAAATATTTGCTGACTTTATCATCCAGACTTTCGATAAATCCTTCGTCATAAGCTATGCCGACCAGCAGGCCGACAATACTTTTGGTAGCGGAAAATATATTGGAAAGCTTTTGCGGTGTCCAATCTTCCCGGTATTCCTCATACCGGATACTATCGTCCTGAATGACGAGATAAGCCACCGTTCCGTATTTTTCGAGATACGCCTCTTCGTCGTCGGTCATCCGGTATCGATTGGCGTCCCTGGCCACCGGCCATTCCCAGCAGGAATCAGCTTTTCCCACCGTATCCGACGGAAAAATATAGGTATCCGAAATATCCGGGAACCAGTGAATCAAAGCCTCCTGCATATAAGTCGGCATCAGCAGAAACAGCAGGGCAATCCCCAGAAACAGCAGGGCACTGATTTTTTTCCATTTTCTGCTCTTCATATTCCGCCGAACTTTTCTTTAACCTCCCTTTTCACATTCCCTCAAATCCTCGGTTGTCAAACGTTCCGGTAAGAAACGGGTGACATCCCCGCCGTTCAAATAAATATTACGGACAATCGTCGAACTTACAAATGTATGCTCGGTCGAGGTCAGCACAAAGACCGTCTCGATACGTCCATCCATGGCCCGGTTAGCTTGTCCGACAGCACGTTCGTATTCAAAATCGGCCGCCGTCCTCAGGCCCCGGATAATGATGTGGGCATTCACCTGCCTGCAAAAATCTACGGTCAAACCGAAATAAGGTTCTACCGTCACCCGATCGGTATCTTCAAAAGCCTTTCTAATCAAACGAATACGACAATCCGTATCGAGAAATTCCTTCTTAACGGGATTGACACCGACAGCAATAATAATCTTATCGAACAATTTCAAGCCCCTTCTTACGATCTCTTCATGCCCGACCGTAAAAGGATCAAAGGATCCGGGAAATACAGCAATTTTTTCCATAGTCGAATAAATCAATTCGGCAAACATAGCGAAACAAACGTTATAAATAAAAGAAAAAGTCAAAAATATTGCCATTCACTTACAATTTAGAAGCAGAAACAAATTCTCACAAACAATTAATGAATTTTTTCTATATTTTCTTGCCACTTTATTAGAAGTTGTCGTTTAAATTTAATATGTTTGTACAAATCAAAATAACAAAATACAAACACTCAAGTTATGGCACAAAAATTATTAATCAGAGATCTTACTTTGAGAGACGGCCAGCAATCTTCTTTTGCAACCCGTATGACTCAGCAGCAGATCGACAGGGTATTACCGTTTTATAAAGATGCAAACTTCTATGCAATGGAAGTTTGGGGAGGAGCTGTTCCTGATTCAGTAATGCGTTACCTGAATGAAAATCCATGGGATAGATTGGAAAAAATCAAAGCCGTAGTGGGTAATGTATCCAAATTAACAGCATTATCCAGAGGTCGTAACCTATTCGGATATGCTCCTTACACAGACGAAATTATCGAAGGTTTCTGCCGCAATTCGATCGAATCGGGCTTAGGAATCATGCGTATTTTCGATGCATTGAACGATGTGAACAACGTCAAATCGACCATTAAATATGTGAAGAAATACGGTGGAATTGCCGACTGTGCAGTATGTTACACCATCGACCCGAAATATCCGAAACTGGGCTTACTTGACAAATTGAAAGGTAAAAAGAATCCGGAACCTGTATTTACCAACGCCTATTTCCTGGACAAAGCAAAACAAATGGCTGCCCTGGGAGCCGACATGGTGACCATCAAAGATATGAGTGGTTTGATCCAACCTTCACGGATTGCAGAATTAATTCCGTTATTCAAACAGAATCTGTCTATTCCGGTAGATTTCCATACTCACTGTACCCCGGGTTATGGATTGGGTGCCGTCCTGATGGCTATCATCAAAGGCGTAGATATCGTCGATACCAATATCTGGAACTTTGCCGGCGGAACCGGAGCCCCTGCTATCGAACTGGTTTATATATTCTGTAAGAAATTAGGTGTCGAACTGGACGTCAACATGGAAGCCGTTGCTAAAATCAACAAAGAGCTTTACGGCATCCGTAAAGAACTGGAAGCGGTAGATGCCAGCAAGCAATTCCCGAATCCGTTCAACCCGTTGACAGACCAGTTACCAGCTGAAATCGACAAAGAATTCGATAAAGCGATCGAAGCTGCCAAAGCAAACAACGAAGAAGCCTTATTGAATGCTTGTCATGCTATCGAGGCGTATTTCAATTTCCCGAAACCCAATGAATTGGTAAAGAAAGCCGAAGTTCCCGGTGGTATGTACAGTAATATGGTCGCTCAGCTGAAACAATTGAATTCTATGGATATTCTGGAAAAAGCTATGGAATTGATTCCGACCGTACGTTTAGCAGCCGGATTGCCTCCTTTGGTAACTCCTACCAGCCAGATCGTCGGTGCACAAGCAGTTAACTGTGCTCTGGATATTAAAGCCGGGAAACCGATGTACAGCAATGTTTCCAATCAATTTGTGAACCTGGTGAAAGGGGAATATGGAAAAACTCCGGTCCCTGTAGATCCCGAATTCCGTCTGAAAATAGCAGGTACCCGCGAGGAAATCCCTTACGATACCAGCAAATACCAAATGCAGCCAAACCCCGAATTACCGGAAGCAGGCGGAGTGAAACTGGCTGCCAATGAGAAAGAAGTATTGTTGCTCGAACTCTTCCCGCAGGTAGCTAAAAACTTCCTGACTAAACAGAAAGTGGCTGCTTATGAAGCACAGCATAAAGCTGACGCACCCCAGGCAGAAAAAGTGGTTGCTGAAGAGAAGAAAAACGAACCGATCACCGGTAAGACGGTAAAAGCACCGATGCCGGGTAGTATTTTACGTTTCACCGTAAAACCAGGCAATACGGTAACCAAAGGTCAGACTGTAGTCATACTCGAAGCCATGAAAATGGAAAACAGCATCGCAACCGACTATGCAGGTACTGTAAAACGTTTGTTGGTAAAAGAAGGTACTACTGTAGCTGCCGATGCTCCGATGATCGAAATCGAAGCTTAATCATTATAAAGTCCATGAAAATTTTTTCATGGACTTTTTTTATATCCATTCGTCCCAAGCCTTACAAGCCCAATTTGGGAAACATAACCTTTTCGTCTCCCTCGGCCAAAACAGCATCCAGGTCTTCCCCTTCCTGAAGGTAGAGGTTAATATTATTGATCCGGGCAAACTGATGACTACTACGAAAATCCTCATATCTTTCGTCCAATAATTCATTAAAACGGTCTGTCCTTTCTTCCGGAGTCATCTCCTCCCACTCTTCTTCTTCCAGGATATCCAGCAAAAACTCTGCCGCCCAACTTCCCAATTCCTTTTCTTTATTCCAATCCGGCTCGTAACTGTCTAAAACTTTAAAAAGTTCCTGCAAATACGCAGAATCCCCCCACTCTTTATAAACCTGGACCAGATCTTCCTGATCCGGATAAGCTACGGCCAATTCTTCTAATTTTATTTGATCCATACTTTTAGAATATTAATTACTGATTCAAAACTCCGGAAACCTAAAATCCCCCTTCCTATCCTACAGGTAATGCTTCGGATCTTCAAATTCAAAATCATTTTGATTTATCAAAAATAATTAAAAATACAGAAATACCAAGACAAAAGATCGGAATTTAAAAAAAATCATACCCCCGGGACGATTAGTATTCGATTCAAAACTTTAACAACTTTTTCGGTATATGAATTTAAAATAGAAACACATACATTGGCATATTATTTGTATTTTTGTATGAGTTATTAAATTTTTCATTTCTACTATCCTATGATCATCGACACAGGCAATATCCTATTGATAGGAGCTGTTCTCCTTTTTTTCAGTATTATCGCCGGTAAGGCCGGTTTTCGTTTCGGAGTTCCCGTTCTGTTATTATTCCTCGGTGTAGGTATGTTATTCGGTAGCGACGGCTTGGGAATACAATTCAATAATCCTCATGGAGCGCAGTTCATCGGTATGATTGCTCTGAGTATCATCTTGTTTTCGGGTGGTATGGATACCAAATACACAGAAATCAAACCTGTACTGGTCCAAGGAGTCATACTCGCCACCCTCGGGGTGGCACTGACAACAGCCATTACCGGTTTCTTTATTTATTGGATTACCGGTCTCGTATCCGATTTTTCTGCTCTCACGCTGACTGAATCTTTGCTAATGGCAGCAGTGATGTCATCTACCGACTCGGCGTCGGTATTTTCCATCCTGCGAAGTAAAAAACAAGGATTGAAAGAACAACTCCGTCCTATGCTCGAACTCGAAAGCGGAAGTAACGATCCCATGGCTTATATGCTGACGTTATTGCTCATCCAAATTATACAAACTCCTGCAGGTGAAACAAACCTATGGTATTCCTTCCTGATGTTTATCGTTCAGATGAGTGTCGGAGCCGTAGCCGGTTTCTTACTGGGAAAAATGGCCGTATGGCTGATGAACCGGTTGAATATCGGCAACCAATCTCTCTATCCCATTCTACTGTTAGCCTGTGTATTCTTCATTTTCTCTATCACCGAGCTGGTGAAGGGAAATGGCTACCTGGCCGTATACATCGCGGGGTTGGTCGTAGGCAATCACAAGATTCAGCACAAGAAAAGCGTCACCACCTTCTTCGATGGATTCACCTGGCTTTTCCAGATCGTCATGTTCCTTACCTTAGGCTTACTGGTCAATCCACGTGACTTGCTGCCCATTGCAGGACTGGGTTTATTGGTGGGTTTTTTCATGATCATTCTGGCACGTCCCATCAGTGTCTTTTTATGCCTGGCTCCTTTCAGGCAAATGAGTACCAAAGCCAAAGTATATGTTTCCTGGGTCGGTCTCCGGGGCGCCGTTCCGATCATTTTCGCCACCTATCCGCTGATCGCCCAGATTCCCTATGCTTCCCTGATTTTCAATGTCGTATTTTTCATTACGATCGTATCTCTGTTGATCCAGGGAACCACAGTCAGCTCTATGGCTAACTTGTTGAACTTATCGGAAAAAGAACCCAAACAAGGTAATGATTTCGGCATGGAACTACCGGAAGAAATCAAATCGGCCATGTCAGAAATCGAAGTTGCGGACAACCTGCTGGTCAACGGAAACCGTCTGATGGACCTGAGTCTACCGGACAAAACACTGGTAGTTATGGTTAAACGGGGAAATAACTTTTTTATCCCAAGAGGAGGTACCGGTTTAGATATCGGTGATAAACTTCTTGTTATCACAGACAATGACGAAGAATTAATGAAAACCTATAAAAATTTAGGTATCAACGAATATATGATTCAAAAAAATTCATAAGATAGTCCGGGCATGATGAGATATATTCTGATCGGATGTTGTTTCTTTTGCAGCCTGTTCCTGTCTTCCTGTAACAGCACGAAACGACTCGGCCAAACGGCGACTCAGACGAGCCAACTATCCCACCAACTGGGTTTTAAAGTCAATCGTAAAGACGATCTGCGTCTTTTTTCGGAAGCGGCCCGATGGCTGGGAACCCCTTACCGCTATGGAAGTAGCACCCGGAAAGGAGTCGACTGCTCCGGGTTGGTGAATCAGATTTACAAACAAGTCTATCATCGATCCCTCGAACGTTCCAGTAGTGGTATAGCCACCCGCAACTGCCGTAAAATCATGAAAAGCGATTTAAGTAGCGGTGATCTCGTATTTTTCAATACTTCCCGGAAAAAAAGAAAAGGAATAAACCATGTCGGCCTATTCCTTAAAAACGGCTATTTTATCCATGCTTCTACTTCCAGGGGAGTCATCATCAGTAACCTGAAAGAAGATTATTACCGAAAAACATGGAAACAGGGAGGAAGAGTAAAATAAGCCTATTTCAATAATCTCTTCAGAGTCTGCATCAGCTCTTCCTCTTCGATCTCGCCATTCCATCTCCAAAGTTGTTCTCCGGCTTTGTATATCATCATCAAGGGGACAGCCTGCACCTGATAATAATCTACCAACCGCCGGTTAGCCGGATCATCGATATCGAAGCATTGCAAATTCAAATGCTTGTTATTCTCCAGCTTCCGGACGATAGGTAACATTTTACGGCAATGCGGACACCAACTCGCATAAAACATCACAAAAACCGGCAAATTTCCTTTGATCAAAGCCCATAAATTCTCCATAAATACTCTTTTTATTTTAAGAATATACTTCCCTGCTTCCTGAAAAGTTTCGATTTTCCTGTATTTTGTTTTCACAATTTTTATCAGATCGGTAACCACCGGAAGTTACCTTATCGGCTTTTCATTACAGAGCAGGGTGTACCTTACACCGGTCTTACCGGAAAAACTTTTACTTCGTTTGTTTCTGCTGTTTATATCGGAGAATATGTTGCCTGTCAGCTGGCTTCTAATCAAGTCAGGGATAAAAGGAATATAAACTTACCCGTGCTCACGCATCTTACAGAAATAATAAAAATCGACCAAATGACCATTCTTGACTGCAGCATGATGCAAAACAGCTTCCTGTCGATACCCCGCTTTTTGCGATACATGCATAGAAGCGGGATTCGTACTGAATACAATCGTGTACAATTTTTCGTAATGAAAATTTTGAAAAGCATATTCGGTGATATCCTCCAACACTTTACTCATAATGCCATGCCCCCAATATTTTTCCCCGATCCAATATCCCACCTCGGCAGTCACTCTTTCTATATCTCCTTCGGATCCGAATCCGATACTTCCTACCGCTTTTCCTTCAACCTCGATAGCAAAACGCATCGGTTTACCCGGCATGGCTTTTACCATACTGATGTAATCGAATGCATCCTGCTTGGTATAGGGATGCGGAAAATTATCCATTAAGTTATTCCAGATTTTGTTGTTATCGGCATTTTCTGCCAAGGATTCACAATCGGAGTAACTGAATTCCCGGATGACATACCCCTCTCCCTCGATCCGCACTCCCTGTTTTTTTCCCTGTAAAATAAAGAACTCATCTGCCCCACTCGTCGATCGGGGCAACTCGGTTTTACCTGTTTTCATAATTATCAGATTCTTTCGAATCTCTCCTTTTTCAGATTTGTTTGTTTTAATTTTAAACGCCACAAACATACAGAGATATTTCATCGGGTGTAACTATTTTTCCTCAAAAAATATTCATCCGACGAAAGATATTTCTGACATTCCGAAAACCGGATATTCAAATAATTTTATACATTCGCGGTTTGGATGATCGCGAATAGATGAAACATAAAACACTGATAATCAAAGGTATTTTCCAATCACTTGACGAATTTGTGTTGCTTGCATCGCCCCACTCTGCCGCCAAACCATTTTACCTGCTTTGAATAACATCAATGTCGGTACCGCCTGTACCTGATAGGAATTTACCAACTGCTTTTTCAGGTCTTCCAATACGGGATGCATCATTTTACAAGGTCCGCACCAGGTAGCGAAAAAATCTACGAACACAAGGGTATTTCCCTGAATGATGTCTTCGAATTTTGCTATAACTTTATGCTTTAGGTCTGCTTATTTATATCGCAGATCATGCTGACAAGTTACGCTTATAGGGACTCTATTTTCAATCGGTAGTCGGATCCAAAATTGACGATATAAAAACCCTGATTTTCTTTACCGGCTTGACCTTCCATCTTTTGAAAATAAAAACGCGAAAAATCACCGTTACGCGGATAAAATTCAAGTGCATCCAGTGTCCGGTCCCGGTATTTTGCCGCCAATTCAATAAAATAAAGACTCATATCGAAAGCCTTATAGGCCAGATTATTCGGTTCGGTATAAAAATATTTCCGGTATTTTAAGGCAAACCGTTTGGCAGGTTCTGTGGTATTGTCCACATAACTATAGGTAAAGATCTTCGTATTCAGTTTGAAATAAGTCTCATGATCTACCGAAGTAAAGGTCTGCCATTCCGGGAAGCCGACGACGGTAATCCGATAACCCTCCGTTAAAGCCGATAATATCGGTAATATCTTACTGACTTCAGCTTCTTTCGTAGTAGGCAGAATGATTATATTTTCCCGGTCGGGCAACAATTGCAAACGCAATCCATCCAACGGAACTGCCGAAGTATTCCAATCATAAAAATTCATACTGCCGATCCGATGCATATACTCCTTAAACAAGCGAATATCTTCCAGGTCCGAATGACTGACCTCGTTCCCTGTCAGATTCAGACAAACCAGATTCGCTTCTTCCGCTTCTTCGCGCAACCAATCACTCATCGCAACAGTCAGTGCTTTCATAGAAGGATTGACCTGGATAAAATCAGGATACACGCCAAATTCTTCACTTCGGGAAGATAAGGGATAAATGACCGGGATATTTTTATTCGTTAAATCATCCATTAAAGCCTTATACACCGAGCCATATACCGGACCGATGATCAGATCGGGATGAAACCGGTCGATTTCATCGACCATAGTATACATTTTCTCTGCACTCCGTTCGGTATCGAAAACCTTCAGGTTAACTTTGTATCCTTGATTTTTCAAGCTGTCCACCGCCAGCAATACCCCTTCATAAAAAGAAATAAATTGCTCGGAGCGGGCAGAAATCTGTACCGGCATTTTTTCCACCAGCGTATCGACAAATACAGGATAATCTTTTGCAGAAAAAGGGAGCAGTAAAGCCACCTTCACAAAAGGATCGACAGGCATCACTACTTCGGAGATATAATCCGGAATTTCCATTTTATCGGTAGCCCCGATAACAGTCGTAATCTCTTTTTCCGGTTCTTGTTCCGTTTTTTCGTTTTTTTAAGCTGACAATGTCTTATTGATGATTTCGCGCGTATCGCGGGACAATTCCTGTTTCGAAACCTGTTGCAGGGCCTGTTCTGCCGGTTGGCGCAAAGCGGGAACGTAGCGTTTGTACTGGTCCATGCATCGGGCAAGCCGTGCGGCAACCTGTGGGTTGATTCTGTCCAGTTCCAGCAGGTATTTCGCCCAGAATTCGTAACCGCTCCCATCTTCAGCGTGAAATTGTGCCATATTGTTATGACAAAAGCCAAAAATGAGGCTTCTGGCGCGGTTCGGATTCCTGAAGGTGAACGCCGGATGTTCCATGAGCTCGCGGATGGAATCGATGGACGTCGTCGGCGACGTGGATTGCAGCGAAAACCATTTGTCGATGACAAGTGGTTCGTTTTCATATTCCTTGTAAAAATGTTCCAACAGTTTTTTCACTTCAGGCAGTTTTTGCATGCAGCCGGAATGAACGAGTGATGTCAGGGCAGCCAGCCGGTCGGTCATATTGTCAGCCTGATGATACTGGTCGATTGCCATGTGACAGATATCGGTGCTGTCGAGAAGCAACAGGTAGGACAGCGCGAGATTTTTCAATGCCCGTTTGCCTGCATCTTGGGGAACAGGACGATATTCCCCATTTGTCTGGTTCTGTACATAAGTTTGTCTCCATTCTTTCTCGAGTCCGCTTGCCAGTGTCTTGCGCATGAACTGCCTTGCTTCGTGAATGGCGCGGGGATCGATTTCATCCATTTTTTCCGCAATGATGGTTTCTGAAGGAAGGGTCAATGCCAGTTCACGCAAGGCCGGGTCAAGTGAAGTGTTGGTCAGTACGGAACGGAATGCATCGATAAAGGGTTTGTCCAGCGTAAGCGGTTTTTTTTCGCGGACGGCATGAGTCAGTTCCAGCAGACGGCGCATGGCGAGGCGCTGTCCGGCTTCCCAGCGGTTGAAGCTATCCGTGTCGTTCGAGAGCAGATGCAGCAGTTCTTCGTCTGTCTGTTCGAATTCAACAATGACAGGAGCGGAGAAATTGCGCAGGGCTGAAATGACCGGTTTTTCCGGAACATCGACCAGCGTGAAGGTCTGTTTTTCCTGTGTCAGTTCCAGTACGCAAGTGTCGGATGCCTTGTCCGATTCTTTGACACGAACGGGAATTGCCTTGCCATTGGAATTCAGAAGCCCGATGGCAACCGGAATCAGAAAAGGTTTCTTGTCGGTTTGTCCAGGTGTCGTTGGACAGGTCTGGCTTAATGTCAGCGACAATGTTTTGTTCTGACTGTCGTAATCGCTTTCCAGTTTGACACGAGGTGTTCCGGCCTGGCTGTACCAGAGTTCGAATTGCGACAGGTCACGACCATTGGCATCAGCCATTGCAGCGAGAAAATCGGCACATGTCACGGCACTTCCGTCATGACGCTGGAAGTACAGATCCATACCCTTTCTGAAGCCTTCCCGCCCGAGGAGAGTCTGGTACATGCGTACGACTTCCGCGCCTTTTTCATAAATCGTGACGGTGTAGAAATTGTTGATTTCCTGATAAGAATCCGGCCTGACAGGATGAGCCATGGGACCTGCATCTTCCGGAAACTGGACCTGACGGAGTGTACGGACGTCTTCTATCCGTTTGACGGCACGGCCTGAATCGCTGCCTGTACGGTCAGCCGAAAATTCCTGATCACGGAATACGGTGAGGCCTTCTTTTAATGACAGCTGGAACCAGTCGCGGCAGGTGACACGGTCACCTGTCCAGTTATGGAAGTATTCGTGGCCGACGACGGATTCGATGTTGGCATAGTCCTGATCGGTTGCAATGCGAGGATTGGCAAGCACGTAACGGGTGTTGAAGATGTTCAGTCCCTTGTTTTCCATTGCGCCCATATTGAAGTCGCTGACAGCAACGATCATGAAACGGTCGAGATCGAGTTCCAGTCCGAAACGGGTTTCATCCCAGGTGATACTGTGTTTCAAGGATTCCATTGCATGAGGTGTCTTGTCGAGATTGCCATCCTCGACCCAGACCTGCAACAGTACGTCGCGACCGTCGGCCAGCCTGAAGGTTTCTTCCTGACAGACCAGATTGCCCGCGACGAGAGCGAACAGATAGGACGGTTTTTTGAACGGGTCTTCCCATTTCGCGAAATGACGGCCTTTCGGAAGATCTCCCTCTTCAACGAGATTGCCGTTGGACAGGAGAATCGGATATTTTTCCTTGTCCGCGAAAAGGGTAACAGTATAAGTCGCCATAACGTCCGGACGGTCGGGATAATATGTAATCTTGCGGAATCCTTCTGCTTCGCATTGGGTGAAGAAATTGCCATTGGAAACGTACAATCCCATAAGTGACGTGTTTTTATCAGGATGTATAAGGGTATCGATGACCAGTGTGACATCGTCGGGGGCATTCGGGATGCGCAGTTCGCCGTGATCCAGTACGTAATCCGGTTTTTCCAGGGTGCGCCCATTCATGACGATTTTGACCAGTTCCAGATCCTGACCGTTCAAAACGATGTCGTGACTGTCAGATGCCGGATTGTGGCTGAATCGGGTGGTTGCCGAGACGCTTGTTACAGAAGGGGCCAGATCGAATACAAGGTCGATGTGATCGACCAGAAAAGACGGTACGGTGTAATCGAGACGATGAATGGTTTCCGGTTGTTGTGTGCTCATTTCGATATGTGTTTCCAAAGTAATGTTCGGTTTTTTTCTGTGAAAAATGTTTCTGTCGCAGTCGGCCTGTTGTCAGGTGTGTACTTAGCTACAGTCCAATACCATCATTATCCATCAGAATATGTTTTCATGGATGACAAGACCGGGGTTTGCCGCTATAAACGAAAAGATTCTTTTTACCTTTCGGCAAAAAGAATCTTCTCCATTATCAGACTGTTTTCAGTTGGTTTTTATTTCAAGTTGCATTGATCGGGAAAGAATTTTGTGGCGGTTTTTTATCGAGTCGGGAATTGCCGATGTCGCCAATGTCCGGCATGGCTGTTGTTGCTACGAAATAATTCTTTTTCACCTGAGCCTGCGGACGGCTGTCGAGAAATTGTCGGAATTCTCTTCCGACCTCTTCATGTTTCAATGCAAACTGGACGGTTGCTTTCAGATAACCGAGTTTGCTGCCGCAGTCGTAGCGGACTCCATCGAATTCATAGGCGAAAACGGGTTCGTTTCCGAGCAGGGATTCTATGGCATCTGTCAGTTGCAATTCACCGCCACTTCCGGGCCGGAGTTTGCGTAAATGGGTGAAGATGGTCGGGTTGAGGATGTAACGGCCAACGACGCCCAGATCGGACGGTGCATTTTCAGGAGCCGGTTTTTCAACAATATGATGGACTTTCAAAAGCTTGCCCGCAGGGTCGCCTGCAATCATGCCGTAGTCCTTGCTTTTGGCGATGTTGATTTTTTCCACACCGATGATGCTGTGGCCCTGTTCCATATAGAGTTCAGTCATCTGACGCATTACTGGAACTTCGGCATCCAGCAAATCATCAGCAAGAATCACGGCAAAAGGTTCATCGCGGACCAGTCTGGCAGCGCATAAAACGGCATGTCCCAGTCCCAGCGCTTCTGCTTGTCTGACGAAATAACATTCAACATTTTTCGGTTTGATTTTTTTGAGAACGTCCAGAAGTGTTTGCTTGTTTTTGGCGTACAGTTCGGTTTCGAGTTCATAGGCTTTGTCGAAATGATCTTCAATGGCTCTTTTATTGCGACCGGTGACGAATATCATCTCGGTAATGCCTGCGGCGGCGGCCTCTTCGACGGCATACTGGATTAATGGTTTGTCAACGACAGGAAGCATTTCTTTCGGACTGGCTTTTGTCGCTGGCAAAAAACGTGTCCCGAGACCGGCAACGGGAAAAACAGCTTTGGTCACTTTGTTGGAATTCATTTTGATTCTGCCTTTAATAGTGTGCACTTGAAACAAAGACGAACAGGTCTTTGGTTCCTGCCGGTTTACAAGTCAAGAACCGGCAACTCTTTTCAAGTCATTTTTCAAATACGTCCGTTTCAGTTCGGAGCGAATACAAGACAACAGGTGGAAATGGTTCTGCTTATTCCGGAATAATCCGGCTTCATCTTTGTGATGATGGTCGCTTTCAGATAATGATCGCATATCCGTAAAAAACAATTTTGATGAGAAGTAAAGCGGTCAATCACACAAGCGAACTGTTCTGGCGTTTTTATTATCTTGTCATTTCATCCGTGAGCGGATGTAAATATGAATCTGGTTAAATATTGGCTATGGGAAAGAAGTGACGGTATTCGCAAGTATGGCTTCGATTACGAAAAAGGGCTTAATTGAAAAAAGAGACTGTACGTGTCGGATCAACACGATAAAAAGAAAGGCCTGCATTGGGCAGGCCTTGATGAACAACAGCAAATAAACCGTTTGGCTTATTTTTGAATTAATATAATTTAATAATCTGAAGCAGGATTATTTAATAAGATATTTGTCTTTATTTTTCGGGTCGATCCATTTTGGCGCCTTGCCGCGACCGGACCAGGTTTCACCACTGGCAGGATTGCGATATTTCGGGGCCAGTGGTGCACGTACACGACCGGTTTTCTTTTTGTTGGTGAAACCGAGATCGGCCAGGGTGATTCCGTATTCAGCCATTGTCATTTTGATTTGAGATATGGCATTCGATAATTCGTTTTTGCGCAATTCTTCAGCTTCGTTTTGAAGCTGCTTTATCTGATCCTGCAACTGTTTGTATGTAGCCATGATTTTGTCCCCGTCAGGTATGCGGAAGTTTTTGAATCCCGGCATGGAATCTTCAAGCTTCCGGTGTAATTTAAAAAGTAAAATAACTTTTTCGTTATTTTAATGGATGTATTCTATCTTTACATTTTAAATAAATAAAGTGTTTGTTGGATATTTAATCTCTGATATGAGAGGATTATTCTATTTTTAATCAACAAGTCACTTTGTTGGGGAGAAAAACATCTTTAAATTAATTTGGATGCAAAATAAATATCTGTTCCGTTTATCTGGTATTCAGAGGAGCTGTTTCCATTGATCAGGACCGATTATGCGAAAGAAACCATGACGGGTATTTTTACGAGCCAGTTTTAATAAAGCTTTATCTTTTGTTATCAGAACTGTGGCCCTGGCGTCAAAAGCCAGTTCCATGAATTTCTGGTCGTCTTTATCGCTGCAAACAGGTAGTAAATGGTAATCCCTTTTTTCAGGTTCGATTAATTGAATGAGTTCGTCGAATTCGAGTTTTGAACGTTCTTTTTCCGTTCCATCCAGATTCAATTTTGGATAATCGAGTACACGCAGCCATTCTTCCCTGCAATCTTTACGTGTTATCAAGTGAAACATATCCGCTCTGATGGCATCATGAAATTTTTTAACGGCAGGATCGCGGAAAACGAAAAGGTCCAGACAGACGTTTGTGTCCAGTACGACTAGAATAGAGTTCATGAATTTTTTTGAATGGTTTTTTTATGCTGATTATTCTATCACCCTCGAAACGCAAGAAATTTTTGGACAAGATCATTACCGATCCATTTCTGAAAACATATTTGGGGCAACCTGAGTGGCTTTCAAAAGCGAAAAAAGTCGCAGATATGATGAGATCGTTTTCTCCTTCGGAGCTGGCAAATGTTTTGAAAGTGTCCGATGCAATTGCCGTTAAAGAAGCCGGTTATTTTGAAGAGTGGAATGTGAAGGCGGTCCAGCCGGAAACACAGCCTGCGGTTTTTTCTTATGACGGTGACGTTTATCGGGCTTTGGATGCACGCAATATGACCGGGAAAGAATGGGCATGGTTAAACGATCATGTGCGCATTTTGTCGGCTTTATACGGCATTTCCAAACCTTTCGATCTGATTCAGCCTTATCGTATCGAATTTCACAGTACGAAGGTCAGACCGGATAATATGAGCCTGTATGATTATTGGCAAAAACCGGTTATGGAGACGATTAATGGCGAACTGGAGAAAATGAATGATCCTGTTCTCGTCAATCTCGCTTCAGAAGAATTCTCAAAAGCGGTTGATGTGAAAAAGCTGAAAGGAAGAATGATTTCTCCGGTTTTTCAGGAGATGCGGGAAGGTCGTGCAAAAGTCATCGGTTTGTACGCCAAGAAAGCAAGGGGGTTGATGACACGGTATGCAGCTGAAAATAGCATTGATGATGTGGAGAAACTGAAAGCCTTTGATACCGATGGCTATGCTTTTCGTGAAGAAGCATCGACGGATTCAGTCTGGGTTTTCAGGCGCTGATCCGTTTTTGTTCAGTCAGCCTGTTTTTTTCGGATTTCTTCCAGCAGGGCGTCTGAACCGCTATGTTCAAGCATGAGAACCAGTTGAAGATGCTGATTGACGGCATTTTCCCAGCTGGCATTTCGCCATTGGGGCTGAATATCGTCGGGTAACCCGAAAATACTGGTTTCGAACAATTGTTTTTCACTCATACCGAAGGCATGGTCGATACCGGTAAAAACGGTCGAGACAATCCATTCACCAACACGGGTCTGTTCGATAATACGGTTGTCTGCTGATTTCATGCTGCTTGTATATTCGGCAAATGTGCAGGGAACAGGCACTTTGTCGACGAGCTTGTAAAAATGCCCTTCCAGCAAAGCATCAATGTCTTCGAAAGTTTCGTCTTTTTTGTTCATGTCGTTCATATTGTCCAGCCATTTTTCTGTTTGCGTTATTTTAACGGACAACACAAGAA
>ERZ827150.2610-NODE-2610-length-19032-cov-5.753280_pt1 | contig 19032 bp, 18 predicted proteins | sample MGYA00519779_ERZ827150 | MGnify/ENA primary metagenome ERZ827150 (study PRJEB31778, sample SAMEA3449267) | human gut metagenome | biome: human gut; feature: human-associated habitat; material: faeces | place: United Kingdom | collected 2010/2012 ...
TCTTCGTTGTGATAGTGCCATTATACCACTTAACTCGTGTAGACGCGACCTAAGGGTTTCGTATCGTCACCGAATTTCATGGCTACAAGAGCATTCTTCCCATAACCAGAGTTCTTCTGGAGTTGATCAATCCGCTCATATCCTTTAGGTGTTAGTCTGATATAAAGAGCTTTATCTTCTTGCGATCCGAAACTATATTCGATATATGAGCTCGATTGCAAATAATCCAACATATATTTTGCTTCATCTCTACAATCTTGAGAGTCGCGCTCAAGCATTTGCCCGTAGGTGGGCGAAAATGCTTTTGTGTCTTTGTCCTTTCGATCAACAAACAAAAGGCTCATTGCCTCTTGCTCATTATAGACAATTTGCTGGCCGACATGTTTTATTTGACTGCTAATGAGCAAAAGAATGTAATCTATTCTCTCAGAAAAAGACTTCGGATACCAGTTTTCTATAATATCACCGTCCATATGAACTGGATGCCCATTTTGAATATTGCCCTCATCAAATTCCTTTTTATATTGGTCGCATAATTCTTTCTTTAGTGTAGTGTGATATCTATACTCTGTGGGGCTGCTGTTATGAAGAAAGTGATGATAGAAGAGATATGAAGATAGGTGGTTGATATTCATCCCGTCAAATGGGCCAAGTTCCGAAACTTCATATCGGCCGCATACAGGACACTCGTAAAAGTATAGGGTGTTAAGCGGCCCCAATTGATATAAAACGGATAATGCATTGCAAACAGGGCATTTTACACGTTTTGCCATTCTCTATTTCTCCTTTCATCCTTCGCACAGCGGCAGCAGTTCTTCCAGCTTTGCAACGATGCGTTTTTGTTCGGCAAGGGGTGGAAGAGGAAGCAGAAACTCTTGGATGCGTTTTATGGCGAGCTTTGGTTGAGCCACTTGTGTCGTTAAGTATTCAATTTGTTTCTGCACAAAGGTGGAAGTTAGACAATAGATTAGCCAGTCTTGATCAAGATTTGAAAAAACAAGCCTGTCTGCGTTTTCAGTAAGATTAGCACCGTCAACACTTTCTGGTATTTTGCCAACTCTCCCTATTGTTCCTGCAACAGTGATATATACGTCTTCTTTATGTATAATATACTGAGCAATTGATGGGTAAATATCTTCAGGTACAAATAGAAGTTTTTCTGCATCTACACTTCGATTCTTCATATCTGAAATGCGGATATACTTATGACCCGTATCTTCTGTCGTTAGTTTTCTTCCTGCAGGTATGCGCTTTCCACCTAAGACCCGCACGATATCACCCAAATGAACCCAACACCATGTAAAAGGAATCTCGGGTAGATCGGCATTTATGTCAGCTATATCTTTCTTCTCTATTCCTTGATTGGTATGAATCTGCTGATACAGTTCCTCCGCGGTGCCATCCTCCGGGAGCTGCTCCGTCAGTTTGCCCTGAATGCCGGCATCAATGATCTTGCTTTTCAGGGTGGCAAGGTTATCCTGGTATTGGCTTTGCAGGGTGTCGATGGTGTCCAGAAACGAGAAAACAGAATTGATCTTATCCGTTATTCTCTTTTGCTCTTCTTCAGGTGGAATAGGGATTAACGAGTTTTTCAAAATGTTTTGAGTTACTTGGTTAATCTGTTTGCTATCATCATTCGAAAAATTTCGCCGAAATACAGGTGAGTTAAAGTATAAGTAAGCATATTGAAAAAATGGGGTTCTAAAAATCGCCATAAAAGCGCCAAAGGAGATTACATCTGAGTCTCCTTCATATATGGCACATTTACCCACTAAAGCTTTGCTTCCGTTTCGCGCACAAATCACTATATCATTTCTTTTTAAGTACTGGTTCTCACGGATTTGGCATTTCACCTTAACTAAATCGGCATAATCCATCTTGCCCTTAATAATATTGCTTGATCGTATAACGATTGTACCATCTTCTGCTACATCCTGTGGGTGGTATGTCAACCCAATGTTAGTTGTTCCTATATCGGAAAGACGGCACCATACCCATGAATCAGGTATTTCATATGGGATTTCTTGGGCGGAAATATCATTTTCAAATGGATGATTGTTTAGCGAGCCGGATAAGGATTCGACTAACTGATGTGCTGGAGTATCCGATGAATTCTGTTCTACCAGTTTTCCGGTCAACGCAAGTGAAAGAATTTTCTTTCTTATTTCTTGGGTATCAATCACAGCTCTATCCCTCCCAAGAGAGATTTCAGCTTTTCCACCGCTGCGGCGATGCCGTCGGCTTCCTGCTGCATTTCGGCCAGGATTTCATCCACGGAGCGGTCATCCTCCTCGGTGAAGTCGATCCATTTGAAGTTCAAATCCTCCCGGGCGGCGACCTCCTGGGCGGAGAAGCAGCGCCAGCGGCCGTTGGGGTTGGTTTCCGCGTCATAGGTGGGCTGTCGGTCCTGCTGATGCCCGGCGCAGTAGCAATCCACAAACTCCTGCAAATGCGCCCGGGCCATGGGCTTGGTGGCCATGGTGTGCTTGACGCCGGTGCGGTAATCATAGACCCAAATATCCTGCGTGGGCTCGCCCTTATCGAAGAACAGCACGTTGGTTTTCACGCCGTTGGCGTAGAAAATGCCGGTTGGAAGACGCAGGATAGTGTGCAGGTTGTAATCCTTCATCAGCTTGTCCCGCACCTGCTTGGTGGTGCCTGCGTCGGTGAGCACGCTGTCGGGCAGCACCACGCCCACGCGTCCGCCGGTGCGCACAATGGACATGATGTGCTGCAGGAAGTTCACCTGGTTGTCGCTGGTCTTGATGAATTCCGGGCGGTTGGCGGATACCTCCACGCTGCCCTGGGGCCGGATGCCGAAGGGCGGATTGGTCAGCACCACCTGGTACAGGTGATCGGAGGTGTCCAGCAGGGAATCCTGATACACGATGGGGCTTTTCTTCACGCCGATGTCGTGCAGGTACAGGTTCATGGAGGCAAGGGTGACCACCAGGGAGGTATTATCCGCGCCGAAAAGGGCGTTGTTTTTCAGGAACTTTTGCTTTTCCACGTCCTTGCTCTGTTTGCGCATGTGCTCATAGGCCGCCAGCAAAAAGCCGCCGGTGCCGCAGCAGGGATCGGCCACCGTTTCAGTGATCTTGGGGTCCACCACGTCCACCATGGCGGCAATCAACGCACGGGGCGTGAAATACTGGCCCGCGCCGCTCTTTTTATCCTGGCCGTTCTTTTCCAGGATGCCTTCATAGATCGCGCCTTTCAGGTCGCCGTCCATCATGTACCAGTTATCCTCGGACACCATGTCGATGACCTTTTTCAGCATCACGGGGCGGTCGATCTTGTTGGTGGCCCGGGTGAAGATGGTGCCGATGAGGCCGTCGGATTCTGAAAGCTCCTTGAGAATTTCTTCGTATTTCTCCACCAGATCGGTGCCGCTGAGGGCGCACAGATCCTTCCACTTGCTGCCCTCCGGCAGATAGCTGCCCAGGCCCAGGGCTTCCTTTTCATCGTCCATTTTCAGAAACAGGATGTAGGTGAGCTGGGTGATATAATCGGTAAAGCCCACGCCTGCCGCGGCCAGCACGTTGGCGATATTCCACACCTTGGAAAGCAGGGCGGATTCGGTTTTCTGGTTCTTTTCCTGTGCCATATTTTGATACTCCTCTTACGCAGCTTTCAGCAAAATCTGGGCCATGGAGCGCATTTCGGCTTCCAGCACCTTCGCGCCAAACAGGGTGATGCCCCTGCGCCACAGGTCGGTATCCACTTCGTTCAGGTCCATCACCGACAGCGCGCCGTCGTTGATGACAAACTCGGCAATCTGCCGCATCAGTTCCTTTTGATCGTCGGTCAGGCTGCGTTGGGCCTGGCCGCAATACAGGTTAAAGCGCTGGGTGTAGCCGTTCAGTAGGCTGGTCAGCGTGCGGCTCCGCTTGAAGGCGAAGCGCACCAGCTGGATCAGGTGGGTGAGGGCGTTCACATTGGCTTTGGTGTCCAATTCGTCCACGTCGCCGGATTCATCCAGCACCTTGTAATTCTTCCAGATGGGATAGATGCCGAAGCGGCGATCCTGAGCCAGCAGACTGTCCCGCAGCTCCGCCAGCATGGTATGGGTGATCACGGTGTCCTCGGCGTTGTAGATGATGCGCAGGGCTTCCAGACGATCCTTGTTATCGTTCAGATATTTCTCAAAATTTTCGATGAAGGATTTAGCCGTTTCCTTGGAGAAACCGGCGTAAATCAATTCGTCCGGGTCCTCCTCCGTGCGGACGACGTAGCCCCGCTGCATTTCCAGCAGCTTTCGCCTGGCAGGGATGCTGGTGATCAGGCAGTCGATCAGCGCCATGCGGGCGGAATTGTCCTCGGAGGGGCTGCTGTACAGCGGCAGGGCATCCTGATCAAACGCCTGCTGGATGGCGTTGGCGATGGTGCGGGGAGCGAAGCCGTAATTGGAAATGAAGGCATCCAGATGCCTGCCGAACAGCGCGTTATTCTCATAACGGCGATGGATGGTGGCGCAGTAATCCCGCAGCAGCCACAGGTTTTCGTCGCTGAGCTCGTTATGGGCCAGGTGCTCCAGCAAATGCTCCAGGGAGAGCACCTTGTGGCCCGGCGCAGGGTTCACCACGGGATGGGGAATGACCTTTTCATGCTCCGTCACGCCCACAGCGTCTACAATGTAATAGCATTCCTTGGTGCCGGCGTTGGGCGTAACCTCTCGGAGCTTTTCATCATCCACCACCCGGCAGCCGCGGCCCTTCATCTGGGTGTACAGCACATCGGACATGACGTCCTTCATAAACAGCACGACTTCCAGGGGCTTTACGTCGGTGCCGGTGGCGACCAGCGTCACCGTGACGGCGATGCGGAAGTCTTTTTCAATGCGAAGATCGCGAATCAGGCCGTTGGAATCGCCTGAGGTGTAGGTGATCTTCTGAACAAAATGCTCCGGCACTTCGCCGCCTTCAAATTCAGACGCGAATACATTTTTTGCCGCTTCCACGATCTGTGTGGCGTGGTTGTCATCCTTGGCAAAAATCAGCGTCTTGGGCACGTATTCCCATTTCTTTTCCCGGTCGGGGTACAGCTCTTCATAGACGGCTTTTTTGTAGGCTGTCAGCACCTTGCGGATCTGATCCTCGTTCACCACGGAGCGGTCCAGGGCGGAAGGATCATAGTCCACCCGTTCGCCAGCTGTATAAATCGTTTCCCAGCCTGTCCTGCGGGCTGTTTCCATGAGCTTCGTTCCCGCGCGTATTGCTCCGCCGTGCTCGGTGATCTGGGTCTTGATGCGATAGATGCGGGAAGGCACATTGACGCCATCCACCACGGAATCGTCGTAGGTATAATTCTCGATGATGTTATTATTGAAGAACGCATAGGCTTCCGGCGTGGGCGTTGCGGTGAGGCCCAGAATATGCGCGCCGGAGAAATAATCCAGCACCGCCCGCCACTTGCCGTAAATGGAGCGATGGCATTCATCCACGATGATCAGCTGGAAGTAGTCCGGCGGAATTTTCGAATCCCCATCCAGGCGGATGATATCCTTGCCTTCCTTTTCCTCCTCCTGTGTCGTCCGCTCGTCTTCGGCGTCCTCGCTGTCCTCCGAAAGCTGCTGCCCGGTCAATACGGCAAACAGCTTTTGAATTGTGGAAATCACAATGTCGGCTTTTAGCTCGGTATCGTGTTTCAGCCGCTTGATCTCATAGAGGGAGCTCATTTCCGTCTGGCCTTCCGTGCGGTCAAACTGGCTGAACTCACTCTCTGTCTGACGGGCCAGGTTGTTCCGGTCCACCAGGAACAGGATGCGGCGCACAGGGGTATAATTCAGCAGGCGATAGCTGGCCAGGCAGGCCAGATAGGTTTTGCCGCTGCCGGTGGCTAGCACGGCCAGGCTTTTCTTTTTCCCGTTCTTGATGGCGTTTTCAAACTCCATCTCGGCGCGATACTGGCAATCGCGCAGGCCGCGCTTCTCCAAGCAGGGCAAAGCGCCATAGGCAGAAATCTGATGAATCAGCTGAAGCATCTTCTTGGGAGAATGCATTTCGGTCAGCTCAATATAATCCGTTTCAGGAGAAAGCAGATTTTTGAAATAAATCTTGCTCCCGTTGGCCAGATAAACCAGCGGAATCAACCCGTCATACCAAAGACCATACCAATTTTGCGGATGAGTGGCATAGCCCTCGGCCTGGGACTGCACATCTTCCGCCAGCGGGTTTTCCTCCCGCTTGGCTTCCACCACAGCGATAGCCTTATCATCCACAAAAAGCAGATAATCGCTTTCCGTGTTTCCCTGCATCAGCCCTTCCTTAACGGCGGAAGCACTGTGAGGAGTATATTCTTCACGGGATACAATTTCCCAGCCGGCTTTTTTCAGCTGCCGGTCAATCTTCTCCCGCGCTCGTTCTTCAGGAAGCATGGCGTTCCTCCTTTGGTCTTACGATGGGATTACTCCTGCTGCGCAATTCTTTTCCTCAGGTCATCCAGCTTTTCCCCATTATAGGTAAACCAGATTGTTCCCTGAACGGGATGGGTGAAGCCTTTCAGCTTCTGCGCCAGCGCAGACAGCGATGTGGTCTCGCCGTTATACTCAATATGCCGGTCATCAACCACCGTGGGGCGGACGGATTCATCGTCAACAAAAACGATTTCCGCACCGAAAGGAATCCTACATTCACTGAACCGAAAGGGACCGCGCCGGGCTTCTTCCCGTATTTCTTTAGCTATTTGCTCGTCAATGATTTCATGGCCTTCCGGCTGAACCCGCTTCAAACGCTCCTGCGTTCCGCTGATTTTTGCGATGCTCTCCAGCAGGCTGTACGCATCCTCCGCAGACATGGCGTAAAACTCCTTCACCCGCTCACGGCCATCGAAGGTTTCGATGGAGCGAAGGTCGGGATTCAGCCGGTCGATCAGCTTGTGCAGTTCCTTATCGGTCAGAGCGCTTTCAACCTCATAGACAGCATAAGCCCGAAAAGCAAAGGGGATCGTTTCGCTGCGGTTCAGCTGCTGCAGCCGACGCTCCAAATTCTTTGCATACCCGATCTTGATATAATCAGGAAAGGATGGATTGGTCAGAATATAGATAACGCCTTTCGACATAGGGAATACCTCCATCGTGTAAATTCACTGAGGGTCCTGGATCAGCTCCATAATATCATCCATGGTACAGCCCAGCGCGCCGCAGATTTTGACCAGCGTTTCCACACGCACATCCTCGTTTTTACCCAGCTTGGCCATGGCGTTGGTGCTGATCTTGGCCGCTTTGATGAGCTGCGTTTTACTCATACCTTTGTCGATAAGCAGCTTCCATAATTTATTGTAGGATACAGACATTGCATTGTCCCTCCATATGCGAAATAACGGCAGTGTGTTCCTTGAAGAGTATACCACATCCTACAGTTATCTGCAATATAAAATTGCAATTCTCAATCGGTGCCATCCTTTCCTGAGATGCTGCTTCTGCCGTCATCATTGCACTCATGGCAGTTGTCCTTCAGGGGTAGGGTGACAATCATCGGGATAGCTTTATGATTGAGTTTTGCATGTATCCCTGGCTCCGTTCCTGGCCTCGTTTCTGGTTCCGTTTCTGGCTTCATGATGGAGCCAGATGATTTGTACTGGCCTCGTTTGTGGCTCCACCATGAAGCCAGGACTCATTCCACTGGATCCATGATGGAGCCAGTGGCTATTGGCTGGATCTGAAGTATAGTGATCGGCGTGGCTAAATATCATATGGCAGTATTGAAAAGGTGAACAATAGCTCCTCCGCAAAAAAAGTTGCAAAGTTCATATGAAAAAATGTGTCGTCCAATGTCGCCCCGATGTCGTCTTGATGTCGTGGTGGAGAATTGATATCATGTATCATGGAAAAATGCAACCGGGAAAGCTTGGACTCACCCCCAGCAACGCCTCTTGTAATTTCCACGGATATGAATCCCCGATCCCGAAAATCGTCGCCGCGTGTCTCCAAAAGTCGCAAGACGCCCAGGCAAGGTGTGATATAATGTACGATGTAAAGTTAGACAAAAATTGTCGTTCCCACGTCGTGAAATTGTCGTCCAATGTCGCCCCTGTGCCGTCTTAACACCAGGCCCTTTCGATGCTATAATGTACGATGTAAAAGAAGGATAAAAGTTGTCCATAGCAAGCCCCCATTAGGTCCCCTCTAAGCCCCCAGTTAGTCACTTGACTGCACTATCAAAATATCCTATCATGTACATAGAGGAGTTAGAAGCACTGGCGATTATGCTGGTGCTTTTCTTTTACCCATTGCCCATCGAAAAAGGAGGAAGAGCATGAACGAAAATCAGAAACGCACCATCCACTACAGCTTCAAAGCCACGCCGGAGGAGGATGAGATCATTCAGAAAAAGATGGAGCTTACCGGAATCAAGAATCAATCTGCGTTCATCCGACGCATTGTTCTGGGAGGATTGATTCTGCGTCTGGATCTGCCGGAGCTGAAAAGTGCAACGCGCCTCATGGGCAGTCTTTCCAACAACGTAAATCAAATCGCCCGGAGGCTGCATGAAGGCGGATCTATTTATGAAACAGAGGTGGACGACATTGTGGAAAGGCAAAAGCAGTTACAGGATACGCTGGACAAAATCCTTACCAGCCTAGATCGGATAAGACGATAAGCTGGGATCATCATATACTATCGCGGCGGTTTGCAGTTTGCAGATCGCCGCTTTCTTATGCGGAAAAACAGGAGGAACTATGGCGACCACAACGATTTTGACCATACACATCAACAAAGGAAAGACACCGAAGCAATGCGTTGCAGCGCAGCTGAATTACATCATGAATCCGACAAAGACCAATGGCGGCGCGCTGATTTCATCACACGCCTGCATGCCGGAAACGGCGGTTAATGAATTCATGCTGTACCGACAGAAGTATTTCGAGAACACCGGCAGGGAAATCGACAATGAAGTTTTGGTCTATCATGTCCGTCAGGCTTTCAAGCCGGATGAGATCACGCCGGAGGAAGCAAACGAAATCGGAAAAGAGCTGGCGTCCCGTATGACCAATGATCAGTTTGCATACGTTGTTGCAACGCACATCGACAAACATCATGTGCAGTATGTATGATGTAAAGGAAGATTTTAACCATCTTCCACTGCACACGCCCATGGGAACCGTACACAAAAAGCAGTTATGGAGGAAGGAAAAATCTTCGTGTCCATAACTGCCCGCTATAATTTGAAAGGAGCGATCTGTATGAAATTGACGTACCACCGCAGTGGGGACTACCTGCTTCCCAATCTGGCAGTTCCAGATGCACCCATTCCACTTGGAAAGTACGGCCGGATGCATGCAGCCTATCTGAAAGAACATAAACCCATTCTGTATAACAACCTGCTGCTTTCCGGCAAGCTGACTAAACATCTTGCTGAAGTGGATTCGGCCTGTCAGGAATATCTTGAAACGCTCTTGCCACAAATGATGCAGCAAGAGGGCGTTGATGAAGCACTCAAGGCATGTGACCAGCTTGAATGGGTGCGCAGGATGAACAGCATTCAGAACCGTGCAGAAGAACTGCTGCTGGACGAACTGGTTTACACTTAAAACGCATGGAGGGAGAAAGTGGTCATGCAGCCACTTTCTTGCCCCCATGCGCAGTCAGGTTCTCTCGGATATGGCGCAAGGCTTCCTTTTCAATGTGTTTTGCCCGGCTGATGCTTAAGCCGTAATCTCTCGCCGCTGCTGCCAGCGCACAGGGTTCACCATCGAAGCCAAAGCGATGGCGAACCCATGCGACATCGCGCAGCGATACAAGCTGCATGGCGTTGCGAAGAGCCATCATCCGTTCTTTGTCCAGATAGAGCTGTTCTGGTGTTTTCCGGTACATGGCCCAGCTGGGGACGCAATAAGCAAACAATGCTTTTTCAACCGTCTGCTGGTTTTCTTCCAGTGAAATCGTGCTGACTTCCGGGTGGACTTGTCGGAGGGCATCAAGCATCGCAGTCCGCAGAATAATGGCAGCATACGTTTGAAATTTGCCTTTTTCTGGGCAGTAACGTTTCGCCGCATCCAGCAGGGCAATTCGCCCTTCCTGCTCATAGTCGTCACAGCTCAGGATGGTATTGCTATGGTGCTTCGCAAACTGCGTCGCTACAGCGCGAATAAGTGTTGTATTTTGCTCAATCAACTGGGAATACGCCTCATGTTTTTCCTGCTGGATCATCAGGCACAGCGCTTCATTTGTGATGGGCGATCATCTCCATCTGAATCGCGTAAGTGGCGCTCATGTAGTTCCAGATAGCCTGTTTAAGCTGATCGGCTGCGCCGCTTAATTGCGCCTGATATTTCGCCGGAACCGTGATCTGGTCCAGTGAAGCTGAAAGCATGCCCATGACGCCTTCGGGATTGAGTTGCAGCCCGTTTCCCTGCCGCGGATATTCCTTCGTAATTTCGTTCATCTTCTGTTTCGTCAGCACTGCGGTCTGCTTTACACGTTCCGGCCCGTCCTGTTTCATCTCTGCAAGTATCTGGCGAAAGTTTCGCGTAATATGATCGGCTTCATCCGCATAGATAGGACGCTTGAGCGCTTGTACCTCTTGGACAGCTTCTCGAACGGCAGGCATATCCTCCGGATTCGTCTGCCCGTGTTCCAGCATAAGACTGCTCATGGAATTGTACATCTGGTTCTGCGCAGCAACGCCGGAAGCGAGAACTCCCTCCTGATAGAGTGCGATTTGGCGCGTCAGTTCTGCAAAGTTCTGATTTTCCAGAAGCTGACAGACCACGGAACGATTTACTTTCCCCTGATAAAGATTGGCAGCTGCTTCCACAGATAATCCCAGTTGCTCAATATCATGGTTGTTACGGGAAGGAATATCCGTCAATCCCAGCAGAAAATCCGTAGAGACCTCAAAGTAGTTGGCAATAGCAACAAGATTCTGGCTGGACAGCTTGCTTGTCTTTTCAGACATGACACGACTCAGTATGCTTCTGTCCATGCCAATCGCCTGCGCCAGCTCAACTTGGGTGATGTTTCGACGCTTGCACATGTCACGGATTCTATCCATTGTATTTCCGGGGAGCCATTTTTCCTGCATCTGTTTTATCCTCCTGAGTTTTCTTGTGTCGTATCATAGCAGACGCTATGATCTAAGTCAAATTTGTTGCACATTTGCATCAGCAAAGCAGCCTAAAGTGAATTTGTTGAAAAAGTGCCACTTTTTAGTCGATTCTCCATTTCTCCTCGTATAAGTAAGTAGTGCGTAAAAATCTTCTTTTGCACCATTGAAGCCTAAAAAAGCTGAAGAAGGAGGGATTTTATTGAAAAGTAATTTGATTACGGCGCTGTATGAGCGTCTATCCCGGGATGATGATCTTGATGGAGAAAGCAACTCCATTATCAATCAAAAGCGCTATCTGCAAAACTACGCTGATGAGCATGGCTTCACCAACTGCAAACACTATACAGATGACGGATGGAGTGGCGGCAACTTTGACCGTCCCGGATGGAAAAGCCTGATTGCAGATGTAGAGGCCGGGAAAGTCGGGGTGATTCTGGCAAAAGATATGAGCCGCATTGGGCGCAATTACCTTGAAACAGGTTTTTACACGGAGGTCGTGTTCCGCAAGCACAATGTTCGCTTTATCGCCATTGCTAACGGCGTGGACAACGATCAACCTGAAACAGGTGAATTTGTGCCATTCCTGAATATCATGAATGAATGGTATCTGAAGGATCAGTCCAAGAAAATTACGGCGGCCTATCAGCTGCGCGGGAAATCCGGCCTGCCAACGAATAATAACTGCTTATACGGTTATCGAAAAGACCCGAATGTCAAACACCACTGGCTGGTTGACGAGGAAGCGGCGGCGATTGTACGCCGAATCTATCAAATGGCCTGCGAAGGACATGGCCCATATGAGATTGCCCGTATCCTCACCAAAGAAAAGGTGGACAGTCCCGGCTATTACTTTACGAAGCACGCCTACGGCTTACGCCGAGACTATATGAAAGAAACACATGCCCATGACTGGAACGGAGAAACGGTCTCCAGAATCTTAGATCATCAGGAATATATGGGACATACAGTCAACTTTCGTTCCAGCAAACGATATTACAAGGATACACGACACGCTAACCCGCCGGAAAAGCTGCTGATCTTTGAAAATACCCATGAACCTATTGTGACAAAAGAAACATGGGAGCTTGCTCAATGTGCGCTGAAAAGCAAAAAGCGCACCGATACACTAGGCGTAGCGAACCCCTTGACGGGCTTGCTCTATTGTGCAGACTGCGGGCAGCGGTTGTATAATCACCGCCGCGGGCCGCAAAATGCGCAAGGTGTTTTTCAAAGTGATTCCTATAATTGTTCAACCTATATGCTTTCCAGGAAAAGGGAAACCATGGAATGCTCATCCCATCACGTCTCGACAAAGGCGTTAAGAGCCTTGATCTTGAAAACGATTCAGACGGTCAGCCGTTATGCGCTCTCCAATGAAATGGAGTTTACGCGCAAGGTTCGAGAAGCCTCTGCCTTGCAGCAGGCACAAGAAGTAAAAGAAGCAAAAGCCAGAATCCGCAAGGCACAGAAGCGCTGCAAAGAGCTGGATGTGCTGATTCAGAAGCTGTATGAATCGTATGCGCTCAACAAAATTACGGAAAAGCGTTTCGATGATTTTCTTGCAGCCTATGAGCAAGAACAGGCTGAACTGAAAGCCGTTCTGGAAACGGATACGGGAGAGCTTCAGGCATATGAAGCCGATTCCGATCATATCGCTTCTTTTCTTAAACTGGCTAGAAAATACAGGGATACTGATGAGCTGACCACACCCATGATCTATGCGTATATTGAAAAGATCATTGTCCATGCGCCGGAAAAAATCAATGGAGAGCGGCACATGCAGCTGGATATTTACCTGAAATTCATCGGCAATTTTCAAGTGCCGCAGGCCGCCCCAACGGCAGAGGAAATCGCCGCAGAAGAAAAGCGCAGACAGCAGCGGGCAAAGAATCGGGAGAAGGTTGCCCGCTGCATGGAAAAGAAGAAGCTGAAAGCTGCACAGGAACAGGAGGATGCCAGACATGAAAATGACAGCGCTGTATGAGCGCATATCCCGGGAGGACAGCAGTACCGATACCTCCCTTTCGATTCTTCGGCAGAAAGAATACCTTGAAGCCTATGCCGCTGCAAACAGCTTTGAAAACTGTCAGCATTATACGGATGATGGATTTAGCGGACGAAACTTTGAACGCCCCGGCTGGCAGCAGCTTATCGCGGATATTGACAGTGGGAAAATCGGAGCTGTGCTGGTCAAGGATATGAGCCGCATCGGACGCGATTACCTGCAAACGGGCTTTTACACAGAAATTTATTTCAAAGAGAAGGACGTGCGGTTTATCGCCATTGATAGCCATGTAGACAACAGCCGTTCAGACAGCTTCGAGTTTGCTCCCATGCTGAACGTTTTGAATGAAATGTATCTGCACGATCTATCCAAAAAGATCAGCATTGGATTTCATGCCAAGGGAATGTCAGGACGACCGCTGGCCTCGACACCGCCATTTGGCTATGCGCGAGACCCAAACAATAAAGACCATTGGATTATTGAGCCTGAAACAGCAGCCATTGTGCAGAGAATTTTTGAGCTGGCGGCAGCAGGCGTCAATCCACATCGCATTGCCAAAACGCTGCAAGCCGAGCAGCGTATTACGCCAGCTACATATTTTCGCCGCATAGGCATGGGCAACCGATGCCATGCCAGAAAGGAAGGAACGGGAGACTGTGACTGGCAGCGGGCAACGGTTATCAGCCTTTTGAACAGGCGCGAGTATCTGGGGATGATGGTCAATTTCAAAACGTATCTGCCCTCTTATAAAGCCAAAAGGATCAGCAATCCAATTGAGAAGCAGGTGTTTTTTGAAAACACACATGCGGCGCTTGTGGATATGCAAACATGGGAAAAAGCACAGGAAGTGTTTACAAAGCCCCAAAAGGCAAGAGCAGAAAATGCTAACAGTTGTTTTAAGGACTTTGTATTCTGCGCCCGGTGCGGTGCACCTATGCACAATCTCCACTATGCACAGCGCTTGAAAACTGGGAATATTTGTTACTATGACTATTTTGTGTGCTCGACCTATCAAAAGTCTGATCATTTAGCGCAGCGGCAATGTATCCAGAACATGTTTAGCGCAAAGGTGCTTCGCTCCCTGCTGAAAGAAACAATTCAAACGGTTAGCCGGTATGCGCTGACTAATCAAGAGGAGTTTCTGGCACGGCTGCAAGGCGAAATACTGGTAGAGCAGCCGGAACAGGCAAAACAGCTTAAGAAAGGGATGGCGGCAAAGCATAAAAGGATCACAGAACTGAACCGACTTTTGAAAAAGCTCTATGAAAACTATGCGCTTGAAAGAATCCCGGAAGCACGGTTTGATACGCTGTCTGCCCAGTATGAGAAGGAGCAGATGCAGCTTGAAGACGCAGTTTTAGAGGAACAGCGTCAGCTGGATGAAATGCACTCTGGCAAAGCTAAGGTTGAACAGTTTATGGCGCTTATTGAGCGTTACCGTGATTGCACAGAATATTCCGATGAGATACTGCGTCAATTTGTGGAAAAGGTTGTTGTTCATGAGACAACAAAGGCCGAGGACGGCGAACGTTCCCGTGAGATTGAAGTGTATTTGAATTTCATTGGGAAGTTTGACGTTCCCGTGCAGCCCATCGAGCTTCCGCCAGAAGAGCAAAAATATCAGGAGGCGTTGAAAAAGCGAAGAATCCATGCAAGAAATAAACGTGCGCAAAAACGTCAGGAAAAGCTGAGCGCACAGCTTAAAAACGAATCCCAAATCTAAATCAGAAAACTGAACAGGTGTAAAAGCGATGCTCCGCTATGATGCTGGTTGCATCGCTTTTTGCATTGACTGGAAAGGAGCTCCTATGACTGAAAATCGTATGCCTACGTTTACCTTTACCCAGCGGATTGGCAATACAAACTTTACTGTTCATGCATACTGCAACGATGATATTGCTGTTACCTATGAGGACAAGCTGCTGGAACTGATTCGCGGCGGTGCGTTGCAAATGGATGCTTCTGCAATGCAGGATAAACCACCTATTGAACATGCAGCATAAGCCGAGAAAAGCAAAACAGCACGATTCTATTTTATTCTGAGGAGGAATGATTCATGGCATCTGAACGAATTGAAAAATTGCTTGCAGCGCAGCAAAAGGCCGAAGCGCAAAAACGGAAAGCGGAGCAGCAGCTCAAAGCGGCAAAACACAAAATCTCCATGCAGCGCAACAAAGAACGGACGCACCGTCTGTGTGAACGCGGCGGGCATTTAGAGCATTACCTGCCTGCACCCGAACTGCTGACGGACGAAGATGTATTTCTGCTGATTGATTACTTCTTTTCATCTCCTTGTGTCCGTTTGCTGGTAGAGCAGATGACCGCCAGCCGCTGCGGAGAAATTTCGCAAAGCCCCAAAGAGCTGATCGAAGCAGCTGTCCAACGGATGCCAAAACCGTCCCTACAAAGCGTGAACCAGCACAACGCAAACGAGGAGAACGCGGGGAGCAGCGCAAGCAACGCCACCCCGTGAGGGCGCACTTATACGCATCTTCGATGCGCCGTGCCGAAGGCCCCTGCGGGGTGCTCGATGCCTTCGGTATCAACAAGGGCAAGCCCCTGCGCCGATTGCATCGGCTACCCCATGACGGCGCTTTGCGCCGAGAAATGGAGGTGAACCCATGCCCTGCCCGACGGGGAGCTTTAAGATCATCAGCCGCGGAAAAGGTCAATCCTGCATGGCTTCCTGCGCATATTATTCAGGCGAAAAGAAGTATTCCGAATACGAGTGCTGCTGGAAATATCCGCACAGCAGCTCATCGCGCGTGAAGTGGGTGGAAGTCATGCTGCCATCCAACGCGCCGAGGGCGTATGCCGATCCGCAGACGCTTTGGAACGCGGTGGACGCAGCGGAGACAAGCGTCAATGCACAGACAGCACGTTCGATGCTCTTTGCGCTGCCGCGTGAACTGACCTATGAGCAGAACCTCGCCCTCGTCCGTGATTTCTGTCAAAAGGAGTTTGTGGACAAGGGCATGGTCTGTAATTTCTTCTATCACGACAAGGGTGACGGCAACCCGCATGTTCACATCATGCTGACGCTTCGCGCAATGGACGAAAATGGAAAGTGGCTGCCCAAATCAAAGAACGTCTATGTGCTTGATGAAAGCGGGGACCGCATCCATACACCAAATGGAGGTTGGAAACGTATTAAGGTCAATACCGTTGACTGGAACGAACAAAAGTACGGTGAAATCTGGCGGCAGGATTGGGCAGAAGCACAAAATGCTGCGCTCGAAGCAGCCGGACGAATGGAACGTGTTGATATGCGCTCCCTTGAACGGCAGGGGATTGAAGATCGGCTGCCGCAGAAGCATCTTGGCCCAACCGCTTCTGCGCTGGAACGTAAAGGCATTTCCAGTAAACACGGCGATGAAAACCGAAAAATTATCAGCCTGAATGCGCTGCTGGCCTCGTTGCAGAAAACCGTTTATGCTATCGGCACATGGCTGGATAATTTACGTAATGCAATCAGCCGACAACAAATCATAGAAAATCCAGATGATTATCCGTTGAGCGATGTGCTCATTGCCTATTTGGATATGCGAAAAAATGAGCGCGAAGGTTGGGGCCGCTACGCACAGGAAAAAGGCGCTGTCCATGACATCAAGGATGGATTCCAAGCAGTCTCTTTCCTTTCAAGTCATGAGATTTACGCGGTCGGTCAGTTGGGACAACGCATCCATGAAACGCAGCAAGCATTTTCAAAAATCAAAGCGGAAGCATCAGTAAAGGCGCGCAGGATCCGCGACATCGATGCGCTGTTTACAGCAATGCAGACAAACAAGGAATTAAAGCCGCTCCAGCAGGAATACGAAAGCATCCATTGGCACGGCAAGCGTGAAAAATTTAAAGCTGAACACGGCGAAGCATTGAGCCGTCTGCAAAAAGCTGTTTGGCTGTACGAGAAGCTTGAAAAGTCGCTAGGGCTGGCTTCCCCGCTCGACAAGGAGCAGCGCATAGCGCTGAAAGCCGAACGCGCACAGCTTGAAACGGAACGTGAAGTCCTTCTTTCCAAACTTGAAGAAATCAAAAGCGAATTGACGGAGTTGAACCGCATCCGATATTGGACGCGCAAGGTCATTCCCGATGCATTGCCGAGAGTTTCAGAGGGGCGCGTTTCGATTGAGGATGCAATGGAAGCGGCAGTTAATCGGAAGAAGCTGGAGCAGGTCGAGGAAGAGTCGGCATATACTGCCTTACACTGGTTAGATCAGCAGGAAAAAGCGCAGGAAGAACAAAACATGACTGGCAGATCAAGCATAATCTCACTTCAAAAACACGAATAAGCATCGAATGATTTTATAAAAATATTGTATGCATTTTATTATTTAGATAGTATGCTTACTAGATTTTGCTATATTTTACATTCTTATGACGCTAAAGCATCGGTGAAATTTTTCAATTGAGGGCGAATTGTTTCCTGAATAGATGCAAAAAGTCCAACTACAGTAGCTGCTGCCGTCTCAGATAACTCCTTGCTTTTTAATCCATCGTCCAGAACGCTTTCAAGATTCCTACATGCGATGGGTAAAACAGCCCTAATTACTGTTTCCCAAAGATTAATTAGGGCATCGAAATTGGAATTGTCTCTAAATGCGAGCGTCCAACTGTCATTAATTCGTCTACCAATAGCACCTTCCATACATTTAGAAACTGTATATAAGAATAACATCTTTGCGCCACGCTTAGCCAAATACTTATGCTGATTTTCTTCTATAGCCATTCGTTCATTGCCTTTTTTCTGCAATTCTAACTTGTAGGAATCAATGGCGCGCGAAAGAGAGTATGTAAATATAATGTGTTTCGCAGTCAAATTTTCAGGGAAAATAGTACTATAAAGCTGGTCACTACTCCAAAGATCATTTTTTGAGTTATAAGCCGTAACACAATCGCCATGAAATGTTAATAATGCTTGCGCAACGACATATGGGTCTAAAACTTCTTTACTACGTGATGGTCTACCGTTGCCACGACGCCCGCCACTATAATATAACTTAGGATACGCTTCAAATTCTGCTCGTAACCTATTCTGGGTTTTGTCATTACTTCTTAGATCAGACGGAAGAATTTCATTTTGTTTATTGTTGTTTGTTATAATATCGTCAATAATTCCGGCATCGTTACAAACAATGAATCGTATTGGAACCCACGCATCTTTTAATGCGCTTATATTGCTAATTGCACCAGTTGTTTGCGCACCATTAATAATAGTAATACCAGAAATTGATAAATTTTCTCTAGAATCAGTTTTCTCGACTTCATAGTTATTTACCAATGCTGTGATACCGTTATTATAGGCCCAGAAATTATTGGGCTGCTGATCAATAGTTTCCATTATTCCGAGATTTATCTTATTTTTCTTTTTTCCAGCTCCAAGGTACGTTCTAGGATTCCCGGAAAACAAATCATCCATATAAGCATCATATTGTCGTTTTAACCACTTCGCTTTTACTGCAGTAACGTAAGCTCTCCAGCTATCACCCCGAATTTCAAATCCAGCTCCTGGGGTCTCAACATTAATAGTATCGGTTATAGTAATTTGCTTAATTGTCGCATTATACCATTTTTCTATAGTTTCATTACCTACTTCGAGGGAAAAGACTTCCACATCACTTTGGGGAAATAGACCCCTTAGCAATATTTGAGCACTTACTTGCATTGCAGCAAGCTCTTTTTTTATTTCTGGATTGTTTTGTTCGTTTAGATTATGAACATACCAGAAATAAATCGTGCTAATCTTGTTACTCTCAATAGCAGACTGGAGTGACCTTACCTGTTCACGAATCTGTTCTGGAACATCATTCGGATCTTGTGCAAATACCCATGTAGCAGCAGTATTTAGATCGCTTGCTTTATTTCCGGGGGCCAAATCGTGCTCCTGTGGCGATTGCCTCATATATCCTTGCGCAATTACCGCGACACCTAAGGCAACACCGCATAAATGGCAGGATTCACATAGGCGGACATGCATTTTGT
>ERZ827150.2613-NODE-2613-length-19024-cov-4.845221_pt1 | contig 19024 bp, 11 predicted proteins | sample MGYA00519779_ERZ827150 | MGnify/ENA primary metagenome ERZ827150 (study PRJEB31778, sample SAMEA3449267) | human gut metagenome | biome: human gut; feature: human-associated habitat; material: faeces | place: United Kingdom | collected 2010/2012 ...
ACGCACAGGAACTCGGCGTGCCGATTATGAATATAGCGGATAATATCAAGAATCAAGGCAAAATTTAGGCATCTGCAATGAGTTTGAGATGTTAGAGATAGAATTGAATAAGGAACGAAATAAAGCCGCCTATTCGTGTAATAGGCGGCTTTTCCTATGCTATATTATACCATAAAAAAGAAGAAAGGTCAATATAAACCCCTTTTTGCGAGAATGAAAATCTCGCATTTTTTCATAAATCTTTTCGATAGATGAACGCTGAACTTTCGATTGTTCGCCTATTACACGAATAGGCGAACAATAAAAATTATTTTTGTACACCTATTGCTTGAAACGCGGTAGGCGGTACTGATAATTTTTTCGGGTATAAGGTGAATTAGATGGTACTGAATAATAGGACGAATACGAATAGCCCGTATGCACATTCAGGCTCTTTGACAAGAGAGCAATTTCTGTTTTTTGAAATGCGGACGACGGCGAAATTGATGATAGATGGATTGACGGACGAAGAAATATATGAGCGCATATACAGCGAGAATTTATTTCAGTTTCCCACAGAGAAGTCAATCAAGTTGATAACGTCAGGTTGTATTAGAAGATTAAGGGCATTAAACAATGAAAAACTTGTCGAAGCGTTAGCAACTCGTCCTACCGATGAAGCAAAACAGATTTGCTTAAGGCATACATTTGCGACGCGAGCATTGGAATGCGGAATGGACGTAAAAACATTGTCGGAAATTTTGGAACATAAGAATACAAATAATAGAGGGAGAAACAGGGATACAATATCATGACGAAAAAGAGTTCTATATCTACGTTGCGAAAGAGAGGAACCGGGAAGAGTGAAGAAAGTAATACAGAAACTCGGACTACAGACTTATAGAAAGAGATACTGACAATATAAAGTGGGGACTATATCTGAGGGTTAAGTATGAAATAACCTAGAAAAGTTATTAGTTTTTCCATATTATCTTTTTCTTCGGCATTCCTACGTAGTCTCTTTCTTACGCAGATTTCGCTGGAGTTCAACGATAAACCGTTTTAAACGACGATATTTTTATCCTGTTCTGCGGGGATGCAAGTTGTTTCGGTTATTATATCGAAGAAAGTTTTTGTTTATGTCTTTACTCTTGAAATAAAGCTAATGTTTCCGGCCAATAATATTTCGATTTTTTTGGTAAGTCTGTTTTTTATACTGTTACTTTCTACTAATTTATCATAAAAAAATTTCCTTGCAGAAGTATTTTTTAATATAATTAAAATTGGGGCAAAAACAATTATGAAAGATTGCACTTTTTTAAGGCTCGGTAAAATGTATTCAGACTGTTGAAGCCGTGTTTGGTGGCGATTTGAAGGGTGGTCGCTTTATTGTCGGGGTCATTGAGTTCCTGCTTGGCGTGCAGAACACGCACGCGGTTGAGATATTCTGTTAAATGCATGTTTGTTATACGGTTAAACAAAGTAGAAAAATAATTTTTGCTATACCCGAAATGGGTTGCGAGAAAACTTAAAGTGATATCCTCTGTGTAATGCGTTTCTATATAACTGAAAATTTTTGGTATAATATTGTCTGATTCCGCGGTTTTCTGCGAGGTGGCAAGTCCTTTATGCAATAATCCCATAAAATAGTTCACAAGTCCGTAGCGCATAAGAAAATTAGAGTCGGGCCATTTTTTTTCGCAAAGTTGTAGCCATTCTTGGATTTCCTGAGTATAATCGCTTTTGGATAAGAAACAAGGAAACATAACCGACATATATTCCTGCAACTTGTAAATAACGCTTTGGGAAATGGTGAACACATATGCTTCTGTATCTTGAAAACAGTGGAAAGAATGTACATAATAACTAGGAATAACTGCAAGTTCCCCGGGATATAAAACTCGTGTTTCGTCGTTGATCATAACTACGATTTTCCCTTTGAGTACGAACAATATTTCCGAGGCCTGATGAAAATGCGCGGGGCAGTCTCCTCCGTGACTGTGGGCAAAGTAAATATGATGGTCTGCGTCCGAATGCTGTTCGTATAGAATGGGCTCCATTTTTTTCCTCCGAAAAAAGCAGTTTTTTTACAGTATACTATATTTTTTATGCCATGTCAAGGATACGAAAAAAGTAAAAATCGGAAAAATCGGGAAAAAACGTAAGGACCAAAAATTATATGATTGCGGAATTTTTGACATTATTTCAGTTAAATTTGGGTAGATAACAGAATTTTTATGTGATAACATATAATCAAAAAGAAACTGCGGAAGAAGAAAAAAGAGAATTATTGACACATTCGGAAAAATTTTTTAATTCGCAGAAAATAAGACCTGCAAAAAAAAGTCAAGGAAAAAGCAAGAAGTTTTTCTAAGAAATTTTTGGGACAAAAAAGCGCAAGGGAAAAAGCCGTTCGAGAGAACGGCAGCAGTAATAAACACGGTCAAGCAGCTTCTCGCAATGCGTTCAGGTGTTCCAAGACGCGAGCGTAGTAAATGCGTAAAAACTTGTTTGCGCCCGCCATCATGTAGACGTAGAAGTGTTTTCCTTCGGAGCGCTTTTTATCCATGAAAAGGAAAACAGGCTCGTTTGGAGGTGCGTTTTGCAGAATGACAGACATGACTTGAAACAAGGTCTTGCGCAGGGCGGCAGAGCCGCGCTTAGAGATGGAGCGAGACTGCGGATTGAAGTTTCCGGACTGGAACGGCGGAGCGTAAATGCTGGCAAAGCCAACGAGGGCTTTCTTGTTGGAGAAGCGTAACACGTCGCCGATTTCGGCAATAAGCTGCGAGCCGAGAACAGAGCCAACGCCAAAGAAACTCAGGACAGTATCATACTCTGGCAGGGAACTTGCCAAAAGATCCATTTCTTTCTGTAAAGAGGCAAGAGCTTCATTGAGCGTATTAAGCTGCGCAATTGCAGTAGAAACAAGCGAATGAGCCGTCTCTGAATCGGCTAAGGACGGAGCACAGTTGCAGGCAAACGAGTAAAATTCTTTCGCTTTTGCGCCAGAGAAATGATAGCCGCATTTTCTGCACCAAGAAAGATAGCATTTGGAAAAAACGGAGTATGTTTTTCTCGAAATGCACTCGCAATGCGGGAATTTTAGGGCAAAATCGATCCATTTCTCGTGTCCGTCTGCTTTTCTTGCGGGAGTATTGAAGAGAGTATTCGCACCGGGAAAAGTCAGGCCGAGAATGGAGATGAGATTGTTTTTGAGCATGACTTTGAGCTTGATGTACTGGTTGTATTTTCTGTTAAAAGCTTTGAGCAAAGTTCTCGTGTCAGATCGTGCGGAAAAGAGTGGCAACTCATTCCAACGGTCTAAGGCAAAAGCGGCAAGCTTTATAGAATCTTTTTTATCGGTCTTGCCTTTGCGGACAGTTAAAGATTTGTTGCCGTGGTCTTTTACGAGAATAGGGTTGACGACGGAAACGAACAACCCGGACTTTTGGAGGAACAAGGCAACGGGAAGGTAGTAGTTGCCTGTGTACTCCATAACGATCTTTGTATCATCGTCCAGGCTTTTAATGAGTTTGACGAGCTCATGAAGTTCCCTTGGATTGTGAGAAACCTCGAACGGGGAAGCGACGACTTCTCCGCCGGGGCGCAGGATGGAAACGGTAGATTTGCCTTTGGAAACATCGATGCCGACAGCGTTCATAAGTGACCTCACTAATATGGATTTGTAAAAAGGTGACTGACAAGAACCATTACCGATTCAATCTGATTAGTTACACGGACGCGAAGCCCAACCTGCGGAAACCGAATGCTATAATGGAAAGCCGGCTGACAGTCTTATTTACGAGCGTAAAAGCACAAGGAGGAGAACATCAGACCTTAAATACCTTTCCATTATAGCTTAGGTTAACGGAACTCGGAAAGTGCCATTCCAAATACCGCACTTTCTCGGTCAAATATATTGTATCAGGAGGATTTTATGAGAAAGTCAAAGGCGCTGGCGTTAATAATGTTGTTCTCTTTGGGGGGTCTCGCAGTGGCTGCGTGCACAGGAAAGTCGGAAGAATATACCGTCATGGGTGCTAAAGACTGGAACATTAAGGCAGTGGAAAGCACTTTCGATTATTCGGAGGGAGTATCCGTCATTCTTGCTGACGGTACGGAAAAAGAGGTGAAAGTGGACGACAGTGACGTGGAGTATGGAAAGGCAGGAAGCTATTCTATCATTTACTATTATGGTAAGGACAGTTCTGGCGGAGTGGAAAAAACGGTAAAAATATACGATTTGCCCACCTTCAACGTAGGGGAGACTCATACCATTTCCTATCAAGACGCGCGGATTACGGGTGCACTGTCCGGCGTAACCGCCAAAGACAGCTTTGATCAACCCTTGACCGTGACGGTAGTTGATGACGGCGGAATGAGCGAGCTTTTGGAGTATAAAACATATACGGTGGAATATTCGGCTACGGATTTAGCCGGAAACGTGACGGAGCTCACTTGTGCCGTGACGATAGGCGACGAGGGGCGTCCCGACGTGGAGAATATTGACCATACGCTGACGGGAACGACCGAGGCGAGCGATTGTACCTTCCCCGTGACGCTGAACGGCGGCACATTCGTTGCTTTGGAGGTCTTTGACGGAGAAAACTGGATGGAGCTTTCCGAGTCGGATTATAAATACGAAGAAGAAGTGACGTTGTATGGTTCTTGGCTGACAACGCAGCCTTTGGACGAAGATATTAAAATGAAACTGGTGACGAATACGGGCGAGAGGGAATTTACTTTAACACTGGAAGAAACGACCGATTTTAAGGTGCTTACCGAGGGATATGATAATTGGACCTTCCGAATGGGAGAGGAGATGGCTCTGCCCGTTCCCGAAGTAGAGAGTTACCGCGAAATGACACCTTCGTACACGGTATGGAAGGGCGAAGTCCCTATTGAAGTACGGGGCAGAAAAATTTCTGCGCCGGTGGAGGCAGCAGATTACCCGATTGTAATCCGTGTAACGATGTCTGACGGTATCCGTACATTAGACGAAGTGGTTTTGAATGCTCGTGTTACGGCGGACGACGGAATAGTGGACTCTATGGCGACGAAGCAATTCGAGTCCCTTTACACCGCAAAGGACAATTTGGAATCCTTTTCATTCGTAAACGAAGAGATAGAGGGAAGAAAGGGCGTTTATAAAGCTATTTTGACGGGAAACGATGCTGTTTTCGCAATCGGCGGATTGAATGTAGACAGAGAAAAGTACGATGTCGTGGCATTCGACGTATATTCTGAGCAGGATAAAATATTGGCTCTGCACAGCGTTTTCGGAGGATTTGTGCTTTATGACGCGCACTCTAAATACGATAAGATGCCCGGCTGGACGACGGTTACTTTGGATCTCAAAAATTACGACAAACACAACGTGGACAATCCCGATGTGGGACTGAATATAAACAATTGGGGCATGGAAATAAAAATCAGCAACTGGGACGAAACAAATCCCGTTTACTTTTCCAATCTCCGCTTGCTGTCGAAAGGTGCGGACGAGGTTCTCGACTTCGAGGGAACGAGCGACGCGTTCGGCGGACAGCTTCCCGCGATAGAGAATAGATTTACCTTCAATACGAATCCTGCGTACGTGAGCAGCGGAAAGCAATCTTTGAAATTGACGAGTAACTCATCCGCGGGTGTAGGGACGAATCAGGCGATTAAATTTGCCGTGACCGCCCGCCCTCTCGACGACTGGAAAAGACATGCTTCCTTGTATGTAGACGTGTTTATCGAGGGAGAGAGTACACAGTTCATGAAGTTTCATGAGGCGGATGCGGGGGTATGGTGGAAAAATGCCGCTACTGGTGCGGATGAATGTTATGCCGGGAGTTGGCAGACGATGCGTTTGGATTTGACGGCTGTTTCCAAAGACGCGCCGCATATCTGGATGTGGTGCGCGGGGCGCGACAGTGACACCAACATTTCGGGAGAAACGTCGGTGTATATCGACAATATCCGTTTCGAGATGTCCTCGGACGGTACCTTGGCGGAAAATGAGCTTCTTAACTTTTCTTCCGAGCGGTATCTCGAAAAAATATCCCGCGTTAATCTGATTTATACGGAATTTTTGCAGAGTTTTACCGATGCGGACGGAAAGACGAAAACGGGAGTCGTCAAGCTGACGCAGGGGAACGCTGCCGGCTGGGATAGTTTCAGAATTAACCTGTTCGAAGCGGTGGATTACGCAAAGATAAAGAGTATTTCTCTCACGGTCTGCGCATATGCCGCGGGAGAGGGAGATGCCCAGTTTAATATTGCTTTCAACGGCAGTGGAAGCTGGGACGGCTGTATGATGACGGGTGCGGAAAAGGGAAAATGGAAAACGTATACCTTCGATATAGAAAAGTTAAAGAGTCTTGGAGGTAACGCTGCTGCTCTTTCGTCGGTGGATATTATGTTTGGCGGCGATTCGCCTTTATATATCGACTGTGTAGAGATTGTTTATGCAGACGAAGAAAAATAACGAATAAACCCTGTCCGTGGAAAATTTTTTTGCGGACAGGAAGAAACGGACGGTGCGAACGTGAAAGCGCAATGGATATGGTATAAAAATGAGTTTATTTATTATCTTTACAACGAGGTGATGAACAGGCGGCGGGAAAAAAACGTAAAGGTGTTGTGTTGCTGGAAACTGCCGGCAGTATATCCCTCGGTCAAATTTTATAAAAAATTTACATTAGAAAAAGAGGGGGAGCTTTATATAAAGGCGCAAGGTGAGCTTTCCCTTCGTGTGGACGACGAACCCTGTTACCGTTACGATTTTGCAGATAAAATTTCCCTTTCTGCGGGCGAACACAGTCTTTTGGCGGAGGTGTACAATCCCGTGGGATTGCCCTGCCTGTATGTGAAAGGGGAGAATTGCGAAAGTGGAGTGGATTGGACTGCAAATATCGGAAACGGTAAGTGGATAAATTGCGAAACGGGTGGATTTTTCGATAAGGAGCTGGCTCCCACAGAATACGCTTTACCTGTGAGGGAAGCATTACCCTTATCCGAAGAGGAAGTCGAAGCTCTTGACGGAGAAAGAGGAATTCTGTACGATTTCGGCAGGGAAATGCTCGCTTACCCTGTCGCGGAGGGGATAGAAGCGAAGGGACGTCTTTTTGTAAATTACGGCGAGAGCCGTCTCGAAGCCCTTGACCCCGAACACTCCGAACAGTCGGACGAGTTTTTTTGCGGCGGAGAAAAGACACTTAAAGGAAAGTTGACGAAAGCGTTCAGATATATTTTTATTCCTTTTGAAAAAGCTCCGCGTTTTGAGCGGTTTTACGCTTTGGAAGAATATTATCCCTTAGAGTCTCGCGCGGCGTTTAAGAGTAGCGACGAACAATTGAACGAGATTTATCGGGTTGCCGAATACACGTTGGCGCTGACATCTCGGGAATTTTTCATCGACGGGATAAAGCGTGACCGTTGGGTGTGGGCGGGAGATACATTTCAGAGTGAGTTGATGAGCTTTTACAGCTTTTTCGATAAAGAGACGATGAAAAGAACGATTGTCGCACTGCTCGGAAAAGATTGTTTCGAGCAGCATGTTAACGGAATCATGGACTATTCCTTTTACGTCATTCTTGCCATTCGGGAATACTACCGATATACGGGCGACAAGGAATTTCTCTCGGAAGTTTACCCCCGCGCGGCGGAGCTTTTGAATTTCTGCCTGGGGCGGAGAAACAAGCGAGGATTTATGCAGAAAATCAACGGGGAATGGGTATTTATCGACTGGGCTGATTTTCCCGTGGACGGCGAGGTTTGCGCGGAGCAAATACTCCTCTGTGCTTCTATGGAGGCGCTCGCAGAAGCAGAGACGGTTTTGAACATTTCCTCAGATGGCAGGATTAAAGAGAATGCTGCTCAGCTTAAAGAGAAAATAGAGACATACTTTTGGACGGAACAGGGCTATGCGCACGATTCGGAAAAAAACTTGATGACCCGCTACGGAAACATTTTTGCGGTGTTGACAGGGCTTGCGGGAGAGGAAAAGAAGGAACGAATTCTTACCGCTCTTTTAGATGAAAAGGTGCAAAAGATAAAGACTCCTTATATGAAGTTTTACGAGACTTCCGCCCTTGCGGAACTCGGTCGGGCGGATAAGATGCTCGATTTAATCAAAAGCTATTGGGGAGGCATGCTCGCGGAGGGGGCAACTTCGTTCTGGGAAGAATACGATCCCGCCGTAACGGACGGCGAAAAATATGCGATGTACGGAAGAAAGTATGGCAAAAGTCTGTGCCATTCGTGGGGTGCCAGTCCCGTTTATCTCATAGGTAAGTACTTGGTAGGGCTGACTCCCGCCGAGAACGGCTATAAAAAATATCGGCTTTGCCCCTATCTTGACGGAAAGACCTTTTTTGAGGCGGAGATGCCCTTGAATGAGGGAAGCGTAAAAGTTTCCTATAATGAAGGAGAACTTCGGGTATTTTCTTCCTGTGCGGACGGTGAGCTCGTCGCGGAAGGAAAAATACATATCGTTCCGTCGGGAAAAGAATTTGTTTTAAAGCTCAAAGGAGGTGCAAATGAAAAGTAAGGCGAGAAATTACCGCAGAGGACTGTTTATCTTGGGCATGATTGCTTTGCCCATGCTGAACTTTTTAATTTTCTACGTGTACGTCAATTTCAATTCCATCATCATGGCGTTTCAGGTCCTCAAAGAAGGGGAACTGACGTGGTCGATGAATAACTTTGTTCTCTTCTTTGAGCAAATTACCGATACGGAAACCGTTTTGTTCGGAGCTTTGGGGAATACGATGAAATTCTTTTCGGTACAGCTTTTCGTACTCCTTCCCGCGACGACGCTGATTGCCTATTTTATTTATAAGAAAATTTTCGGCTATCGTTTTTTTAGGATAATGTTTTTTGTGCCGACGATTTTATCCACTGTACTTTTGACCATTCTCTATTCCAATATCATCGGCATGAACAGTCCTGTCGCGAAGTTGTTTCAAAATCTGTTTTCTCTGCCTGCCGTACCCGAATTTCTCGCAGATAAACGGTATGCCTTAAATGCCATTATCGTCTATGTAGTATGGACGGGCTTCGGGACGAATCTCATACTTCTGAGCGGCGCTATGAACCGCATTCCTTCCGAGGTCATTGAAGCTGCACGGATGGACGGCGTGGGCGCATTCAGGGAATTGGTGCAGATTATCTTACCCATGGTATGGCCGACTATGACTACGCTTTTGGTGTTTACCTTTGTGGGGATATTCACCACTTCCGGCCCCATTCTTATGTTTACGGAAGGTCAATGGGATACTTATACCGTCGCCTATTGGATATTCGAACAGGTTTATTCCGGAGGCAGGTATGAATACGCTTCCGCTGTCGGACTCATATTTACCCTCATCGCTCTGCCTATCGTTTTAGGCGTGAAAAAGCTGATGGAACGCTGGCAGGAAAGCGTGGATTATTAGAAAAGGAGGAAAGGAGATGAAGAAAAAATCGGTCATTCGGAAATCCGCGGGAGAAAAAGTCGTCTTTGCCATCGTTTTCGCTCTGTTCTCGCTGTATGCGTTTACCATATTTTACGCGTTCGGATTTTTGATCTTTTCGGCCTTGAAAACGCATGAAGAATTCGTGTTTCATATGTTCGAGCTGCCTCAAAACTGGCTGTTCAAAAATTTTATTTTGGCTTTCGACAAGCTCAAAGTTAAAAATACGAATATGCTCGGCATGCTTTTCAACAGTACATGGTACACATTGGGCGGAACGCTTCTGTCGGTAGGGTGCGCGGCGACCCTTTCCTATGTAGTGAGCAAATTCCGTTTTTTCGGCCGGAATCTCATTTACGCTGTTTCGGTCGTCGTACTCGTATTGCCCATCGTCGGCAGCCTGCCCGCTACGTATAAACTGGTGAAAGAAATGGGAATAGACAATTCTCCCTTGTATCTTCTCACTTTTACTTCGGGGTTCGGCTTCAATTTCATCGTTCTGTACGGATTTTTCAAAAATCTGTCTTGGAGCTATGCGGAGGCCGCCTATATTGACGGTGCATCCGATTTTCAGACCTTTATAAAAGTCATGCTTCCGCAGGCGCTGCCTGCGATCGTCTCGCTCATTATACTGGCTGCGATAGGGCTTTGGAACGATTACGAGCGTCCTTTACTCTTCCTTTCGAACATGCCCACTCTTTCGGTAGGACTGTACGAATTCAACCTCGATATGAAATACAACGGGGACTACCCAACTTTGTTTGCGGGATTGTTTATTTCAATGTTGCCCATATTGATTATATTTATCGTGTTCCAATCCACGATTATGAGCAATACGGTAGCGGGCGGACTGAAAGGCTGATGCCTTTTAAGCGGTCCGGAAAAAATTTTTATAGATGAGGAAACGAAAATGAAAAACAGAAAAATCAAAATAACGGCTACTCTTTTATCCGGCGCATTGGCGGCGGCTCTCGTCCTGCCTTTTGCGGGGTGTAAATCCGGTCCCGATCTCAGCGGGTACGACAAGGACAAAATCGTGGAGATCAGTATGTGGAACTCGGGCGGCGGAACGCAGTACGTACAGAATCTCATAGACAGATATATGGAACTGCATCCCGACACTTATTTGTCCATTACGCCTTCGGGAAACATGAACACTTTTTACGACACCATCACCGCGGGCGCGCGGGCGAACACGTTCGATTTGTACTTTTCTTACGGCCCTAAGTACAGACAATACTTTGAAGGACAATATAAGAACGAGAACTATCTCGAAGATTTGTCGGAGGTTCTCGGCGCGGTACCCGAAGGAGAGACGGAGACGATAAAATCCAAATTTTCCGAGGACGTACTGGAAGAAATAGCCGTGGGAGACAAGGTATACGCTATGCCGTGGATTACATACGGTTCAGGGCTGGTATATAACGTGAACGAGTTTGAAAAACATCCCGAATGGCAGATTCCGAGAACCACCAACGAACTGCGCACGCTCGCTCTGCAAATCAAAGAGGACGGAAAGATCCCCTTCGTGCATAATAAGAGCAATTACTGGGAGTATCTTTGGACGGTTTGGTGGGCGCAGTACAGCGGCACTTCCGTATATAACGATATGTTCAAGGAGGATTTTTACACTTATTTCGATGCGATGTCAAAGAGCGGCTGGGATACCGAAGCGGATTACGTGGATGCGGGCGTAGAAAAGGCGCTCGACTGTCTGTATTCGCTCGTTTCTCCCGAGGGATATACCTTGGAAGGCTCTAATTCTACCGATCATACCATTTTGCAGACACTGTTTTTGGGCGGCGAAGCCATGATGATGCCCAACGGCGGCTGGCTGGAAACGGAAATGTCCAAAAACGGTACGGATCTCTCCGATAAAAATTTCCGTATCATGAAAACGCCCGTCCTGTCCGACGTGGTGGATGTCCTCGACCTGAATACTGAGGAGGAACTTATCGCCGTCATCGATTATGTGGATGGCGGAGAGAAAGGGGAAAAGCCCGCAGGCGCCAGCGACGAGGATATAGCCAAGGTCAGGGAGATGCGCAATCTTACGTATACGAGCGGCATGGAAACGAATGCGTTTATTCCTTCTTACGCGGAGGGCAAAGAGACGGCGAAGGATTTCCTTAAATTTGTTTATTCGCAGGAGGGCGCGGAAATTATTTTGGAGACCAACCACCTCGTGCCTCTCTGGTATAAAGGGGATATAGGGGAAATAGATACTTCCGGGTGGTCAAATTTCTCCAAATCGAACATTGAAAAGCAGGCGTCGGCGGTGTATGTCTATAAGTCCTACGTGCATCCTATATTCTATAATACGTCGCGAACCAACGTATTTTACGAATCTCCCGAGATGAAGTTCACGGCCTCATATGCGGGGGACAGGGAAACGGTGAGCGCTTTCCTGTCCCGAGAGATCGGACAGCTCGGAAAAGATTGGGAACAGCTGAAACTGACCGCGGGACTTGGTTAAAATTACGGATTTTAAGGAGAATTGAGATGAGAAAGAAAAAAATGGGAACGGCGCTCTTTGTCGCCGCGGCGTTTTTGGGAATTTCGGCAACGGCGCTCGATTTTACTCCCGCCTCCGCGGGTATGCTGACAGAAACGCTGTTGGATGATTCCTTTTCCTCCCTTCAACTGGATGAAGCGTCATGGTATTCAAGTTCTTTTACGGGCATATCTTTGGGCGAAGGATATACTGCCTATACAACAAGGGGACCGTATACGGGCACGGGGCTTTCTTCAAAGAGCACGTTTACGGGCGGAGGTGCCATAGAGGTGGACGTTACCAAGCTCGACTGGTCGGGAAACAGCGGCAATTTATGGCTGGTATTCGGCGATTATAACGAACCGTTCGCCGACGATATATGGACGGCACAGAAAGCGGACGGGATCAAGATAAACTTCAATAAAGACGCCTCCCCCTACGCCCTTCGCATGTCCAGTCAGTATACGAGTTTAACAGGCGTCGTGGACGGGAACGGGGAACTTCTCCCCACGCCTACGCCCTATGCGTTTACGGAGGTTGCGGCGCTCTCGGAAGGGAATGCGGCGGATCTCATCCTCCGAAAGACACTGCGTTTCGAATACGGTGCGGACGGAAGTTTTGCGCTGAAAATGAAGGAGCTGGGCAGCGAAGAGCCTTTTACGACGGTCGCTGAAAACGGAGATGTAAAACTTAAACCTTTCGCGCCGGACAGTAAAGCCTATGTCTTTTTCGACGAGGCAGGCGGCGCGGTGAAAGAGGGGGAATTCAGTGACATGCGCGTGTACGACAACGAAGGGACGCTGGTTGCTTCCTTCGGGGAGGATCCCGCCGCATCGTTTGATACGCATAAACATTCGAGTACGGAATTCGCTTCGCTCGGTTCCAATCAGTTCCTCGTATTCGATGAGAATTATCAGAATGACAAACCGCTGTTCGCTTCCAAAAACATATACGCAGAGACGGACGAAGATATCGCCGAAAGCGTGGCTACCGCGGAAGCAAAGATGTCTTTCAGGTCTTTTAAGGGAGATAAAAGATTCGGACTTTTGCTGGGCGCGGAAAAACAGTCCTCTGGCAAGATCGGAGAGAAGGGAAGCTCCTTTCTCTACTTCGCCTCGGAAGACGACGGATATGTTTACGGCATGGAAACATACGGCGAAGACGGAGAAAAGTCCGTCGTGATAGAGGAGCGGCCTTTGCCCGCCGAAAGCGATGATTTCACGCTCAAACTGGAAACGGGCAGCGGCGGAACTCTCAAAGTTTCTTTCGACGGCGTGATCGATTATTCGGCGGACGATGCAGATTTCAGCTATGCGGGCTATATGGGATTCGCAATGGACGGCGCCGAAACGAACGCGGAAAACTGCGTAAAGGTTTTGGTGGATTCCTTCTCCTTGAAGAATGTATTTTACGACCGTCCCGAAAACACGAATATCGTCACCGATTTTTCCGATAACGAGTTCAATACCAACCTTTGGCAGCTCAGTTCCAAACCGTATATGTCCACCTATACAAACGGCGTGTACGTCAAGGACGAAATGCTCTATTTTGACAACGTAGCCATGAACAGCTATCTTTCCACAAAGTTCCGCTATTCGAATTTCTCTATGGAATACAGTATTGTGGATGTCAGGAGAGAAGCGGTGATGGACGAAGCCTCGGGCGAACCCATTCTGCCCGTATCTTCGTGGATAGGCGTAGTATTCGGCGCCAGCACGCCGAACGACGATTTCGGAAAAATGGTGGACAATATTCCGCTCGTTTATCTTGAAGTACCCGTGAACAAAGACACTTGGCAGAGGGATACGGACGCTTCCGGAAAACCGCTTCCCGCCCGTCTCGTCATATCCGGAGTCGGTACTAGCCGAATGATCGATTTGCCCGAAAAATACGACTTTTGGGCGCTCGAAAACGCGGGAAAAGTGCTTAACGTGAGTATAAAGACGGTAGACGGACAATTGACGGTTGCCTTGAAATACTCAACGGAGAATGAATACACCGTCGTGGCCGAACAGACTATGTCCTCGGGCGTTTCGGGGCATATTTATATCTGCGGCATGGGGGACAGCTACTTCGTGGAGGGAGTGTCCGAGGGAGCCTCTTGCGGAAATTTCGTCATAGACGATATTTCTGTGACAAACCTTGATTCCAAGGGAAACATTTTGACGGACGTAGAATTCGAGTCGAATAAAAATCCTGACATTCCGGGCGATTACGAATATACGGGCGGGAGAGATGAAAAAGATTACAGACCGCAGGCGGACGTTTCGGACGGCGGATGTTCGGGCGAAATCGGAACGGGTGCGACGCTTTCGGCGATCATGCTCGGCGGAGCGGCTGTGCACCTTATGAGGAGGAAACAAAAATGAAAAGAAAAATATTTCCCGTAGTGCTGTCGGTTTTGCTTTTGTCGGCAGCGGGCTGTCAATCGTCCGGTTCGGAAAAAGTGGTCAAGGCGCCCGTTTATCCGGTGGAGGAGGTATATAAATATACTTTTGATGCCTTGGGCGAGGACGTCATGCCCATAGGGGGCTATTATGCTCCCTTCGGCGGGTACGGACTCAACGGAGAATATATCGAGAGTACGATAACCGATGAAGTGTATAAGGGAATATCGGACAGCGGACTCAATTTCATTATTGCGTCTACAATCGATTATAGCAGAGATCACGACAATGCAGTGCTCTCTTACGAACTCGCCGAAAAATATAACGTCATGTTATTCATGCGAGATTCCTATTTGTTCAGTCTGGATTCCCCGTACAAGGAAGCCATAGAAGCGGATAAATTTGCAAAGAGGCTGGAAGAGCATAAAAAATATGCTTCCTTTGCCGGACTGTACGGGCGCGACGAACCTTTCGGCTTTGAATTTCCTTATCTTAAGCAAGTGAGCGGTAGATTTTACGAAATTGCGGGCGCGGAGAACTCCACCGCTCTGTATTTTAATTCCCTTTCCTATCAGTGCTCAGAGGGGATGCTGACCAATGGCTGGGGAGATGGAAACATAGAGGAATCATGGACGCTCGACATTTATCTCGACGAATATTTCAAAGCCACCGAGGGTGCGAAATTCTATACTTACGACTTATATCCGTTCATTAACGGCGGTAATTTCCGCAGCACCTACTTTGAAAATCTGCAGCTTGTCAAGGATCGCACGGCCGAGGAAAAATTGCCCTTCTTCACATTCGTGCAGGGCGGCGGCAAATTCGATAACCAGGAAGAGTACGATATACCCGACGAAGGGATGATGTGGTGGTCTGTTTCCACTTCTCTCGCCTACGGTGCGAAGGGGTATCAGTATTTTACTTATACTCATCCCGAAGTGTTCTTTAACGGCGAGAGCGGCACCTGCGGACTCATCGGTCGTTACGGAGAAAAGACGGAACGATGGTATTACGCGCAGAACATCAACAGGCATACGGCCGCCATCGATCATGTGCTTCTCAACAGCGCGCATATGGGAATTATCGCAAACGGGAATTCTCCTGCGCCCATCCCTGAAAAGGGCAGACTGGAAAGTTTCAGAGAACTCAAATCGGTGGAGGGCGACGATTCCATCATAGGGTGTTTCGACTATAAGGGAAGAGCGGCGTACTATGCGGTAAACAATTCTACGACCAAAGACAAGGCAAAAATCGTTTTGAATTTCGATAACCGATACGCCTACGAGGTTATTCAGAACGCGAACAGTTACAGTCTCAAAGGAAAGAGCCTGACTTTGACGCTGGCGCCTGGGGAAGGCGTGCTCGTTGTTTTGGAATAATAAAAAATCGCGCTTGCGGCGAATGCCGTCGCGGGCGCGGTTTTGATATTCACGAGGTGACAATAAAGATGAAAAGACTGCATTTGATATGCAACGCACATATTGATCCGATTTGGCAATGGACGTGGGACGAGGGACTGGCATCTGCGATAGCGACTTTCAAAAGCGCGGCGGATCTCGCCGAGGAGTTCGATTATATTTTTTGTCATAACGAAGCGCTTTTATACGAAGCGATAGAGCTTTATGCCCCCGAACTGTTTGAAAGGATACAGCACCTCGTGAAGCGGGGAAAGTGGCGGATTATGGGTGGATGGTATCTGCAACCCGATTGCCTGATGCCGTGCGGCGAGACCATCGTGCGGCAGATTGCCTACGGACGGAAATATTTCAAGGAAAAGTTTGATTCGGTGCCTGAAATTGCGACAAATTTCGATTCTTTCGGTCACAGTATAGGTTTGGTTCAGATTTTGGCAAAAAACGGATATACGGGATATATGACCTGTCGTCCAAACGGTGTTTTCCAGTTCGATTATCCTTCCCGATTTTTCCGCTGGACGGCTCCCGACGGCAGCAGTTTGATTGCTACGCAGAGTGCTTCTTATAATTCCGCCATGGGCGAGGCGGTCAAAAAGATAGAATGGGAAGCGCGCGGGAAGAACGTGGGCATGCTGGGCTCGGACGGGGGCACGGAGGCGAATTGCGGCAATGAGGAAAGCGTGGACTATGTCCTTTGGGGAGTGGGGAATCACGGCGGCGGCCCGTCGAAAAAAGATTTAAGGGAAATCGCGGCCTTGAAAATGGAAGGGATGGAAATTTTCCATAGCGCGCCCGAAGCACTTTTTTCGGATAAGATAGAGGTAAAAGGGGAAATAAAGCAATCGTTGGTAACCTGCATGCCCGGGTGTTATTCTTCCATGATGAGGGTAAAACAGGCTTATCGAAAGACAGAAAATCTCTTTTACGCCACGGAAAAAATGCTTTCGGCTGCTATGCTGGGCGGATTGAAGCCGGATTTTCGGGAGTTGCGTGAAGCGGAGAAAAAATTGCTTTTGGCAAGTTTTCACGATATATTGCCGGGAACTTGCATTGAGGACGGGGAACGGGAAGGGCTGGGGCTCCTCGCCGCCGCGGAAAAAATCCTGAAAGATTACAGGACACAGGCATTTTTGTATCTGGTCATGAATGAACCGACAGCCGGAGAAGGGGAATTCCCCTTGTTTGTTTTTAATTATCATCCTTACGAAATGACGCTTCCTGTGGAAGCGGAGTTCTCTCTCGCCGATCAGAACTGGCGCGAGGATATGCATTTCAAGCCTTATGTTTATGACGAGGAGGGAAACGAACTTTGCTGTCAACAGATCAAAGAGGAATCTACCCTCAATTTGGATTGGCGGAAACGTATCGTTTTTGAAGGACGCTTGAAGCCTCTCGGCATTACCCGTTTTACCATAAGGGTATGTCCCGAGCCGCCGCTCGATAAATCCGCAAAGCCTGCTTTGCCCGAGGAAATTCCGCCTTTGGCGCTTGAAATCTATGAGGACACGGCGGACCCTTGGGGAATGAGCAAAAAAGAATTGAGCGCGCTCGGGAAAAATCCAAAAGAGTTTAGTCTTATGTCCGCGCGGGAAGCAGGATTATTTTGCGGAAACGAAAAGGAACTTTCTCCCGTAAGAATCGTGGGAAAAGGAGATATTTTTACCTTATCGGAGGCGTTTTACAAGGCGGAAGGGGCGAACGGAGTGCTGCAATATAAGTCGTATAAAAATCAGCCGTATACCGACGTAAAGGTTACGGTGGAATTTTCGGGAAAGAATAAACTCGTTCGTTTGAGAATCCCTCTGCCCGAGCCTTTCAAGGAAGGAAAAATTATCGGGGACGGACCGTACGTGTGGGAAGAAAAACCGAATTCGGAATTTACTTTCCAAAAATGGATAGGGGCGAAGTCAGGTGAAGAGATTTTTGCCGTCATCAACGACGGCGTGTACGGCGGGAAGGCGGAAAACGGATATCTTTATCTCACGCTGCTTCGCGGGACGGGGTACTGTATGCATCCGATACCCGATCGAGAATTATATCCGAAAGACAGGTATCTGCCCCGCATTGAATGCGGAAGGTATGTTTATAATTTTCGGCTGTACACGGGTACCGTGTATGAGGTGAATTCCATGGCGGAGGTGTTTAATCAGCTTCCTTATGCGGTAAACGTATTTCCCGTGGGAGGAAAAAATAAATCCGCGCCGTTAATTCTTTCGGAAGGAAAAGTAAACGTTCTCTCAATAAAGCCAAGCGAAAAGGGCAGATATGTGTTTCGTCTTTATAATCCGAACGAAAAATCTTCGGAATTTTCTTTAAGGATAGGAGATACTCTTGTGCGCGGTACCGTAAAGGGAAGAGAAATCGTCTCTTGTATTTTTGAAAAGAACAAATGGCGAACGGCACACGACTTTATGCCGATATAAAAAGGAGTCGGATAAAAATGTTTGAATATATAAAAAGTTTTGAAAAACTGGGCTTCGGAATGTTTGTGCATTTCGGGCTGTACAGCGTTTTGGAAAAAGGGGAGTGGTATCTTTCCACAGGGAAAATTTCGCCCGCCGAATACGAAAATTTGACGAAACGCTTCAAGATAAGAAAATCTTGGGCAAAAGATTTGGTGAATACGGCGAAGTCGGCGGGATGCAAGTATATCACGCTCACGACCCGCCACCATGACGGATTTTCTCTGTTTGACACCTGCGGACTTAATGATTATGACGCGCCGCACTCGGCGTGCGGCAGAGATTTGATAAGAGAGTTTGTTTCGGCTTGTCGAGAGGGCGGAATCGTGCCTTTCTTTTACCATACTCTTTTAGATTGGCGTAATCCCGATTATAAGACCGATTTTCCTGCATATATCGAATATCTTACAAAAAGTATCGGAATCCTTTGTAAAAATTACGGAAAGGTAGGGGGATTCTGGTTTGACGGAATGTGGGATAAACCCGATGCCGACTGGCAGGAAAATCGGATATATAAGATGATACGTAAATATCAGCCGGAAGCGATGATTATCAATAATACGGGACTTTCGGAAATGGGAAAGGTAAGACATCCCGAAATAGATAGCGTGACATTCGAACGGGGAACGCCCTGCTTCGTAGATAATTCGGATAGACCGCGCGCGGGCGAGATGTGTCAGATTTTGAACGACCATTGGGGATATGCGAAAGAGGACTGTAATTATAAGTCTGTGAAAGAGTTGATAGAAAATCTTGTGGACTGCCGAAAATCTGACTGTAATTTTCTTTTGAATACGGGATTGAGAGCAAACGGCGGCGTGAACGGGACGGATAAAGCGATATTCGG